>Ga0302286_10000229_pt1 | contig 46296 bp, 43 predicted proteins | sample III_Fen_E2_3_FD_198765 | JGI IMG/M metagenome (GOLD analysis project Ga0302286, IMG submission 198765) | Peat permafrost microbial communities from Stordalen Mire near Abisko, Sweden - III_Fen_E2_3 | ecosystem: Environmental > Terrestrial > Soil > Wetlands > Permafrost | place: Sweden: Abisko...
TGGCTAGCACAATTGCCGAATCCAAGCATGTCAAGAAGACGCGCAATGACCAGGTCTTAATATCTTATTGTCATACTCCAGTGCGTTATTATTGGAGTCATTATAACGAATACAAGAAAGACCCGGGCTTCGGGATGTTCAACTGGCTGATTCGCATATTAATTCCAATATTTATGCCAAGACAGAAAAAACTCGACTACAAAGCCGCCCAAAATGTCGATGTTTTCATCGCCAACAGCAGTGAAGTTCAAAAACGCATTAAAACATACTACAACCGCGCCTCAACCGTCATTCATCCACCGGTAGATATTGACCGCTTCGAACCAGCCAGAGTCCGTGGCGATTATTATGTTGCTCTAGGTCGCCAGGTGCCCTATAAAAAGATCAATCTGGCCGTAGCGGCCGCCACCCAGCTTGGAGTTAAACTACGCGTTTACGGAAACGGCAGTCAACACCAACAGTTGGTCGATATGGCCGGCCCCACTGTTCAGTTCTTTACCGACAGGTTTAGCGATGCGTCGGATCGCGCCGTAGCCGAAGCCCTCAATAGCGCCAAGGGCTATATTTTTCCTGCCGAAGAGGACTTTGGCATCGTCCAGGTCGAGGCCCTAGCGGCCGGCGCGCCCGTCATTGCTTACGGAAAAGGTGGCGCCCTAGATATTGTTCAAGACGGCGAGAGCGGTATATTATTTGACAAGCAAACCGTTGATTCGGTTGTTGAGGCTATTAAAAAAGCCGATCAAATCAATTTTCTGCCCGCTACGCTTCGCCGCAAAGCCAGGCGCTTTGATAAAAGCCTATTTATTACAAAAATCCGCAAAATTGTCACCGATAACTATCAAAAGTAGTTAGGCCTGATGCCCTAATGCTTGATTAATCCTTGTCGACGAATCTGGCTTGCCTATTCCTGCGCCAAACACCATCTCTATGCCATTCTTGTCGCAGACTGCAGTTTCTGGCACTTCTTTGGTAGAGTCTCTGTCGCCACCGTTAGCGAAAACCAGTTCGTCGTCTGGGTAATTATCGGCAATTTCTTGCAAAGTATTTATAACCGTGGGGTCTTCGTCAACCGACAATACAACCTCATCAACGTCTCTGAGCGCTTTCATCAAGCGCACTCGGTTATCTTGGTCAAGAATAATCTTACCCTTCTTTTGTATCTGCTGAACGTCGTTATTAACAATTACTACCAACTTGTCGCCCATTCGCTTGGCGGCTTCAATCATGTCCAAATGTCCACCATGCAGCGGGTTAAAGTATCCACTAACTATTACTATTTTCATATTTAACAAGTATAAACTAAACGCCACGACTTTTCGTAGATCAATTATTAGCGCGTAAATACCGAGACTGTATAATGAAGCTATGGATACGAAAAGGTTAGCTTCATGAAGGGCATAATCCTTGCCGGCGGTTCCGGTACGCGCCTGTGGCCAATCACCAAGGGCATCAGCAAGCAACTAATGCCGGTCTACGATAAACCGATGGTATATTACCCACTGACAACTTTGATGTCGGCTGGCATCAAAGACATCCTGGTTATTACCACGCCCGAACAAAAGGACCAATTCATCAGCTTACTGGGCGACGGCAGCCAGTGGGGTATTAAACTTTCCTACGTCGTTCAGCCCTCTCCCGACGGCCTGGCGCAAGCTTTTATACTGGGCGAAGATTTTATTGGCAAAGACAAAGTCGCCCTAGTACTCGGCGACAATATTTTCCACGGACACCGCCTAAGCGACTCCTTAAAGCACTGCGTTGACCCGGATGGCGGGATTGTTTTTGCGTATCAAGTCTCGGACCCCGAGCGTTACGGCGTGGTTGAGTTTGACAGCGACATGAACGCCGTTTCAATTGAGGAAAAACCAAAAAATCCCAAATCAGACTACGCTGTTATTGGACTTTATTTTTATGATAATGACGTTGTCGAAATTGCGAAAAGTATTCAGCCCAGCGACCGCGGCGAGTTAGAAATTACTGCAGTCAACGAAGAGTATCTACGACGCGGTAAATTAAAAGTTACAAAACTAGACGACGGCGACGTTTGGCTGGACACCGGCACGATAGATTCCATAACCGAAGCTAGCGACTATGTACGCGTTATTCAAAAACGTACCGGCCAAATCATAGGCAGCCCTGAAGCCATAGCTTACGAAGAGGGCTATATTACACACGAACAACTGAATAGTTTGGCTGATTCTCTGAAGAAGTCAGGCTACGGACTTTATCTGTAACATATTTGCACACCTCTAAATTTTTACTATATACTGATAGTATATGTTTAGCAGAAAAAAACGGGTCGTAGTAATCATTCCGGCTTATAACGAAGCACGCGTAATCGGCGAGGTAGTCAAAGGTATTATCAAAGCACTTCACAAAGCTGACTATCCTGGTGATGTTGTAGTTGTGAACGACGGTTCAAAAGATAACACGTCAAGCGAAGCAAGACAAGCCGGCGCAATTGTAATAGACCACATTCTGAATTCTGGAGCCGGTGGAGCGACCGCTACTGGCCTTAGCTACGCCAATCAAAAAGACTATGATATCGCGGCTACTATGGACGCCGACGGCCAACACGCGCCAGAAGACGTCGTTAAGGGCATTGATGAAATCCAAAAGCAAGGCGCCGACTTATTAATCGGCAGCCGATTGATTAACGCTGATGGCATGTCCAAAACTAAACAACTTGGTAATAAAGGCCTCAGCATGATTACCTACTTATTATTCGGTATAAATACGACCGACTCACAGTCTGGCCTACGTATCTTCTCCAGAAAAACACTGGAAAGCTTACGCTGGAAGACAGCTGGCTTTGAGTTTTGTTCCGAGATGATATGGCGCGCCAAACAGCTCGGTCTATCGATTGGCGAATACCCCATTCAGGCCATCTACACAGACTACTCGAGGTCCAAGGGTCAGAATAACTGGAACGCTGTCAATATTTTAAAGAGTCTTCTAAAACGCAGACTGACGGAGATGTTCGAATGAGATACGTTGTACTGGTTTTACTGAACCTACCTATCATCTTGCTGGCGTTCGTAAATATTCTGACGCAGTATAAAATGCGTCGAGTCACCAAAGCTCGTTTTCGACACCAAATTATTCTGTGGTCAATTATCCTAATAGTCCTAATTTTCTCATTCCCACTCTACAACTATCTAGTCGGCAAGCCAATCCTTGATTCGCGTGAACTTAGTCTATTTGATATTGTCCAAACAACCGCGCTGGTTTTTATGTTCTACATAATCAATCGCCAACGACAACAAATCGAACAAACCGAACGAATGGTGCGAGACTTACATCAGGAAATCTCAATTAAACTATCGGAAAACAATGGCCCGCGTTGATATACTTCTACCCTATTGGGGAGATTTTGGATTACTTAAAAAAACGGTTGAGTCAATACTGGCGCAAACCGTGCAGGATTGGCACTTAGCAGTTTTTGACGACTGCTATCCATCTGACGAAGCGACAAGATACTTCAAAGCGCTAAAAGATAGTCGCGTCACTTATTTTCGCCATAAAAAAAATATAGGTATAACTAATAATTTTAATCATGCGATAAATTCAGCCAAAGCTACGTACTGCGTTATCCCTGGATGCGACGATATATTGCTTCCAAATTATTTAGAGATGGCACTAAAGAATATAGATGACGCAGATTTTTACCAACCCAACGTTCAAGTTATTGATGAGAATGGTAAGTATTATTTGCCACTTGCCGATCGAGTTAAGAGATTCATACGCCCTAAAAAAGATGGGGTATACAACGGTGAAAAGTTGGCGGCTTCCCTCTGTCACGGCAACTGGCTATACTTTCCGTCAATACTCTGGAAAACGGAAACAATTAAAAAGTATGGTTTTGATGCTCGCTATAAAATAGCCGAGGACCTTGTCCTGGAATTCAACATAATCAAAAGTGGTGGTGTTCTATATTTAGACAATGAAACAACTTTTTGCTATAGACGTTTTGCAAAATCACTTTCTAGCATTGAGAAATCAAAAGGCGGAATTCGTTTTGGCGAAGAAGATGAGGTATATGAAAAATTTACAAATGAGTTTCAGAAAATTGGCTGGAATAAGGCCGCTCGCGCCGCCAAGTTGCGACTCACCTCACGCCTGCATAGACTACTAAGCTGACTACCTACTAAACTTGCGCCTAACAGCAACCATATACAAAAACATGAAAATTGATTTTGGCAGCACATCATACAGGCGCCAAGTTAGCGTGCGGACAGCAACTGGTTTTGAAATATTCCGCCATGGCGTCATATCAATATACTTCTTCCACAGAAGACGTTGCGGGTGTTTATTACCCTGCTCCCAGGGCTTACCTGTTACTCCAAACAGCGAATGAATAATCTTGGGACTATAATAGTTCTCCATCAGTTCTTCGTAACTATAAAAATAATCTGGACTTAAGTTATTAAGTTTTAATAACTTCTTAATATCATACGCATAATACGCGCTTGAATAATTATAGGTTGAGTTCAAAGTTTTTATTTGGCCTTTAAATAGGACGTTGCAAAGATCTTGGTCAGCAATGACGTAGTCGCTTTTTTCTTGCAAATGAGATTTTACCGTTTTGGCGATTCCGTCCTGAAGCCACTTTTTATGATTAATCAACATAATTCCACAATTATAATAACCGTCATCCTCTGCTAGTCCGATTGTTAACTTGTGGTCATTAATTAGACAGTCATAGCCAAGCGCCATAACGTTATTCTTGAAGTCTAAGTCAATCAATTCATCCAGCGGCCCATTAATTATGGTGTGCCCATTGATAAACAATACTCTATCGGTGTCCAGCTTCAAATCACCAAAAGCCAACATCTTTAGCCATGTCACATAGACACCATGCCAAGGCTTAACACCTAGTTCCATAAAAATTCTGTGATATTTTTCGGCGTCAATAAACTTTAGCTTTGTATTTACATATCCATCGACTACTTTCTGTAGACGCGCTTTGTTAATTTTACTAATTTTGTATTCACAGTAAAAAACATTTACCCTGTCAAGATGCTTGTTATTTTCAAGAAGCGATGTAATAGAAGTACCACTTACCATAGCGTAGTTATCGTCGCTCTGATATAAAACGTTTAAGATGCGTTTTTCCTTAGACACTTATTCGACCTTTTCTAATCTTTTAACATATTCAGCCAGCAGTGGATCATAATCTAGACTCTCGAAACCAGTCCTATGTATCTTAGCCAGGTCAAGATCGCTATGAGTCGGACGCGGTGCAAATGGATTTTTATTCATCTTATATTCATCAGTTGTAATAGGCTTTACTCGACTTGGATCGTGACCGGCTAGTTCAAAAACAAGTGCGGCAATCTCCGCCCATGACCTAACCTGACCGCTATTTGAAAGATTGTACGTGCCACTTTCTATCTCACCACGTATTAAGTGATCTATAGCCCTGACTAGTTCGGAGGTAAAAGTTAGTCTACCAAATTGGTCATTAACGACCTTTGGGTCTATCCTCATGTCTGCTAAACGCTCCATTGTCCTTACGAAATTATGACCATCACCAACCACCCATGATGTTCTTAATGTGTGATGCTTTGGAACAAGGCTGACGGCCAAGTCAGCGGCTGCCTTGGCCTGGCCATAAACAGACAATGGCGTAAATGGTTCATCCTCTAAGTGGTCTTGTCTCGTACCATCAAATACGTATTCGCTTGAAATGTGGATTAAGTGCAGGCCGTTGTTAATGGCTACACTAGCCAAATTCCTAGGGCCTTGGGCGTTTGCACACCAAGTAATCTCGCGTCCCTCTGGCGTTTCGGAATGGTCGGCATTTACATAAGCGGCGGCGTTAACGATAACGTCATAGTTAGACCAGTCAATATCCTCAACCTGACGGGCGTCGGTAATATCTAATGTTTCCCTATCGGTAGCCGTAGCCTCGGGGTATCTTTCCACAAGAGCCTTGCCCAACTGCCCATTGCATCCGGTAATAAAAATTCTCTCAGCCAATGTCCAACTCCTTTTTGCCTATTTTAGCAGATTATTAATCTGTTCGTATCAACTTTTACGTAAAACTGAATTATAGGCTATAGTCATCATCACGACTTGGGCCACGTTGATAAGAGCGAAAAGACTAACACCAACAAGTAAACCATGGTCCTTTATTGTAATAAATGACAAGACAGTAAGCAGGATATTTGATAAAAGTAAAATATAAAACTGTGCTTTAAAATGCCTCGTAACAACTAGTATATTAATAAATACCGTGACTAATGCGTTGGCGATACCACCTGCAACCATAATAATTAGAACTAATTTATAATCGCCAAAGCTAATTCCGAACACCAGCTCTAGGATTGGTACGCCCACTAAAAATGTCGCAAGCAGTACAACAAGACCGAGTGTCGCAGTTATTAAGACAAGCAACTTAACTGTTTTTCGAAATATATCATACTTTTTATCATGGTAATTCTGAGATAGGGTAACTACATTTGGCTGCAATATAAAAGACATTATTAAGGCTATCAACGTTATCGGCATAGCTAAAATTCCGAAATACCCAATCTGCTCAGCGTGATACATATCAATAAAATAACGTGGGATATTAAGCGAGAACATTGCTAGAAAAAATACTGCAAATACCGGAGAGCAACGCTTCATAATTACAAAAGCATCTTTAATATAGTGATTAACTTGGTTGGATTTTATTCTTATATCGTCCAACCTGTTGGCGATTTTAATATCATAATATACAACAAAAAGAATGTTAACAAAAACGACAGCTAGACAACTTAAAAAAATATTTTCTGTTAAATAATCGATTACTATAAAACTGGCAAAACCAGCAACTGCTTTATATAGAAGCGATTTGCCCGCCATATACAAATGGTTATTTACCTGTAGCACTCCGTATATGGAATCCGCAATGGACTCAACGACTTTAAACAATACCAAGGCTAAAATAACGCCTGTCTTAGTTGCGTCATAGTGATTAATTGCAGCAAAAATAATTGCGCCTATAAACATAGCGACTGACAGAACCAGGCGCACCATAATATAGCTTTTACTAGAAAATTCTTGCTTGACGTCTGATACTTGGTAGGTTCTTCCGCCCCACATACCAAAAGCCCAAAAGATAATGGCCATCGAAAAGGCAAACGAGAATATGCCAGAATCATAAATACCATTAATACGCGTAATCACTATTAGTAATAATGGTGAAATGGCGTTTTGAGCAAATACACCCAAGGTGTTCCAAAAATAATCTCGTTTTTTACTAAACGTCTGCATATTTGCACTGTCGCCTTTTTTACGAATCATAATTAAAAACAAAGCCTCTATTACACTTTACACTATCTTAACTACTTAGCTTCAGAATTTGTGACTAGCTAGTAACCAATCCGTAAGTCATATATACTTAAAGTAATAATGAATCTTGGAGTAAAAAACGCCTCTGTTCAGTTTGGCAACCTGCTGAAGCAACTTTTAGGGCATAAAGTTATGTATACTTTAATTTTATTTGCTCTGGTCTTAATTAGCCTATTTAGCTTTCAGCTTACAATTATAATCTTTTCAATTTATTTGCTTTATCAAGTCTTCGTTCCCTACCTTGATCATAGGCTTTTTAGCTCGCTTATTATGCGAATATTTGTCTTATTGTTTTGTTATGTATCTATACTTCAAGTTCTTTTTTTAGTAGCTTGGTTGGTCTACAAAGAGACGCCTATGACAGTAGTACCGGTTTTAGGACTACTCGCTATAACTATCTTTTGGCTTAGTAGCGGCAAAAGCCATAAAAATTCTGTTTCGTTAAAATGGCAAAAGAAGAGCTTACGTTATTATGCTCCTGTTATTGTGTCGCTATTATTTATATTTGCGCTAGTAACGCCGTCGTTATTTAAATCTGGAGGCTCGATTATAAGTGCGGTTAACGGTAACGTTGATGATGCCGCACATATTAGTGTCTTAAATGACAAGCTGTACTCTAACAGAGCAATAACCTATCACACTACCAAGAATGATAACCTTAGGTCTTACGGACAATACCCCCTACAGTGGCATCCAGTAAATGCTGTGTTCATTAAAGCATTCTATCCAAGCATAAAGCCTGGCACGGATATGTTATTTGCCTACGCAATATCAAAGATTTTTTGGTTATTCGTTTTAGCTGTAATTTTTGCAGAAGCAACCTATGGTATTTATTCATTCTTTAGCAGTCGAAAAATAGAACCCTCCTCCTTTATGTGGGCATCTTTCGGAATCTTAGCTTTTCAATTTATATTATTAACCGACACATATAAAGAAGGTTTTTATAGTTTTATTCCCCAGCTTATAGCCGCCGTAATCTCACTCTTAATGCTCTTGCAGTTATCGTCAAAGCCAAAACCTTCGAACTCAAAACAATGGGCGATGAGTTTATTGTTATTCTCTATCATAAGCATAGGCGGAAGTCTTTCCTGGCTGTTGGTGTTGCCGGCATTCGCGTTGATGGTTGGTCTGACCGTAGGCTTAACTATAAAAGAGCAAGGCACAAAAAAGACTTTGTTTCTATTTAGCGGAAGTTATAAACAGCACATATTCGTATATCTTTTACTGTTAGTGAGTTTAGGAGCACAGTTACTTATAATCTCTGGAGATTCTGTGGTATCGGTTGGCAACGGATTCCTTAATGGAATTATGCTCAACGGAGGAATAACCAAATACCCTGAAATATTCTATTGTGCTTTCTTGGTAGGGTTTTTTACGTTATTTATGTTCTTAAAGTCGCGGCACTCAAAGTCAATAAACTATATCCTTGCCGGATTATTATCAATCGCCGGTTTTGCATGCCTAATTTACCTATTACAAGTATTTACAATCGGTAAAACTTCATACTATTTCTACAAAACACTAAACATAATCCTAATCATGGTGGCTCCATTGTCTATTATTGGAGTTGGGTATTTTATTTCTTACATCAAAAAGCGTTATGGCAACTTAACATCAATGTTCGTAGCTCTATCTATTCCAATGACCCTTCTACTTTTGCTTGGTTTAAATGTCGCAAGTCAGCCACCAGCAGTAGCACGATCAAGTTATTTGGCGGGTGAAAGAATTACAAGCTCTACTGTTAACAATTTAGTTTATAAAGAGCTTTTATCATCAAAATATGACGATAAGCATTTAACTTTTTTCTATACACCAGGAATCCTTGATCAGAATGATCTTCCAACACTACTCTTAAAAACAAATAAGCCGTCAAGCGAATGTTTTGAAGCTGTGAGAATATCTATAATTCTACATACCGAATTTGATGAGTTTATTAAAGCAGCAAAAGCTCCGTGTAATGATTACTCTCTTGAATTTATAACGAGCAAAAATAACGTCTTAAATTATCAAAGCATTGTGTCTGATTTTAAGCTATCAGACAAGATTACAATTGTGGGCATTTAGTTAATAGAGAGCCGTATAAACGTAGGCGACACTCACGGTTAAACAGAATGTTGTCGCCGCTATTATAATAAGTTTCAATTTTTTTGATTCGACTTTTACTTGTATCGGAATAATCATTGCTACCAGCATAGTTACCGGTATTAATAGGGGGAAGAAGTATCTACCTTGAACCCCGTCAACAAAAGGCCAGCCAACTGGAGTAAAGCTAGCATATAACGCCCCAAACACTGAAGCTACAAAAACGAGGCAAGCCACACAGCTCCAGATAATAATTCTCTTCAACCTCAATAGCTCTTTCTTAGCAATGAGAGCGGCTAATAATATTACAAAACTAAGTGTAATTGTTGCCACAACTGGGGTTTCAACCGAATTTCCGCTTACCGTGAATAGTAGGCCTCGATAGTAAGCATCGCCAAAAATCACAAAACTCTTACCCGTCGCTTGACCAAATTTAATTGGATTATGCACTGCATAAGATATCTGTTCTGAAGGCGACACGGCAGCTTGATCCGCCCGTTGTGAGACACCCGGCGTAGCCGTAACATGAGTAAACTGTGCCCATAAAAGAGCCAAGAATATACTCGTAGCTATAACTAGGCCCTTATATATCCAGGCTCTTTTTAGTGAACCAAACTTATAAGCCGGTATGGCGGCAATAATCAACACTATGATGACATGGTTCAGTTTTATTAATGGAATTAAGACCGAAACGACAGCCAAGGCAATAAGTAGTTTTCTATTAACTTCCTTTTCAAGTGCAATTCTATAAACCAGAGCAAAAAACAGAAGAGTCGTTCCTATAACCATAGTATCAGCCGTAACAACAGAAGCTTGGAATATAGCCATAGGTACTAGGGCTAGAGTTACGAATAGCCACTTGAGCTTATAATTACGTATAATCCATATTGCAAATGCAGCAATTGCAATATAAGACAGAAGTCCCATAAAGCGCATAAGGGTTAGGCTGTGGCCCATATTTAAGTTTAACGTTTTAGCAACAGCAAGACCGACAATTGGTCCCGGATAAGCCACGGGCGAGTAGTTTGCAATGTACGAAGAAAAGTATTCACTTTTATCAAACCTGTTTGATGTAATTTTTTTGTAAACGTTGATGTCCGTGACGTCTTTGCGAGAAATAATATTGTCCATACGTACAAAATCAAGAATGTCGCTTACCCTATATTGAATAAGCTCATTGTAATTAGCGGGCATAAAGTTGGCTGGATTGTTGTTGTCGCCATCAGAGACGAATTCACCTCTCAATATATGAAAAACTCTTGCGGTGTGCGAAGGCTCATCAAGACCCCATAACGGTGGAGTTATTTTAATAAAGACTAGTCCAAATAGAAGCGAAATTAGAATAAAGACAATGTGGGGTTGTTTAATAAGTTGCTGTATTTTTTTAATCGTCATACGAAGCATTCTACCATGCAATTATAGATTATGAAAACTCTTATGTTATAATTATAAGACATAACAGTATTGGTCAAAACAAACATGAACGTAAAAAATAATAGGCCCAACAATCGAAAATTAGCCCTTGTGGCAGCTGGCATAATATTGGTGGCGATTGTTGCTAGTGCGGGCGTATATGCTATTTCTGGAAGTTTATTTGGCTGGAAACCGTTCACCAGCAACAACAGCGAACCGTCAACTTCGGGTAATAATCCACCGTCAAAAGAACAGGTCAATAGTGGTGCTTCAATTAAAGAAAGTTCTCTTAAGGACGGCGGAACAAGTGGCAGCGACCAGCCTGCAACACCAGTTACTCAAACCGATGGACGACAGTTAGTTCAGCTAGATATTACCGGTGTTAATAAGCTTGACACTGTAACTAGCGTTGGCGTGCTTATTTCGACCCTTGATCAAAATGGAACTTGTAACATAACCGTAACATCCACATCTGGAGATATCTTATACTCATCTTCCGTTGGAGTCCAGGCGATGTCAAATACCTCAACATGTAAGGGTTTTGACATTCCCAATAGCTCGCTTTCAAGTACAAAATACTCGATTGTAGTGAGCTATAGCAGTAGTAATAAGTACGGGACGGCTAGTTATGAAGGACCTTAGAAAACGACTTGCGTTAACCACGCATTTTGTTATTTTTATAACTATTGGTTTGGCAATCTTTGGAACATTAGGCTTCAGCTCAAAAGTAAGCGCGGCTGCAATAGTCGACTTTAAGCCTGGTCGAATTATAGAAGATAGTGTTTTTATTAATACTTCGACCATGACTCAATCTGACATTCAGTCATTCCTTAACGGAAAAGTTCCTTCATGCGATACATACGGTACGCAAACTTCTGAGTATGGTGGCGGTACGCGAGCTCAGTGGGCTGCCAACGCCTCGCTTCACCCAACGATGGGCGCTTTTTATCCACCATTCACCTGCCTAAAAGACTACGTCGAGAATGGCAAATCAGCAGCACAAATAATATATGAAACCGCTCAACAATTTTCTATTAATCCCCAGGTCTTAATCGTAATGCTACAAAAAGAACAAGGCCTCGTTACTGACACGTGGCCATCTCCAGTACAATATCGATCAGCCACAGGCTATGGTTGCCCCGACACGGCTCCCTGCGACAGCCAATATTACGGCCTAACAAATCAGTTACAATGGACGGGGACAATGTTCAGGGCTATTCTTAACGACAGCCCAACTTGGTACACGCCCTATAACCTTGGCAATAATTTCATAAGATGGAGCCCAGACGCTTCTTGTGGTGGCAGTAACGTTTTTATTGAAAATCGCTCAACTCAGGCGTTATATAACTACACCCCATATCAACCAAACCAAGCTGCCTTAAACGCTGGTTATGGACAAGGTGACGCCTGTAGCGCTCACGGAAATAGAAATTTTTATCTATACTTTAGGGACTGGTTTGGATATAACAGCGGACCTGTCGCATTTAAAACCGCAGACTCCTCAACCGTTTATATACCAATAGAAAACTACAGGGTCGCAATACCATCTATGGCTCTTCTTCAAGATTATGGCATTTCTGTTAATTCAATACAGATTGTTGGACAAGATTATCTGAACGCTAGAACCTCACCTCCAGGTTCAACTATGCTTAGTTCTACTCTTAGCTATGTAATAAAATCACCCAACGATGGCGATGAAGATGGTGGCTGTCTTTATCTCATATCCAGAGGAAAAAGATATCAATTTCAGTCAATGCAACAGCTTTATGACTTTGGATTTTCTGAAAGCGATATATCCTATTTACCTCTAAGCAATATATATTCAATACCAAACGGGGGTCTGCTTAAAAGCTTCGTAACTACTCCGTCGTCAAGTGAAGTATTTAAGGTTCAGGCTGGTAAGAAGAGTCTGTATTTCCAATACTCAGCTTACATATCAGACAACCCTTCCGACACTACTTCTCCCCTAAGTTTTTACTTACTCGAAAGGCTGACTGCTACTACTCCAATAACCTCTGGGCCGGTTTTATTAAAGTACAAGGACAACGATGCGGTTTACATTTATCAGAATGATAAATATTATCTTGCTCCAGATTATTCAACATTCTCAGAATGCTGGAGACTTGATAGAGAGCTAGCGCTACCTCTTTTCTCGCCTAGCCAAAACGACTATATAGCTAGCGTGTCGCCATCGCTTACTCTAAGTTGCTTCGTAAACGATGGGACAAATAATATACTACTTAGCGGAGCTTCAAAATTAATCATTCCACTAAGCTACGGTATTACTGGAACACCAATTAGCGGCGACCTGACTGCGCTTATGAACAGACTGCCCGGCACAAGTAAAACTCTCAGCCAATACGTAAAAAGCCCCTCAGATAACTCCGTATGGTTAATCGATAGTAGCAAAAAGCGCTTAATTCCAAGTTACTCTAACTTTCGCTTACTGGGAATTGTTGATAGTAATATTGACGTAATTAGCGCCAAGGCTATCGAATTAATAGATACTGGCAAAATTAAACTCGCCGATGGACAGGTCGTTAAAACAACGTCTAGCCCGTCTGTTGATATTATTTCTGGTAATAGTCGTATATCGTATCCCTCAAGCGAACTATTTGCCGCCTACAAGAATTCTTGGGCAGGTATTGAAGTGTACAGCGATGCAATCCTGAATGATACCTATCCAAGTTCGGGCGGTACCGTTTCTAGTTATCTTGTAGACTCAGTTCAAAGCAAGGCATACGTAATAGGTACTCAGGATTGTTACGCGCTGTCTCAGACCACCCTAGACGCTATTGGCAAATCTTATGCTGGGTTGCTGTCCGGCCAAGGCTTTAGCTCATCAATATTTAAATCCATTAATCTACAAAGTTGCAAAAGTTCTTCTTTATTCGTTAAGAATCCAAGCTCTCCCCTGGTTTACTGGCTTGATAGTGGCAAGAAGTACCCACTGAATAGTTATGCAGCCATGGTGTCAAAGAATGCAGGACAAACACCTGACATCATGGAAGTAACAAGTGGTTTTCTAACAACTCTGCCGACTGGTAATGTTATACCTTAATACAAGGCAATCGTTAGTCTTCACTTAAAGGCTCTCTTAGAGTAAAATGGTCTAAGATATGCCTCTTAGTAATGTCGTTCGAAAACTAAAAATAGCTAAAAATTTGTTAAAAGACGAAGGCTTCTTGGCCGTAGGAATAAGGTCTCTCGAGTTTATTCAAAAACATACAACCACGGGGTCAAAAAGGCAAAGGGTCGACACAAGCGCTATATATAGCGAGATTTTATTAGCCGACCCTTCTTTGCCAGCGAATGCTACCTGGGTCGCTCCAAAAAAACAAAAGAATAGCCTGACGATCAACTGGTTAATGCCCCCTCCCGGCAAGGGCAGCGGTGGACACATGACTATATATAGGTTTATTCGCTACCTTGAGACTTCAGGACACACCTGTCGTATATATTTCCACAATCCAGGTCCAGGCAGCTCGGTTGAGGCCGTCCAGGCGATTATGGGAACCTCTTTTCCGAAAGTAAAAGCAACCCAGAGATGGCTACAAGTAGATGAAGAAATGGAAGAAGCCGATGCGATATTTGCCACCAGTTGGCAAACCGCTTACACGGTTTACGCCTCGAAAGTCAAAGCAAAAAAGTTTTATTTTGTTCAAGACTTTGAACCATATTTTTACCCAGTAGGCGGTATGTATATGCTCGCGGAAAATACGTATAAACTAGGCCTTCGCGGTATTACCGCTGGTGGCTGGTTAAAAAAACGTCTACACGAAGATTACGGCATAGTAACCTCATCGTTTGACTTTGGGTCAGATAGTGAAAAATATAGACTAGTGAATGATGGTCGAAGGAAAGAAATCGTTTTTTATGCTAGGCCAACAACTGCACGTAGAGCATTTGAGCTTGGTGTTCTAACTCTTGATTTATTTCACAAAAAACACCCCGATTATACTATCAACTTTATAGGCTGGGACGTTTCAGAATTTAACATACCATTTCCTCACAAGAACCTAGGCATTCTTGATCCTAACCAGCTAAACGAATTGTATAATCGTTGCGCCGGATCGCTTGTTATGTCACTTACCAATATGTCACTTCTACCACTGGAGCTATTAAGTAGTGGTTGTATACCGGTTATTAACGATGGTGACAATAATCGTCTGGTATCTGACAATAAATTTATTGAATACTCACCCGGTAATGACCCAATCACCCTCGCGAAGACATTATCTAAAGTCGTAACTATAAAGAATCTTACTGCTTACGCAAAAATGGCTTCGGATAGTGTAAAAAATAACAACTGGGACGAATCGGGCAAGAAATTTGTTGAAATTGTTGTCAGTTCTGTAAATAAATCTGGTTCTGAATAATGGCAAATGATAAATTCGTAAGCGTTTTCATACCAACATACAACGGCGAAACTACGGTAGAAGAACTTTTGCGGGCGGTTATTAGCCAGCAATTGCCAAATGAATACAAACTTGAGATTCTTGTTACCGACTCTGGGTCACAAGACTCAACCGTAAATATCGTTCGTTCGTTTGGAGATAGAGTTTCCCTTTCTGAAATTCCAAATAATGAGTTCGGTCACGGCAAAACCAGACAACAGGCCACGGAGCGCGCGAAAGGAGAATACATCCTTTTCTTGTCACAAGATGCCACCCCTCGTGATGACCGCTGGCTGATTCATATGATTGAACCCTTCTTTATTAGCGATAAAGTAGGCTGCGTTTATGGCCGACAAATTCCCCGACCCTTTGCACCACCAACCATTAAGCGCGAAGTCGCGACGGTGTTCGCTGGACTAGGCCATCCTGACTCTATATCGCTCAATCGACATAAATCACTCGTTGATAAAAAACGAGAAGGCGAGATTGATAGTTTTTTCTCAGATGTTAACTCGGCAATTCGCAAGGATCTTATTAAAACAATACCTTTCCGTGACTTAAAATATGCCGAAGACCAGGCTTTAGCCACAGACATACAGAAAGCCGGTTATTTAAAAGCATACGCGCCACAAGGCAGCGTCTGGCACTCAAATGAATATACGGCGAGAGAATATTATTACCGAAAATTCGATGAGTATCTTGGATTATTTAACAGTGTTGCTTATGAAATCAAACCAAGCTATAAAAGTTTGCTACTAGGCTGGGTACGACCAACTCTACGTGACTGGTCGTTCACCCTGCATGACCAAGATTATAACAAGCGAGCCAAAATAAAATTCCTGATGATTTCTCCTCTATATAATTACTTTGCGCAACTTGGCAAATTTAGCGCCGCAAAACATAAAAACAACCCACGGGCGATAAAGCGTCTTTCTCTAGAAGAACGTCGTAAAAATTAGATTTTATAATTTATCTTTTAAATAGAGGTCAGACCATTCCGGAATGTTGATAGACCGATAAGGACGATTAACAACGCCTTTTTTAGTTATCTCGTAATTATTTTTTTTATCTATCTCTACTACAACGCAAAATAGCCTCTCTAAAGCATGCGCGAAGGTTCCGTCTACTTGCCCTGTCTCTGTCTCAAAACAACGCACCGGAAAGTCCAGAAGATTATCAATAGCATCCAATCGCACCCAGAACATCGTGCCTCCAAAAAATCCATAATCAGCGCGCTTTAATTGCAAATATTCATATGCCAAATGGTTATCGTAGAGCTTTTCGATGACTTTAGTCATGTGCTTACCGTTCGCGGGAAAATTAACTGTTAATGGATAGTAAACCCCCTCTGGACCAATAACTCCAGTCTCTTTGTTGGATAGTTTGTTTATTATGTCATCTATCATATCCTGACTTTGGGGTAATAAACTTTCCAGCATATCATTCAGCCACTCCTGCCCATCGTCGCGATGCGTAGATTTCTTTGAATGAAGCTTGAGGACCGACTCATACCCAGATTCTGAAAGTTCTTTTGCAACTTGAATAAACGGTAAAACATCCCGACCCTGGTTTGGAACAGTTATTACATTCGCTTTTGGATAGCTTTTCTTTATCTCTTTTATAAAGTAGGCGTTGCTAACTGGCATAGTTATAAAAATATCAAATTTAAACGACCCTAGATTAGCTAACTTACTAAGAAATAGTGGCCAACTATCAACATAAAAAAGATGTATAACGACAGCAAGCTTCGTATCCTTTGGCCTAACGAATGTCCACTCTTTAGCAATATGCTTATACACTTTTGAGTTGCTAGCTATTGTCAACTCTCTGGAAATACTAATATCAAAAACTAGTCTTAACTTATCGACTATTTTTTTTATGATATTTTTAACACGCTTCACTAACTATCCTGCTTTGTTGATAAAATATTTACTTCTCTCGTTGAATGAAATTATTGAATGTGGATTATCGCCACCGTTTATAATAAACTTCGCGGCGTTAGGTTTCTGATCATAAAATATAGTTGTGGATTCGTTGGCAATTGCTGGCTCGACTACATACTCGGCGCCATTTAGGTTGTTGGGTAGATTTACCGAGAAGTTAATAATGTCGCCCTTTTGAAAAGTACCCGTTTCGGTATATCTATCAATTAAAGTGTTGGTAGCTAAAATCGCCTTTTCAACATTTTTTTGCCATATTGTTACACCGAATACCGGATTTATTATCGTCCGCTTAACTCTAATTTTATAACTGACGTTTATCGATTCTCCGTAAATATACTTGGTTGTCTTCTTGCCTTGCGAGTTCTCTACTCTAACATCAAATATCTCGGCATATTCAACTATCCCATTCTGGGCTACAACCTTATCTCTATTTGGGTCATTGCGGTCTAGACCCTCAAGAACAACGCTTCCATAGCGCTTTAATACATCTCTAATCTTACCGTAGGCTATGACTTTGCCTTCGTCAATCAGTACTCCTCGGTCACAAAAGCGCTCAAGAGATCCCTGGTCGTGGGAAACGAATATTACGGTTGTGTCGCTTTTCTTTAATTCATAGAAGTAGTCAAAACACTTAGCCTGAAACGCTGCGTCGCCAACCGCAAGAACTTCGTCTATTAATAGAATGTCGCTTTTTGCCCGAATTGCTATCGAAAAAGCGAGACGAACTTGCATTCCTGAGGAGTAGTTTTTTAGCTTTTGATCCATAAATTTTTCAAGCTCAGCAAAGGCCACAATACCTTCATACATCTCGTCAATTTCTTTTCTATCAAATCCTAGAAGTGCACCGTTTAAAAATACGTTTTCTCGACCTGTTAGTTCTGGATTAAAACCAACGCCAAGTTCAATAAATGGAGTCAGCGACCCGTCTATCTTTATGTGTCCTTTTTCGGGAACATATATCCCTGCAATTAGTTTCAAAAGCGTGCTTTTGCCACTTCCGTTTTTTCCGACAATTCCGAAAAACTCGCCTTTTTTTATTTCAAAATCTATACCACCGATGACATGCTGTATTTCATAGCCTTTTTTGCCTTTTAGGGAATTTACTAAAAGTTGTTTTATGCCACTAGCCTGCTCGTGCGGTAGCTTAAAGCTTTTTGATACGCCGCTTACAGATACGGCTATAGGTGCGTTATTAATGGTATCGCTCATTATATATTCTCCGCGAAGTATTTTGAGTGGTGTTTAAAGTAAAGTGTTCCAGAAATAAATACTGTTATAACTATTGCGATCGGTATTATTACGAATAGGTCATTCTTAAACAAAGTAGCAACCGTTATTGTCTCGGGTGTAATTAGACTATACCTAACATCTTGAATAGCCTGAGCTAATGGATTCATCAACATAAACTTAGCTATGGTCTCGCTTTTATCTAAAACTATCGCTAGAGGATATATTATCGGCGTTGCATAAAATGCAGCCTGCATAATAATCTCCCATATATGACTCGTATCCCTGTATTTAACATTGACCGCGGACAGATAAAAGGCAAGTCCAAGAGCGAGTATGTATATCTCGAGTATGTATACCGGCAACATCAACATAGAAAAATGAAGTTCAACTCCGTTAATAATCATCAACACGGCGACGATAACAAGGTTTAGGGCAAGATTAATCAAGGCCGATATAGTGGTCGATAAAACAATAATATATTTGGGAAAACTTATTTTTCTCAATAAATCACCTCGTCCCACAATGGCGTTCATTCCCTGGTTGGTTGCTTCAGAGAAGAAAGTCCACAAAACAATTCCTATAAGCAAATAAACTGCGTAGTGCTCAACCGAACCAAGTTTAATTAACATACCAAAAACGACATACAGAATGGCAAACATGAATAACGGCTTCAGTAAGGACCAGGCATAGCCCAGTGCAGACCCTTGATAGCGTAGCTTGAAATCGGTGATCACTAGCTCGCGCAAAAGTATGCGATTTCGCCTGCTGAAAATATTTGTAAGTTTCATAAGTCTGCAGATAATTATACCAGCTTTTGTTATAAGATAGAGAGGACTATATGAACAGAGTTGCAATTGTCGTACTCAACTGGAATGGAATTACTGACACTTTAGTGTGTCTGAATTCTTTACTGGAACAGACCTACAAAGATTTCCGAATTATTGTTGTTGATAATGGTTCGAAAGACAACTCAAAAGAGCTGCTTGATAAATACCAGGCTTCCCACGCCGACATGGTTGATGTTATTTATAACCCTGTAAACTTTGGTTTCGCTGGTGGCGTGAATACTGGCATCGAATGGGCGCTAAATGAAGATTATGAGTATGTTGCCCTATTTAATAACGATGCTACCGCCGATAAAGACTGGCTGAAAAGCCTAGTTAGCGCCGCGGCCAATAAAAAGGTAGGCATCAGTACCGGGCTGTTACTGCACGAAGACGGCAAGACTATCGACAGCACCGGCGACTGGGTTTCGAAGTGGGGAGTGGCCTTTCCCAGGAACCGAGGCGACTCGGCCGATAAGGCGCCCGAAGGTGGCGAAGTATTTAGTGCTACCGGTGGAGCTAGTTTATACAAAACTGCGTTATTTAAAGACATAGGACTATTTGACGAAGACTTTTTTGCCTATTACGAAGATTCTGATATTAGTTTTCGCGCCCAACTGGCCGGCTGGAAGGTTGTCTATACCCCCAAGGCTGTTGCGTATCACAAGCAAGGCGCATCCAGTAAAAAGGTCCCCGGTTTTACTGTTTATCAAGCCTTCAAAAACTCGCCTCTTTTGTTTATAAAGAACGTCCCCCGCGGCCTATTACTGTCGGTGGGTTCTCGGTTTTATCTGGCATATTTTTTGATTTTAGTTAATGCCATCGCAAAAGGTAACGGCAAGCCAGCGCTTAAGGGCGCCCTGAAAAGCTTCATTCTAGGTTTCAAGAAACTAGGTGAACGTCACAATATCCAAAAAAACAAAAGGGTATCAAGCGATTACATAAAAAGTATCCTGTGGGACGATTTGCCCCCCGATCAAACCGGCATCCGCAAATTTCGAAAGATTTTTACCGGTAAAAATTAATCCTTACTTTTGCCAAAGTAACAAACCCTTATCTTCTTTTGTACCGACAAAAGAAGCAAAAGCTCTTGGGGTTACTCAAAAACACGATGAAACCACATAAACTAATTCATTGTTCGCTGCGTAACTCGCGCCTCGCTAGATGCCGCGAGGGCTCAAACATACTCGCGAAGTCAAGAATTAATTAATGCGTCTTCTCGGTTTTATCATGACCCCAAACCCCCAAAGCACCCCGGGGTCTGGGGTATCTGCAACTGCCCGGATAGATGAAGAAGGTTTTAGCCTGGCAACACGAGGACTGTCTGAGCCCTGACAACATATGTCAGGCGCGAGTTTCCGCAGTGTTCCAAGCGAAAGCTTTTTGCAGCTAACCCGCGACAGTGAAGCCAACCCCAGCAGTTTTGCTTCTTTTGCAGCCAAAAGAAGCGCGGTTGGTTACCTTTCCGCGCCGAAAGGTAATAGATTAAAATGTTATAATTTATAGATGAAACTTCTTGAATACGAAGCAAAGGGTCTGTTGTCACTTTCTGGCATTGCGACTCCCCGCTCGTCTTTAATCCACCGAGCCGACTCTCCAGAGCTCACCTTTCCGGTAGTCCTAAAATCTCAAGTTCCGACTGGTGGCCGTGGCAAAGCTGGCGGTATCAAGATTGTTGATGACGGTGATAATTTACGAAAGACAATCAACAACCTGTTTGATTTAAAAATCAAAGGTTTCAAACCTAACTCGCTATTGGCCGAAGAAAAACTATCGATCAAAAAAGAGTTCTATTTATCGCTTACAGTTGACCGCGCCATCGCCGAGATACGACTGGTCGCGAACCTAAATGGTGGCGTCGAAATTGAAGGCAATACGGGCGATAGTTTTTTAAACATCGCCCTTGACCCAGAATCCGTCGACAACGCCGGCCAGCAACTCGCCGACTATTACAAACTGCCGTCACAAGCCTTTGTTCTGCAAGACCTGGTCGAAAATCTATATAAATGCTTTACGACTAACGACGCGACTCTGCTAGAAATTAATCCTTTGGTTCTTACGGATGAAAATAAGTTTGTCGCCGGTGACTGCAAAATGACCCTCGATAATAGCGCAGCTTTCCGTCACGACTGGCAGTTTGAAGGAAAGCCCGCCGAGTCCAACTTCGTGACACTCGATAAAAACGGCAATGTGGCCACTATCGCTAACGGCGCGGGCCTGGCGATGGCGACAGTTGACGCCGTGGCCGACGCTGGCATGACACCTGCTAACTTTTTGGATATTGGCGGTGGCGCAAATACCGCCAGTCTACTGGCCGCCTTTAATCGGATAACCGAATATCCCGGCATAAAAGCAATCGTAATTAATATTTTTGCAGGCATAACCCGTTGCGATGAGGTAGCACGCGCTATTATTGAAGCCAAGAAGCAAATTGGCAACTTGCCACCACTTTGTATCAGACTAGCGGGCACGAACTTTGATGAGGCCGCCGAATTACTAGCCACAGAAAATATTCCAATCTTAGATTCGCTCGAAGACTGCCTATTGGCCGCAAAACGCGAGGTCTCATCATGATAAGTAGGGAAATATTGACTGCAAAAAATGTTATCGTGCAGGGCATAACCGGCACGCACGGAAGTTTTCAGACAAACGCCATGCTACAAGCTGGCACCAATATTGTCGCTGGCACGAGTCCAGGAAAGGCAGGACAATCAGTTAGCGGTGTGCCTGTCTATGCATCGATTGTTGATATTCAAAAAAGTCATCAGATTGACGCCAGTATTATTTTTGTTCCCGCCCCGTTCGCGAAATCCGCGATTATCGAAGCGATTAAGGCTAAAATTCCGCTAATTGTCTGTGTAACTGAAGGTGTGCCCATTCATGACATGATTAAAATTAGGAAATTGCTTAAAAACTCAGCATCAATACTTATCGGGCCAAACTCACCTGGCGTTATCGTGCCTGGCATAAACAAGTTGGGTATTATACCAGCCGATATGTCACTACCAGGACACGTGGCTATCGTCAGCCGTTCAGGAACATTAACTTACGAGGTAATGGCCGCCCTAACTGGACGCAGCATCGGCCAACGCTACGTAATAGGCATCGGTGGCGATTCAATTCGTGGCACCAACTTTATTGACTGCCTAAAAATGCTTCAAGACGACTCCGAAGTCGACAAAATCGTACTGATTGGCGAAATCGGCGGTAATGACGAACAGCTGGCCGCTGAATATATTAAAACGTCGGTTAAAAAACCTGTTTTTGGCTACGTTGCCGGACACCATGCGCCCGTTGGCGTACAAATGGGCCACGCTGGCGCAATACTAGGCAGCAATGACGAATCAGCTGATACAAAGACACAGGCGCTAAAAGACGCTGGCGTAAATACAGCCAGTAGCATTACCCAGCTAGTTGATTTAGTCAGTCAATATAACTAAATATTAATTGTACTAAGATCAACACCCGCCTTGTCGGCAAGAACTTGAATATATTTCTCTAAACGATTAATCTTATGATCCATAAAGGCCATCTCTTGGGCATAGGTATCAATTTTGCCAGCATAGCCGTCAATAAGGATTGTCAGAGTATCAAAGCGTTTGTCAACTGCCTCAAAACGCTTGTCGACATTTTCGAAACCTTTTTCCATGTACTTAAATAATTTCGTGAATTGATCTTCGCTCATGACTTAATTATATCATCGTTCTAAAATTAGCTACAGGTTAAATATCCAATGGTCGCCCCTTAGTGATATACTGATAACAATGAAAAAGATTAGCATTTTAATCCCCGCTTACAATGAAGAAGAAGTCCTTGAACAGCTGTATCACCGCCTTGGCAAACTAGCCAACGACAACAAGGCTTATGCCTTCGAATTTTTGTTCGTCAACGACGGCAGTCGCGACAAAACTATCGATATTATAAAAGACTACGCGCGTACCGATGACCGCGTTGCTTACGTAGATCTTTCGCGCAACTTTGGCAAAGAGATTGCTATGATTGCCGGCCTAGACCATGTAACCGGCGACGCCACGGTTATTATTGATGCTGACCTGCAGGACCCGCCCGAGCTAATTCCAAAAATGATTAAATATTGGGAAGACGGTTACGACGACGTCTACGCAAGGCGCAACAGCCGTGAAGGCGAGACGTGGTTTAAAAAGACTACCTCGAAGGTTTATTATCAACTACTCCAAAAAGCTACCCATATTGAGATTCAAAAAGACACTGGCGATTTTCGCCTACTTGACCGTCGTTGCGTCGAAGCTTTGACGCAGATTCGCGAATCACAACGCTATACAAAAGGTATGTTTAGTTGGATTGGTTACAAAAAGAAAGAAATTGTTTATGACCGCGATCCGCGCGCCGCAGGCCAAACCAAATGGAATTATCACAAATTATTTAATTTCGCGATTGATGGTTTGACGTCATTTACAACCGCGCCGCTCAGAATTTCATCCGTGGTTGGTTTTGTTGTATCGATTATTGCCTTTGTCTTTATTGTGATAGTTGTTGTAAAAACAACATTATTTGGAGATACGGTAGGGGGTTATCCGTCACTGATGGCGGTAGTCTTATTCCTGGGCGGTATCCAGCTGCTTTCACTTGGTATTATTGGCGAATATATCGGCCGCATTTTTAATGAAACCAAGCAGCGACCCCTGTATTTCGTTGAGGAATATCATGCAAAATCTTCTAAAAAAACACGCTGAAAAACTTCGTTTTGCGCTTGTTGGTGGCGCTAATACCCTTATCGACTTTGGGATTTTGTTTGGTTTAGTTTTTCTTGGCGTCGATAAGTTAGCAGCCAATTTTGTTTCCACTGGCGTAGCTTTTATTTTTAGTTTTTTCGTCAATAAATCCTTTACCTTCAACTCAACCACTAAAAACGCCAAAAAGCAGTTTATTTTATTTCTTGCTATTACCCTATTTGGTCTTTGGATAATCCAGCCTGTTCTTATTAATGGAACAGCCTGGATATTAAATGGGTCAGGTTTGGGTAAAGATACTGTTTTACTGATTGGTAAACTGATTGCAACCCTAGCGACGCTTATTTGGAACTACGTACTTTACAGCCGTTTTGTATTTAAAAAGGAGGCCTAATGTCACATATAGCAATTGATGCTCGCATTATTAACTCGTCAACAGGAACTTATGTAGAACGCCTACTACACTATCTTCAAGAAGTAGACGACATTAACCAGTACACTGTTTTAGTTCCGACCAAAGACAAGCTTTTTTGGCAACCTACGGCTGATAATTTTACGGTCAAAACAGTTGATTTTAAAAACTACTCATTCGCCGAACAGATTGGGTTTAAGCGTTATCTAGATAAGCTTGGGGCGGATTTGGTGCATTTTTGCATGCCTCAGCAGCCAGTTTTATATAAAGGCGCCAAAGTTACCACTTTTCACGACTTGAACCTTATCTATACCCATAACTCTGATAAAAATTGGCTAATTTTTCATGCTAAACAATTAGTCGGACGTTTTGTTTTTAAAAGCGTGGCAAAATCAAACAGACAAATAATTACACCGAGTGAATATACAAAAAAAGACCTAATAAATTTCACGCATATACAAGCCGATAAGGTTACGGTAACTTATGAGTCAGCTGATGTTGCGCTAGGCGCCCTAGAGCCTTATACGCATGATTTTAAGCGTTTTATAATGTACGTTGGTCAACAAAGCGACTACAAAAATATTCGTCGCCTGGGCGAAGCTCATCAGCGATTAATAAAGAAATATCCAGACCTTGGTTTGATATTGGTTGGTCGAAAAAACGCTGCCGTACTCCAAAATGAAGCTTTTTTTGAAAGCAAAGGCTATAAAAATATCCTATTTACTGGGTTTATTCCTGATTCACAGCGCGACTGGCTGTTTACCGAAACGGCCACCTATATCTTTCCGTCACTTATGGAAGGGTTTGGTCTGCCTGGACTAGAGGCTATGGGCTATGGCGCGCCAGTTGTCAGCAGCAATGCCACTTGCCTGCCCGAGATTTACGGCGATGCGGCGCACTACTTTGATCCGAACGATACAACAGATATAGCACGCGCTGTTGACGAGGTTCTTGACGATAATAAGTTACGAGAATCTTTGATCAAAAAAGGACAAACTCAGCTAAAGAAATACTCTTGGCGTCGCATGGCCGAGCAAACTCACGCGGTTTACCTAAAAGCCCTGTCTGACAAGAAATAAGTGGCTTAAAGTAAAACCACCTACCAAATACTATCTACTGTCTACTAGATTTATGAGTCGACTTGAGCGATAGTGATTTTACGTTCGTGACCCTCGCCTTCTGAAAAGGTGTGGATATCGCTATATTCACTGGCAATACGGTGAACAATCCTACGGTCGGCAGGGTTTAGGTTGGCAACATAAGAATTGCCCGTACGGCGGACTTCGCCAATCCACTCACGCGCCTGTTCGGCTACGCGCTCAGCACGTTGCTTTTTATAATCAGCAATGTCGATATTTACTCGTGTTAGCTCGGCGTTTTTGTTGCGTAGGACAGTTGAAACAATGTATTGCATACTGCGCAAAGTTTCAGCGCCACGACCAATCAATAGGCTATTGATAGCGCTTGATGGTACAGATAGCTCAATGACATCTTCGTCGCAAGTTGATGACACGGTTATATTCGCTCCAAAAAATGAGAGTAGGTCTTCTAGATATTTGTGCGCGAACTGAATTGATTCTTCCCTGTCCATATTTACCTCTTCTTTTTTAATTTCTTTGGTGCCGTGTCCTTGGCTGTAATTCGAATTACATTACCCTCGGTTGCCACTTTAGCGCGTGCCTTAGCCGTTGCTTTTTTGCCGACTGTTTTTGATGGTTCGTCAGCTATCTCTTCCATTTCTTCAACGTCTTTTTTAAGTATATAATGTTGTTGCGCAACCGCAACCATATTAGATACGGCGTAGTAAAGCGCCAGCGCGCCCGGCAAGTTTAGCATAATAAAGAACATGAAAAATGGCATAATCTTTGTCATTTTGCCCATTACCACGGCGTTCATCTCTGACTGATCGGCTTGCTTTCCGTCCGCGGCTTCGGACATAATATCACGGAGACGCTTACTACTAGCCTGTTGAGGCGAGGTTTGTTTGGACATTATGTACTGCGTTATCGCGGCCAACACCGCCAGAATTACTAGGGCTATATTAACGCCATTAGGGCCACCGATAGCATGGGCAGTTAAATCAAGAAAGCCCAGTAGTTTTTCATTAAACAACTCTGGGTGTTCTATAAGTTTTTTGATTGGTTCGATGTTCTGAAGAAAATCGTATGTGAATTTTGCTATCTCGTCACGATGCAAGGTAAAAATCTGGATCACCCGATAAAGCGCGATAAAAATCGGCAACTGAATTAATAAAATACCGATTGACCTAAATGGGTTAACGTCGTGTTTTTTATACAACTCCATCATCTGCATTGATTCGAGTTGTTTGTTACCCTTGGTATTCTTTTTAATTTTCGCTAGTTCTGGTTGCAGTTTGCGCATCGCGGTCGCTTGATGTAACTGGTGTTTTACCAGTGGCCACAATAAAAAACGAATAATAATAGTTAGTATAATTATTGCTACGCCAAAGTCGCCGCCAGGAATTATGCTATAAATCAGCATCAAGGCGTTAAATATCGGCTTTACAATCAATATATCGAAAATGTTCATGTTTAAGAGAGCTCCAAAAATAATACGCTACTAGGTAGGTATTATACCAGCTTTAGGGGTTTTTATATAGACCGGAGCGACCAAGTAGTTGGTCTATTTGACTAGATAGTTCAACGGCGGGCATTGTCAAAAACTCACTTGAAGTAACGATTATAACGATGTCAAAATTTTGCGCCAAACGGGGAATTTGTTGACGAACATATTCATAAATACGTCGCCTGATTCGATTACGCGAAACAGCGCTTTTGATAACCTTTTTACTAACCACGACAGCGATTCGTGATTTGGTGCGGTTTGAATTGGAGTTAAATTTGAGAGTTGCCATCCGTGAACGAACAACCTGGCCGTTTTTATAAACATAGCGCAGGCTATTGTGGCCATGAAAGCGATTCGAAAATGGTATCATTCTGTTTTTAGTATATGGTATTTGGTAGGTAGTAGGTAGTAGAAATAAAAATCGCCCCGGGGGGCGGACTTTTATAGTCTTAGACTGTTACTCTGGCGCGACCCTTTGCCTGGCGTCTTTTTGTCACTGCTCGGCCGGCTTTTGTGGCAATACGCGCACGAAAACCGTGTGTTTTAGCACGGTGACGGGTGTGTGGTTGAAATGTTCTCTTTGGCATATCTTATACATCTTACCTAAATTAACCCCTTTTAGCAAGCTTGAGCTTGAATTATTGATACAAGGATTGTATTAATATATAATTTATCCCCTTTATTGCGTGTTTTATCCACACATTAACAGTGGTTGCTTTTTATTGTGTATAACTACAACACCTATCTGGTGTTTCTGTGGCTATTAATGGAAGGTTGTGGAAAACATTTTGGTCTTGTATAGTTGATATTACTAAAGTGTGTTTTAAGGGAGTTGGTAAATCGTATGCATCACGCGTTGTGGCAAAGTGTACTTGGTGAAATCGAGTTGTCTGTCTCTCATGCCACTTTTACGACTTGGTTTAAGAATACTGAGCTAGTTGATAATAACGATTCCGGTGTGGTAATTTCCGTTCCTAATATTTTTGCAAAGAAACAGTTTGAAGTTAAGTTTAATGATCAGATATTGGGTGTTCTTGCTAAAAACGGCGTCAATCCAAAACAAATCACCTACACGATTACCTCTTCCGGTAAGAAAACTCACGTAAACCGTGAAACAACTAATAATAGCGAACAAACCGCCGATAGTTTATTGCCAAGTTCTAATACCGGCACTTACGTTAATAAAACGCCGTTATCGTCTGGCGGCTTAAACCCGCGTTATACTTTTGATAATTTTATTGTTGGGTCTAGTAATGATTTAGCTTATACGGCTTCTCAGGCTGTAGCCGCCAATCCTGGCGCAAAGTATAATCCTATTTATTTATACGGTGGGGTCGGTTTGGGTAAAACTCACTTAATGCAGGCGATTGGTAACGAGATTATTAAAAATCAACCAAGTACGCGGGTTTTATATATAAGTAGTGAAACTTTTGTTAATGAGTTCCTGGATTACATTAGATTTAAGAAAAAGGGTTTTTCTGAAAAGTATCGCAATGTTGATGTCTTAATTGTTGATGATATGCAGTTTATTGCTGGTAAAGAAAAAACTCAAGAAGAATTCTTCCATACTTTTAATCATCTTCATCAAAACAATAAGCAAATTATTATCAGTAGCGACAAGCCGCCAAAAAGTATTCCAACCTTGACGGAGCGTCTGCGTAGCCGATTTGAGATGGGTATGACAATTGATATTCAAATGCCAGACTTTGAGACAAGGTGCGCAATCTTAAAAGCCAAGGCTTCGTTATCAGGTGTTGAGTTGGGTCAAGAAACTGTTGAATATTTGGCGACTAATATAAAAACTAATATTCGTGAGTTAGAAGGCGCCTTGAATCAATTATTAGCATATTCGGAAATGCGCGGTATTAATCCAGATATTTCGACAGCCGAAGGATTGTTAGGCAATATTCGTCACTCTCGTCCACAACACATCACCAGTAAACAAATTATTGAGCGAACGGCAAAACACTTCCAATTAAAAGTTGATGAAGTTTGCAGTCCAAAACGCGATAAATATATTGTCGTTCCTCGTCAGATTGCAATGTATCTACTTCGAAGTGAACTTCATATGAGTTTTCCAAAAATTGCTGAAGAGTTGGGTCGTAAAGATCACACAACAGCAATTCACTCTGTTGAGAAAATTGAAAAAGCAATTAAACTTGATTTTCTTATTCGCGAACAGGTTGCCTCTATTAGGGAGAAATTGTATGTATAGTTGGGTAAAAAATGTGTACAGTCGGCCTTATAACTGGTTTAAATTTAGTGCTCTTTCATCCCCTTTTTACTTACTTGTAAATAATACAACTTACCAAGACGATGTAAAACTGCCAGTTATACAATTATTTATACAACTTTTAAACAAGTTTATTTCCACTGTAAAAAACTACATTTATAATCTGTTAATTTACTTTTATACCCACAATCCACAGCACCTATTATTAGAGCGATTAAAAATATATTAAAGAAAGGTACAATAATAACAATGGAACTTTCAGTCACACAGGATAATTTAGCAAAAGCCCTTTCTACAGTTGGCCGGGTTGCAAGTGTTAAAACCCAACTACCGATCCTTGGTAATATTCTACTTAGAACTGACAGTAATAGGTTACTCATTGCCGCAACAAACTTAGAGATTGCCACAACCCAATATATTGGCGCGAAAGTTATTAAACCTGGCGCAATTACAATCCCCGCCCGTTTAATTGCTGAATTTATTTCAAACCTACCAAAAGAATCAGTTGATTTAAAAGTTGTAAATAGTAACCTACATATTAAAAGTGGTAAATACACATCAATTATCAACGGTGTAATTGCTGATGATTTTCCAGAACTTCCTACAATTAACGAAAAATCGTCAATAAGTTACAATTTAAAAACAGAAGACTTTAAACAAGCTGTTTCACAGACAATCATTACTACCAGTAATGACTCAACCAGACCGGTTTTAACAGGTGTTTACTGGCACTCACATGAAGGACAGCTGATTTTAGCAGCCACAGATGGTTATAGGTTATCAGAAAGACAACTTACAGGTACGACAAGCGAAGTTTCGGCGATTATTCCAACCCAAACACTTCAAGAGGTAATGCGCAGCGTGACCGATGAAAGTAATGAAATCGATATATTATTCGACGAAACCCAAGTGCGATTTAGAATTAACGATACAGAGGTTATTAGCCGATTAATCGACGGTAACTTCCCTGACTATCGACAATTAGTTCCTAAAAAAACCACAACAAATATTGAGATTAATAAAGCAGACTTCGTTAGAATTACTAAAATTGCTGGTTTATTCGCTCGTGAATCTGGTGGCAGTATTACAATTACGGCCGACGAAGCCAAAAAGAGTGTCTCTATTCACTCAATTGCTTCACAACTAGGCGAAAATACATCAGAAGCCAGCGCTCAAGTAAGCGGTGACGGTCAAGTAACCCTAAACTCAAGATATTTAAATGAAGCCTTATCTGTAATTGAGGGCGAAACAGTGTTATTTAGTTTTAGTGGAAAACTAGCCCCTTGTGTATTAAAATCAGCTGACAAAAACACTAACTATTACCATATAATAATGCCTCTTAAAAGCTAAATAAACTATGGCGATAGTAACTAACCTATCTGTCCAAAATATTCGTTCTCACGACAGTCTAAAGATTAAACTTTCACCAACCGTGACCGTAATAACTGGTCAAAACGGCAGTGGCAAAACTTCACTTTTAGAATCTTTATATATTGCACTGCAAGGAACGTCATTTAAAGGTGGCGATAATGATGTTTTACGGCACGACAGGCCATGGTGGAGTATAAGCGTAGATTTTAAAGATGACAGTAGCCGTTTAATTAAGTTCGATCCAACTAAAGTCACTGGACGAAAACAATTTGTTATTGATGGCAAGACAATGTACCGTCTAATACCGAAACACCAACACCCAGTGGTATTATTCGAACCAGAAGACCTTCGCTTGCTTCACGGCTCACCAACGCGCCGTAGACAGTTTATAGATCGTTTTATAGCTCAACTTAACCCACAATATAAAAAATCACTCTATAAATACGAGAGGGCTTTAAGACAGCGCAATAATCTACTAAAGAAAAGCTATATAACAAACGACGATTTATTTGTCTGGAATATAGCCCTTAGCGAATACGGGTCTTATATTATTGAACAAAGAATTGTATTTATCGAAAAACTTAACAGCCAACTAAATGAATTTTATAATAGAATAGCTAATTCAAAAGACATTATATCAATCCACTACTCACATACTTATATTGGTGATATCAAACAAAAACTTTTAAACGAACTTCACAGCCACATCGAAAAAGATAAGATACTTGGTTTCACAAGCGTTGGACCACACAGACACGACGTTATTTTTCAATATAATAACTCCCCTGCTTTGTCGGTTGCCTCGCGTGGCGAAGTTCGAAGTATTGTCCTGGCATTAAAATTTCTTGAAGTCGATATTATTGAGCAAATAACAGGCATAAAGCCAATTATTTTACTTGACGATGTCTTTTCAGAACTCGACCAAGAGCGTCAAAAATCGCTGAGCGATACCATTCGCTCACACCAAATTGTGATTACAAGCACACATATATTATCAGATAGCTCGAACTATAAACATATTAAACTTTAGTCAAGAGGTGTAGACTGGCTGCTGTTTAGCCAAATAACTTCAAAGTTATTTAAGTTATAACCCTTTGATTGAACATAAGTTGCAACATATGGCTTAATCTCGTCGGTTGTAATATCGATACAAACAGCCATTTTTGTGTTGTCGTTCGGATACTTTTGCGAAGGGCAAGCATAAGCGTAATATAGTCGTTGTTGAATTGGTAGAATACTAATAATTGGGAAGTTTTTATTAAGTTGTTGTTGATAGTTATTCATCTTGGCGCCATTAAAGCGCTGAATAATATCCTGCGACTCTTTATTATTAAGTAATTCCTTGGCGGCATCCGTTTTTGGATCTAGCGCCACTAAAACCTCTGCCGTTTTATTTGCGGTAACCGTAACCGATAAACTATACGAATCAAATTGGTCACGCGATACGGCAATATTATAAGTGCCAGGCTTAACTGCCAATCTTAACCCACTCGTAATTTGCCTGTCTTTACCATCAAAACTGACAGTTACTTGGTGTGGCGCAGTGCTAAATAATAGCTGGGTTTTGGGTATAGCTAGATAGACAATCAAACCAATTAAAATTGTTAAAAAACCAACGATTATAATAATTAAGCTGCGACGACTTATCATTTAATTATCCTTGCTGCGATAATATCGCTTTTAGATAACATATATTGGACACCACCAACCTCACGCATACTTGGAATGCGTTGACCAAGCGATGCGTCAACGGCAGGATATTGACCACCATCAGCGCCGACGTAGACCATTGTATGCCCAGCGTCAGCGGTGACAAGAATATCACCTGGCTGTAAATCAGCCGTTGTTTTAGGGTGGATGACGGTGTATTTTTCAGGGTGTGCTTGGACGTAACTATATTCGACAGAAGTTCCATTTGGATAGTTTGGATCGACACCGCTTGACTTCATAACAGTACTTACAAATCCACCACAGTCGGTTGGGTCTGGCGATGGATTGTACTGTGCTTTGGCCGACTGGAACGCGGCAGTTGATTGGCTAAGGCTGGTGGTACCGTTATTTACCGGCTTTGGCTGGGCTAGGCCAATGGCGGTTTTAACAATACTCCCTGCGATAACTCCGTTACCGATAGCACTACAACCAAAGGAAGCTGTTGTTGCTGTGCTACTAGATGGGCTAGGAGCTAGATTTGAATAAAATCCATAAACTTTTTCGGCGGCTGGGATACGCCTAGAGTTTATGCCAGCTGGATCATTAGCGGGACGCATAGCGGGAGCCTCAAATATTTTCATCCACGCTGTGGTGGCAGCCGCGACATCACTACTTGTCGCAAAATCACTTTTATCTAAGCGACCCTTATACGATTCGTTATACTCTTTTAATAAAAAGCTTAGTTGTATGTCGACATCCGAAACCGATTTTCCTTGGGATACAGCATAAGCCTCGAGGTTGGTGCGGCGACCAAACGACCACTGTACTAGTCCATAGCCTGGTCCACCACCACCCTCATTAGCGCCAGCGTTAAATGACGACTCGCCGTACATATTACCCATCACCGCAGCGGTCTGCACTGCATTCATACCACCGTTAACCAGCACCTGAAATATATGCTGCAAAGCGTCGCTTTTTTCTAACGCAATACTACCGGTTGACGTAACACTAGTTGATGAGGCACAGGCGTTAGTATCGGTTGGATCGTAAAATAATATATCATTCGAGCTATAGAAGGCCTTATCTACTGCAAAAACATTTAGAGGCATCAGAGATGTCGTAAACGCTAAAATTATAAATAATCGTATTTTAAACTTATTAAACATTTTCATTTTTATTGAGCCCCTGCTGCTTGCCAGTGCCAAGCTTCAGTCGATAATTTAGCTATTCCATAAGTACTGGCGTTAGCGGTCAACCAATCGTAAATTTTATCAGTTCCGGCTACCTTGGTTGCACCGTTATCACCGGTTGATAATTGAAAGTCGACGGCTAGTCCCATTTGATGATTCGAAGTACCCGGTTCTGCGGCACGGGTCGGACCATATTTTTTATACGCCGCCTCTTGTTCGGCCATGGTGCGGAAACTACTGGCTATCTTGACTGGACTACCGGTTGCCGAACCCATAGCACCGACAAGTGATAAAAATGCGCCTGAAACACGAGCGTTAACCTTCATCGGTTGATTAGAGCTGCTCGCGTCAACCGTACCGGGTATTTCACACAACCTGACGTTAATTGCCTGCATATTAAAGTAACCAACAGCTGCGCCAGCGTCGGTCGTGCCCGGTGCGCATGTCAGGTTAGTTGAATCTTGATACAATGCCGATGAAGGGATGTTTGCCGATGAAGTACTAGTTGTCGAGCTATCTACACCATCGATATCATTTTGAATACGACGATCAATGAAATAAAGATAATAATCGGCATTACTGTCAGTAATAATACAACCAGTTCCGTCGCCATTTGGTACGGTCGTCGTTGACGGTCCAAGCGGCGTAGATCGACCAATACACTTACTGATAAAGGCCTCATAATCACTACCGGGTACCGGATTACCTGTTGTCGCATCAACCTGGTTTTTAGTCGTTAGATCACTAAGTACAGTCATCGGGTCTTTGTTGAGATATCGTGGTGGTATACCATAAATAACGTTACAGAATGGATCGGTTGCAATGCCTAGTGATTGATAGTCATAATCTTGGCAGGAATCAAGGGACTCTTGGTATTGTGTTGTAGAGGCGGCACTTGATTTAGGAAAAATACTCGCGAAGGAGCTGCTGACAAGGCTACCGATTGAACTTATGGTGCCACCAACTGTATTTAGGCGCGAATAATATGGGATAAGTGAGGAAACAATACTACCTAGGAAGGTGTTACTGTTGGTAGCATCGAATGGACTTAATTTTGAGGCATCATCACGGTTGTAAGAAGCGACAACCTGAGTTTGAGCATCATTATACGCCATAGCATCAGGCTTAGTCATTGCGGCATTGCCACCCTCGTTGGCCAGGCCGCCCATTAGACTGCCAGCTCCAGAAGTGAAGCCGTTGCCAGAATCGGCGCCGACTATACCTTTAGTTACAGTACCAGCAACAATATCTTTCAGTAGTTGAGGTAGCACTAACATTGCAACGCTGTAGCTTACTTGAAGCGCTAGTTGTCCAGCCTCCTTAGCCCCAAAGGCGACCTGACCACCAGGAATTAGCATTAGGCCGATACCAGCAATGATTGATCCAGTTTGAACCCACGGATTAGCGAGGGTTTTACAGCTGGCTATTCCACCAACGGGTTGCAAAACAGATTTAATAGCCGAGGTTACTCGTATTAAGTCACCAGTTAAGCCACCACCGGCCATAAATTGAGCCACAAAGTTATCTGGTACACCAACATCACCGTAAGCAGCGAATTTATAGCCAAATGAATCAGTTGCTGCCCCGCGTGAGTTTTTAACGGCTGACTTTGCATCATAGGCGATGCTAGTTAGTATTCCGCCAAAGTAGGCTACGTCCCCTGGTTTGGCGGTGCCGGCTTTAATTTGATCAGCTATATTTAAAAAAGCCATTGCGTAACGTGCTAGCTGAACGGCTCGCACGGTTTTTGCGGCAAAGCCAAGAGTTTGAACGGCGCCATATGCTTGACAGGCATTATCGGCAACACCAGTTACCTTAAAAAAATTACCTAACGACTTAGCTCCAGCCGAGATCGACGGCTCAACTTCGCTAAGGGCTGATTCACCAGCCTTTATACCAGCACCGGCCTCGGCAGCAAATTTATCGGCCGCATCATTTATTTGGGCGACCTTTTCGGGTGTGTATGGTTTATCGGTTTCGGGATCGATATCATTTGTGGTTACGTGAGTGGAGGTTGTCTCAGTCGTACCGCTTTTAACTTCTTCGTCAAGACTTTGGGCGCGTTCGGTATCGGTCTCACCTGATACGCCTGGTGTTTTTTTAATACCAATTTTTGCAGCAAATTTTGACCATATTTCATCGGCGAATCCGGCATACTTCGGATTGTAGGCATTTCTAACCGCTCGGTTAAATGCTGGGTTAGAGTTGCGAAGACTATTGAATTCGCTTGGTGAGATATCTTCGCCATTAAACTTAAAATTAGTTGGTTTGGTCCGCCCTCCGAGTGTCTTATTGCCTTCGACCTCTATACCAGCATCCCTAAAGGCCTTAATTTGCTTATCGGAAACACTAGAGTATTTACAGGCAATAGTGACGACGCTCGAGCAAACCCCAGAGGTTGCTCCGTTAATCTTGTTATTAATAATTTTATTACTACGAAGCTCCATACTAGTCAGCTGAGTATTAAATTTATTAACCATCACTTCTTTCATTTGGACAATTAATAAACCTGGCGACATAAGACCAGCTAATCCAAAACCGCCACCAACAAGCAGGCCAATAATAGCGCCCATTGGGCCTTTTCGCTTTAAGAAATTAACCTTACCATTTATTTTTGAAGAGTTGTTTTTTCCGGTATAGTTATTTCTGAATCCGTTATCAGGGTTTTGTTCTGCGTCTCGCGCCTTAGCGATATTGTCGTTTTCCTGCGAGTCATCGGCGTTGTCGTCATAATTATTTACAATATCATCAAAAGTACCAGCCTCTTCGGTGGCGGCTATACCATTAAACTTCCGATCATAATCGGACTGTCCGGGGTTTAGCTTTGTGTCTGAGTCTTCTGTCGTGCGTAAAGCCATAACTACCCTACATTATACCTTATCTAGACAGACCTAGGTGGCCTGTGTACCCGTGGTTACGGGTTGAGGTTGTAGCTGAGCCTGGGGTTGGTTACCGCTTGTTTGCGGGTTAGTATTAATCAACTGCTGTTCAGTTTGGCTGGCGACAATTTGAATATGAACGTGATTTTGGCCCGCAAAGAACAGACCTTGGCCAACCGGGAAGTTTGCCAAGCGCTTTTTCTCTTCCTCGGTCAATTTGAAGACGTCCGATAAAACATCCACGGCGCTAGAAGATTGCTTCAAAAGTAATTGCATAGAACTGTTGGCGACAATCGCGCGGCCCATTTTGCTGCCCATAAAGTCTTCAACGTCTTGAGTAATCGTAGTCAATCCCAGGTAATATTTACGGGCGCGTTTAGCCAGGCTAAACAAGAAATTGGCCGAGTCGTCATATTTCATCAATTGCCAAGCCTCGTCAACAATCAACATACGTTTCTTTTTGTCGGTTCGAGTGATGTTCCAGATGTGCGACAGAACAATATACATAGCCACCGGTCGCAACTCATCTTCAAGGTCGCGAATATTAAAGACCACCATCGGGTTATTAATGTCGATGTTTGATTGTTGGCTAAAGATACCAGCAAAGGTTCCGGTCGTGTATTTACGTAGGCGCTGAGCCAACTGTGGCCCGCTACCACCCATATGAAGTAGCGTATCGTAAAGTTCGGCGATAGTTGGTGGCGTTGAATTATGAGTTAACGGGTCGCTAGTAATACCTGCGCGAGCGTAAGTATCAATCAAGGCCTGATCCAAATCGGCTTCTTCGGCTGGTGTCAGTGCAGACATCGGTACTCCGGCTGATGTCACCTGGGTTCCGCCCAACATCAAACGCAGCAACCCGTGCAGGGTTACTAAATTGGCGCGCAAGGCATCCTCTGCCTCGTCGCTGTCGATAACGCGTGGCAGGTCGAATGGATTAATACGCGTGTCAGAGTTTAAACTAAGTCTAATATAGCTACCGCCGACAGCATCGGACATCTTTTGGTATTCGTTTTCTGGGTCGATGATAATAACTTCGCTACCGGTCATCATACTGCGAAGCGCCTCCAACTTAACAGTAAACGACTTACCTGCTCCAGACTTGGCAAATACCACCATATTGGCGTTCTCTAAACTAAAGCGGTCAAAGATAACCAAACCATTATTATGCATGTTGATGCCGTACAGAACGCCCTTTTCTTGGGTCAAATCGGCGCTTGTAAATGGAAAGCTGGTGCTAATAGCGCCGGTATTCATATTACGGCGAATTTGCAGCTGGTCGGTCATTTGTGGAATGCTGCTGTTTAGGCCCTGTTCTTGCTGGCCACTGGCAACTTTACTAAAGACCATTTGCTGACCAAACAAGGTTTCAATTTTGTGCTGAACAAAACCAAGTTCATCCAAGCTGTCGGCGTAAAGTGTGACGTACAAGCCAAAACGGAAAAAACGCTCGGCGCCAACTTGCAGCTGGTCGCGTAGTTCCTCGGCGTCATTTATAGCCGCTTCCAGGCCTGGGTCGCGAATCTTACCCTTTTCGCTATTAATCGACATCGATGCTTCCAGTTGGGTTACTTTTTTGCGCAAGTTATTTAAGACAACTTGACTTTCAACTGGATAAATAAAAATGCTGACGTCTAAAACTTCATCAATGTTGATAAGCGAACTAAGCCAGCCGGTGTAAATTTGCCTTGGATAACCGTACACATAAAGTGTTCGGCCATATTTTGTACCCAGGCGAAAATATGAGGAATGAATCTCTAGACTGCTGGGCGCAATTAGGTCACGTAGAGTTGTAACGCCCTTTAAGAAGGCTTGTTCAACCTCGGTCTGCTCTAGTGCGCGCTGTTGCGCGGCAATATCGACAGCGTCAAGTTTTTTCTTGGCCATTATATGTTGCTTCCATTCTGCGAATTTAAGGCCGCTTCGCCGACGCCCTTTTTAACATATGTCGCGGTAACGCCTTCGAAATTACCAAGCGGTTCGCGGACGGCGGTATCTGGATTGTAAACGTTGTAATACAGCTCACCAAGCTCCTTGGTGTTTAATTGAACAGCCTGGACACCAACCTGATATAAGCCGTCGGTGACATTGTCGACACGGTTCTTAATCTCGGTTTTAGCTTTTTCGTATGTGGCTGTGTCAATCTTGGTTATATTGTTTTTTTGCTTTGAAAAGACTTTACCGAAAAAGCCCTTTCCCTGCTCGACGATATTAGTAACATCGCCCTGAGGGTAATAAGGAACGGAGATAAAGAAGGTTTTATCCATAATGTTTGCTTCTTGGGATAATACATCGATAAAGTTTATGTAATCGTCCATTAATACACCCAGTAACATATTGTCTTGAGAGCGTCGAATATCAACCAAATGGTCAATATAAGGGCCAATATCGACACGTTGGGAACGGATTAAGATTTGAATTGGGTAGTTTAGCGAATTAAGAAAGTTTTGATAGCTGTACTCGACACCTTCGCGTTCGCGCGTGCTCATTAGGTCAAAGTTAATTGATTTACAGGCAATAACCGCCCTGAAGGTACCGTCGGCCATAATAACCAAATTGTCGCGAACCTCTGATAATAATAGTGAGCTTTGGGTTGAGTTCGGATTTTTTGGTGTTGGTACTGGATTATTAACTGGCGCGGCGGCGCCACTACCAACTGGCGCGACGGGCGCAGCAGTAGCGACCCCTGGTGTTGGAGTTGTAGCTGGTCCTTGGAACGGAAACTGATTGTTTGGTGGCATGTAACTAACTTTCCCACTACTGGTTTAGCGCCGATTATCGTAGCGAAATAACCACCTCTTCACTCATATCTTGCTGTTTGTGTATGCGGTTGGCTTCGCGCGCGATCGTCTCGATTGACAAGTCGGCGTTGTTTGCAAGGTTTATTATATCAGGTGATACGGGCTTTTCGCTAGTGGTTGGCGTCGCAACTCGACCAACTGTCTCTAGGGGTTGAATTACTGACTGTTGAATATTGGTAGGATACGGATTATAAGTTGGCTGGCTAACGACCGGCGGAGCTATAGCGGTTGCCGTAGCTTGGCCTATGGCTACAGGCTCGACCACAGGCGCTGGTTGTGAGGTTGCAAAAAAGTCATAAGGATTTGGTGCTGGCTGGGGCTGTGATGTTGGCGCCGAAGGTGTGGCTGCTGGTTGATGCAGTCGGTCAATCATCTCTTGGTGTCGCTTGGCGTCACTCTGCCCTATCATATAGTCAAGTGACTGAGCAACGCTGGCGCTACTGTCTAAAACGTCTTCAACTTGCTGTGCTTCAAAATAAATATCACTATTCATGGCACTGTTTGGAGTTTGGGCGCCTTGTCCGCGAACCGCCCAGCCTTGACTGTCAACGATTTGGGCCAAATACCCCAGTCGTTCCTCGGCCTCGCCACCAGAAAAACCCTTAGTTAACTGAACGTCAACGGTTTTTGGTACGGTAATTTCGATTAAAGAGTCAAGACCATCGGCGTCCCAAAGGCGCTTGCGGGGCTTTAGATAAAAAGATACCATCGCCGCCAAGTAAACTTCCATCGGCTGGTCTTTGCGTAGTGGCAAGGCTAATGCGCCAAAAAATATAATAAAAGGCAGTGGTATTATTGCCAAGCCAATAAACAACTGCGCCAACCACCAAGCTAGCGCAATTAAAGCCGCGGCGATACCAAGGTATATAAATTGTCGAAAACTAAACGGTCCAACTAGTTTGTCGTCCGCCTCAACGTCTTGTGGTACTTTATAGACCGCCATAGTGCTTATAGTATAGCAGGCATAGGGTTACTTAATAAAACTGAGCTATCGTATTTTGCCATCTGGTTGAATTGCCGCAAGACCAATTAGGGATGAGCCGGCGTACGCCTGGAAAGCCGGTGAAGTAGTCACACTCGCCAGCTCTTTTTCTATTGCCGTACCACTACTACTGCTAAAAGCGGCTTGAAGAGTAGGGTTCATGGTTATGTCTGTAACAGCGCTGTTGAATGAGGCAGTTGCCGTAGCTAAACTATCCTTGGCCTTTTGTGAGGCTCCTGGGGCTGTAGCGGCTGCATGAAGACTATCCAAGTATTTTACATAAGCACTCATAGTGTCTTTACTGAACTTGGTTAAATCTTCACCGGTGACTGTATCAAATGCAACAGCAGTTGGCTTGACCAGATCTGGAGCTTTGCTAACAAGCGACCCGGCATTAGCAGAGACCGCTTCTTGAGCAAATCGCTTTGTCTCGGGATCCTGACCCGGCTCCAGTAGCTCGCGCATAATGTTGTCTCTACCTAGCGAAGCAGCGTAGTGTATTGCAGCTGCGCGTTGAGTCCCTGACGAGCTCTTGATTTTATCGCGTAGGTGTTGATCCAACTCGAAAGCCGATCCTTGTCTGGCCTTCTCTGCCGCTATTTCACTAATAAGTGGCGCCATTTCGCTCTTTAGTGCTTCGGCCTCAGCGCGAGATGCAGCGCCCTTTATATACGACTGAGCAACACTTCCTTTGGGCATTTGACCAGCGTATTCATCGGTATGTTCTCTCAAGTCTTTACTAAAATTTGCGGCTTGTTGTGCTTTATAAGCGGCGGTCTTAAGCTCGCCGACCTGGCCCATACGACGGCCTCTCAGGTTCATGCGCTTGCCAATATTAAATTTACTTGCGGGAGTTGCTTGATATTTCTCACGAGCTAAGTCTTGCTTTGGTTTTACCCAACCACTAATAGGCTTGCCGGCTTTATTAGCAAGACCGCTTAGGGCGCCACTGACTTTGCTGAGCATTGGGCCTCCTTGTTTGGCTAGGAAAGGTAACGAGAATAATGGAAGTGCCAATACTACCAAAGCAGTAAGGTATGCCCACCACTCGTTCTCGTTAAACATTACGGCCGCCGCAAATCGTGCGCCCGCAAAAACAAAGGCCGCCGTTACGTAAAGCATTAACATGCTCGTAAGTAGTGATCGCCATTTTTTAAATAAAGACTCGGTATTCGGCAGCAAAAAAGCTACAAAAGCTAGCGGTGCTAGTATTGCCAAGACGGGAATAACTGCTTGTCTGAAAAGAAGGGTCAGAAGGGCGGCTAAGATTCCCAGGGCAGACATCGCAACCATTGGTAAAACTACCCATAAAGCTGCTGCAACTCCGTCTGCCGCGGCTACACCAGCGACCGTAGCGCCTGCGCCTATCCCAACTGTTGTCAGTGTAGTAACTAGTCCAGTCCAGGTAGGTACGATACTGGGGGCTTGGCTAACAATTGCTTCATACACACCTTTACCAAGTATATTAGATACATCAACAGCCAGCTGGACTATTATAAACGAAACATTCACCAAGATTGCGCCAATAACTAATCTTGGCAACATCTTTTTTACGCCATAATTTGTAATACCTATGCTACTAAGTTGCGAAAATATAATTATTAAAAACACAATTACAAACGCTACATTGGCAATATTGCGGATAGCCTTCCAGGCATTATATATAGCATCAGACTGTTTTAAAGGATTTACTGTCAGTAGGCTTGAAACCAACGACCACATACTGTCATTGAGGGTTGACAGACCGTTTATTACAGGACATACAATCCAGCCAAGGCCCTCTATCGGACAGGATGTGGTGCCGGATGTGTCGGTTTTTAGATTTAATCCATCGGTATTCGTTGCAGTAGCCCCAAATTTTATAATATAATTGCTAAAAATAGAAGAATAATTATTTATCTCGTCACTTAAGTCTTTACATGTTCTATTTAGCTCCGTGTCCGACACCCCAAAACCTGTGGCGTTTAGCGGAACTGTCTTGACGTTAGTCGTTCGGGTTAACTTACCAATATAGTAGATTTTTGACGTCGGCAAGACTCCATCATCCAAGACGTTTGTAATCGCATAACCGAGCGTATTTTTGTCTTTGTGCGCATTAAATAATGTCTCGCTTGCTAGCGGGTCTGGTACGGAATCCCCATTACCCCTAAGACAACTTTGGAATAAGGTTTCTCTGTCATACGCATAGCTTATGGCACCACTAGTATTTTTTGACCTCCAGTATTCACTAGGGCTCACTCCTCCATAAATTTTATTTTGAATTGCAGTTTTGAATGTGTCTAATGCATGATCAGACTTTATCCACTTGCCCCCCGATGAATCAGTGACGCATCCCACGGATGGGTCATAGTTCTCTCGGAAAAATCCAAAATCACAAAGGGCTTGCTCTCCAGAGCTATAACCCCATAGTGTTAGGGCGGCTTTTACGAAGGCGGGATCACTACAGGCAATTGCTCCTTCAGTTCCTGAGTTTCCGTTTCTATATGACCCGTCAGGTAACTTATTTCGCATATATGGAGATATATTGACGGTTGTGCCTACGTCTGGGCCCCCTGGGTCACTAAAAAACTTGTAATTTTGTGAACTATCATATGATATAGACTGACCCTGTACGAGCGACACCCAGCTGTCTTTTGTTTTCAGATACCACTCGTAGACACCCCAGGCTGGAATAAGTTGTTTGACGTCATTCCATTTAAAACCATTATTACTAACAGCACTCCAGCTTCCGTCCCTTAGGTCAGAGTCTTGTATACATCTTCCCATAGCCTCGTAGTATAGATATGACTGAACTTGCCAATCGTAACCCTTACTATCGGCTAGCGTGCTTGGTTTGTATGTAATAGAACAGGTTTTATTCGAAACAGAATAAGTTCCACCTTCTGATGCACATTGTGTTGGCCCCGTGCAATAAGCGGGACCGGTATTGCTCGGACCAGATGGTACGAAGGTATCGCTAGGGGCGCAGTCAGACGCGGTGACCGCAGATGCACCCCGGGGTGTTAGAACGGACATTATGGGTGAAAATACGCCAACAGACAGCACCAATACCATGGTTAGGTTAAAGATTCTATTAAAGACGGCTCGCTTTGGTTTGCGAACTTCCGTCTGCCTTTGCTGGGTATGTTTATTTCTACTTAAAAAAAGCATAACTGCTATTATTTAACCACAGTTATGCCGTTTCTAAAAGGTTGATATGTTGATTATCACGATCAAAAAGAGGAGTAGTCTAATATATGCCAGTGAGTACCCAATTACCATTTTCCTGAACCCAAGTGGTGCGTGCATTTGTAGTGGCTCCAGTATACAACTCTTTATTATTCGTAAGTTCTTCACCAACTCGGTTGGCGGCGGCATTATCTGACTCAACGAAGGTATACGATATATCCCACTTAGTATTAGCGCCTGTCCCAGTCGCATTATTAGCTGCACTTCCGTCTATGAATTTAGCGTATGTCTGATATGGGGCTTTATCAAGGCCTATTTGCGGTGACTCTTTTATGCCTCCGGTTTGTATATAATAAACAACCGTTCGAAGGTGTATGTCGTGTACTCTACTCATCATGTCGACTAATGCTGGGATATCTTTCCAGTTACTGACTAGATAGGTATTCGCAAACTCGGCGTTTAGTGGGGCGGTTACGGCTTCGGCGTAGGCGACAAGATCGTTGTTGTATTTATTAAGGTCGTTTAAGTTTGCAGATTCGGTTCCAGAATTATAAAGACCCTGTATTACATTATTTTCAAAAGCCTGCATAAGAGATTCTGGTGTGGATAATTTTTCGACACCAAGTGGTTCCATAGCGGGTACAGCGGGTAGGGTTTCGCTAGCAGGTGGAGTTGCTGTTGAAGACTCACCCGGGTTGGCCGTGGCGCTGGTAGACGAAGTTTCGCTATCGTTAGGCATTGAACTGGTGTTATCGCACGCTGAAACTCCAAGCAAGGCGGCACCAGCTAAACCAAGGGCTATAGCTTTCTCCCAAACTTTTCGTTTTAGGGTTTCAATTCCTGTTTGTGATTCACTAGCTGATTTACTTAACATAAGATGTTTCCTTTGCTGTGTAGCGCCTTTAATATTTATACAATATTTATAGTCTTGTTATACCACTAATACTTAAAAAAAGCAATAGCATAATGGAATTTAACTTGCCACAAAGTGCGTTTTGTCGTATTTTATAGATAGACATGAAGATAAAACAGACAGTAAAGCAGGTATTGATTGGACTGGTGTTGGCAACGGGAATTAGTTCTCTGTTTACTGCACCCACCTACTCTGCCAGCTGTGGAGGTGTTGACACGGGTGTTATAAGCTGTAATCAAACTGGCTCTTGTCCTAATGGCAAGAATCCATATGAAGGAACGGATCCCAAGGGTGATTCTACGAAAGAGGCTAAGTATCTGTCCGACTATAACCACCCATACGGCAAATGTACAGGTGGTGCGGATCCGAAAATTTCTGTTGAAGACTCTGGGGTTTGGGGCCTATTGCTCATAGCAATCAATATTTTAACCGCCGGGATAGGCGTAGCGGCGGTAGCCGGAATTGTATATGGATCAGTACTGTACACTAGCGCTGGCGGTAGCCCCGAGCAGGTCAAAAAAGCCATGGGAATTATCAGTAATGTCGCTATTGGAATAGTAGCCTACGCTTTGATGTATGCCTTGCTGAACTTTATTATTCCGGGAGGATTGTTTACCTAATGGGTATTAAGCGATTGTTATTGTCGGTTGGCGTGACTGCTATTGTCGGTGGTGCAGCCTTATCTGTGGCGACAACATCCCCTGTTTTTGCTAAAACTATTACTACAGCAGAAGATTGTTCGGTAAGGTTTCTGACCTTCCCTACTTGGTTTAGAGGCCTTGTGAAGGTTGGCAGTGATGGCCAATGTGCCGTTAAGTCCCCGGGCGATTTAGACACCGGTAAGAATGATGGGTTGTCAAACTTTATCTGGCGCGTGGTACTTAACATAATTGATATCGCGCTTCAGCTGGTTGGTTATATCGCGGTCGGGTTTATATTAGTCGGTGGATTTACGATGATTACCAGTAATGGTTCGCCTGATAGCATGGCCAAGGCGCGTAAATCAATTCTGAACGCCATCATCGGATTAGTCATATCGGTTGGATCAGTTGGACTGGTAAACTTAATTATGAGTATAATTAACTAATATGGATATTTTAACTAAACTTGCCCTGGCGGCCAGCGATATCAACATCCCTAGTAATTCTGGCGACCAGGTTTTAGTTAACATTCTTAACCTGTTTTATTTCATTGCTGGAATAGTAGCGGTAATTATAATTATTATCGCTGGTTTTTCAATTACGGTGTCAGGGTCTAACCCTAGCGCACTGGCTAAGGCCAGGAACGCAATTTTATATTCGGCCATCGGTCTGGTTGTTATTATCTCGGCGTTTGGAATTACTCGGTTTGTCGTAGGAAGGATTTAAATGAAAAGAATTAGTCAAATTATTACAGTTATAGCGTTGATGTTGGGCGTTGCAACGGCATTTGTTCCAGTCAACGTCGGCGCGGTTAACGCGATTAATGATGTTTGTACTAATATAACCGCTGGCGACCCCGTTCCAACGGTTTGTCAAGGAAACACTGACAATACCAGGACTTTAATCAAGACGGTCATTAATACTTTGTTATATATCATAGGTATAATATCGGTTATTATGGTTATTATTGGCGGCTTTATGTACTCCGTATCGAGTGGTGACAGCGCCAATGTAACAAAAGCGAAGAACACGATTGTATATGCTTTGGTCGGTCTGGTGATTGCCTTTTTGGCCTACGCCATGGTCAACTGGGTGGTAAAAGTGTTCGGGTAAGGTATTAACAAACGTCGCTTAATCTGATATAACATTAGTATAGAAGTTTCTTAAGAAAGGAAATAAAATAAATGAAAAAATCAATTAAATCAGCACTCGCGGGACTGCTTGCGATTCCTGTACTAGCACTTGGCCTTACGGCTTTGGTGCCTGCATCAACCGTATCGGCCGCCGGCACCTGTGCTAACGGTCAAACTATAGCTGACGGCGTCGACTGTGCATCTGGTAACGGATCGGCCAAGCCACTGTTTGGTGAAGGCTCAATCTTTACAATCGTTATTAACACGCTGTTGTTTGTCATCGGTGCGATTAGCGTAATCATGCTGATTGTCGGTGGTATTCGCTACACTTTGTCTGGTGGTACAGCCGCCTCAGTTACTGGCGCAAAGAACACAATTATCTATGCCCTAATCGGCCT
>Ga0302286_10000230_pt1 | contig 46095 bp, 36 predicted proteins | sample III_Fen_E2_3_FD_198765 | JGI IMG/M metagenome (GOLD analysis project Ga0302286, IMG submission 198765) | Peat permafrost microbial communities from Stordalen Mire near Abisko, Sweden - III_Fen_E2_3 | ecosystem: Environmental > Terrestrial > Soil > Wetlands > Permafrost | place: Sweden: Abisko...
ATTATTCTGAAAAAGATTATCAATAGTGGATGAACTATTATATGTTACTGTTGACAAAAAAATATTATTCTTAAAAAAACAACCTTGTATCCTATGTTTAGATTCCCAAGCAGCACCCAAATAAAGTGGACTCATAAAAATATTGTTAATAATGTAAGTTTTAGCAATAAATCCATAAACAGAACTGCCATCAACAATACATTTTGTCAATTGAAATCCCAGCGATTCTGAGCCAGAAATAGATCCATGTATTACACATTCATTGACCAAAATATTCGTTGAATTAGTTGCAATTGAAATAGAATTCAGGTTACAACGCTCAATTGAATAATAGATAATTGAGTTCAAAGAAATTGAACCAGGTATTTTTATCCCAGTAATAGACCCATGATCACTGCCACTGTTAATAGTAAACTCGCCGGTAACCTGTGTAATTCGTGTTGAAACACACGAATCGGGGTTATGCCCCACACCAATAATCTGAAGCTTTTTATTAATTGGTTTCGAGATTGTAAAATTTCCGCCAGGCAAATAAATAAAATCTCCAGCTACCGCATGTACAATGGCCGAATCGAGACTGGCATAAAAACTGGAACTTGTTGAATTTTGAACGGCAATAAGGGTTTGGGACTGGATTGGGCTTGTTGAAAACACCAGAAATACCAGAAGAACGATGCAGGTAAACTTTTTCATATTCGTTTAGTTTAAAAACCGCCAAGAACACACTGAAAATCAACTCAAAAGCTACAAATAAAAATTCAAATAAAATATATATTTTGAATAAAAATTAGTGAACCTATCGTTTTTCTTGTACGAACAAGCTTTATTTCGATACGAATTGATGTAAACTAAAAAGATGAACTACCTGTGGCAGCTCATCTTTTTTAAACATTTTGCTACAGATCAAGTTTGGGGTAAACAAGCAAACCCGAATTGTTTTAGTCACTTGTAATGTTTGTCCACTAATTACACGAATCGACACGAATGAAATGAAGAAATAGAATATTTGAGAGAATTAGTGTAATTCGTGGATATGCGGATTAAAGCTACCATATCGTTTAATCTATGGTAAAAAACTAAGTATCACTTTATCCTATCACTTAAAATAAAAGGTAGAGACAATGCTAATGCGTTGCCTCTACCTTATTAGCATACCTTCTGCTCATCATTCAGTGTTTTGTTGAAGGCTGAAGGTGCTTTTATTACACTCAATAGTCAATCGGGGAGAACTCATGTCACAATGTGCATGATCGGATCATTGTAAGGGGATGTACCATTGGGGGAAACTACGGCTACCCGAAACCAATATTTGGTAACCGGGATGAGATTGGTAAGTTCTACAGATGCTTTCCCTGTAACTTCGGCAATCTTCCATCCGTCCTCGGTTTCTGGTAATGTATTCATACAAAACTGCCAGATATACGATTTAGCTCCCGGTACTGCTTGTCGCCTAAGTAATACGGAGCCTGAACTTTTACCCGATTCGGCACTAAATTCTGTCCGTTGTGCCGGGATGGGTTGCTTTGCCAGATTAAAACCAGCATGAAGTACCAATGCTGTATCTTCATCCGCAATTCGTTCAACATATCTGGCTTCTATACGCATTTTGTCGTTCCAGATATCTTCTGCCTGACGCATCAGAATAGTATTTTCTTTTCCTCCATTGCGGGCATTTAAAAAACGTGTTTCCAGCAGATCTGTGGCATCTTTTAATTCAGTTAAAGGAACATCCGGATTCGGGAATGCAGGATTATCACTCATTTCTGAAATAACATTTCTGCTCCTTGCGACCTTTTCTGGAATTGAAAGTTGAATAAAATCAAAAACAACATGAACTTTTTTCATAGGTTTTAAATTTTAAGTTAAACATCAAATACCAACACGCAAATTTTTATTTATTACCTGACCATTGAGTTCATTCGAAACAATCACATTCGTACAACTGATTTCGTTTTTGATGATCTATCCGATTATTTTGATTTTAGAACCGCATTTATTCATAAATCTATTGCTATTTAAATAGTAACTATTAATTTATGAATGACAACTTATCGTAAGTTTCATGAAATTTAAGTTGCTTTTAAACTATCTTAAGTTGTTCTGTGAGAATCTTAAGATATTGGTTGAACAACTTAAGTTGTTTGATAAGTATCTTACGACATTGATTGAAATACTTAAGTAATCCTTCAGAAAGCGATTTATTCCCATCAATAAATGGGATCAACAGAAATAATAGAAGAAGATTACTAGCTAATTTACAGAATAAATCTATAAATTTTGATCCTTTTTGTAATTATTTCTGAAAACCCATGAGAAAAACGTTTTCACACAAATAATAATTATTGGAAAGCTACATCTCGTTAAAACACTTCATAAACCTCTTTAAATTTCGAAAGTTGTGCCCGTGAAACAGTAAGGCTCATCTTATCAAATGGGGGAATCAACAGGCAAGTGCGGGTTTTAAATTCAATAGTATTCATATAACTCAGATTAATGATACACGATTGGTTAATCTGGAGAAAACGTTCGTTGGAAAGTAATTGGGTAATTCGTTCAGCAGAGGTATTCGCACCAAGTTTTATTGCGGAAGAATCGGTGAGCATTGCTTCCCATGAGGATTTTTCGAGTAAGCTTCCGGTTATTCGCCGGAAAAGTAATATTCGATTTTTATCAACGAACCGCAATCCCAAATGTGTTGGCAATGCAATAATCTCAGGAGTTCCAAAGGCTCCAGGAAAAAGCGGAGATTCGGTTGTCTGAGATTGTTCGGTCCGTTGCTCTTTAAAACGGTCTATTGCATTCTTTAATTCTTCAGACCGAACAGGCTTTACAATATAATCGAAAGCCGACTCCCGCAAAGCCTGAATCATGTATTTGTCATACGAAGTATAAAAGATTACGCTAAACGAGCTTCCTTTCTTTCTTGACTCATTTAAGAGTTCAAACCCATTTTTACAAGGCATCTCAACATCTAAAAATACCAAATCAAGCTCATCGTTTAACAATAATTCGCAGGCTTGCTTGTATTGAGTTGCATACCCACACACATCAACTTCAGGAAAGCTACTTAGTTCTTCTAACAAAGAATCAATCCACTCTTTGTGATCATCAACAATTGCGACTTTTATTCCTTCCGATTCATTCATGGCTTAGCAAAATATGAAATGATAATTCAAATGCGCATTAGTTTATAATTAAAATCAAAAGGTATTTCAATTCTCACAATCGTTCCTGATGTTTGTGCATCAGCATCTCCCCGATCATTCAATTCAAATTTAATTTTTCGTGAATTACCTGCATTTAGCAAATGGATCGTTTGCAACAATACTTTTAAGCCAGTTCCGGTTCCTGTTGAATGACCTTCAGAAGCTTTTAGCCCAATACCATTATCCTCAATTTCTATCGTTTGACAATCCTCCGACTCTGCAATCCGAAGGATCAATTTTTTTTCTCCATTCAATGGCATTAAGCCATGCTTAATCGCATTTTCAACCGGGATCTGAATTACCATAGCAGGGATCAATCGTTCCAGATTAGCACCTTCTTCAATTAAATACTCCACCATAAATGGATCTGGAATTTTCCCTTTATACAAATCAATATAAGCTTTTACCGTCTCTAATTCCTGACCTGCAGGAATGGCAATACAATCAATATTTTCGATTACTGTCCGTAGAAGTTTTGAAAGACTCTTCACTTTAACCTTCAACTGCTCTGGTTGGTATGCCATCCCGTAAAATGAAGCTAACACATTAAAAAAGAAATGAGGAGACATCGTATTGCGGGCATTCTGCATACGTAAAGTTGTGATACTTGATCGTTGCTTCTGATAAATAGCTTCTCTTCGCTTACGAACAACCAAAGCGACAATTGTTGTTGCCGCTATCGTTAAAAGAAATAAAGTAACCATGATCCAAAAACCGAATCTATGTTTATGGAGATCGACTCCTTCTGAATCAACTGTTTTTCTTTAACGTCCGTAAGAAGCCTACTTTCTAATTCATTTACTTTCCAATTTGTTAAAATCCCATTTACACTATCCTGCATGCACTGGTATTTTTCAAGATAGTCTAACGATTCTTTAATTTTACCGATTCCCTTCTTCAGTTCATAACTTCTCTTGTAAAAATCAATTAATAAAGTGGGATAGACTTCCGTCTTTTTTAACAGTTCTTCGGCCTTATTCTGAAAAAATTCAGATTTTTGCAGATCATGTTTTTTATACTCACAGAACGCAATAAGGTGATTTGCCTGGAATATGCCCAAATCAAAATGAATTGCATTAAGGGTATTCAATGCCCGATATAAATAAGCAATTGCCTTGTCATAAAGGCATTGCTTCATCAATATTTCACCAATATTACACTGAGCAATCGCAATTAAATAGTTATTCTTTGTCTGTTTAGATTCCGCGAGTGCCAAATCAAAATATACCAATGCCGAGTCATACTTCGTCTCATAATTAAACATCCGGCCGATATCATTAAACAATCCGGATTTATCAAACTCGTTTTTTATGGAGTCTTTTAACGATAAAGCCATCTTAAAATATTTTCGTGCCAACTCAAAGTTCCGGTAATCGACCATCGTATTGCCAATAAAATCTAAGCATCCAAACTTTCCGGCAATATCTTTATTCGCATCGTAAATAGAAAAAGCAATATTTACATTCATTAACCCTTCTTCAACCTGGCCAATCCGAATATAGCTTAATCCGATATTCTGATAATAGTAAGATCTAAATTGGTTGTCAGGTTCCGATTCCGAAAAAAGAAGTGCTTTCCTGAAAGGTTCTATACTTTCAGAGTACTTATTCTGAGCAGAAAAAATGCTTGCCACGCAAAAATATCCTCTGGCAACTAACATTGAATCAGAACCGTTTAATGGTCTTACGAACGGGAGTATCCCGGAAATGCTATCATAATACGATAATGTTGTTGCCCGACTGCCTATATGCTTTTGAACATTAGCACAACGATCATAATATGCTAATAATGAAATTGGATTTTCTTTACTTCTTATACTCCGTCTAAAGTTAGACAGCAACACCGAGGCTGAATCAATCTGATTCGTTGTTATGAATGAATCAATTTTTTTAATCTGATACGTATAGTCTGAAGCTACAGAAATAAAACAAGCTATTAATAAAAATATACCTATCCAGATTGATTTCATAATGTTATTACTTGCGGCCTCGAAAGATAAAAATATATTATGAATTACAGAATCTATTTGTCAATAAAATTTTTGCCGACAATACGAACCGAAAGTCGAAAAATTGGTTTTTCGGACAGAACTCAATTAACCAATATCGCATAACTTAAAGCTATGTGTCCGCCAACTGGAGGATGTGCCTATGTGGTTCTTTTTCAAAAAACGCGGCTCTGACTTACCCCTTCGAATTTAGCGTCACTACTGGAATAATCATTTCTTCGAGCGAGATTCCTCCGTGCTGAAAGGTGTTGCGGTAATATTGTGCGTAGTAGTTATAGTTGTTTGGATAGGCAAAAAAATCAGTATTGGTGGCAAAGATATACGAGGTACTCACATTGCGTGAAGGCAGGTAAATACTCGCCGGATTTTTGATATCGAAGATGGCCTTTGACTTAAAGTTGAGGTTGCGCCCCAGCTTGTAGCGCAGATTAGCATTGGTTTCGCGGTCACCAATCACTTTTTGGGCATTATCCACGCGAATACTTCCATGATCGGTTGTCAGTACAACCTTCACTTTATTTTCGGCCAGAAGCTTTAGCAAATCGAGTAAGGACGAATGATTAAACCAGCTTAAGGTCAACGAACGATAAGCCGATTCATCGCTGGCCAGTTCCTTGATCATATCCATCTCGGTACGGGCATGTGAAATCATATCCACAAAATTGACCACCATCACCGAAAGATCACTTTGCAGGATATTTCCCAGATAATCGCTCATTTTTTTGCCGGCTTTCACATTGGTTATCTTCTCGAAAAACAGCTTGTAGTCTTTTCCCAACCTGGACAATTGTTTCTGTAAAAGCTCAAACTCGAAACGGTTTTTATGACCTTCGTTATCATCATCGTCCCAATATTCAGGATAGAGCCGTTCGATTTCCGAAGGCATTAAACCCGAGAACATCGCATTCCGGGCATACATCGTAACGGTAGGCAAAATGCTGCAATAAAGTTCCTCTTCCTCAACATGAAAGTAATTATTCAACACTGTTGACAAAACCCGGTACTGGTCATACCTAAGATTGTCGATCACCAGCACAAAAACCCGGGTTCCCTGATCAACCAGAGGAATTACCTTCTTCCGAAAAATATCAGGAGAAAGCAACGGACGTTCTGTCGAATTGCTGCCAAACCACGATTGATAGTTCGTGCGAATGTATCTGGAAAATGCATTGTTAGCTTCTGTTTTTTGCATTTTCAGCACTTCATCCATTGCCGAATCTTCCGAATTACTTAGTTCAAGCTCCCAGAATACCAGTTTCCGATAAATTTCAACCCACTCGTCAAACGACAGCTGATCGCTGATCTGCATACCAATTTTCGAAAATTCACTCTGGTAAGCCGAGGTGGTACGCTGAGTCACCAGTCGTCGCTGATCGACATTTTTCTTAATTGAAAGTAAAATCTGATTGGGATTTACCGGTTTTATCAGATAATCCGCCATCTTCGAACCAATGGCTTCATCCATAATATCTTCTTCTTCACTCTTGGTAATCATCACCACCGGAACATTCGGATCAATTGTTTTGATCTCACTAAGCGTCTGTAAACCACTTAACCCAGGCATATTTTCATCCAGAAAAATGATGTCAAAAAAATCATTTCGAACCAATTCAATAGCATCGTCGCCGTTATTGGCAGTAATAACTTCGAACCCTTTTTCCTGAAGGAAAATGATATGCGCCCGCAACAAGTCGATTTCATCGTCGGTCCAGAGTATTTTGATCTTCCTCATAATGCTAAGTGATTTTGCGTTGATTTGTTCTCCTGGATTAATAACGCCTCCAAGTTACTATGGATATAAACAACTACAAACAGATAAAAGTATTTGCTTAACAAACTTTAACGAGAAGGTGTGGCTATTTCTTCAGATAGAACTGTTTGTAGAATTCCATGTAAATCAGAATGTTTTTGCTTTGCCTGAATATTTTTTCGTTTTCAGGAGTAATTACAAAATTGCGGTAATTTGCATTCTGAATTGGTCCGTAAACAGCCTGATCTTTAGCTATTGACCGCAGATAATCCAGTCCTGTTTGCGAATTCTGAAGCCCGTCAACCTTCACCATCGCCCTGAAATCATCAAGCATGTCGAAACTCACCCTTAACGATTGTTGCGAATAATTTTGATCATTAAACTTCCGAATAGCCTCAACCAGTTTTTCAATACTAGCTTCTTCCTTTGGAATAACCAGAACAAATGACTGCGATCCCTGAACAGCAGTACGGTATGGCCCCTTGTATTCAGGTTGTGGCTTATTTTGTGAGCTAGCATCGGAACCAGAACCAATATACTGAGTCTTGAAGAAATTCAGGTACTCGGCAATACGCTTCGTTTCCGTAAGTTTTTTCAGGTTGACATCCGTAATGATAAACGTACGATAGCTCAAGGTATCCAAACTTCGGAACAACTTGCGGGTTGCAACTGTTCGGGTGAAATAATTAATCGCCTCTTCCTTGGTCTTAAACGGACTTACCACCATCAACTGGTAATCGGCCACTTTACTCTGATTGATCGTCAGGTTCGATTCCTTGAATTCATCACGATTGTGCCCGCTAAATCCGGCAATAATCTGTTTCAGGTTAACGCCGGGAGAATTCACTGCAATCACAAAATTCTGCGATCCTTTATCTGCCCCGGAATAAACATCAAGTCCAGATCCTGTAGCCGTAACAGTAACTGCATTTCCTTTTTCTTTGAGCTGATTCTCCTCCTGCTGAGCTTTAGCCAGCAATTCTTCCGGTTCAGGGAGTACTTCGTCAGAGAAATCACCGGTAACAAAACGGCTATAATTCTTCACAAAGAACTTCAGGTATTGTGCATAATCTTTATCAGCCGTAATTTCTCTGAAGTTGGTCGAAGACACAATAAAGTTATTGTATTTGACATTCTTCAGCGCCTCAAAAACGCTCCGTCGTTTAATGATCGATCGGAAATAAATGAGTCCTTGTTCTTTGTCGTTAAGTGAACGTATCAGCAACAATGAAGTGTTGTTATTCAGGTTTTGTGTTTCAATATCAAAATCGACTTTGGTATAATGATCAATATTGTAATTACCCAGATCAAATTTCAGACGGTTCAAATCAATATTAGCCGATTTTGGGTAAGCGATTACGAAATAATGCAACAGGTCTTCTTCATAGGAGAATTTACCATCGAATTCATCCGCACCTTTTTTGCTTTCTTTCAGCAGATCACTATTCTGAATTTTATCGTTCAAATAACCCGAAGCAACCATTTTCTGATAATCAACCAGCGTGCTATCCTGAATCAATTTCAAAATCCGTTCAGCCAAAGGTTTAGGCTCTGCTTTTGGATAAGCTGCGATATATTCAGTCAACAACTTACTGAAGTTTTCACGGGTAGATGCAGTTCCATCTGCAATTGTCCGGATAAACCTGATCTTGGGAATCAAAAGGCTATCAGGCTTCAATGGTATAATCTGATCGATCACCTGTCCGGCCTGAGCATACTTGCCGGTTTTAAATTCATAGAAAGCTTTCTGATACAATCGGTTCACGCTATCTCCACGAGCTTCAAGCTCAACAAAGTAATTTGGATTAAGCAAATATTTGGCATATTTCGATTCCGGGAATTTCCCGGTGATCAAGTTCTTATAGTAATCAGCTCGTTCCTGATTTTTTTGTTTGGTGTACAAATCCCATAATTCAAACCAGGAAGAAAGCGTAAACAAATTATCAGGATATCGTTTATTCATGTCTTCAAATGACTGAATCGATCTCGGATAATCATTGAAGTCTGCTTTAAAAATTCGTCCTGCATTAAACAAAGCGTTCCTAATCTTTAAATGCGAAGCTTTCATTAACGAATCTGTCAATGGTAAATCCTGAGTATAATATTCCCGACTTTTCGCATCCTTAACCTTTTTCACTTGTCCTTCGGCGGTAGTATGCACCGAATCTTCCTGCTGTTTGTTTTCATCTTCAGCAAAGCTTCGTTTGTTCGAACGTCTCCAGTTATCTTCCAGCTTACGTTTTCCCCAAATTCGTTCAAACTCAACCTTTCCGTAAGCTATTGTTGTCGGACTATAGAAATACCAACTTGTTTCAGTTTGCTTTTGATTCATACTGAGACTACTCGACCTGAAATAATTGCGGTCCGTCATTTGGTCGTTCTCCGCCTTTTTTGCTTTTGCTTCCTTATCAGTAACCTCTTTAATCCATTTGTCGATTAATTTATTCCGGGAACTCTCATCCATCAAAGCAATCCGTTGCAAACTGTCTTCCCGTTCAACGGCGTAGATATTATTAGTTAATCGGGTTAAACTTTTATGCCGGTCATAGATTTGTTGATAATTAGGATATTGCACATCAATAACTACCATGGCGCTATCATAGTAACTCTGTGACTTTTTATAATTAAGATCCTCAAAATAGATTTGAGCCAGAGTCAAACATGAAAGTGCCCGTTGATAAAGGTTTACCTGACTTAATGAAGCCGAACGGATATATTCATGTTCTGCCTTTTCCTTATTTCCTTCTTTCATTGAAATATTTCCCATCGCAAAATAAATCTGGTCTCTGAACTCCAGATTCTTCTTGTCGCGAAGCATCCTTTTCAATTGCTTTTTTAGTTTATCGACATCCCCGGTTCCACTAAAAGTTCCGGCTGCACTAATACGAGCATTAAACGACATTTTATAGGGAGGGTTCATTCGGGTAATCTCTCTGAAAAGCTGAGATGCTTTCTCCGGATTTCCTGCTTCCTGATACCATTGCGCTAAAACATACTTATAGCGCAACCGATCAGATTTCTTTTCCGCCCGCTTCACTGCAATCGACAAGAAAGGAGTTCCTTCGGTGTAATTCAACTGCTTGGCATAATAGTCGGCCGTTACGGCTGCCAGTTCTCCTTCAAGCCTGCGGGGAAAATCTTCATCCGACTGCATCTGCTGAATAATTTCATAAGCTTCAACATACCGTTCCTGCTGGGTATAACAGCGTATTAGCCAAACATAGGCAGTATAACGAGAGGGATCTTCTTTAAATTTTCGAGTAACATAGGAGAAGTTCTCAATTGCAGAAGCAAAATTATGCTCATAAAAATAAGCCTTACCCATCAAAACATATGCATCATCAACCCAGTTATTAAACTCTTCACGGCTGGCAAAACGAATGTATGATTTTGTCCGGTTTTTCCGGCGTTTCGGTTTTTTTGTTATCGAGTGCGATTTAATGAGCTTCGATCCCTTTAAAATAGCATTCTCCATATTCGACTTTGCAACCGAAGCTGTTGCCGGATTATTGGATTTGAATAAAGGCAGAACCTTCGAATAATCATCTTCAACCGAGTTATTGATCTTATCTACGCCTGTCCGAAGACTTTCCTTACCATTAAAAAAAACATTATAGTGCGCAGTCATATTGTGATATGCACGCGAAACCGTAGTGTTCTTATCAGTCGAACATCCGACCCATAAAAACAAAACAACAACAAGAAAAATGCGATATAAATAGTGCTTATTCAATACCCGAAAATTATCTACCTTAAGCTAAACTGCCAATTGAAAATATTATTGTATAAAATCACCAAAACAATCAGGATTTCCATCCTCTTTTTAAAGCCCACAATATTACAAACTTTCAGAGAAATACCGAAAGGTTGGGCTGAATTGGCTACTAAAATATTAATTTCAGTAGCCGTTTCTTGAAATGTTCAAAAATACAGTTATATTTATTTTCGAAAGGAGAATAAACTGAAAAATGTATCTGAACCCCAAACCCTATAAATTCGGAATAGCACTTAGTGGTGGCGGAGCCCGTGGCATTGTCCACATCGGAGTGCTCGAAGCCCTTCACAAATATGGTATCCGGCCTGAAATTATTTCAGGCACAAGCATGGGAGCCTTGGTTGGAGTGTTTTATGCTGCCGGATATGAGCCTCGCCAGATTCTTGATCTGGTTAAAATGAACAAAACGATGAAGCTGTTTAAATGGCAACTTCCGTCAAGTGGATTGATCGATCTAAAAAAATTACTATCCGTTCTGGAAAAAAATATCGGTACCGACGATTTTTCTGCCCTCACGAAGCCATTCTATTGTTCGGTAGTAAACCTCAATAGCGGTCATTCCGAGATTAAAAGTTCAGGTAAACTTTTCCAATGGGTATTAGCTTCAGCATCCATCCCGGTGATCTTTGAACCTCAGATTATTGATGGAATGACTTACGTTGATGGAGGTTTACTCAACAACCTTCCGGTTGACTGCATTCGAGATCAATGTCGAATCATGATTGGCGTACATGTAAACCATAATGGTCCGGAAGAAAATATCACCGGAATTAAAACGGTAGCAGAACGGACATTTCGGTTGGCGGTGGGACAAAACGTACGCGACAGTCTTGCTAAATGTGATTTTGTGATCGACCCTCCAGAAACCAGAAGATTCAACACCTTCGATTTTAAAAAAGCAGACGAGATTTTTCAGATTGGGTTTGAAGAAACTGAAAAACGAATTCTGGAGATGTTTGATTCAATTGATCTGAACCAGGTTATTAAGGAAAAACTAAATAGACAACAAACCAAGTAATTTTCACGTTCTTACATTTACAGAGCATAACGGTTATTAAATCAAAAAGCTGTTTATCTTTGTTTCGTATACCAAAATAAATTCGACGAATAAAGGGACATATAGTATTCCGATAAATGAAAATTTTTAATCCTTTAAAATGAATAACATGAAAAAATTATTGTTTATTTTATCAGTTATGGTTCTGGTTTCGTGCGGCCAACACAAAAAAGAAATTGCCCGTATGCAATCAAAACAAGATAGTATTTCTCAGCTAGGTGTACAAAAAGATAACTCTATCCTTGAGTTTATTGGTGCAATGAATGAGATTCAGACCAATCTGGATTCTATTAAAACAATCGAAAAGATAGTATCTGTTCAGGCAAGTCCGGGAACCGAACTTAAAGCAGAAGCAAAAAAGCGTATTCTTGAAGACATTGCCCAGATTAACAACCTGCTTCAGAAAAACAAAGAGCTGGTAAAATCACTTCAGGGAAAACTTCGGGCTTCAAACGTGAAAATCAAAGAACTCGAAAACATGATTTCACTGCTCAACAAACAAATGGTTGAAAAAGATGGCGAAATTGCACGTTTAAATCAAGAACTGGAAAATCTGCACATCAATGTTGCTAATTTGAACCAGAAGATTGAAACCATTACTACTGAAAGCGAAAAAACAATCAAAGAAAAAACAAAGACCATTGATGAGCAAACAATTGCAATGAACACCGCTTATTATGCCTTTGGAACGAAGAAAGAACTCACTGAGAAAAACGTAATTGAAAAAGAAGGTGGCGTTTTAGGCATGGGCAAAACCATCAAAATGAAAAAAGACTTTAACCGCGACTATTTCATGAAGATTGATATCCGCGAGTTTAATCAGTTACCGCTGAATACGAAGAAAGCTAAAATAGTTACTACTCACCCTGCCGATTCTTACCATTTTGTAGGCGTAAAAACTATTGAAAGTTTGGTAATCGACAAACCAGAAGAATTCTGGAGAGCTTCGAAATACTTGCTAATCGTAGTAGAATAAATTTTGAATCTAAAGATATTTGAAGAGGTTCCGTTTCCCGGAGCCTCTTTTTATTTTAGCGATTTTAAACTCATCCGATCACTACTAATAATAACCCAATACATGCAAGTGTATTGAAATGTTATCGGTTAAAAGTCAACCGTTTCCCATGTTTTGCAGAAACAAGTTCTCCAATGGCATAGACAAGTTCTCCATTGACAAAAGTGTGAGTAACCTGATTAGAGAACTGTACTCCTTCGAAAGGAGACCAACCACATTTGTACAGTATATTCTCAGAAGAAACAATCCACGATTTGCCGGGATCAACCAATGCCAAATCGGCATAATACCCTTCACGAATATACCCACGACGGTCAATTCGAAACAGGTCGGCCGGAGCATGGCACATTTTATCAATTACTTTCTCAATCGAGATTAATCCTTTTCTACTCAATTCGAGCATAGCAGTTAACGAATGCTGAACCAACGGACCTCCCGAAGGAGCTTTAAAATAGGAACGTTCCTTTTCCTCCAGCGTGTGAGGTGCATGATCTGTGGCTACCACATCAATCCGGTCGGTTAGCAAAGCTTCCCATAAAGCAGCCTTGTCGGTTGCCGATTTAATAGCCGGATTCCATTTAATATGTGTTCCGTGGGTGGCATAATCACGATCGTCGAACCACAAATGGTGTACACAAACCTCTGCCGTAATAAGCTTATCGGTGACTTTCCCCGGATTAAAAAGCTTCATTTCTTCAGCAGAGGAAATATGCAACACATGAAGTCTGGTCCCATATTTTGAAGCCAGTCCAACTGCTTTTGCCGAGGATTTGAAACAAGCTTCAGCAGTGCGAATTTTTGGATGAGCTGAAATAGGGACAAACTCACCATATTTTTCACGAAAGATAGCGGTATTATGAACAATCGTCGGTTCATCCTCACAATGAACAGCTACCAGCAATTTGGTGGCACGAAATAATTCTGAAAGTACCTCTTCATTGTCGACCAGCATATTCCCGGTTGATGATCCCATAAAAACCTTAACACCACAAACTCTGGAACTATCGGTTTTTAATACTTCATCCAGATTGCTGTTGGTTGCCCCCATAAAAAACGAGTAATTGGCTGCTGAAACCTCGGCCGCCCGCTGATATTTTTGCTCCAGAATTTCCTGGGTTACTGCCTGAGGATTGGTATTCGGCATTTCCATATAGGAAGTTACTCCACCAGCCACTGCTGCAATCGATTCCGTAGCAATTTCACCTTTATAAGTCAACCCAGGTTCCCGAAAATGAACCTGATCATCAATAACACCCGGAATCAGGTATTGGCCGGCGGCATCACTAACAGTCGCTTTACGGGCAACTTCTTCAGGAATATTATCACCCGTAAATATCCGGGAAATGAATTCTCCATCAATCAGCACAGCACCACTGAAAATATGGCCTTCATTTACAATTCGGGCATTTTTGATGAGCGTAGTCATATAAGGGATTTATGTTTTAATTATTCAGAATCTAGTGCACATCTTCCACTTTCTCGTGATGAGTAAACCAGCTTCGGATTTTCATTTTAAGAACGCCCCATAGTGCTTCGTTAAAGATGCCTCCACTCATTTTAGAGACCCCTTCTTTCCGATCGGTAAAGATGATTGGAACTTCAACTATCTTAAATCCATGTTTCCAGGTTTTAAATTTCATTTCAATCTGAAATCCATAACCTTTTAGTCGAATATTGTCGAAATCAATGGTTTCCAAAACCTTGCGATGATAGCATTTAAAACCAGCAGTGGTGTCCATAATCTTCATCCGGGTAATAGCCCGCACATAAACAGAAGCTAAATAGGACATCAAGACACGCCCCAAAGGCCAATTAATAACATTTATCCCAGTTATATAACGTGAACCAATTGCAAGACTCGCCTTTTGCTCCACGCAAGCAGCGTATAATCGTTCTAAATCTTCCGGATTGTGCGAAAAATCACAATCCATTTCACAAACATAATCATACGACCGTTCCAAAGCCCAATGGAAACCAGCCAGATAAGCTTTCCCAAGGCCCTGTTTCCCTGCCCTTTTCAAAATGTGAAGTTTGTCCGGAAATTCTGCCATCAGCTGGTCTACAATTTTAGCTGTTCCATCCGGAGAATTATCATCGATAATCAGGATTTCAAAAGGAGTGTTCAATGAAAAAACCTTGCGAATCATCCGTTCGACATTCTCTTTTTCATTGTAAGTTGGAATTAATACCAGATTCTGATGCACACTTTCTGTTTTTAGATTACGATACGAAAATACGTCTTTTTATGAACCCAAACTTGCATTAATTAAATGTTTAACAAATTTTAGAAGAATAACAGCAAAATATTTAAAAACTATAAAATTTGAGTTGTTTCTGAAAAACCGATTAAACTTTCCGTCGATTTCTCCGTCTTACAAAAATTAGATAATTTCAACAAAACGAAAACACTTTAACATCGAGATCTTAAGCAAAAGCGGAGGTCAGGAAACTGATCTCCGCTTTTTGAATCGCTAAGACTATAACTTCAGAACAGCCACTTTTCGTTAAAATAATCACAATTACAAAGTAGCATCTCCGGGAACCCAATCGCAGGGAGTCAACTCTCCGGTTTGCAAAGCATCCAGAATACGGATAACCTCTTTCACATTCCGTCCAACATTTAATCCATTAACAGATACATGTTGAATAATACCTTCCGGATCAATGATAAAGGTAGCACGATAGGCAATCTTATTTATAGGTTCCAGAATGCCCAACTCTTCTGAAAGCGATTTGCTGGTATCTGCCAACATTGGGAACTTCAGACCTTTTAATCCGGGGTGGCTGTTCCGCCATGCCAGATGAACAAATTGAGAATCAACAGATGCACCAACAACATTCGCATTACGTTTGTCAAATTCAGCAAAGTGTTCGTTAAACGAAACGATTTCTGTAGGACAAACGAAGGTGAAGTCCATCGGCCACCAAAATAATACAGTCCATTTACCAGCAATGTCAGCATTAGTTAATGTTTTGAACTCTTTACCTGCTTCGAGCGAAACGACAGCCTCTTTTTTAAATTCCGGGAATTTTTCTCCAATTGTTTTCATGTTATTTTCTTTTTAAATTAATATCCTCGTGAAAAATGATGTACAAATATACACCCCCGAAAAACACCTGTCAAATCGAATTTTTCAATTCAACATAGATAAAAACTATTCAAAAAAAATTAATTTACTTGAACTTACGAATAAAGGTATTCAAAACACTTTTGAGTCTCTTTTTAAGAGCGCTATTAAAATTTAAAAGTTGAAACTTTCATGTTTGGTGAATGTGGAAGATAATTTTACCTTTAGGGGATTTTTTAATCAAAAAAGCAGTTAACTATTACCCTAAATCATATTTAAATTATTAACCAATGGAAAACAAGCTTAGCAGAAGATCGTTCCTGGCAACTACATCAGCCGTTGCTGCTGGTGTTACGATTCTTCCAAGTAATGTAATTGCAGGCCTTGGACATAAAGCTCCAAGTGACAAATTAAATATTGCCGGTATTGGTATCGGCGGTATGGGTTTTGCAAACCTAAAAAACTTAAAATCAGAAAACATCGTTGGTTTGTGTGATGTGGACTGGAAATATGCAGAAGGATGTTTCAACATGTTCCCAGATGCAAAAAAATACAAAGACTGGCGGGTTATGTTCGATGAACTTGGTAAATCGATCGATGGCGTTATGGTTGCTACAGCTGACCATACTCATGCGATCATTGCCTCACATGCCATTACAATGGGCAAACATGTTTACGTTCAGAAACCATTAACCCACACGGTTTACGAATCTCGTTTGTTAACCAAACTGGCTGCAAAATACAATATTGCATCTCAAATGGGTAACCAGGGTTCTTCTGCAGAAGGCGTCAGCTTAACCTGCGAATGGCTTGCCAATGGCGAAATTGGTGATGTAACTAAAGTTGAAGCATTTACTGATCGTCCAATCTGGCCACAAGGTTTGAACACTCCAAAACAAGGACAGTGGGTTCCTGAAACTTTGGATTGGGATTTATTTACTGGTCCTGCTCAAATGCGCCCTTATAACGAAATTTATCATCCATGGAACTGGCGCGGATGGTGGGCTTATGGAACAGGAGCATTAGGCGATATGGCTTGCCACATTTTGCACCCTGTTTTTGTGGGTCTTGAACTTGGATATCCAACCAAAGCTCAGGGTAATTCAACCTTATTGCTTCAGGATTGTGCTCCTTCAGCTCAATCTGTTAAGTTGACATTCCCGGCCAGAACACCAAAGAAAAAAATGAAAATGAAACTTCCTCAAGTTGAAGTTTTCTGGTACGATGGAGGAATCAAACCAATGCTTCCTGATGGATGGCCTGCTGGAAAAGATCCAAACAACTCTGGTGGTTGTGTTATTTTTCACGGAACAAAAGACAAACTGATTTGTGGTTGCTACGGAAAAGATCCATGGTTATTATCAGGTCGCGTTCCGGAAGCTCCTAAATTCCGTCGTCGTATTGATATCTCTCACGAAATGGATTGGGTACGTGCTTGTAAGGAATCTCCTGAAAGCCGTGTAAAAACAGCTTCAGATTTCAGCGAAGCCGGACCATTCAACGAAATGGTTGTTATGGGAGTATTGGCAGTTCGTTTGCAAACCCTGAACAAAGAATTGATATGGGACGGACCAAACATGAAATTCACAAACATCACTGATGACGAACAAATTAAGATCGTTATCGAAGATGGTTTCAAAATCCATGATGGTCACCCAACATTCAACAAAACGTATACTGATCCGGTTCCTGCAACTCAATTTGCAGCCGAATTGATCAAACATACTTACCGCAAACCTTGGAGTCTCCCAGAAATGCCGGCATAATTGTTTGATAAATAACACATAAGTAATGAAACTAATTTAATGTCGCATTTTATTACACTCACCCCGAAGACCGATAAACCGGTCTTCCCCCCTCTCTACACGTAGAGAGGGGACAGAACACCGAAGGTGTGATGGGGGTGAGTCAACATTTATCGACATTATTCAATTCCCATTACTTACATAAAAGGCGAATATGAAAATGTTCGCCTTTTTTATTTCTTTAACTATTAGATCTCCGGTTTCATTTTCGAAATTAATCCAGAATGCCTATTTTCACCGACTCAGAAAACCTACTCTTACTGAGCTGTAATACCATGGGAAACGATAATTCAAACATCAGTCGTCGGCATTTTTTAGGAACGACAACCTTAGCCGCAACAGCAATAACAATTCTGCCAAGCAAAGTCATTGCAGGCCTTGGACATAAGGCACCAAGCGATAAACTCAACATTGTGGGAATTGGTGTTGGTGGAATGGGATTCAACAACCTAAGCAATATGGATACAGAGAACATCGTGGCTCTGTGTGATGTCGACTGGAAATATGCCGGAAGAAATTCATTTCGCAAATGGCCATTAGCCGCTAAATATCAGGATTACCGGGAAATGTTTGCAAAGCAAAAAGACATTGATGCCGTAATGATTGCAACACCAGATCATTCGCATGCCCTCCCCGCCCTGATGGCAATTAAATCCGGATACCAAGTATACCTTCAAAAACCGTTAACCCATACGGTATTTGAGTCAAGAATATTAACTGAATCGGCTAAACGATATGGAGTCGCTACCCAGATGGGAAATCAGGGAAACTCGGGAGAAGGCATCCGCAAAATTTGTGAATGGATATGGGCTGGTTCCATTGGCGAAGTTACCGCTGTTGATGCCTGGACAAACCGTCCGATATGGCCTCAGGGACTGGAGCGTCCAACCGAAAAGATGAGAATCCCAACGACTTTAAACTGGGATCTCTTTATCGGACCTGCAAAATTCCGTCCCTATCATGAAGTTTATACTCCATGGAACTGGCGCGGATGGTGGGACTTTGGAACAGGAGCTCTGGGCGATATGGCCTGCCACATTCTTGATCCCGTGTTTAAAGCATTGATGCTTCAATATCCAACATCTGTTGAAGGAAGTTCGACCTCAATCAATACAGAATCAGCTCCAACTGCTGAAAAAGTAACCTATTGGTTCCCCAGTCGCGACAATCTTGCAAAAGTTGCCATGCCTGAAGTAAAAATAACCTGGTATGATGGAGGCTTACTTCCGGAGCGTCCGGATGAACTTCTGGATAACGAACCGATGGGTGACGGAAATGGCGGAGTTATTTTCTACGGAACCAAAGGCAAAATCATGTGCGGCTGTTACGGTGCCAATCCAACACTGTTGCCAACATCTGCAATGACTAATTTTGAAGAACCTGCAAAAACAATCCGAAGAATCCCCAACGCAGAAACAAACGGACACGAACAAGACTGGATTCGAGCAGCTAAGGAAAACAAAGAAAACCGGGTTGAAGCCGGATCTCATTTCGGCTACGCAGGTCCGCTCAACGAAATGGTAGTTCTGGGCGTTCTGGCTGTCCGACTTCAGGATTTAAAGAAAAGGCTTTACTGGGATGGGAAAAATATGCAGTTCACCAACATCGGACAAACTGAAAAAATCCGGGTAGTTACTTCCAATAAATTCGAAGTAATTAACGGTGATCCAAAGTTTGATACCAAATACAACACAATCCCGGCAATGGCCTCAGCCGAAGAATGGATCAGACATACTTACCGCGACGGCTGGGAACAAGTGTAATCTTCTGATAGATAAAACTCACTTTTCAATCACCAGTTTATTATCAGCCATTCGGTTATTAAACTGCTGGATGATCGCTTTTTGCATTTGTTGTTCTTCCGACAAATCGAGTTTCCCCTTTAGGTTATTCCGAAGTTCAGGATCTTCTTTGCGATTATAAATTGCACTAAGTTTATCATCAGTCATTTCCAGAACGTAATCACCACTCAGAAATTGATACGAATCTTCAATGTAATTAATTACAAAGCGTTTTTTAGCCGGATTGAGTAAATTATTTCCAAATCCGATATACGGATGAGGATACCCCAAATAGCCAAGTACCGTTGGCATAATATCGATTTGCTGCGCAAGTCCTTCATCCACCCCTTTAAAACTCCCGTCAGCCTTGTAAAACAAGATCGGAATAGCAAAGTGATTCACCGAAGTATAATACTCCTGAATACCCGAATCAACAGCATGATCAGCAGTAATCACAAACAAGGTATTCTTAAACCAGGGCATCTTACGGGCAGTATCGAAAAATTTCTGCAACGAATGATCTGTATATCTGACACATTTATCGATAGGAATTCTTCCTTCCGGAAATCGCCCCTTATATTTTGCAGGAACTTCGTAGGGATGATGCGACGAAATTGAAAAAAGCGTAGTAACAAAAGGCTCTTTCATTGAATTCATCCCTTTGGCAAAATATTGAAAGAATGGTTCATCCCAAATGCCCCAAATGCCATCAAAATCTGCCTCGTTCGCATACTCATTCCGACCATAATAATGCTGAAACCCGGCAATTTTAGTGAACGCATCGAATCCCATTGAACCATTGGGTGCCCCATGATAAAATGCAGATTGATATCCTTGAGTTGAAAGCAAACTGGCCAAACTGTTAATGGTATTTCCTGATCGCTCAGAGATTACATAAGGAAGCACAAGTGCCGGAATCCCTGCGGTTACCGAAGGGATTGCATCAATAGATTTTCGTCCGTTAGCAAAGGCATTCGGGAAAACCAGACTTTCATGAATCAATGAGTCCAAAAAAGGAGTGTAACTTCGATCACGAGAATCGATGTATTGCGGATTTAGTGAACCAACAAAAGCCCGACCAAAGCTTTCCAGAATAATTACCACCACATTATCTTTTCGCTCTGTACGAATACTATCCGGAACATGAACCGGAGAATAAATCTTATTTAGCTCTTCTTCTGAAGAAAAATATTTCTTGTGAACAAATGCTTTCTTTCCCCATGTCCGAAGAATGCAAAATGGAGTATTTTGAACCAGAGCCATCTCTTCGGGCGAGTTTACAAAAGCACCTGCATTATTCATATTGATGGGGCGAGTACTGTGCCGGTAACCTCCACGCATCCCAATAATCGAAAGCCCCACGGCTAAAAATAGAAATGGGATTCCTGAGAAGAAATACAAGAACGGATTTCTAATCTGAAACGGCCTGGACTTTACCAAAGAATATAAATAAGAAAGCAATGCTATAAAAGCAATCAGAATAAGTGGAATATACCAGAAATCATAAAAGAAACGCATAATCAGATTGGTATTTCCGGCATCAAAAGCAGCTACATCAAACATGCTGGCTGTTGTCCGTTTCAGAATATAACGGAAATAAATCATATCAATCAGGTTAAATGCAATACCAATACTGTTGATAATCATGAAAAACCACTTCAGGCTAATCTGGTACCACTTATTAAACTTAAACCTAAAAGGCAGTAAAAACAGCAGCATATAAACAATATTCAGATAAAGCAAAGCACTGACATCAAACATCAAACCACCTTTCATAATGGTCAGAAAAGACGAAAAGCCTACTTTAGGAAAAGAAGCCGTATTAAACAAGTAGAATAAGATCCGACAAAATGAATAGATCACCATCAGGATCGTAAACCGATACAACAAAACCAGATATTCGTTGGCTTCGTACTTTTTGAATTTTATTTGTTTCAACATTCTACATGAATTGTGGATCACAAAAATAACAGCTTATTTGATTTGCAGGAGAGTTTTTCATTTTAGACTAAAGGTTTTATTCTGTCAAAGAACTTATTTTTCTATTTTTGCACCCTGATCAAAATGCATAAACCGAAAATATTCAATAAAATACAGAACAATGGAAATACCAAGTAAGTACAACCCCGCCGAAATAGAAGACAAATGGTACAAATACTGGATGGAGAACAAATTTTTCCATTCCGAACCTGATGAACGCGAACCTTATACGATCGTCATTCCGCCACCAAACGTCACAGGTGTACTTCACATGGGACATATGCTTAATAATACCATTCAGGATATTCTAACCCGTCGTGCTCGTATGCTTGGCAAAAATGCCTGCTGGGTACCCGGAACAGATCATGCTTCAATTGCTACTGAAGCTAAAGTGGTAAACAAGCTAAAAGATGCAGGTATTTCTAAATTTGATTTGAGTCGCGACGAATTTCTAGGTCATGCATGGGACTGGACTCATAAACATGGCGGAATCATTCTTGAACAGCTAAAAAAACTGGGAGCTTCGTGCGACTGGGATCGTACAGCTTTTACGATGGATGAAGTCCGGAGCGAATCGGTTATCAAAACCTTTGTTGATCTGTACGGCAAAGGACTGATTTACCGTGGCGTTCGTATGGTTAACTGGGATCCGGCAGCAAAAACTGCGCTTTCCGACGAAGAAGTGATTTACCGCGAAATGCAATCGAAACTGTACTACCTGAAATATAAAATAGAAGGAAGTCAATCTGATTTTGTAACTATAGCTACTACGCGTCCCGAAACGATTTTGGGTGATACTGCCGTTTGTGTGAATCCGAACGATGAACGTTTTCACCATTTAAAAGGTAAACGTGTTTTGGTTCCGCTGATCAACCGTTCTATTCCAATCATCGAAGACGAATACGTTGATATGGAATTTGGTACCGGCTGCCTGAAAATCACCCCTGCTCACGATGTAAACGACTATGAAATTGGACTTCGGTTTAATTTGCCTAGTATCGACATTTTCAACGAAGATGGCACGCTGAGCGAAAAAGCCGGAATGTTTGTTGGTGAAGATCGTTTTGCTGTACGCGAAAAAATCATGGTCGATATGGAAGCTGCTGGGAATGTGGCTAAAGTTGAAAATTATAACAATAAAGTGGGATACTCAGAACGAACTCATGTTCCAATTGAACCTAAATTGTCGGCTCAATGGTTCCTGAAAATGGAAGATTTGGTTAAGCCAGCTCTCGAAAATGTAATGAACGACACCATCGAGTTTTATCCTCCAAAGTTCAAAAATACCTATCGCCACTGGATGGAAAACATCAAAGATTGGTGTATCAGCCGTCAGCTGTGGTGGGGACACCGTATCCCTGTATATTATCTGAATGATGGTAGTTTTGTGGTTGCCGAATCCGATGAAAAAGCGTTGGCTTTAGCTATCGCAAAAACAGGCAATTCAGCATTAACAATGACCGATTTGCATCAGGACGAAGATGTCCTAGATACCTGGTTCTCCAGCTGGTTGTGGCCAATCTCTGTATTTGATGGAGTTACTAATCCAGACAATAAAGAAATCAATTATTATTATCCAACAAACGATCTGGTAACCGCTCCGGATATTATTTTCTTCTGGGTAGCCCGAATGATCATTACCGGATACGAATACCGCAACCAGTTCCCATTCAAGAATGTGTATTTCACCGGAATGGTACGAGACAAACAGCGTCGAAAAATGTCAAAATCGCTGGGAAACTCACCCGATCCGCTTGATCTGATAGCCACTTACGGAGCAGATGGAGTTCGTGTGGGCATGTTGCTCTGTTCTCCGGCTGGAGGCGATTTGCTGTTCGACGAAAGTTTACCTCAACAGGGAGCCGGTTTTGTAACCAAAATATGGAACTCATTCCGACTGGTTAACGGCTGGAAAGTTGATTACAAAATTCCACAACCAGAACATTCTAAATTAGCCATTAGTTGGTTCCACGAAAAATTCAGCCAGATTGTTGAACAAACCGACGATCATTTCGACAAATTCCGTATTTCGGATGCCTTGATGAATGTTTACACCACTGTTCGCGACGAATTCTCCGGATGGTTGCTCGAAATGGTAAAACCAGCTTATCAACAGCCGATTGATGGGAAAACCTACGAAGAATTAATAGACATTTTTGATGAAGTCCTTCGTTTCTTACATCCGTTTATGCCTTTCGTAAGTGAAGAAATCTGGCAATTGCTAAAAGAACGCAAGCCAGGCGAAAGTATCATGATCAGCGCATGGCCTAAATCAACCGGCTACGACGAAACAATAATCGCGCAGTTTGAAGATGTAAAGGAAGCTATCGCCGGAATACGGACGATTCGCACAAAAAATAATATTCCGCAGAAAGACCAGCTTGAATTGGCCGTAATGGTTGGCGATAAAGGTTTTTCACCGGAATTCAATAGTGTACTGGTAAAAATGGGCAACCTTTCAACACTCGATCTGGTTTCGGAAGAAGTTAAAGCAACAGCTTCGTTCCTGGTAAAATCAACAACCTTCTTCATTCCTCTGGGCGGAAATGTTGATATCGAAGAAGAACTGAAAAAACTTCAGGCAGAATTGGATTACACCCAAGGGTTCCTGAATTCAGTACTGAAAAAACTAAGTAACGAACGATTTGTAAGCAGCGCGCCCGAGGCGGTTGTTGCCGTGGAACGCGCCAAACAGGCCGATGCCGAAGCAAAAATCAAAGTTTTGGAAGAACAGATTGCCGGATTGAAATAATATTTATTTGGGAATTATCTGAAAAGGGAATTTTACTCTCGGGTAAAGTTCCCTTTTCTATTTTTTGAAAGTTAAACGGGCTGAAAAGTTGTATATTTGGATGTTACCATTTTAATATCATTACATTTATTGGTATCGAAAGAATAAAAGGAGGAATCTTCATGATTACACGAATTAAAATAAATGGATTTAAAAGTCTAATTGATACAGAGCTTTATTTGGGGCCGTTCACTTGTATTGCAGGGGCTAATGCAATTGGGAAATCGAATTTTTTTGATGCACTTGCTTTCCTTTCAAATCTTGCAGATAAAACTATTGTTGAAGCAGCTAAGTCTGTTAGGAGTGAGAGCCAAAAACATTCAAATATTCGCGATATCTTTTTTAAAAGTGGCGCTGACTACATGTCTAGGATGACATTTGAGATTGATATGCTTGTACCTCAGACAGGTTCTGATGATTTAGGGCAAATTGCCGAAGCAACTATTACAAGCCTTAAGTATATTCTTCATTTATGTTTGAATGACGAAAATAAAGAGGGGGAACCTGTTAAAATAGAAAGAGAAGAATTACTTCCTATAACTCAAACTCAAACAAAGAATTGCCTGTTTTTTGATTATAAGAAAGATTGGATAGATTCAGTTTTAAAAGGAAGACGTTCAACCAAAATACCTTTTATTTCTACTGATGGAGAAAAAATTAAACTTCATCAAGATGGTAACAAAGGTCGCACTACTGATTTTAACTCATCGAAGATGCCGAGAACACTCATCTCAACCGTAACGGCAGAATCGCCTACAGCTTTTTTGGTAAGGCAAGAAATGCGTAATTGGATTATGTTGCAATTCGAGCCAAGTGCTTTGCGTCAGCCTAATTCCGTTTATGAAGTAAAAAATGCAGTAGTTTCAGCTAATGGACTTAATTTGCCAGCCACTCTTTTTAGGTTAAACATTGAAAAAAAAGATAAGGATGTTTATCAGGGACTAACTAATAGGTTAAAGGGCTTAGTTGAAGAAGTTTCTGAAATAGTGGTTGATAAAGATGAAAAGAGAGATTTACTTACACTGCAAGTAAGGTTTAAAAGCGGCCTTATTTTACCAGCACAGTCTTTATCCGATGGAACATTACGCTTTTTAGGTTTAGCAATTATTGAAGAGGATAACTCGAGTAGTAGTTTAATATGTCTGGAGGAGCCTGAAAATGGAATCAATCCAAAGAAAATATTGGAAATGATTGATCTGCTTGAAGGAATGGCAACTGATACTGACTTCCCTGTTGATGAAGATAATCCATTGAGGCAAGTTATTATTAATACACACTCTCCTGCAGTTGTAAGTGCGGTTGCTGACGAAAGCCTTTATCTTGCTAAAAGTAAGGAAAGTTTTTCAGAAGAATTTCGAAAAAAAATTACACATACCAGTTTTTCTGCCTTGAAAAATACATGGAAAACAAATCAGAAGTTCGTAGAAATAACATCCTTTGGTGAGATTTCTGCCTATCTGGATAAAGTAAGTTTAGAAATTCATGATGCTAATTTTGTACAGGAGGATAAAGCAAGTTACCAAAAGGGAATTCAAAATACAGTTCGGAAAAGATCAGTTATTCAGAACGCACTTAATTACAAACTTGATTTCGGCAACTCATGAAAGAACTGAAATATACACTTATTGCAGATGGTAGCTCCGATAAAGTTTTGCTGAAAATCATCAAATGGTCGTTAGATGATTTATTTCCGCAATTAGCTTGCGATGGAGCTTTTGCTGATTTTAGAAGATTGCCAAGCCCTCCACAGAGGTTAATAGATAAAGTAAATAAAGCGAAATCTGATTATCCTTACGATGTATTGTTTATACACAGAGATGCTGAATCAAACAACATCAGGATAATTGATCAAAGGCATCAGGAAATACACGATCAGCTTCCTAAAGACGACTTCAATAAAACGATATGTGTTATTCCAATAAAAATGATGGAGGTCTGGTTACTTATAAGTGAAGAAGCCATCAAAAAAGCGGCAGGAAATCGAAATTATAGAGGACGAATTGATTTGCCGTCAATTAGAAATCTAGAACAAGAAAGCCAACCCAAAGAGCGTTTACATACTTTGCTTAAGGATGCTAGTGGGTTAAAAAACAGAGGTCTGAAAAGATTTAATGTAGATCAGGGAGTGCATTTAGTTGCCGATTACATCGAAGATTATAGTCCTCTGAGAAGTCTAGCTGCATTTCAAGCATTTGAAAAGGAATTAAAAGAAGTCGTAACTAATTATTTGAAAGCATAAAACCAATCAATAGTCATAATAGTGAATCATCTGCCGATTGTAACCGGCAAAAATCCCTACTCCATTTTCGATGTTCGAATAGACTTCAGTAACTGATGCAAACGGATTCTTTTGGGTTTCTATTTGTTTGATGTATGTTTTTTGATACTTGTAATAATCCTCACTCATTCCGGTTACTTCAAGCCAATATTCCTCTTTAGGGTCTGCCGGATTATTGTTGCTCACCAAAAGATAAGAAACAAACAGGCTTACCTCTTTCATTCCATAATATTCACCCAGAACATTCAAGATGTCTTTTGAAACATTGTTTAGCCCAATGCTGTTCGAGAACAGACAGCCCGATCGAAAGGAGTCATCATATCGGGTTGTTACGTTTATTTCGTCCATTTTTGAAATAGCTATATTATCACCATTGAATGGAAGTTCATATTTTTTGGCTATTTCACGGATTATTGTCCATTGCTGTGACCCATTCATGCTCACCCCAATCAGTTTTTCCAGTTCTTTTAGAAAATCCTCAGGAAATTTCTTTTCCCGAAGAGCTGATATGGTTTCTTTAGTAACCATATACCTTTTATATCCCCAATCTTTATTGAAGGTAAATAACTTAAAGCGAACTAAGTTGGGCTGGTCGTTCCCGGCAATTTTGAAATTTAGTGGAAAGACTTCGTAATCGCTTAGATTAGGATTTGAGAAATAGATGGTTTTCTGGGTTGATGGTAGTATTTCTGAAATTACCGGTTTCCCCGGGATCGAGCTTTGTGAAGTGATTGTATTCCCTTTGGAATCACGAATAATCAGTCTGTATTGAATTCCACTTATTGGTCTCTCATTCGATGTATAAATGCCATCTTTTAGATATTCCAGATGGATCGTGTCTTTGTTACCGGGAATAATAGCAACCCGGGCATCGTTAACGTACGAATCAGATTTATCGTTAAATGATTTTATTCGTGTTAAAGTCACTTTCCATGCTGCATCTTCCGAAAAAAGACAGTTAACCACAATCGTTTGATCCGATTTTTCGAAGGGTAGTTCCAGATCCTTTATGCATGAAATCAAGGTCAATAGAATAATAATGATGGAGTACTTTTTCATGTGATTTGGCTTAAAAACTGATTCGGTAACTGATTGAAGGTATAATCGGAAATAGAGAGAATTGTTTCAGTCCGGTTGTGCCATCACGTTTCGTTTTGGTATAAACAAAGTAAGGATTCTGACGTGAATACACATTATAAATGCTTAACGACAGTGCCTTCTTCTTTCCACAAGACTCCCATTCTTTGGTAAATCCAATATCCAGCCGGTGATATGCAGGAAGACGCACTCCATTAATTGATGGGTAATACTGAATTCGATCGGTATTAATTGTATTTCCTGTAAAAAAGTCAATAGTCTCATCGTTCAGGGTTCCTGATAATCCGGAATAATCGAGTCCGGAATAAGTAGCCGGAGCACCTGACTGATACGTCCATGTGGCAGAGCCCGACCAGTTATTTCCCAATTGCATGATGATTCCCAGATCAAGCTTGTGCCGCCTGTCGTACTGATAAGGGAACCAGCGGTTTTTGTTGATGTTTTCAAACTTTCGTTCGTTCCAGGCCAGAGAATATCCAATCCAACTTTCTAATCCGGATGTACTATACCTGAGTTCTGTTTCCATGCCCCATGCCCGTCCTTGCCCTGTAGTTACTTTCTGTTCCCAATTCTGGTCAATATCCAGTATCCCATCGCCTTCGGTAAACGAAATAACATGGTTCAAACTCTTATAATAGGCCTCAACCGAAAGTTTTAAATCAGGTCGAATCGTATTTTTTACGCCAATAGAAAAGATATCGGAAGTTTCAGGCTGTATCAGTTTGGTTGAAGGTACCCAAATGTCAGTAGGTAACCCAACATTACCGTTCGATAAAAGGTGGATGGGTTGAGTCATTACTGCGTACGAAGCCATGTAACTGGTGTTTTCGTTAAGAATGAATGTAAGGCCTAAGCGGGGTTCTACATTAAAGTAGGTTTTTTCGTTGCGAATCGAATAAAATGAATTGCGTAAGCCGGTTGTAAGACTGAACTGTTTTCCAAAATTGAATTTTTTATCCAGATAAACCCCATAATCCAAACTGGAGATTTCTTTACTCGAATATTTATCGTTTTTCTCGTCTCTCGTAACCTGTTGCTGTCCTGGTAAATAATTGTTGGTGCTGGCAAACAGCCCGATTTGAAAAGGAAGATTTGAATTGCCATAAACGTCGAAATCGGTTTTCAGGCCAATTGACCGTATTTGCGATTGATATTCAAGACCGGAATTAGTTTTCGAAACATCACTTCGAACTATGGTTTCGGTACTTCCTTCAAATAAATCGCCATAATTAAATATGCTTCCGCTTAAAGTGGTATTCAGAAACAGTTTGGAGTTTAGTTGTGAGTTTAGTTTCATCGCGGTCATCACATTTCCCCAATGCATAGATCCTGTGGTTTTCTGAGTTTCTTCTTTCTGCATCGATTTCGTGTGATCGCTGTATTCAATCTTCAGTTTATCGTTTCCGGAATAAAAGCTCCAATAAAGATGGTTCCTTTCATTTAGTTTGAGATTTATTTTTCCGTTAATGTCGTGAAATCCATAAGATGGAAGTGTTGTTTCTTCAGCTCCCTTTTGTCCGATAGCTACAGCTCCCCGGACAATCAAATCAAGTAAGGTTCGGCGGGCTGAGAAAAAATATGACGATTCTCCTTTTTTAATAGGTCCTTCGGTGGTAAACTGACTCGAAATTAGTCCCAAATTAATGCTGGTTTCGCGTTTGTATTTGTTGCCGTCTTTCATACGAAGGTCAACCACCGACGAAAGCCGCCCACCATATCTGGCCGGAAACCCACCTTTGTAAAAATCGATGCTATTGATGGCTTCCGGAGTAAAAACCGATACAAAACCAAATAAGTGCGATACGTTATATAAAGGCACATCATCCAACAAGATTAGATTCTGGTCGGGGCTACCTCCGCGCACAAAGATCCCCGAACTACCTTCGCTTCCCTGCTGCACACCAGGCAGTATGGTAATACTTTTCAATACATCTTTTTCGCCCATTAACGAAGGTAATTTGGCCAATGCTTTTGCCGATAGTTTAACCTGTCCAAGCCTGTTACTGCTGGCCAGACTGGACGAATTGCCTTTGACAACCACTTCGTCCAGCTTATTATCCGATTCCAGGGCAATCTTTAGCAAGGTATCGGTTTTCAGGCTAATCGTTCGGTTTTGTGTCGTGTATCCTACAAACGAAAATTTAAGCTTTACCTGACCTTCAGGAAGGCTTAAACTAAAGAATCCAAACCGATTGCTGCTTGTCCCGGTTCCTGAATTTTGCTCGAAAACCGATGCTGCAAAAAGACGTTCGCCGGTTTGGGCATCGGTAATATACCCCGAAACAGTGCGAACTTGTTGGGCAAACAATGAAAAAGGAAGGAGTACAATAAAAAAGATGATAGAAAAACGCATGTTATTTTCTTTGCCAAATAGGGTACGAAAAACTAAGCTGAAACATTCGGTTCTTGTAACAGGTAGCCGATCTATATTTCCCATTCTCGTATTCGTATTCATGAAGTCCATTCGCAAAACCAACCTCTTTAAATCCCCAAATATAGTTCACCGACCATTTTAGTTTATGTCTCTGGTTGCCAATTCCAACGGTCCAGTTATACTCTGTTTTTTTTCGTCCAAAAGTGTAGTTAGTTAGCCAGCCAGCCTCAATACCTCCACGGATAAAGCCATACTTACCATACCGTAACTGAAGATGGACTGGTACAACAAGATAATTTAACCCATACTTTGCCCAACCTTCGTCATACTGATAGGTATAAGGATCTTCTACCGAGCCTGACTTCGGAAAAGAATAATGTTGCTCCATTTGTTTGTAACGGAACATTAATCCGGCATCAGCCGAAAACCGCCACCAGACAGTTTGTGAAGCATACACTCCCAGTCCGGTTCCAAATCCGGCTTTGGTTGCCCAGTCGTGATCATATGCTCGATATGGATTAAACCACGAGCCTTCGGTAGTTAACCCAATTTCAGTTTTGGATTGAGAGTACCCCCTGAATAACAGACAGGTAATAATGGCAGTAAAAAGAAAGTATTTCATATAGTATTTTTTATTTTCTCCACAAAGGATACGACAAGCTTAATTGAACCATCTTGGTTTTATATAACAACCATTTTTCATTAATACTCTTCCCCTGAGTATTCTGATGTTCCGCCTCTTGAGCTTTAAAGCCGGATACAAGTTTGACTTCCCAGCTTAACTTCTTTGCTTTTTTTCCAAACCCCATTGTCCAATTCGACTCTATTTCATGATCAACACTATTATATCCAAATAAGTGACAGGCTTCAATTCCACCAGAGATATACATTTTTTTTGTAAACAGAAACCTTAAATTTAAAGGTATTACAGCATAATTTCGAGAAGATCTATACCATGTATGACCTGATAGTACAGATCCATAGTCTATCTTGTCCCATTTAGGAATTCCTTTCTGATATTCTGAATACCGGTAACTTACCCCTGAAAACAAAGAAAAACGCCACCACAGTGGTACAGAAACATAGCCTCCAAATCCTGCCCCCCAATTGTTTCGTTCCCCGTAAATCCGAATGGGAATTGTCGATTCATTCTTCATGCACCATAACCCCTCTGTGGTTATTCCAAATTCCACTTTAGACTGAGAAAATAGAATTGTGGAGCCAGAGATGATTAGTAGTAAAGTACTCAATAAACGTTTCATAATTAATTAAAATAAGGGCTACTCCTGTCGGCCAATAGCATGCTTATATAGGAGCAGCCCATTAGGTTATACTTAATCTATTATTGTCATATTTAATGGATCAGTTTGACTTCCAACCTCGTCTGAATAAAAATTAACATTCATTTGAACACTAGGACCCAAAGATCCTCCACTGTAAGGAGCCGGGAATATATCTGATTGCCATATCGAATAATGAACATTAGCTAAGGATTCTGTATTCACTTGATACCAGGCAGGTGATGGTCCATATACAGTATTGTTTCATGGAGCTCCATCTAAGTTAGTCCCACCAAACTGCAAAGAGGCTGGATACCAATGGAAATAAGTTCGATCATCATTCCACCAAGCTACTGATTTTTTTTGCTGGTGAAAATAGAATTCATAATATGCATGATTAACATAGACATTATCGTTGGGCATATAAACAGCATCATAAATAAGAGAAATTGTTGATTTACGTTTTCCTGATCTAGCGACAACCTCATTTAAAGACTGACCAAAGTTATTCCCCCTTATAAACTGAAATGCTGAGGCAAAAGTTATAACTCTAATGTTTTTTTCATCAGACTTAACTTCACCTTTTAAATAACTTTCTAAAGTTTCTTTTTTTCCATCCATTATACAAATCTGCTTATCCTTTTGAAAGCAATAAAGCACACTGCCTATTTTCACTATCCCTTGTGGGTTTAAAATTGATTCCCAAGAAATCATATTAAATGGATAAGTCAGGCAAGAATCTTCAGAATTAAAATATTCTTTATTGATAAGTTTTTGAATAAAATGATTTGCCTGATCCTCAGAAGTAAATTTCATAAGTTGATCATTCGCCATAGACCGATAATCAAATGCAGAGATAAAATTCTTGTTTTGCTCACGGAAAATCTGAGAATTAATTCCATTAGAGCTCAAAACCTTTTTTAAGCTGTCAAGGGTTTCAATATTCTTAAAAACGAGATAATCGTTTTCAAAATAAACACTTGCCTTTTTAATCGTTTGTTCTTTTGAACCATAATCGTTTTCTTTTAGCTCATCTTTCGTACAAGCATTAAATACTGTTAAACCCATGGCAATTACTGCCAAAAACATCATTTTTTCATACTTTTACAAAGTTTGTGGGATGAGTTGTTAGAGCAGCCCTCCCGATTATACAAATAATTACAATTACGACTCAGCTTTCCCGATTTAGATCAGGAGGCTGGGTTTTTTAATAGTTTTGTGTTTCTTGTATCATAAAAACAAATCTTCAACGCTCTGTTTTATCCAGCCGCATTGAAGACTACTACGTTTAGTCGATGAACAATAAACTTATATTGATCATCCAAAAGTACAAAAGGTGATTCTAAAAAACGTGTTAATTTTTAATTAAGTAGCCAATTTAGAATGATTATACATTGTTTTTTGCAAAAAAAAACTTATAATATGCTTTATATCAATTGATTGAAATATATGTCGGCGAATGTATTTGTTTTTGACCTGTTCCGGAAGCAAAAGTCTGTAAAAAAATGAGGGTGTCTCAAAAGTTTGAGACACCCTCATTTTACTTGTATTCCTATCTGAGATTTTTTTAATATCCAATTCTCCAGAGGATAAATTTACTTTTTGGACAGCCTCAGTAAAATGTCGGATCGACTCATGGGGTGACTTCAAACCACCCCCGTGAGTCGTTACAATTTATACTTTGTAGATAATCGAATTAATGTTCATTCCGGCACCAACAGAACACAGAATAATGTGATCTCCCGGGTTGATAGATTGTCCTTCCATTCGACCTTTGGTAATGATATCGAGTAGCGTTGGAACTGTTGCTGTTGATGAATTTCCAAGTTTATCGATACTCATAGGCATAATCCCGGCAGGAATATCTTTTACATTGTACATTTTGAAGACATTCTTCAGAATTGCTTCGTCCATCTTTTCGTTGGCCTGGTGAATCAGTACTTTCTTGATGTCGGTCAACTGAAGCCCGGCTTTGTCAATACTATCCTTTACAACACCAGGAACATTATTCAGTGCATAGACATACAATTTGTGTCCTGACATTTTGATGAATTCATCATTTCCTTCAAGAGCTGGATTTGATGATTTTCCATTGGTTAACAAGTTCCAGAATTGAACCGAATCCGATTGACTCGAATGAGATAATATTCCGGTTGGCTCTTCGCTTTCAATGGCTTCAACGATTGTCGCACCGGCTCCGTCAGCATAAATCATGGTGTCTCTGTCGTGAGGATCAGAAATGCGAGAGAGTACATCCGAACCAATGACAGCGCCTCTTTTAGCCATTCCGCTGACAATATAGGCATTCGCGGTAATCATTCCCTGAGTCCATCCGGGACAGCCGGAAACAATGTCGTGGCAGAAACACGCAGGATTCCTGATGCCTAATTTTGCTTTTACCCTGTTGGATACACTTGGAAGAATATCGACACGGGAAGAATGTAAAGCAACATCTCCAAAGTTGTGGGCAACGATAATGAAATCCAAGGTTTCCGGATCAATGTTCGAAGAATCTAAGGCATCTTTAGTTGCCTTTGTGGCCATGTCGGAATTGCAAAATTCATCGCTTATCCAACGGCGTTCACTGATGTTCGTGATTTCCTTGAATTTTTGGATTATTTCGTCATTGCTTTTATCTAACGGCAGCTTTGTATTCTGGTCGAAGAAAGCATAGTTGCTGAAATAATCATTGGTGATAGTAAGAGTAGGAAGATAACTTCCGGTTCCTACAATTCTTGTATATATCCGTTTTGTCATAACTTATTTTTCAGTGGCCACGGGGACCTTGATAATTATATTGCTTCAAAATAAACTCTTTTCCATCAAAAACTCCATACGAAAACAAATTTATCCAGTCACCCAGGTTAATGTAATGGCAATGTTCTCCTATAACCCGGTCAATCATTACATGGCGATGTCCAAAAACAAAGTAATCAAAGCTTTCTTTTTGGAGCATGGATTCTGCAAAAATAAACATTCCTTCGTTTGTTCTGCCTTTAAAATCTTCGGCAATTACACCTTTTGAAATCCGGGAATGTTTTGACCAGCGTAGACCCATTGAAAGTGAGAAGTTTGGGTGGATACGGGCAAACATCCATTGAAGGATTTTATTGGTGAATATTTTTTTTAGAAATAGGTAGCCTTTGTCGGTATAATCGAGGCCATCTCCATGAGCCAAAAAGAATTTCTTCCCGTATAACTCCGTCTTAAATTCATTACGGTGTAATGTTAATCCCAATTCATTGGGTAGGTAATCAAAAACCCAGACATCATGGTTCCCGGTAAAAAAATGGACTTCTACTCCGGAATCCGAAAGTTCAGCAATTTTGCCCAGTGTGCGGACAAACCCCCGGGGAACAACAGTCTTGTATTCGAACCAAAAATCGAATATGTCACCCATAAGAAATAGGTGAGATGCATCTTCTTTAATCTCATTCAACCAGGAAACAAAGGCTAATTCCCGCTCTTTGTTATTGCTTAAGGCTGGAGCTCCAAGATGTATATCGGAAACAAAGTATGCTTTTTTGTCTTGATTTTTCAAAACTGTTGAAGAGTTGACGCCAAATTTAGAATGCAAATATAGTTGTAAAAACGAAAGTGCCAAAGCTTGTTGGTATTTGGCTGCTTGTTTTATTCGGTATAGAAAAGCCCTATTTGATGAGCGTTCCTACAGCCTGATCGAGTTCCGGACCAATAAGGTTTTTAGCCGCAATGTGTCCTTCTCTGTCCAGAATGTAATTGGACGGAATTGCTTGTATATTGTATGAATTTACAGCAGCGACACTGCCTCTCATATCGCCAACATTAGTCCATGATAATCCGTCCATCTCGATTGCCGCTTGCCATGCAACCCGGTCGGTATCGATGCTAACCTGATAGATTTCAAAACCTCTGGATTTGTATTTATTATATAGATCAACCAGCGCTCCGTTTTGAATGCGTGAATCACGATTTAGTGCCGACCAAAATTGGATTAAAACAATTTTACCATTGAATGAAGATAACGGAATTTTACGCCCGTTTAAATTTGGCAAAATGATATCGGGTGAGTTTACCCCATTTAGAGAAATAAGCTGGTGCAACTTATTGTTTTTTTCTTCGAGCATTATTTGTTGCGTGTTAATATACAGCGCTTTAACATGTTCTGATTTTGGAAATATAGAATTAAGCGCGGAAGCAGCAATTTTCAATGATTGTAAATCTTGAACGACATAATTAGCATCGTCGAATTTTTGGTATAGGGCAAGTACCGAAGACATGGAGAATGGGTGCTTTTGAACAAAATCGGTTGAAAACCGGATTTGTTGTTGCTTGATATCAGAAAGCTCCTGATCCCATTTGGCTTTTTTAATGCTATAATCGTCTCGATTTTGGAATGCACTTACCCAGCTTCGTATCGAATCTAGCTTGTGTTTGGTTATAGCAAGTTTGTTGTTCAATTTCTGAACGAGCAAAGACCCCGGAGATCCTTCAACAATGTAGTCGCGTGAGAAATTTGCAGCATCTCCGTAAACAGTTATTTTCTCGGTAGTATCAACCAGTAAAGTAATAAAGTTTTTTTGGCTCAATTTGAGAAGATAAAAGTTGGGGTAGCTGATTTTTCCTTTAAACTTGAAGGTACCATCTTTCTTCAACCTGACTGAATCAACGGGAACACTTGATGAAACTTTCAATTCATCGAGATATAAATATTTTTCTCCTGCATTTGTGATTTTTCCGCTGATTATAAACCCAGTTGGTTTATTGCAGGAAAACGCAAGGGCAGCAAGTGCAATAATAAAAGGAAATATGTTTTTCACAGTGATAGTTTTTTGGGTCAATAAGGGCATAAAAATAATAAATTCGCCCTCATAACGTACCTGTATTGTTAAGTTTTGAAACATACCATGTTTTTAAGAAGTCGCAGGCTCGGTTAAATGATTAATTTTGCGGCCTAAGTCAGTATTTTGTCCATTTTAGATGCTGATTCAATAGCATATATAACAATTAATACAAACTCGAGTGAAAATACATAGGGATTTAACAGATTTTCACGCTCAAAATCCGGTTTTGACGATTGGAACATTTGATGGCGTTCACTTGGGGCATCGGAAAATTATTGCAGCACTGAAGGGTAGGGCTCGGGCAATGAATGGGGAATCTGTAATTTTTACTTTTGATCCTCATCCAAGGAAAGTGGTGTCTCCCAATGAAGAGAATTTACGATTGCTGACTACTTTGGAGGAGAAAATTGCATTGTTCGAGGAATCCGGAATTGATCACTTGATTGTTTATCCGTTTACACTTGAGTTTTCGCAGTTAAACTATGAAGCGTTTGTTGAGAATGTTCTGGTCAACCAGATACATACCCGTTTTTTAGTGGTGGGTTACGATCATAAGTTTGGGAAAAACAGGCAGGGGGATTTTGAGTTCCTTCAGGAATGTGCAAAACGGTTTGATTTTCAAGTTGAAAAAATGGATGTGCTGTTGATGAATGAAGCGAATATCAGCTCTACCAAAATTCGGGAAGCTATTCAGCATGGCGATTTTAATGTGGCAAATTCTTTTTTGGGCTATCCGTTTTCATTACATGGAACTGTAGTCGAAGGTCAGCAACTTGGGCGTCAGATTCAGTATCCTACTGCAAATATTCAGGCTTCCGATCCTGATAAAATTATTCCGGGGCATGGCGTTTATGCGGTGAAAGTAAATGTTCGCCGGAAAACATATCTGGGTATGCTAAACATTGGAAGCCGTCCGACCGTTAATATCAATGCCGATCATCGGAGCATTGAAGTGCATCTTTTAGATTTTGATGCGGATATTTATGGTGATCCGATTGAGATTATTTTCTTCCAAAAGCTCAGGGACGAGCAGAAGTTTGGCTCTCTTGAAGTTTTAAAAGCACAACTGGATCAGGATCGAATAGCAACACTTGGCTTTTTCAACGGGTCGATTGTTGACTAATTTCCATCCGGTACAATATATTGATTTGTTTATCTTTGCCAATAATTAATAAAATTCAGAAATGACAACAAAAACATTAGAGCAATTGGCTTATAAAGTAGCCGATATCTCATTGGCCGATTTTGGTCGCAAAGAGATTGAAATAGCAGAAAAGGAAATGCCAGGATTGATGTCAATCCGAAAAAAATATGCAGCATCAAAACCATTGAAAGGAGCTCGTGTTATGGGTTCTCTTCATATGACCATTCAGACTGCGGTGTTGATTGAAACACTTGTTGAACTTGGAGCACAGGTGCGTTGGGCCAGCTGTAATATTTTCAGTACACAGGATCATGCAGCTGCTGCGATTGCAGCTACCGGGGTTCCGGTTTTTGCATGGAAGGGTGAAACACTGGCTGAATATTGGTGGTGTACCGAACGTGCACTAGATTTTGGCAATGGCTTAGGTCCAACCTTGCTGGTTGACGATGGTGGAGATGCAACCGTCATGATTCATCGCGGGTACGAAGCTGAAGGAAATCCTTCCATTTTGGATGTCGCTGTTGATGCTGAAGATGAACGCGAATTAAACAATACCTTGAAAGAAGTTCTGGCTTTTGATCCTCAGCGATGGACTCGTCAGGTACCTCATATTAAAGGAGTTTCAGAAGAGACCACAACAGGAGTACATCGTCTGTATCAGATGATGAATGAAGGAAAACTTTTATTCCCTGCATTCAATGTGAATGATTCTGTTACCAAGTCGAAATTTGATAATTTATATGGTTGTCGCGAATCGTTGGCCGATGGAATCAAAAGAGCTACGGATGTAATGATTGCCGGAAAGGTTGTTATTGTTGCTGGTTATGGTGATGTTGGTAAAGGTTGTGCCCGTTCAATGCGTGGGTATGGGGCCCGTGTTATTGTTACTGAAATCGATCCGATTTGCGCACTTCAGGCTGCAATGGAAGGTTTTGAAGTTAAACCAATGGATGAAGCTGTTTCTGAAGGGAATATATTTGTTACCACAACCGGGAACAGGGATATTATCACTGGTGAACACATGGCTGCAATGAAAGATCAGTCGATTGTTTGCAATATTGGTCATTTTGATAATGAAATTCAGGTTGTTCGTCTGGAAAACTGGAATGGAATACGCAAAACCAATATTAAGCCACAGGTTGATAAATATACCTATCCGGACGGACATTCGATCTTCCTGCTTGCTGAAGGCCGTTTGGTGAATTTAGGTTGTGCAACTGGTCATCCATCGTTTGTGATGTCAAATTCATTTACGAACCAGACCTTGGCACAAATTGAGCTTTGGCAGAAAGATTATGCTGTTGATGTTTACCGTTTGCCTAAATATCTTGATGAAGAAGTTGCCCGTTTGCATTTGGAACAATTAGGGGTTAAGCTCACTGTTTTATCTGAAGAACAAGCCAATTATATTGGAGTTCCGGTGGCAGGTCCATACAAACCGGAGCATTATCGGTATTAATAGCTATAATGGGTAGAATCTACTCTAAATATACAAAAGCCGTTTCAACTAGATTGGAACGGCTTTCTTTATGAATATTGTTTGACTATTGCTTGCCTGATGTATCGACGGAAAGATTAGTTTCTAACCACAATGCGGCTTCCTGAGTAATAGGTTTTGTATTGACGAAGAGGTTGCGCTGCTGGTCCTTTTATTGCACTTCCACTTCCTCCGATAAGAATAAATTGAGACCCGCATTTTGGACAGGTTGCGATTCCACTGCCATCGGTGGTGACCCGTACTGAAGATGTGACCTCGTAGGTACAGGCGGTGTCGAAGGTCAGAAATGGATTTGAACTATCAACCATATCTCTATAGATAAGAATTCCTCCAAACCCTTGCGTAGGGAAGTAATACGAACCTCCGGGGATATTAAATTCGATAAAATTAGTTGGGTTAATACTAAAGTTGATATAAACATAGGGAATGATGGAGGTGTAATCATCCTTGCATCCGTTTATACCTGGCAATAATAAAATAGAAACCAGTAATGATTTTAGAATATTGCGGTGAAGGCAATTCATTTTTGTATCTTTAAATCCAATTAAAGAACAAAGAAAAGAACAAATTATTTTATCTGGCTCAAAATTATTCTAAATGGATAATTATATCAGAAGATAGTATGGTAAAATGAACGAAGATTGCTCTGAGTAAAAGTTGAAAAGGGAAGGCTGATTTCTCTGGTTTTGCTGGGAATTTCGGGAACTCTCAAATCCTATAATGGAACGTGTTGTTTGTCGTAGTTCGAAAATTTTTCTGTTCTAATGAAAACATTGATTTGTCCTTGCCTTCAGGCTGGTAGCGAGTGAAACTTTTTATTATACAGTTGATTAATTGTTTTATAAAACATACCAGAAGGTAAAGATTGAAAAATTTTATATAAGTTTGTAAAACAAAAGAGTTCCGCAATGGGCGGAATTCTTTTTTGTTTTAATATAGTTTTTATAATAAAGAAAAAACCATGGGTAAGGTTACTTATATTACTGAAGAAGGCCTTCGGAAGATGAAAGAAGAGCTTGATCGAATGGTCAAGATTGAGCGTCCGTCAATTTCAAAAGCAATTGGCGAAGCCATTGAAAAGGGCGATATTTCAGAAAATGCAGAATATGATGCTGCCAAAGATGCGCAAGGCATGCTGGAAGCAAAAATTGCTGTTTTAAGTGCAAAGATTGCTTCTGCACGGATTATCGATGAATCGAAGATCGACACTTCTTGTGTCCAGATGTTGAATAAGGTTACCATTCGTAATAAAATAAACAATGCTACGATGCAATACATCATCGTGTCGGAACCTGAAGCTGATTTGAAACTTGGGAAAATATCTATTCAGACTCCTATTGCGAAAGGATTGATGGGTAAAAAGATTGGAGATGTTGTAGAAATACAGGTTCCGTCAGGAACAATTCCATTCGAAATCGTTGATATAGCAATGTAAAATTAGTTGTGATGGCAAGCATTTTTTCTAAAATCGTAAACGGCGAAATTCCTTCATGGAAAGTGGCTGAGGATGAAAATTTCTATGCTTTTCTGGATATTTCACCGGTGGCAAAAGGTCACACGTTGGTAATTCCTAAAAAAGAAGTGGATTATCTGTTCGATCTGGATGATGAAACATATGCCGGATTACAGCTATTTGCCAAGAAAGTGGCAAAGGGTATCAAGAAGGCTATTCCCTGCCAGAAGGTTGGGGTGATGGTTTTAGGACTCGAAGTTCCTCATGCACACATTCATTTGGTGCCAATGCAGTCGGAAGCTGATTTGATGAATTTCAGAAACAAACTGTCTTTAACTAAAGAGGAAATGGCTGAGATAACAGCATCTATTGCAAAGGAAGTCGTGTTGTAGTTTCTTTTGAACCTATTTAGAGTATGATATAAGATCCCGGGGAACCGGGATTTTTTTGTTTATCCGATTGGACGAATTACTAAATTACCCGATCCGGGTTTTTCTTAACAAAGTCGCTCCAACTTTTCACTCCTGATTTTCCTACCGGGTTCTTCATTTGCAGGTAATGGCAAACGGCAACGGCCAAAGCATCGGTGGCATCCAGTTCTTTGGGCAAATCAGTCATTGTAAGCATGTTCTTCAAGAAATAGGCAACCTGTTCCTTAGCTGCCCTTCCCATGCCGGTAATGGCTTGTTTCACTCTTAATGGCGCATATTCAGTAATAGGAATGCCTTTGCTTAATGCTAAACCCATAATAATTCCCTGCGCCCGTCCAAGTTTTAGCATAGCCTGAATGTCCTTGCCATAAAATGGAGCTTCAATGGCCAGTTCGTCTGGTTTATATTCGTTCAGGAGTGTGCCTGTCTGGTCGAAAATATGCTTTAGCTTTTCGTAATGATCGGCAGATCCGGTTGTTTTAATTACTCCAACCTGAAGAACACGAGGTTTGTTGTTGACGACTTCAATCAATCCGTATCCCATTACATTCGTTCCGGGGTCAATCCCCAGAATTTTTATTGGCTGATTTTCCATTGTCTGGCTGTTATTTCTTTTCGTTTGTTTCAGGAAGTTTACCTGTTTCTGCTTCTTGCATTTTTCGGTATTCGTTACGGGCGTCGATTACAAAAATGCTGCCTGGGTAATCGGTCAATATCTTTTTGAACGAAGCTTTCGCCTCTTCAATGCGGTTTAGCTTTGTTTGGTATAATACTGCCAATTGAAATAGCGCATCGTCGGAGAGTATTTCCCAGCTATGGTCTTTTACAATTGTTTCGAGTAAAATGGCTGCATCGGCATATTTCCCTTGTTTCTGAAGTATGGTCGATTTGCGAAACAAAACATCATCGGTAAGTGAGTTTGATGGATAAAGTTTGCTGACCGAATCCAGAGCGGCGATGGCTCCCTGAAAATCGTTTCTGAATAGTTGCAGATCGGCTCTGCCAAAGATTTGCAGCGGAGTTGCAAGACTGTCGTCTTCCATGTTTTCGCTGATAAAGAGCGATAAATCCATGGCGTCGTTGGCAATCAGTTTCGAGGTACTTGCCCGTAATACATCCAGCTGAGCTTTAGCCCATTTGAAGTTTCCCATGTAATAACCCAGTTTGGCTTTTTTAAATTTCATGTCATCGCCCATGGAGTTGCTTTTGTTTTGCTCGATTACTTGCGAATAGGTAATTACAGCCTCCCAAAGATCGCCCGAGAAAACATAAATATCAGCCAATTCAGCCTTAATTGTTGCGATTTGCTGTTGATTAATTCCGGCTCTGGTAAGTCCGTTCTGTAGGATTTTGATGGCTTCAGCTGACTGATTTTGGTAGAAGGCCAGCAAATGTGCATATTCTGCCAGTAATTCGGATGTTTCAGCATTGGATCCGAGTATGACAAAGGTCTGATCAAATTTATCTTTCAGTTGACTTGCTTTGGCCTGATCATAAATCCCTTCATCAATAAAACGGTCGTAATACATTTGTATACATTGCTGATGTGCAGGTATGAAGTATTCCGATTTTTTCCCTTTGCTGATCAGGTATTCGTAGGCTTTTACTGCTTCGTCGTAATTTTTGTTGGATGCCGCAACGGTTGCCAGCTCAAAGATATTCTGGTCTTCAGTCCCGGTTCGCTTGTCGAGCGAAATAGACTGTCTGATGGCTGACGAAAAATTCTTATCCTGAACAAATAACCAGATTAGCAGACGCGTATAGATTAGCTCATTAGGATCTTTTTGAATGCATTTCAGAACGTACGTTTTCATCTGTTTGCTGATTTCCTGATCGTTATCCATCGATAAAACAGACTGAAGATTGCTCTTGACCATCTCAAAGTTATTCTCTTTTTGTTTGGCCCATTCGAGATACTCTTTTAACATCTGGTCATAGTTGCGCATGTAGTAGTAAACCATACCCAATTCGTAATTAAATGGGTTGCCCGGTTGAGTTTTACGTCCCAGAAGGTACACCTTTTCGGCATACTCAAATTCGCGCCGGCTGATAAACTGACTAGCCAGTGTGGAGTAATCCCCGGGGCTTTTGCCCAGACCGTCAATCGCTTTCTCGTACATTTTTATAGATTCGTCTACCTGTCCTTCGGCTTTCTTCAAATATCCCCATTGTACATACCAAAACGCATTCGGCGAGTTTCCCCGCAAACCTTTTCGGATTGCCTTTTCAGCCTTTTCATAATCCGGAATGCTCATTAAACAATCGAGATAGATGGAAAAATATCCATCTGATTTGGTTGCTTCGTAGAGTTGTTCGTACAGCTCTGTCGCTTTTCCCATTTCTTTGTTTTGATAGTACTGGCTTGCCAGAATAGTCATGTTTTGCAAGTCTTGAGTCTGCCCAAAAACAACTACCGGTGCCAGAAAAAATAAGATCCGGATCAGGGTCTTCATGTTCCGATTTTTTGATTGAGCTACAAAAATAACAAACCAAAACGTTTCTGATTGGTAAAACCCACATTTGTAAAACGATTTGCAAAGAAGGATCTGAAACTTCAGATTTAAAACCTAATTTTGGGCAAATTTTGAATCCGATGACTGAAGAAACAAAAGGCCGGGAACGGCTTCCCCGGTGGATGAAAATGCAAATGCCCAAAGGCGAAAGCTATTCCAAGGTGAAAAATCTGGTATCGAAGCATCATCTTCATACGATTTGTACCAGTGGAAACTGTCCGAATATTGGCGAGTGCTGGAATCGGGGAACTGCTACGTTTATGATTCTGGGAGATATTTGTACCCGGAACTGTAAATTTTGCGGGGTAAAGACCGGAAAGCCTCTGGCTCCGGATGCCGAAGAGCCTCGTCGTATAGCTGAATCGGTGCAGTTGATGCAACTGAAACATGCGGTGATCACTTCGGTTGACCGGGATGATCTGCCTGATTTAGGTGCCGGGTTTTGGGCTGAGACCATTCGCGAAGTTAAACAGCTGAACCCTGAAACGAGCATTGAAGTTTTGATCCCGGATTTTCAGGGAAAAGCAGAATTGATTCAACGGGTTGTTGAGGAGAAGCCGGAAGTGATTTCGCACAACATGGAAACTGTTGAACGTTTAACGCCACAAATTCGCAGTGCAGCCAAATACCGAACCAGTCTGGAAGTTCTGCGGTGTATTGCAGCTTCGGGTGTTATTGCCAAATCGGGAATTATGCTTGGTTTGGGCGAAACGGAAGAGGAAGTTTTGCAGGTAATGGACGATCTTCGTGCGGTTGGCTGTAAGGTGATGACGATTGGTCAGTATCTGGCTCCAACGCTTAATCATATTCAGGTGGTGGAATATATTACTCCGGAGCAGTTCGACCGCTATCGGGTGATTGGGCTTGAAAAAGGATTTAGTTTTGTCGAAAGCAATCCGCTGGTGCGTTCATCGTACCGCGCTGATGCTCATGCTGAAGCAAAATAGGCGATTTATGATTTATAATTTATGATTGATTAATCCAATACAATGGCAAATTTCAATTACGAGGACCTCGGTCTAAAGGATTACAAGGAATGTTGGGATTATCAGGAATCGATCCATCAACAGGTGGTTGCTGATAAATTGGAAAACAAAAGGAGCAGTGAGCTAAATCGCTTTTTACTGGTTGAACATCCTCATGTTTATACCTTGGGTAAAAGTGGTGACGAGCATAATTTGCTGGTTAATCCTGACTTCCTGAAAAAAATTGAAGCCGTTTATTACAAGATTAATCGGGGAGGAGATATCACCTATCATGGGCCTGGTCAGTTGGTGGGCTATCCGATTATTGATCTGGAATACTATAAACTTGGGGTGAAGGAATATATCTATAAAATGGAGCAGGCTATTATTCAAACCATTGCCGAATATGGACTGGACGGTGCACTGAAGGACGGAGCTACCGGCGTTTGGCTTGATGCTGCGACTCCGGGCAAAGCACGGAAAATTTGTGCCATTGGGGTTCGTGTTAGCCGCTACATCTCCATGCATGGCTTTGCCTTAAATGTAAACACCGACATGCGTTACTTCAGCTACATTAATCCCTGCGGTTTTGTTGATTACGGAGTGACCTCCATTCAGAAAGAATTAGGGCGGAAAATCGATATGAACGAGGTTAAAGAAATTGTGAAGACCAAGTTCAACGAATTGTACTAATTTCCTAGCTGATAGGTCAGTCGTTTGAGTTCAATCTCGGCAATTTTGGCGGCGTAATTCAGATTAATTAATTGATAGCCTGTGTTCTCGTAGCTTACTTGTGCTGCTTTAACATCGAGAATGGTTGCCTGATTGACTTGAAAACGTTGCAATACAACTTTGATTAATTTTCCGGATAATTCAATCGTATTTCTCTGCGAATCCAGTTGTTGCAGGTTTGTGCTGTACGATTGGTAGGTTTTTACGGCATCAGAAGTTAAGGTATTGAGTAAGCTTTCCTGTTGTAATCGTGCATTTTCAACGTTGAATTCGGCGGTTTCTTTTTGAATTTTATATGCGTTGCCGTTATAAATTGGTATTTGCAATGACACTCCGGCTGTGGGACCATAATTTTGGTTCAATAATGTTAAACCAGCCGAACTTTGAACTCTGTTCACATTGTACCCGGTATTGAGTTTTAGCGAAGGATAACGCAACGCAGTGACTTCTTTCACCACTTGTTCATTGATTCGGGTCTGTTGTTCAGCCGAGAGGTATTGTGGATTTTTACTCAGGTAACTGGTAACTGTGTTCAACTGGATGGATTTGTCGACTACAATGCTATCGTTGATTACAAATGAATAAAACTGTTTCTGACTCATTATCTGAAGCAAATCGGTCTTGGTTTGTTCAACTACCAGTTCCTGATTTTTTAGATTTTGCTGAGCTGTATTTACATCGATCTGTGCTTGAAGATAATCGGCATCGTTAGCCATGCCTACATTTCTCCGTTCATTAATTATATCCAGTTTTTTTTGAGATACATCCAACGAACTTTGAATGATTTTCAAATATTCTTGTTGCCTGACAATGTCGTAGTATTTTGCCATGACAGTCGCAATACTGTTTTGAATCTGAATGTTTAGCTGCAATTCGCTTTGTTGTTGCAGATGTTCTAAACGTCCTTTGGTAGCCATGATTTTAAAACCGTTGAACAAAACCATTGAAGCCGTTACGCTCGAATTCATGGTATTTCCGCTGGATCCGGGTTTATTTATTTTTGTCCCGGTATTTAATTCCTGGTGGACATTGGTTATCGATTGGTTATCGCTTACGCTGGCACTCACAGCAGGTAACGCCCCGGCAACGCCAAGTGAATTATTGATTTTGCTAGCCTCAAAATTATTACCGGCTATCTGAATATCGAAACTTTTCCTCAGAGTGGTATCTATGGCACTCTTCAATGTTACAGTCGTTTGTGCGGTAACCCAAATAGGGAGAAAAAGCACCAGATATATATAAATTTTCTTCATTGAATCATCATTTAAAC
>Ga0302286_10000233_pt1 | contig 45841 bp, 45 predicted proteins | sample III_Fen_E2_3_FD_198765 | JGI IMG/M metagenome (GOLD analysis project Ga0302286, IMG submission 198765) | Peat permafrost microbial communities from Stordalen Mire near Abisko, Sweden - III_Fen_E2_3 | ecosystem: Environmental > Terrestrial > Soil > Wetlands > Permafrost | place: Sweden: Abisko...
TGGTTTATCCTCAAACCGCTTTGGGCATTCTTGGGTATTACGATGCAGACAAAGACTATCAACTTCGGCTCTCTATTTATCATCTGTATGAAGAATATCAACTTTCCGATAATCAATCTTCAGAGAAGAAAAAGCAAAATTATTATGAATACATTAATCCCTATTTTATAACGGAAGACGGTGTAACGCGGTTATCGAATAACAAAAAATACAAAGCAGTTTCAACGAATAACCTAATCGAAAAAGAGATGAGTAAAAAAGAGATAAAGAAGTTACAAAAGCAGCATCTTAAATAATATCTATCATAATAGCGCAATAATAACTGATTAGCTTCGCTGATTATTGATTGTGGTTGAAAACCACTCTGGTTTTGGGCACAAGTTATGGCTATCGCCTAAACTTGCGCCAAATTCAGGGCAAACGGGACAAGCGACTTCTAGTCGCTTGATTGCACATCTTCAGGCGACTGGAAGTCGCTTGTCCCCCACGAAAAAGCAGATAGGAAGGAATATACAAGAGAGAGAATATAAAATATGAGAACGATGAACCATTTTAAAGTAAAGAATTTAGTATTGATTTTGATGCTAATCACCTATGTGATTGCATTCCCGCAAAAGGGTCTTCGGAAAATAAGCAAAGAGCAGAAACTGTATGAGTTTTCGGTGGTATGGAAAGAACTCTCGTACAATTTTGCCAATATGGACAACTGCCCGGGACTAAATATTGATAGCCTCTACAGGGCATATATACCCGTTGTGGAAAACACGAAGAATGATTTTGAATATTATAAATCCATGCAAAAGTTTTTGGCTTGCTTTCATAATGGGCATACACGTTGTGAAATGCCGGATGCTTGGTGGAACTATTTAGCATTACCATTTCTGATTACTACTTGCAGCGATGGAAAACTCCTTATTGATAATCTAGGTTCGCATTATTCAAAGAAGATAACTATAGGCGATGAAATTCTGAAAATTGACAATATACCGGCTATGGAGTATATCAACAGGTTCGGCTCTTCTTATGTATCCACGTCCAACGCCGATGATACACGGATGAAATATTCTATGTTTAATCCCAATTTGAATACGTTGATAACATACGCACCAACATCCTATAAGAAGAAAATCAAGTTAGAAGTTAAGACGAGTAATGGAATAAAACGGGTGCAAATACCTTACGATATAGAAATGCAGCCTTCACCGCGTGATACAGCCCGGCAAGCTACACGGACTTATGTAAAAAAACAGGCTCCAGTGATTAAAGAAGATAATTTGTTGTTGATTGATTCGGTAAATAGTTGTGCCTATTTGCGTTTTACGAGGTGTGACAAAGAGTTTGATGTTTTCTTTCAGAAGAATTATGATGTCATTAAAAAATACGACAACCTGATTATTGATATTGCTGACAATGGCGGTGGGGATGGTAATGCTGTTACAGATGCTATTTGTCATTTATCCAACATTGATAGCATACAATGGAATAAAAATAAAACACGTGTAAACAATGCCTACTATAAGGCAAGGGCAAGTGTCTGTCTCTATTATCAAGAAGGCGAAGTAAGCCCGAATGAAAAAGAACAGTATTACCCCTTTTTCTATAATACTGCTTTTTCGGATGTTCCTTTCCCTGCATTTGCAAATCCTGTTTCTCCGGCAAACCGATATAAAGGGAGCATATATGTGATTACAAGTTCTTTCACCGCCTCTGCGGCCGAATCTTTTATCGTTTCTCTCACAAAAAACCCCAAGACAATAGTTCTTGGCAAAAAGACAGCCGGTGCTACAGCACAACCTTTATCGGTACGTCTTCCGTCTGGTATGGAGATAAGGATTAACACATGCAAAAATTATGATTACAAAGGCAGAGATGTTTCATCGGGCATCACACCGGATTATGAATATGATTTTTCGGATATTTATAAAACGGGAAACCCGAATGACTGGTTCAAAAAATTTGAGGAACAGATCAAAAAACTTTCGGAAGCAAAGAAATAATAGTTGGCTATTAAGGTCTTATTTCCATCCATATCCAATTGACACCCGATAACATACAAAAAACGCGAACCGATTTTTTCGATTCGCGTTTTTTGTGAAGGAGTGATCCTATTGTTTATTTCAACAGTTTTGCAGGATCCAGATACTGGCTTTCAATATCTAAGAAATATTTGTACGTGCCTACCGTTAGTTCTTCGCAGGCAGCTTCGTCGCATACAATAATACCTTTCGGATGCAGTTGCAACATGCTGATGGTCCATTTGTGGCTGATGCCTTCTTCCACAGCTTGTCGCAGTGCGCGTGCCTTGTTGTGGCCGCTGATAAGAATCAATACCTCTTTTGCATCCAGAATAGTGCCTACACCTACCGTTAAAGCTGTTTTGGGTACTTTGTTGATGTCGTTACCGAAGAAACGAGAGTTGGCAATGATGGTGTCGGTAGTCAGTTCCTTGTCGCGGGTGCGTGAGTGCAGCGATGAGCATGGCTCATTGAAGGCAATATGTCCGTCGGAACCTACGCCGCCCATAAAGAGGTCGATGCCACCCAGAGCGGCCATTTTGGCTTCGTAGCGCGTGCATTCGGCTGCAGTATCGGGTGCATTACCATTCAGGATATTTACATTTTCGGCGGGAATGTCGATATGGCTAAAAAAATTATTCCACATAAACGAGTGGTAGCTCTCGGGATGGTCTTCGGGAATACCGATATACTCATCCATATTGAACGTGACCACATGTTTGAATGATACCACACCGGCTTTGTTCAGAGCAATCAATTCTTTGTAGGTGCCCAGCGGAGTAGAACCCGTAGGCAATCCCAATACAAACGGTTTTTCTGCGGTGGGGTTAGTTTGTTTTATTTTCGATACAATGTATCCGGCTGCCCATTTGGACACCACCTCGTAATTCGGCTCAATGATCAGTCTCATAGTAAGTGTTATTTATAGATTTTGTCTAAGTTTGCGCTCATCCTCACATTTTGGCAATACAAGATTGCCCTCATCTTCACTTTTTTACAAACAAATCAGCAAATCAATGAAAAATCACTTCCACTGGGTCGTTGCCCAGTGAGTTTTCTAAATGACCGTTGTTCAAGAATCTGTAGCATTAGAGCCAAATTTAAGTCTTTGCTCTTTGTTCTTGGCCTTTATGATTTTGCCAATAGTCTTCCTAAAGCAATACATTCTTCGTATTTATCTTCTTTAAGGCTCTGTTTTATCTCAATAGGAACGCTCACCACATCCCATTTTACCCGTTCTGCAAAGCCTGCAAGCAACTTAATGGAAGCATTCGACCATGTGGAAGAGCCAAAATAGGCAAACTTGCGGTTTTTGATGTCACGGGTTTCGAGTTTTGCCAGCAATGAGGCAATATCGGGAAAAAGTTCGTTGCTATAGGTTGGGCTGCCAATCACCACGCGGTCGTAGCGGAAAATATCGCTGATAATAAACGACACATCGGTTTTCGTTACATTATATATCACAATATTTTTTTCACCTTCTTCCGACAGGCCGTAGGCAATGGCTTCGGCCATTTGTTCGGTATTGCCATACATGCTACCGTATACAATTACCACACCCGGTTCGCCTTCGTAACGGCTTAACTTATCGGTCATGTCAAGAATTGTCGCTACATTGTCGCGCCACACCGGTCCGTGCGTCGGACAGATGGTTTTAATATCCACTTCTTTAAGTTTCAAAAGCGCTTTTTGTACTGCCGAACCGTATTTGCCGGCAATATTGGAGAAGTAACGACGAGCCTCTTCTAAGTGGTTGCCAATCTCCATGTCGGCATCAATTACGCCACCGTCTAATGTGCCGAAAGCTCCAAAGGCATCGCCTGTGAAGATAACCTTATCTAAAAGATCATAAGTCATCATGGTTTCGGGCCAGTGAATCATGGGCGTAAGGAAGAACCTCAAGGTGTGTTTGCCCAACGACAAAGTGTCGCCGTCTTTCACTTCAAGCAATCCATCGTGAATGCCGTAAAAACCTTCCAGCATGTTGAACGTGCGCGCATTTCCCACAATTTTTATTTCGGGAAACATGCGGCGAATGGTACGAATTGCTCCTGAATGATCGGGTTCCATGTGATTGATAACCAAATAATCCAAAGAGCGGTTGCCCAATACACTTAATAATTTATCAAGAAAGACCTCGGCAAATGAAACCTCTACAGTATCCACGAGCACCGTCTTTTCATCCAAAATAAGATACGAATTGTACGAAACGCCTTGTGGCAGCGGAATCAAATTTTCAAAAAGCGCCTTTTGGCGGTCGTTTACCCCTATATAGTAAATGTCGTTCGTAATATGTCTTGCTTTGTACATAATAGATATTTGAAAGATAGTCTGTTAATGATTTTGCTATCTTTTCATGGAGACTGATACTAAGGTCAGATTAACTCTTGTAATCTTACCGTGGAAGGACGACTCAATGTCGTACTCCCACGTAAGTTATCATGTTAATTTATTTTCCTAATTGTGCGCTCACTTGATTTACCACATTCTCTGCGGTAAAACCAAATTCTTTATCTAATACTTTGAAAGGTGCAGAGTAACCAAAATGGTCTAAACCGAACACTTTACCCTTGGCACCTGCCAAACGTTGCAAAGTAGAAGGAAGACCGGCTGTCAGCCCGAATACTGGGATGGAAGCAGGAATTACTTCATTACGGTAGTTCTCTTCCTGATTAAAGAAAAGACCTTCGGAGGGAGCCGAAACCACTTGTGCTTCAATCCCTTTTGCTTTTAAGAGAGGAACCGCTTCAATCAATGTAGCGACTTCCGAACCGTTTGCAACCAGAATAATGTTGGCTTTAGCAGCAGGTTTGCTGACAATATAAGCACCACGGGCAGCTTGCAAAGCCTTTGTATAACCGTTTTCGGCTACAATGCTTTTGATATTCTGACGCGACAGGATTAAGCCGGTTGGTGTGGTTGTATTTTCCAATGCCAATTTCCAGGCTACGGTAGTTTCGTCGGCATCACCTGGACGAAGCACCAACATGCTGTTATTTCCATGATGGTTTTTAAGTTGTTCCATCAAGCGGATTTGAGCTTCTTGTTCAACCGGTTGGTGGGTAGGCCCGTCTTCTCCTACGCGGAATGCATCGTGTGTCCAAACATATTTTACCGGAAGTTGCATCAAAGCCGCCATACGCACGGCGGGTTTCATGTAGTCGGAGAACACAAAGAATGTAGCGCAAGCCGGAATCACGCCACCATGTAGCGCCATACCGTTAGCAATTGCTGCCATAGTAAGTTCGCTTACACCAGCCTGAAAGAAAGCACCTGAGAAATCGCCTCTTTTGAAAGCGTAGGTATTTTTTAAGAAACCGTCTGTTTTGTCGGAGTTCGACAAGTCGGCAGAAGCCACAATCATATTTTCGACCTGTTTGGCTAATACTCCCAATACGGTTGCAGAAGCTGCACGGGTTGCCTGATCGGCTTTTTGTACTATTGCGCTGTAATCAACCTTTGGTGCTTCTTTGGAGAAGAACGTGGCGAATTTTTTAGCTAATTCTGGATTTTCTTTTTCCCAGACAGCTTGTATTGCTTTCTTTTCGGCAGCAATTTTTACCAATTCGGCTTTGCGCTTTGCGTAAAGTTCGGCCACTTCGGGGAAGATGGTGAACGGTTCTTCAGGATTTCCACCCAGGTTGGCAATCGATTTTTCGTAGCTTGCACCGGCTTCGCCCAGAGGCATTCCGTGGGTTGCACAACGGTTTTCGTAGTTGCTTCCATCGGCTGTCACGGCACCTTTACCCATAATGGTTTTACCGATAATAATGGTAGGACGGGCAGTTTCGGCTTGTGCTTTTTTCAATGCCTCACGAATTTGGTCGGCATCGTTGCCATTGATAGACAATACATTCCAGCCCCAGGCATCATATTTTTTTGCAGTATCTTCATGGCTTACTTCGCTGACAACGGTCGAAAGTTGAATGTCGTTGGAGTCGTAGAACATGATAAGATTGCTCAAACCAAGTGTGCCGGCAATACGGCCTGCACCTTGCGAAATTTCTTCCTGTACACCGCCATCGGAAATGAATGTGTAGATTTTATGATTCATCCATTCACCGAAGCGAGCAGCAAGAAAACGTTCGGTAATTGCAGCACCTACTGCCATTGTATGACCTTGTCCGAGTGGTCCTGAGGTATTTTCAACACCGCGTGTAATATCTACTTCGGGGTGACCGGGAGTAACACTGCCCCATTGACGGAACTGTTTCAAATCATCCAGTGAGTATTTGCCGGTAAGCGCCAATATGCTGTAAAGCATCGGCGACATGTGACCGGGATCGAGGAAAAAACGATCGCGATTTACCCAAGAGGTATCATTGGGGTCGTAGGTGAGAAACTCGCTGAAAAGTATATTTATAAAGTCAGATCCTCCCATGGCTCCGCCAGGGTGACCGGATTTGGCCTTTTCGACCATACTTGATGCCAGAATACGGATATTGTCGGCAGCTCGGTTTTGAATGGAAATAGTGCTCATAAGTATTTATTGTATTGAGGTTTTTAAAATGCGGAAATGACTATTCTTCGTCGTAAATGCCGATTGATTTTCCGTAATGGAACTCGCCATCGAGCAAGAATTGAACTTCTTCTTCGTTGAAAGTAACCACTTTATCTTTGCGGATAGCTTTCATCACAAATTCCAGCATATCACCTTCGTCAATGGAAGCCTCTTCGGTAGAGTTTTCTTCAATAAGACCGTTTGCATCGTAGTAGTCGTAGATGACATCCAAAATATAAGCAATATCATCTTCGGTTGCTTTAGCCTTTAGTTCTTGTGGTATATAGTTCAAAATAAACGCAATGGCAGCATCGTCGTCAAATTCGGGAAGGTCGTCAATCTCTTTCATGTGTTTGTTTTTTTAATAAATTAAAGACACATGGAACTCGTCCTGAAAAACAGTGACTCGTTTCATTGTGATGATAATTAGTAGATTAAGATAATAGATCTAAACTGGTTGTTGTTTCTATTGTTTCAAATTTCTTAAGTAATGACAAGAAGCCTTAGTCGTTACTATCAAAAATTCAATATATTCGAGCTTTTGATGAAGGTTAATGCATTACAATAACTTCTTCAGCAAGGCGCTTTGAGTGTGTAAAGGTAATGATTTTTAGCTGTTTTCCAATTATTTTGGATGGTATAAATCGGTTTCCTGATTGAAAATTTTTCAACCTGTTACAGCAGATACTGACTGCTTATCGATTCATTATTATATACTTTTTTGATGGTGTCGGCAAATAAATCGGCGATTGTCAATACCTTCACTTTACTGCATTCGTGTTTGTATGGAATAGAATCGGTGAAAATGATTTCTGTCAACACCGAATTTTCAATTCGCTCGGTAGCAGGATTCGACATAATGGGGTGAGTGACAATGGCCCGCACCGATTTGGCCCCGTATTCCATCATGAGTCCGGCGGCTTTGGTGAGAGTGCCCGCAGTATCCACCATATCGTCCAGAATGATGACATTTTTACCTGTTACTTTACCGATAATCTTCATTTCACTTACTTCGTTGGCTTTTTCGCGCAACTTATAACAAAGCACCATTGGCGCACCCAGGTGTTTTGAGTAAGAACCTACGCGCTTCGAACCTCCTACATCAGGCGATGCAATGGCAAGATCTTCCATTTGCAACGATTTGATGTAAGGAACAAAAATGGAAGAAGCATAGAGGTGATCGACCGGTACGTTGAAAAAACCCTGAATTTGATCAGCGTGTAAATCCATGGTAATGAGGCGGTCAATACCGGCTACGCTTAGTAAATCAGCAATAAGTTTAGCCCCGATCGACACGCGGGGTTTGTCTTTCCGGTCTTGTCGCGCCCAGCCGAAATAGGGAATTACGGCAATAATCTTGTAAGCCGATGCACGCTTTGCCGCATCAATCATTAAGAGTAATTCCATCAAGTTGTCGGTTGACGGACAGGTAGACTGAACCAAAAAAACATAGCAACCACGAATTGATTCTTCGTAGGTAACGGCAAATTCGCCATCGGCAAATCGCGTAGTCGTCATTTTTCCTAATTCGCAGCCTAAACTATGGCATATTTTCTCGGCGAGATACCGGCTGTTAGTGCCCGAAAAGACCTTGTAGGAGCCTGCTAATTGCATATTGTGTGATTTTTATTGGTGGTGAAACTTGATGTTACAAAGTTATATAGAAATTGTAAATTATAAGTGCTTTTCTCTGCTTTTGTTTGCGGAAATTTTGAAGGAAATTTTGAAATATGCCGTAATGCCTACATTGAATGCATAGAAAAAAACAGAAAAAAAGGGTTTACACACCTGTGTAAACCCTTTTATCTATTGTACCCGGAGGGGGACTTGAACCCCCACAGCCGTGAAGCCAAAGGATTTTAAGTCCTTCGTGTCTACCATTCCACCATCCGGGCAACTTACTGAGCGAAAGACGGGACTCCCCGATAACAATCGGGATAAACTTCTCGTCCCGTTGCAATTTATCTCAATCTTTCTGTTTGAGCGAAAGACGGGACTCGAACCCGCGACCCCGACCTTGGCAAGGTCGTGCTCTACCAACTGAGCTACTTTCGCAATCATCTTGTTTGTTTTTCGAATCCGCGTGTGGTCAATAATAATAACCGTTTGCTGTTCTGATTTAGCGGTACAAAGATAGAAAAATTTTCTTATTGCAGCCCTGTTTCTACCAAAAAAAAGCATTGCAATATAACTTTCGGTATAGTTTTTGGTCTAAAAAATTGATAACAAAACAGATAGAAGACAGAATGCCGATAAACATAGAAACAAAGAGCTGGGAGATAAATCTGTTTGCACACTTAATCTCTTACACGCATCAGCACTCTTGATTCTTGTGTTTTGCATCTTTTCGTTGTTTAAGCCATAGTTGATAGGAGTTTACTACGTTTTGCCACAGCACATAGGCTCCCGGGCCAATGGAGGAGATTGGGTCGAGATACGATAGCGCCATCCAGATGGTGAGCACGGTGTTCTTTTGTCCCAATCCTTGTCCGCCGGTGACCGTCTGGCCATAGTGTTTTCCAATTTTTCGTCCCACCAGAAATTGGCCGATACAGATAAAAAACGTGCAGGCCGCAAGACCTATTTCGACCGTGTAACTGGCAGATGATTGTTTCAGGATAAAAGATACCGTTTTGCCTACCACAATGGTCAGCGCCATTGCCCAGAGGTAAAACGATACGTTATGCAGCGATTGAATCTTCTTTCGTACACGGGGCGCAATCTTATCGAGTGCGGTGGCACACACAAATGGCAGTATCAGCAGCGGCCCGACTTCGCGCAGGATAAACCAGAACGACTGCAGAAATGTCATCTCGGAATGTCCCCCGATATAGGAAAAGATGATGGGGGCACAAATTGCCACACAGAGGTTGCTCAGCAGGCTATAGGCGGTGAGACTGGCAATGCTTCCGCCCAACATGCCCGTGATGACGGCTGCAGAGGTGGCCGTGGGAGCCAGCACGCAAATCATAGAGCCTTGCGCCACCACAGGGTTGACACGATAGAGTAGGGTATAGACAGCCAGACTGCCCAGGAGTTGGATGGCAAGCAGATAGAAATGAAATTTCTCGAAACGAATCTCGTTGAATGAAATTTTGCAATAGGTAATAAAGAGCATTGCAAAAATGAGAAAAGGAGTGATGCCGGCAAACAGGGTGACAAACTTATAAAATACTATTCCGATGCACATTGCGATGGGCAACATGTAGGATTTGAGGAATCGAAGCATAGCAATGGGTGGTTTGAGGTAATAACGCATCGGATGGCATGCGCTAATAAATTGCAAAGCTACGAAAAAGGAGGGGATTAGTCAACAGTAATCAGCACACGGTGAACCTCACTGCGTACTGATTACTGAATGCTGTTTACTGTAGTTACAGCGGCATATAGCGTACAAATGCTTCTATTGCCTCATAGGCGGCTAAGCCCAGTTTGTTGTAAAAGTCGGCTGTAGCTCTGTTGCGTTCTTCGGAGCGTTGCCAGAATAGCCGTTCATCGTTGCCGAGGAAAGGTGCGCTTTCCATTTGCGACTGATGTTTGAGAATGGCATTGCGTTTTGAACGTAACTCTTCGGGGCTGAGCGGCACGGCCATTTCGATATGGTCAATTTCCCATTCCATCCAGGCACCGCGATACATCCAGATACGGCAATTGTTGAGCCATGCTTCTCCCTTCAGCTCATCGATGGCAGCCAATACCGCATCGAGACAGACTTTGTGAGTACCGTGCGGATCGGCCAAATCGCCTGCCACATATATTTGATGGGGTTGTTGCTCTTGCAATAAGGCTTTTACAATATCCACATCGGCTTGCGACATCGGGTTCTTTTTGATAGTTCCCGTTTCGTAGAATGGCAGATTGAGAAAGTGGATATTCTTGGACGAAACACCCACAAAGCGGCAAGCAGCCTTGGCTTCACCACGACGAATGAGTCCTTTCAAGGCAAGAATAACCGATAAATCGACACTCCCCTGTTGTCTTATCAAGAATTGAGACAACATTTCGTATTGATGTTGTAAGGGTTCGTTTTTATAATCAAACATATCCTTAAATCCTTTCATAAACGAAAGGAAACGTACCACTTCATCATCATTGACGGCAATGTTGCCCGAAGTTTCGTAAGCCACATGCACCTCATGTTGTTGATCGACCAGCCTTTTTAGCGTTCCACCCATCGAAATCACATCATCATCAGGGTGAGGACTGAATACCAATATTTTTTTAGGATACGGCTTTGCCCGTTCGGGGCGGTGAGTGTCGTCGGCATCGGGTTTGCCACCCGGCCATCCGGTAATGGTGTGTTGTAAGTCGTTAAATATTTTGATGTTACAATTATAGGCGGAGCCAAATATTGTCAATAGTTCGCTTAAATTGTGCTCGTTGTAATCTTTATCGGTGAGTTTCAGAATGGGTTTGTTGACTTGTTGACACAGCCACACAATGGCGCGGCGAATCAGTTTGTCGTCCCAATCGCACGATGTGACTAACCATGGCTTGCTGATACGCGTCAGTTCGCCGGCTGCATGAATATCAATAACAAACTTGGTGTTTGGATGCAACTGAAGAAATGAGGCCGGAAACGCATCCGAAGCCGACTCTTCCACAGCCATTTTTACTACCGCCGATTTATCTTCACCCCACGAAAGTAACACAATGCGCTTAGCTTTCATAATATTGCCGATACCCAGAGAAATGGCACTTACAGGAGTGAGTTCCACAAACCCGAGATGGCGGGCAGCTTCCTTGCGCGAATCGCTGTTGAGCATTATCAAACGGGTGGAAGAAGTGAGTTGCGAACCCGGTTCGTTAAAACCGATATTACCTCCACGTCCGATTCCCAGCAACTGAAAATCAATACCTCCCATTGCCTCAATGCGTTGTTCAAACGCTTTGCAATGAGCCATCACATCTTTACGATCGACGGTGGAATTGGGCGAAATAATATTTGCCGGATCAATGTCGATGTGGTCGAGCAACATCTCTTTGATGCGCGATAAAAAACTCTTATCCAACGCATTTGCCAATGGATAATACTCGTAAAGGTTGACTACCGCCACCTTCTTAAAACTCAAAGCTTCTTCTTTATGCAGACGTATAAGTTCTGAGTATAATTCAATTCCGGCACGTCCACCTGTAAGCCCTAACACGAACAATTCTCCCTTGCTGTTCTTCTCTTTAATCAACCCCACAATTTCCGCAGCCACTTTTTTAGAGCCACGCAAAGCATCGTCATAAATTTCCACTGGCATTTTCTCGAAACGGGTCAAGCCGGCCAACTCAAAAGCATCGGTTGGGCGGTAATAGCGTTCAGGAATTCTGTCCAGTGTAATTTGCGAACTTAGATTTGTTCTCATAGCTAATGTAATATAATTAATAATTCATAATGAATGATTTACAGTAAAAATATCTCGCCGGAGTCAAGATGTTTTGTTGGTTGTTTGTCCTTGTTCTTCTTTTAAAGCAAGTCCCAAGTTTCGATGCGAAACCCGGGACTCGATTTTTTAAATAACGCCTTGTGCCATCATTGCCTTAGCCACCTTCATGAAACCGGCAATATTTGCGCCTTTCATGTAGTTGATGTAACCATCGGGCTGTCGGCCATACCGTACACATTGTGAATGAATGCTCGACATAATTTGGTGCAACTTGGCATCAACTTCTTCGGCAACCCATCCAAGGTGCATGGCATTTTGCGTCATTTCAAGTCCCGAAGTGGCCACGCCTCCCGCGTTGACCGCTTTTCCCGGACCATACAATATTTTATTTTCAAGGAACAAGTCGATAGCTTCGGGTGTACATCCCATATTCGAGATTTCGCCGACACAGAGTACTCCGTTTGCTATCAATAATTTGGCATCATCGCCGTTCAATTCGTTTTGTGTGGCGCAAGGTAGCGCAATATCTGCCTTCACCTCCCAAGGCCGACGTCCGGCAACAAATGTAGCACCGAATTGTTTGGCATAAGGCTCTACAATATCGTTGCAGGTTGCCCGCAATTCCAACAGGTATTCCACCTTGTCGCCCGAAATACCTTCGGGGTCGTAAATATATCCGTCAGGACCCGAAATGGTGATAACTTTGCCTCCCAGTTGATTTGCCTTGAGTGCTGCGCCCCAGGCCACATTACCAAAGCCCGAAATGGCAATTGTTTTGCCTTGCAAGCTATCGCCGTTGGTTTCGAGCATCTGTTTTACAAAGTAAAGCCCTCCAAATCCGGTTGCTTCGGGACGTACCAACGAACCTCCAAATTCCAGCCCTTTTCCGGTCAATACACCGGTGCAGGTATTGGTCAGTTTTTTGTACATGCCGTTCAGATAGCCTATTTCACGTGCTCCTACGCCAATATCACCTGCAGGTACATCGGTGTCGGGGCCTATATGTTTCCATAATTCAAGCATAAACGACTGGCAAAAACGCATCACCTCTGCATCCGATTTGCCACGCGGATTGAAATCCGAACCGCCTTTTCCACCACCCATTGGCAGTGTTGTCAGCGCATTTTTGAAAATTTGTTCAAAGCCCAAAAACTTCAGAATAGATAAATTGACCGAGGAGTGAAACCGCAAACCGCCTTTGTAAGGCCCGATGGCGTTATTGAATTGAATACGATATCCCAGATTGATTTGCACTTCGCCGCTATCGTCCACCCATGGCACTTTGAAGGTGAAAATACGGTCGGGCTCCACCAAACGTTCGGCAATTTTAAATTTTTCGAACTCGGGATGTTGGTTATACACCTCTTCGATACTTAGCAATACTTCGTGTACAGCTTGCAAGTATTCGGCCTCGCCCGGATGTTTTGACTCGAGCGAAGTCATCAATTTTTCTATGTTCATAGTGAGATAATTTTGATGCAAGTTTACGCATTTTGAAGGGGAAAACAAACAAAACCGCCTGATATTCCGCATTCTAAATGTTAATAATTACAAAACCAACTGTTTTTTGCTCAAGAACAGAAGTTATCGGTTTAAATATCTCATAAACAAACAATTATCACTATGTAAACAAATGTCACAAAAGTTGGAAAGAACGTTTGAAAGTAGGTTTTGAAACCCTTCAAATCGTTTGTTTTTACAAAAAAATATCGTCAAAATGGCAAAAGCCCGACTATTTCCCCAACAGCAGTATCAACGTGCCGGCCACCACGCCCAGCAAACATATAGCCTTGAAACGGATATTTTTTTCACGAAAAATGATTGCACCTACCGCAAATGAGACCACCACACCCGATCTTCGTACCGTAGAAAGCAGAGAAATCATCGCGTCGGGGTCGGAAAGTGCGAAAAAATAGACAAAATCGGCCAATGTGAGAAACACGGAAATGCCGATAATTGAATAACGCCATTGAAACGGTGTGGATGTTTTACGTTTCGGATACCAGAGCAGCAGGGTAATAATTCCCATAATAATGGCCTGATAAAAAAGGTAATAAGTTTGAACTCCCACACGGTTGAATTCCCTCATCAGGAACTTGTCATACAAACCGCTTGCGGCTCCCGTAAGCGCCGCTAAGATAATAAAAACTATCCATTTATTGTGATGAAAAACAACGCCTTCTCTCTTGCCGACTAACGAAAAGAGGTAAACCGAAATTAAAGTTACCGATACACCAATCCATTGATAAGGAGTGAGCCGTTCTGAAAAAATAACCAAAGCGCCCATCAGTGTCCAGAGCGGACGCGTGGCTTCAATCGGCGTGACGATGGTGATAGGTAGATGTTTCATTGCAAAATAACCGAACAACCACGAGGAAAGTACCAGCATCGACTTTAGCAGAATGAAAAAATGAGCGCGGCCACCCATCGGAGGTACGTAAAGCAATGTTTTCTGCATCATTGCCGGGTAGAAATGTGATAAAACAGGCAGTGGCAACAAGATTAAACTTGAAATGACAATGGAAGAAAACAACACAGGAATCACTGCGTTTTTTTGCAACGACACTTTTTTTGCTATATCATATACACCCAGCAACATAGCGGAAAGCACACCTAAAAGTAACCACATTCTAATTGACAATTAATAATTGATAATGGACGTTATTTGTCTTGCTTACAATGTCTTACGGTTCATTTTGTTACCGGTTTGCCAGCCTCTTGCCAACTCACAATTCCTTTGTCTAAATTGTAAATTTGGGTAAAACCGAGCGCCGCCAATTTTGTGCAAGCCATACGGCTTCTGTGTCCCGAGCGGCAATAAACCATCACGGGAGCTGTCTTGTCTATTTTGTTGACTAACAAGTTGAAATTGGAATCATTAACCGGTACATTAGTAGCACCTTTAATATGTCCGGTTGCAAACTCTTCGGCAGTGCGCACGTCTAAAACAGGAGTTTTGGGATGAGCGGTAATATACTGCTGAAATTTCTCAACGGTCAGGTCGGTTTGTCCGGCAACCGGATTTTGTGCCGTTGCATTTATCCCTGCAAAGAGTAAAAGAACAGCCGCAATGAGTAAGGATGAGTGTAACTTTTTCATTGACTATCAGTTTAATAAAAAAACTGCCTCCGCAAAGAGCTGAGGCAGTTTTTAGAAGTATAGAAATCAGATGCTGATTATTTGCTTGCTTCGGCTACAGCTACTGCCACAGCTACCGTTGCACCTACCATCGGGTTGTTACCCATTCCGAGGAATCCCATCATCTCTACGTGAGCAGGAACTGATGAAGAACCGGCAAATTGAGCATCGCCGTGCATACGACCCATGGTGTCGGTCATACCGTAAGAAGCAGGACCTGCAGCCATGTTGTCGGGGTGCAGAGTACGACCTGTACCACCACCCGAAGCTACTGAGAAATAAGGTTTGCCTTGTTCCAGACGTTCTTTTTTGTAAGTTCCGGCTACAGGGTGTTGGAAGCGGGTAGGGTTGGTAGAGTTACCGGTAATGGAAACATCCACACCTTCTTTGTGCATAATGGCCACACCTTCGCGAACATCGTCGGCACCATAGCATTTTACTTTGGCACGTAAACCGTCAGAATATGCTTTTTCCATTACCACGTTCAATGCGCTGGATGCATAGTCAAACTGAGTTTGCACATATGTAAAGCCATTGATACGCGAAATGATTTGTGCAGCATCTTTGCCCAAGCCATTGAGGATAACACGCAACGGTTCTTTGCGCACTTTGTTGGCTTTTTCAGCAATTTTGATTGCGCCTTCGGCAGCGGCAAACGATTCGTGACCGGCCAGGAAAGCAAAACATTTGGTCTCTTCGCGTAACAGACGTGCACCGAGGTTACCGTGACCGATACCCACTTTGCGGTCATCGGCTACTGAACCTGCAATGCAAAAACATTGCAGCCCGATACCGATTGCTTCAGCAGCATCGGCAGCTTTGACGCAACCTTTTTTGATAGCGATGGCAGCACCCACCACATAAGCCCATTTTGCATTCTCGAAGCAGATGGGTTGAGTTTCTTCACAAATTTTGTATGGGTCAATGCCCTTTGCATCGCAGATAGCTTTTGCTTCGTCGATGTCTTTTATACCGTATTGGTTGAGCGTCGCGTTGACTTGATTAATACGACGGTCGTAACTTTCAAATAAAGCCATAATATTTTTCAATTAATAATTAATAATTCATAGTTCATAATTTCTCGCATTGAATTCTTAATTCACAATTTACTTATCTAAAGTTGAAATATTATTCTTACTGGTATTTATAATTGAAGTCAAAATTTTTATTAGTTCAATACAATCTGTATGGAGGCTATTAAATTGTTTTTCAGTTATATATTCTGTTTCAAATAATAATTCAAGCCAATACTCTGTTTCGCTTGCTTCTTTTAGGGCAATATTTAATTTAGATCAAAAATCTTTTGAACTTTGCCCTCTAATAGCTTCTTTTACATTTGCGCCAATGCTTGTTGCGCTTCGTATAAGTTGCTTAGAAAGTATTACTTCTTTTTTTTCGCTTTGAAGGTATTGAAACAAACGAATTGCCCTGACAGCAAATGATTTGCTTTTGTCGACAATAATATTGTTTTCCTTCATAAATTGTGAATTATAAATTGAGAATTACTCCTGACGCGGATCAACGTATTTTACAGCTTCATTGAAGCGACCGTACGAGCCTTTGGCTTTTTCTAATGCTTCGGTAGCATTGATGCCTTTTTTTACCATGTCCATAAATTTGCCCATGTGCACAAATTCGTAACCGATTACTTCGCCATCGGCATCCAAAGCCATGCGGGTGCAATAGCCTTCGGCCATTTCGAGATAACGTACACCTTTGGCCAATGTACCAAACATGGTACCTACCTGGCTACGGAGACCTTTACCCAAGTCTTCGAGACCGGCACCGATTGGCAGACCGCCTTCGGAGAAAGCAGATTGTGAACGTCCGTACACGATTTGCAGGAACAATTCGCGCATAGCAGTGTTGATTGCATCGCAAACCAAGTCGGTATTCAGGGCTTCGAGGATGGTTTTGCCGGGAAGAATTTCGGCCGACATAGCAGCCGAGTGGGTCATACCTGAGCAACCGATAGTTTCAATCAAGGCTTCCTGTACGATACCTTCTTTAATGTTCAGGGTCAGTTTGCAGGCACCTTGTTGAGGAGCACACCAACCTACACCGTGGGTAAGACCGGAAATATCTTTAATTTCCTTTGCTTTCACCCATTGCCCCTCTTGTGGAATAGGAGCAGCCCCGTGGTTCGGGCCTTTTTTCACCACACACATGTGTTCTACTTCGTGTGAATAAATCATACTCTCTGAAAAATTAAAATGTTGAATATTAAGTGTTTGTATAGCCTATGGAAGGATGTACAAAGTTAGGTTTTTTTTCTGTAACTTCAAAAACATGCATCGTTAAAGTTGACAAAAAAAACGATATTGGATAAATTCTTGAATTATAATAGAATAAGCAGATTGATTTGACGTCAATCTGCTTATTCTATTATTTGGAACAAAAAATATTTATTCGGAAATTTTCTCGGGCCTGCACACGTATTTTGCCTTTGATGCCTTTTCGCCGCACTTTTTGCACTGGTAATTAGGTTCCGCTTGTTTCTTGGCAAGCTTCTCTTTATCGGTGGTTTTACATATTGTTTTGGGCATACTACATACTTACTGATGTTCCGGTCTCAAAAGATCATTTACCGTTTTCACAGGGCTGAATGTTTCGACAGGTGTATCCACAAATAGGGTGTTCCAATCGCTCATGGCTCCATTCCAAAGGCCGGGCAATTCTAAGGCTTTCAGCTCTTTGCCGCCTTTCGACTTGAGAGAGATAAAGCCGGTGTTTTTGTCCACGTATTTAGGCAGGTCAAATTTCTTCCCTTTATAGTCACGGATGGCACACACCAAATCCACCGGATTGAAGTGAGTAGCTTTGTGCATCAGTTCGGCTTTGGCAGGGTCGGACGTATCTATTTGCGAACTTTCAAGAATTTGCGGAGAAGCAGTGCCATCGGCATTTACGGCGATATAAGGACCACCGCCGGGTTCGCCTTCGTTGCGCACCATGCCGCACACCCGCAAGGGTCGGTTGAGTTTGCCGCGCAGATATTGTTTCAGTTCATCGTGCGTCAGCGCATCGATAGACGGATGGTGGATAGAGAGTCTCGATTTGCAAAACTGCTTGATAATTTCCAATTTGGCATCAGAAATCTGCTCATTATCAAGCTCGTGCAGAAATCCGAAAATTTGCTTTTGTGTTTGCACCAACACCCCGGCCAACAGTCGTTTGTAGGTGATAGTCGGTTTTTTGAGTTTGTCGGTGGTTACGTTGTCAATGTTTTTGATAAACACCACATCGGCATTAATGTCGTTGAGATTCTCAATCAGTGCACCATGCCCACCGGGACGAAAGAGGAGTTTGCCATTATCGCGAAATGGTTGGTTGTCGGAATCGGCAGCAAGGGTGTCGGTGGCCGGTTTTTGTTCCGAAAAAGAGACATGGTAGTGTTTGTCGCTTTTTGAAGAGAGAATAGCCAATTGCTCTTTCACGTGTTGTTCGAACAGTTTGCGGTGCTCGGTTGATACCGTAAAATGTATTGTCACATCACCTTCGGTTGTTGCTGCGTAGGCAGCCCCTTCGGCCAGATGCTCCTGCACCGGAGTACGCACTTCGTCGTCGTAACGATGAAATTGCAGCAATCCTTTGGGAAGATTCTGGTAATTTAATCCGTTTTCATTCAATAAATTACGTACAACTGTTTTGTATTTTTCCGCCTCTAAAAGTTGCGGAATGGTATGTCCTTCATTATGAAAACATACCGTATTCAAAGCATTATAGAATGCAAAAAGTTCGATGTCAGCAAAAAATTTCTTTTCAAAAGAAGTTATGGGCACATCCGATTCGCCATCTACAAATTCAAACAAATCTTTGAACATGCGGCTGGCAGCTCCCGAAGCCGGTACAAACTTTACAATCTTCTTTTTTTCGGATAAGAATTGATTCCAAAATTCAATATAGTGATCAATTTGCGATGTGGCTACCTGCAAAATTCCATCACCAATTTCGGCAGCTTTTTCGATTTCAAGAAATGGAAAACCTTTGGTAAAACATTCCAATTGTTCGATACAAGTATCAGTAGAAATGCCTTTTGATTTCAGCAATTTTACATCGGAGTCAGAGAAAGTATTCATGGCTGTTATGTTTAATGTACTGTTTATTAATGTTTTATTCTTTTGTTCAGTGTTAATATTTACTCTTCGAATATTATATGGAATTGATGAATAAAAAAAGCAAAAAAACGACGGGCATGAGGAAATAAATAAATACCTTTGCATAAATTGAGAAAAAGGTCATGCATTGTCTAAAAACGTTGCAAGATAACTATTTTTTGCCACAATTTTATTTCGATTTTATAAAGATTTTGTCATGTTCAATAAAAAAAGTATCGTTTACACGTCAGGAACCTTTGATATGTTCCATTCTAATCATTTGAAAATGATTAATTATGCCCGGGGTTTGGGTGATATTCTGATTGTAGGTGTAAGTACCGATGAGTTAGTTTCTTCTTACAAAGCGAACCCTATAATTCCTTTCAACGAACGTTTTTTGATTGTGGAAGCACTTAAAGCTCCCGATTTGGTGATTCCTCAGCACTCTTTGGATCATACCGAAATTGTGAAAAAACTCAACATCGATGCCTTTGTGGTGGGTGATGACTGGTTTGGCAAATATGACTATCTGAAGGATTTAGGAGTCGATGTATTTTACTTTCCTTATGGCAATGGAGTTTCATCATCATCGTTGAAGAAAACTATTTTCGAAACGTATGAACAGGATCTTCACGCGCAACGTCAGGCTAAACCGAAATCAGTAAAATAATGAGTAAAACGGCATTGATTACAGGGGCAACCAAAGGAATTGGCAAGGCCGTAAGTGTACGACTGCTGAAGGAGGGGATGGATGTAATCATGACCTATTCGGCAGATGATAAGACTGCTTTGTCTGTCTTCGAAGAACTTACGGTGCTTTATCCCGGACGGGTGTATCTGTTGAAAGCCGATATTTCTGACTTGAACAGTATTGAAACAATTGCCTCATTTTTGAATGAACATCAGCTCACGTTGAAGGCAATAGTTTTTAATGCCGGACTGACCGATCGCAGTGATTTTCAATTCATAGAACCCGAAAACTGGCTCAGGGTATTCACTGCAAATGTGCATTTTCCTGTCTTTTTGCTTCAAAAACTATACTCACACATTGAGCCTCAGGCAAGTATTGTATTTACCGGTTCGTTGATGGCTATAGAACCGCACTCGGTTTCGTTGGCTTACGGGATTACTAAAGCGGCGGTGCATGCACTGGTAAAGAATCTTGTGAAATTTTTTGTCGAAAAACAGGTGCGCGTCAATGCTGTGGCACCAGGGTTTGTCGATACCGAATGGCAAAAAACGAAATCGGCTGAAATTCGCGACAACATAAACCGTAAAATTGCTTTAGGTCGTTTTTGTACCCCCGAGGAGTTGACGGATGTATATTGGTTGTTGATTAACAATAATTATATGAATGGGGAAGTTGTGGTGTGCGACGGCGCATATAACTACAAATAAGAGAATTATACACATTAAATTGAAGATTTAGAACTGTGAATTGACGTACTGATTTGATTTTATATCCACTAAAAATAAGAATTTGGAATTATCAATTCTCATTTGTCAAATCTTTAAGGTTGTATATTCATTTTTTTTGTAAATTTGCAATTGTTATTGACCGTTCTTATAAAACGGTGGAAAATGCACAATCAATATATGCAATGAACACTCAATCACCGATTACCTTTAAAGATTCACTTAAATCGTGGGATACGGAAAACTGGCTCGACCGTGTTTTTTATCGACCAGTTGGCTTTAAAATAGCGCTACTGCTTCGATCAACTCCGATTACTCCGAATATCATCACCATTATTTCTATTTTTGTGGGAGTGGCAGCTTGTTTACTGTTTTATCCCGACAATAATCTATTAATCAATCTATTGGGATTTTTGTTGTTGATTTTTGCCAATATTTTAGATTGCGTGGATGGCCAATTAGCACGTATAACAGGCATTAAATCGAAAATAGGGCGAATTTTGGACGGCTTTTGCGGCGACATTTGGTTCCTTACTTTTTATTTGGTCATTTGTTTCCGCTTATTGCATGGCAATGAACGAATTCTCTCTTCGTTTGGGGTTGAATGGGGCTGGTGGGTATTTCTTATTGCCTTAATATCAGCTTATTCTCATTTCAATCAGGCTGCAATGGTCGATTACTATAAAACTCTCCATCTTCACTTTCTGGGAGGTGGCAAAGACAGTGAATTTGAAGATGCAGCATCGGTAAAAGCTCATTTTCAGACATTGACATGGAAGAAGGAACCGATTTCAAAAGCGTTTTTGAAATTATATCAAATTTATACTTTGAATCAGGAACGAAAGACTCCGCAATTGCAACTTTATATCAAAAGTATGCATAACAAATATCCTGATGGGTTTCCAGCCGAAAAAATGGTTGAATTCAGAGAAAAAAGTCTGAAAATGATGCCATTGCTTGATAGTTTTACATTCAATGCCCGTAGTCTGGTGATGTTGGCAACCTTGTTGCTGAATGTAGAGTGGTTTTATTTTGCTATCGAAATAATAGTCCTGAATCCATTACTGGCTTTTGCTATTCACAAACACGAAAAGATGTGTTTTAACCTGAATCAACAATAACCTTTGCATGAGAAAAATCAGCACAAACATAGGCCGAAATCTATTCTTTGTTCTGGGTCTGGTGGCCTTGATTGTGATTGCATGGTGTATCGGGTGGGATACTATTATTGAACATGTGCGCAAAACAGGGTGGTGGTTTTTGGCGATTATTGGTATGTGGCTCCCCATTTACCTTATAAATACAGCTGCATTTAATACAATTATCAGAGATAATGTGCCCGAACATCGTGTAGTTCCATTTCTGCATGTATTTAAAATAACACTGAGCGGTTTTGCCCTGAAAGCTGCTACACCACTCGGATTTGTGGGAGGTGATCCATATAAGATAATGGAATTTAAGCAAATGTTGGGTGTAGAGAAGGCTACTTCGTCGGTATTACTCTACACGATGACACATATTTCAGCCCATTGTCTTTTTTGGGCACTATCTATTGTGGTGGCGGCATTATTCTTGCCAATGGAGCTGTTACTCAGCATTATACTTCTTGCCACCTTTTTCGCATTTGTCACTCTACTGTTCCTTCTCTGGAGAGGATATCGAAAAGGTCTGGCTGTAAAGGCATTGGCATTTCTTGCTAAGGTGCCGATATTAAAAAGATGGATTAAACCTTTTGGCACCAAGTATCAAGATCAAATATCACATATTGATCAACAAATCTCACATCTGTACGGCGAGCGTCGCAAAGCATTTTTTCTTGCATTGAGTCTGGAGCTTGTTGCACGCATTTTGAACTGTCTGGAGGTTTATGTGATTCTTAAACCGGTAAACGTAAATGTGAGCTTGGTACAATCGATTGTAGTCTATTCATTTATGAGTCTTTTCACCAATATATTGTTTTTCTCTCCCATGCAAATCGGAACTCGCGAAGGTGGTTTTGCTTTGGCACTGAAAGCCTTGTCGCTACCTCCTGGGTTGGGTATCTACGTGAGCCTTGTGACCCGTGTGCGTGAGCTTTTTTGGATGGGTGTGGGTATATTGTTGATGAAAGTGAAGATCAAAACCAACTACTCGCTTCCGGGCGCTTCTACTAACACTTCAAACGGAACTTCCCAAGGGTTTGTTCAATAAATTATAAATGAAACGAACCGTAATTGATGTCGATTTTTTAGAATCAAAATCATCTCTCTTTCGAGGACGATTCGGTCATTGGTTGGCTCGTCTTGTTTTTCGTATGTTGGCAATCAACAGAGTAAATTGGGTGTATGGCCGGTCGTGCGATCGCTCCGGAGCTGCATTTGCCGAAGGGCTTCTCAATGATTTGGGCGTAGATTATCGCATAGGCAATGCCGAACGTTTGCAACACTTGCCCGAAGGTGCATTTATTACAGTGTCGAATCATCCTTATGGCGGCTTGGACGGTATTATGCTTATTCACCTTATGGCGGGTATTCGTCCCGATTATAAGGTGATGGTCAACCAGATACTGACACTTATTGAGGCGATGGACGAGAATTTTATCTCAGTTAAACCACGTGTAGGAAATAAAAATGTACCTGCCAACACTGCAATCAATGGCATTCGCGAAACACTCAAGCGTTTGAAAGAGGGACATCCTGTGGGATTTTTCCCGGCCGGAGCTGTGTCGATGTTTAATCTAAAACTTTTAAGAGTGAGAGACCGTGAGTGGCAGGAAGGTATCCTCAAACTGATACAATTGGCCAAAGTGCCGGTGGTGCCCATTCGTTTTTTTGATTGCAATTCGCTGTTTTTTTATTTCTTAGGGCTGATTAGCTGGAAAATACGCTCATTCCGGATGCCTTACGAAGTGTTCAATAAAAAAGGTCAACGCCCCCGCATTGGCATCGGAGAGTTAATATCCGCAGAGGATATTTCTAAGTTCAAGGATAGTAAATCGTTAGGTGCATATTTGAAAAATACTATCTATGATATGCCAAAACCTACTACCTTTACTCCCAAAACCGCACTGAAATTTCCGTTAAGATAATTCTATCCCTAAATTTCATCATCATTACTATTGGCATTTATCATAACCGGATGAACCAACGGTAAGCGGTCACTAAATCTTGGAATAACAATTGGAAATCAACGCTATCTGAATTTGAAATCTTGAAATAATTAAATATTATGCACAATTGGTTTGAATGCAAAGTCCGCTATGAAAAAACGGGAGAAGACGGACTGCCCAAAAAAGTAACAGAACCCTATTTAGTTGATGCGCTTTCGTTTACCGAAGCAGAGGCTCGCATCATTGAAGAGATAAAGCCCTTTGTAAGTGGTGAATTTACTGTCAGTAATATTCGTAGGGCACGTATTGCCGAGCTGTTTGACAACCCAAGCGGTGATAAATGGTACCGTTGCAAGGTGAACTTTGTGACACTCGACGAAGAGAAAGCCATCGAAAAGAAAACTGCAGTAACCATGATGGTACAGGCTGCTACATTGAAAGATGGATTGACGTTGCTTATCGAACGGATGAGTAATACGCTGGCCGATTGGGATATTGCGGCTATTACCGAAACGGCTATTATGGATGTCTATCCGTATGCCGGTGCGGTAACCGAAAGCAAAGACGAACCTCCGGTTGCATAATTTCATTTGCTATGTCAATTGCAGATAATCTGAAACATATCCGGACAACTATACCGGACAATGTGCAACTAGTGTGCGTTTCCAAATTTCACCCGGCAAGTGTCATTTTAGAAGCATACGCAGTGGGTGAGCGGATATTCGGCGAAAGTCGTGAGCAGGAGCTCAGAGCGAAGGCTGCCGAATTGCCCAAGGATATTCAATGGCATTTTATCGGTCATTTGCAGACCAATAAGGTGAAAACCATTGTGCCGGTGGTAAGCCTGATTCACAGTGTGGATAGCCTGAAGCTGCTTGTAGAAATTAACAAAGAAGCCGGAAAAGAGGGTCGGGTGGTAAACTGCTTGTTGCAATTGCATATTGCACAGGAAGAGACCAAGTTCGGCTTTTCGTTTGAGGAGGCAGAAGCATTTTTCCAATCAGGTCAATTGGTAACTCTTTCGAATGTGTCAGTCAAAGGCTTAATGGGAATGGCTACATTCACCGATGACCGACAACGGGTACAACAGGAATTTCAATCGTTGAAACGTTTTTTTGACCACATGCGTTCTACCTATTTCCCCGATAATAGCAATTTCGCAAGCCTATCGATGGGCATGTCCGACGATTATCAGTTGGCTATAGCAGAGGGAAGCACCATGGTACGCATCGGCAGTTCGATATTTGGAGGGAGAATATGACCTCTCCCCAGCCCTCTCCGAAGGAGAGGGAGGAATCTGTAATAATTTGATATATATAAATATATCATTCTCTCTTTCAATTATCAATTGTCCATTTTCAATTGTAATTAAAATGACCTATTCATTTTTTCATATCGCACAACTCTTAGGCGGACAGTCGCTGATTCGCACGGAGAGTAATATCAGCCGCCTGTTGACGGATAGTCGTTCGTTGATTTTTACCGACGAAACCCTCTTTTTTGCCTTGCGCTCTACCAGCAACGATGGGCATCGCTATGTGCATGACCTCTACAACCGTGGTGTGCGCCATTTTGTGGTAAGCGACTATGCACCCGATTTTGAGTCAATGGACGATGCCAATTTTCTGATTGTAAACGACACACTGGTGGCATTGCAACAGTTGGCCGCTTTTCATCGCAACCATTTTTCGTTGCCCGTGGTGGGCATTACCGGCAGCAATGGGAAAACCATTGTCAAGGAGTGGCTCTCGCAATTGCTTCATGCCGAATACAATACCGTGCGCTCACCTCGCAGCTACAACTCGCAGATAGGGGTGCCGCTTTCGGTATGGCAAATCAACGAACAGAATAATCTCGGCATTTTTGAGGCGGGTATCTCCAAAAAAGGCGAAATTGAACGACTCGAACATATCATTCGCCCTACCATTGGCATAATGACCAATATAGGGCAGGCGCATCAGGAAAACTTTGTGTCGCTGATTGATAAATGTCGCGAAAAGCTTTTGCTGTTTACCGATGCTCAATGGCTTATTTCGTGCAAAGACCAGACTTTGGTCGATAAATGTATTGAGGAAGCTGCGCTGATCTGCCAACGTTTTACCTGGGGTTATAGCGAACATAGCAATATTCAACTACAGGGTGTCGATAAAATTGCCAAAAACACTACCATTACATGCCGTTTTGGCGAACAAACAATTACCTACACCATTCCTTTTACCGACGATGCTTCGGTCGAAAACAGCCTTCATTGTCTGGCCACGTGGGTGTTGCTCGAACATGTTATTGCCGGCAAAGCGGTGGATAGTGCCGCTATAGCCGAACGGATGAAGCGGCTCGAACCGGTAGAGATGCGCCTCGAAGTGAAGGAAGGCCGAAATGAGTGTCAGGTGATTAACGATAGTTACAATGCCGACATCAATTCGCTGAGCATTGCGCTCGATTTTGCCCGCCGTCAGGCATCCGACAAGCAGATGGATATTACGCTTGTGCTGTCGGATATTTTGCAGAGCGGCGAAACAGCCGATACGCTCTATGCCAATATTGCCAATTTGGTGCAGGAGAGTGGCGTAGGTCGATTGATTGGTATCGGTACCGAAATTTCCAAACATATTGATGCATTCGACATTCCTCAAAAGGAGTGTTTCACTTCTACCGAAGCCTTCCTTCAGTCGCACCGGTGGAAAGAGCTGAAAAACGAGGTGGTGCTGCTCAAAGGCTCGCGTAATTTCCATTTCGAGCTGATTTCGGAACAGATAGAAAACGTGGCGCATCAAACCACGTTGGAGGTAAACCTCAGTGCATTGGTGCATAACTTTAACTACTTCCGCTCTAAGCTGCGTGCAGAGAGCAAAATTGTGTGCATGGTGAAAGCCTTTGCCTATGGTAGTGGTGCGGTGGAGGTGGCAAAGACCCTTCAACAGCATCGTTGCGACTATTTAGCGGTGGCGGTAGCCGATGAGGGAGCCGAATTGCGCCGCGAAGGCATTACATTGCCCATTATGGTGATGAACCCCGAACCGAACAGCTTTAACCTGCTGTTTGAGTACCAGCTTGAACCGGAGATATACAGTTTCAGTCTGCTGAAGGCTTTTCTCAAAGCGGCTGTACGGCAGGGTGTGAGCAACTATCCCATTCATGTGAAAATAGATAGCGGAATGCACCGGTTGGGTTTTGAACCAAACGACCTTCCCGCGTTGATTGAAATACTCCGAAATCAGGAAAATGTGCAGGTGCAATCCGTCTTTTCGCATTTGGCGGGAGCGGATGAGGCGCGTTTCGATGCTTTCACACATCAACAAATCAAGCTTTTTACGGCATGTGCCGATACTGTGCAACAAGGACTCGGATACACTTTTCTACGTCATATTCTCAATTCGGCAGGCATCGAGCGTTTTCCCGAATATCAGTTCGATATGGTGCGGCTTGGCATTGGGCTTTACAGCATCAGCGCCATCAACTCGCCCGAGATGGAGACTGTATGCACGCTTAAAACCACAGTGCTACAGGTGAAAAAAGTGCATGAGGGAGAAACGGTGGGTTACAGTCGCAATGGCAAAGTGGCTCACGAGAGCGATATTGCTGTGCTGCCTCTTGGTTATGCCGATGGTTACGACCGCCGCTTTGGCAATGGGGTGGGCAAGGTGCTGATAAATGGCAACATGGTTCCGGTTATTGGCAATGTGTGCATGGATGTGATAATGGTGGATGTGACCGGACTTGAGGTGCACGAGGGCGACAGTGCCGAAATATTCGGGCGGGGCATCTCCGTGATTGATGCCGCCAACTCCATTGGCACTATCTCTTACGAACTACTTACCAATGTGTCGCGGCGAGTGAAACGGGTCTATTTTCAGGAATAAGACCTTAGTCTGAGCACACGGAATACACGGATTAATCGGAGAACGTGAATGACGCGAATTTAATTGTTACTATTGGGGTGAGTATTCCTCTTTAGTAATGGAGATTTCCGCTGTTGAGCGTAACTTTCAAAGTGTCGTTGCCGCGATAGACTTGTACCAACGAAGAAGAGGTGAAACTGTTTTTAGGAACAGCAGTTACAGAAAAGGAAATAGCTAAATCGGGACTTACCGATTTATGATTGTCAATGGTCACAGGAACATCCTCTAAGACTCCATCTCCAGAAGTTCTCACCGTCATTTTATCACCATTTGTGATACCGGTAAATTTGAGATGCACCATTCCCCCTCCCCACTGATCGGTGGTTAAATACCAATTACAAGAAGAGATGTTGAGATAGGTGCCGGAAGAGTCCTTATAGCTTTCGATGGGAGAATTTGAATTTGAGTCATCGTTGCACGATATAAGTAAAAAGCAAAGGCAAACGATTAAATAAGCAAAGTGCTTCATAGTTTATTGTATAAAAAGGTCTTCATTACTTCCACAAAAACTTTCAGTGTTAGCAATGCAAATGTACGACAAAAATGAGTAAACTATTTGCTATTTCAGAAACTCCTCCAATTACAACCCTTTCCGTAATACCTCAAAGTTACCCATTAAGATGGATGGATTTGCTTTTGGGGTCAGGGTACTTAAAATCAGTTCCATTTGCTCTTCCAGAATGGTGATGCAACCTGAAGTGGCTTCTGTGCCTAAATGGAAAAAGATGGCACTTCCCTTGCCTTTTACTACCGGATGAGTGTTGAATTCAATCACCATACAATACTTATAGGCATCGCTTCTTATCAACAACTTCTCGAACGTTTTTGCACTTGTTTCACCACGCACGTATTTGTTGTAATCGTCCGATTCGGGGTCGTCTATCCATTTATCATCCGCTGTGGTCTGTATGTGTGGCAATGCGGTATTGACACTGTCTTTGTAACAAAACAACTGACCGAGCCGAAACAGCCCGGTTGGTGATTTGCCATCACCTTCCAGTTTTGCATCCGGTGCGGCAAAGCCGTTTCGACCTATATATGTATTCATCGGACCCGATGTGATTACCCACTTGTTCTTCTTCTTTTCCAATGCAATGAGTACTGCCTTGTAACTCTGCACCGAATCGTTATACACCACTATCAACTGTTTGACGGAGCCTAATTTCGACTTATTGGCTTTGATGATTTCAAATACCTCTTTCGGGGCATTCTCCAACGACTGACCATGAATCAGGCTCACATACATTAGAAATAAGAGTGTTACGTAGATTTTATAATTCATTTAATCTGTATATGATTTATTTTTAATGACTCTTTCAAAGATACAAATAATCTGAGTTAAATCGAAAAACGCTTTTAATGCTTTACGCAAAGGTTAAACTGACTGCCAAGAAGTGTATGCTTCAGCACTATCTGTTTATTTTTCAAACAGAAGTTTTCCATGTCCAATAGTTTTGTCTTGATGGGTAAAATAATTAAGCAAACCTTTCCTGACCTGAATTGCCATAAAAACCATTGTACTATCGGAACTGTTTTTCCAGGCTCTTTCTCCATTTGGGGACACTCTTACGATTGTACCTTCGGTGACACTAAACACCTCATTATCCACTTGAAAATGTCCGGTACCTTTTAGAAAAAGATAAATTTCTTCATTCTGTCTGTGTCCATGTAAAGACGTGGAGCCGCTTTGGGGAGGAATCACATGAAATGAAATTTCAACAGACTTGGAGCCGATTTTTTCTCCGACAAATAGATTGTCTATAAGCTTATTTTCGGATGAGTGGATGAGTTGATTGTCCGGCAGTAAATTGTCAAATGAGCCTACATTGTATGTCGTATAATTCGGAATAATGTTTCTTTTCGGTTGAACTATCTGGATTGTTTTTTTAGGTGTGAGTGTGGATTTAGGTATGGGTGTAGGTGTGAGTAATGCAATTTCTTCGTCGGTGAATCTTTGGTCTTGAAGTTCATGCTGGATATTCTCAATATATTGATCTGTATAAGTCAACATCTTTTGCCACTCTGTCATAAATGTATTGGATACACCCACAATGGTGGAATTTATTTTGGTGGAAAATGAAAATTGTGACCATGCAAGATCTTCATTTTTCTGAGTATCAAAGTGCAATATTGCATTTAATAGATATTTTTTGTAGTGAAGTATTTCATTTCCAATAATAGTCTGCGGATTAATCTCTGCCATTTCTTTTCTTATCAGAATTACTTTTCGCAAGTGGTCTTTTACAAGTTCAGTATTCATAGGGTGTCTGTTTTATGTGGTACTACTATTTTATTTTTGAGTTATCCTCATTTCTACCTTGTTTATGCCGCTTCTTATTCTACCTCATTGCTTGGACACACTTTAGAAAAGTGGGACGGGACAACGGGTGCTCGTAATTTATTTTTCATTTTTTTAATCCAGATGTGTCAGAAAGTATCTCATCCCAAAAATAATAGTTGTTTTTGTCTTTACCGGTGACAATCTGGTTATTTAATCTTGTTTTTACAGGTCTAAACGATTCCACGTCAGCTGTTACAATTTTCCCATCTCTTGAGTCGAAAATGTTATATTTGTCATGTGCATAAATGGTTGTGCCAAATGTAGAAAAGGTTTTTCTGTCGACATCTTCGAGTTCAAGAATTATTGTTTCATCTGAAATGTCGTATTTGCGATAAACTTTGTTGTTGTCAGTTAAGAATTCACCAAAGTCTTTTAATGTTTTAATATCGATCTTCAAGTCTGATTTGTACGAATAAGTTCGACTGTCACCTTTTATTATGAGGATATAAGTTGAGCTGTCGTCAACCTTGCTATAGATAGTGTACTTCTCGGTCGAGTCAATTTTATTACAGGCTATCAGCACTATAATTGTCACAATGAATGTTATTATCTTCTTTCCCATACCGTATTATCTTGTTTATGCCGCTTCTTATTCTACCTCATTGCTTGGACACACTTTGGGAAAGGGCACCGGCGGGGTAGAGCTTTGTTCTTGAAGGAAGTCTTGTAATAAATCAATATGTTGATTTATAATAGGAAGTGTCATTTCCTTAAGTTCCGAAAACGGAATATTATTTTTCAAATGCGTTTTATCTTCGAGGGTCTCTAATTTAGACAGGGTGATAAATCTTGCCCAAACAAGTTTTTCATTTTCCTGAGTATTGAAGTATGATATTTTGTCTATCAAAATCATTCTGTAATCGCGGAGTGCTTGTGTGTGTTTTGACGACTGTTGCAGCTCTGCTACATTTTTTCGTATCAAAATAATTTGTTGCAAGTGGTCTTTTACAAGTTTAGTATTCATAGGGTGTCTGTTTTTATGTGGTACTACTATTTTATTTTGCAGTTATGCTTTTTCCGACTTTGTTTCTCCGCTGGCGTGGGTCTCCTGACACGTGTCGTACCGTACAGCTGTTTCGATTTAGCGTTTATGAGATTTCTAATATTTTGATATGCATCTTGTTCGTCTCGTATTTCTTTTATATTATATTCCTTGATGAAACACCAACATCTAAATGTCTTGTTGTAATGTATTAACTTTAAAATATACGGATAGCAGGGATAATAAGCCAATTCTCCATTCAAATCCATCTTAAGATATTTTTTTTCGACTAGGGCTATATAAATCTCGAAATCATTCTTAAGTTCTGTTGCTGTTAAGCTATTTATTCTTCTAATTTCATTCGTTATTGCATTATCAGACATTTTGTGGATATCAAATGGTTTATTAGGTATTAAATAGGTTAATCCATTTCCAAGTTTATTTTGTTTATTGTCATATATACAACCATTATCTGGTGTGGAAAAGTATCCATCATTAATACCAATATATGCACATTTTAAGACATGGTCTAATGCACTACTATATTCAATAGAAGAAATACAATCACATTTATTAGTATTGATACCACTAACAATGAATGTGTTGATTATCAAAACAAGTAAAAAAACATTTCTCATAATCAAATTTATTTTCTTGGTTTAAAATAGCCTTCTTCCTTGCCGCCACACGATTCAATCGTGTGGCTATGCCATACGGTGCTGATTTTAGAAGCTCAAAAGTCGTTGCTTTTATGGTATTCTGATATTAACACTCTTTTCGCTCTGGACTCTGTCTTATATAGTTCGTTGCTAACTTTTGCCTTGCCTACCCGATGCAATTGCGCGGTAGCGGGGTATTCTCGCGCAATAAGAGGTGAGTTATAGAGTCGCGAATCTGATCGGTACCGTATATTCTACGCTAACCGGCTTATTTTCGTAAAGAGCAGGTAACCATAGCCCTTGTATCAACTTTGTTACTCTCAAAGCTTCTTCTTCACATTCTTCATCAAACCCTGATGTAATTCTGTAATTTGAGACTTTGCCAACATGATCAATCGTGAAAGTGACATTAACTCGACCCGAAATGTGATTTATCATTGCTTTTACCGGATACCTTAAATTTTGCCCTATAATGTTGTAAATCATTGCTGTTCCATCGAGATAGAGCGGAATCCGGTCGAGTTTGACTTTTTTGTTGCCGCTATCGGTCACAATGGTAAACATCATATTGGCTGTTTTACTGTCAACGCGATAATATAACAAAGAGTCCTTTGTAAAATCGTAGCTTAAATCTAAAGTTCCATTATACAGGTAGCAATTCCATATTCCTGATTTTTTCCCGTTTTCATATTTTCCCTTTTCAATTATTTTTCCTGAACGATCATACTCTGTCCAGATACTATCTTTCTGCCCGTTTTTATAAAACCCGTCTACGAGTGTTTCGCCATTTACGGTTAGTTTTGCGTAACTTCCCTCCAACGTTTTCTTGTCTGATTTAAGCACGTAATACACCTCCTTGTAATAGAGGGGGGTGGTATGTGCTTTGCTTCTTTTTACTGTCTCTTGCCCATACCCGATAAAGGGGAGTAAGATGAATACGCCTACTATGAATGTTTTCATACGTAAATAATTTCAATTAAAAGAGTTATGAAAGCTCATATACTGTTTAATAACAATAGTTTTTAAGATTAAAACACCATCCCGATTTAGCGCAAGATTGAGCGAAGCCGTAACTTGTGCTGAAAACCAAAGTGGTTTGTAACCACAATCAACGTTCAGCGAAGCTAATCAGTTGCAAATGAAATATCCCGATTCTTTTCATGCCTGCAAAGTTTCTATTATCTCTCAGAGGCATATCGTTATGGCAAAATCGCCTATTAATATCTCTTCGGGGCATATCATTATGTCTCCGACACATAATGATATGCCAAAAACAGATATTGTTATGGCAAAAACACATATTGATATGTCTTCAGGGCATATTAATATGCCTCCAACACATAATGATATGGGAAAATCACATAATAATATGTCTCCAAGGCATATTATTATGTCTCTGACACATAATGATAAGTGATAAAGACATAATTGAATGTGTTTGGGACAAATTAAATCAACGGGACTTATCAGCTAAGCCCCGTTGAACCGGTTTGGTGTGTTATTTCACCGTTGTGTCGCTCTTCGTCCGTGTTCGTTTGAAGAAAACAGCCAACTCATCGGCAGTAGCATTCAAACCCGGCACTTTGTCTTTGTGTTGTTTTACCGCGGCATACACTTCGAGAGCCGCTACAAGGGCATCGCTACCCACGGCATACGAGGTTTTTTGCAGCCCTTCGGCCAGTTCGTTGATTTGAGTCTGAATGGGAATCAACGTTTTAAACAGTTGATAATCCTTCTTAAACTCAACTACATCGAACACGGCAGGCAGTATTTCGGGATGTTCATCCACCACCTGATACACCCTGTCGAGAAACGGGAGATAGGCATTGCCCACCTTAAAAAGGGTGACAACATCTTCGGTTTGTAAACTCAGCAAGAAATTGAGCTTGCTTTTAGCATTCGCCAGATTTAGTGACACTTCGGCGGCATCGGCAGCCGGTAAAGAAGCAGAAATAAGGTTCTGTGCCATGAAAATAAAAAATTAAGAATTAATAAATAGATATACAACAGGTTTAGCATTATGGCATCTCCTGTTATTTCTTTCAATCAGTTAGTTTGGCCGTATTAATGTCTTAATTTTGGTTAGTAAGCAGCAAAGATATAAATTATTTTTAAAACAAAAAATGGGGGATAAAAAATATAAAAGGGAGGAATAATGATAAATTGATAGCGACGCGATTCATCGCGTCTGAATGATGTGTATGGGGCAAGTGACATCCCTGTCGCTTGAGAACGCTCCGCTGGCACGGATTTCCTGACACGTGTCTGTTTCTCTTTTCGTTTTATTCTACTGCATTACTTTGAGGAGTGCTTTAGAAACGTGCGGCAGCGTTTTTTTTTATTCGCTTGATTATTCGATATATTAAATATCCAATCGCAATCAGATTAATTAAATGCCAAATATTAATTGCGATGTAAGAAACTTTCTCTGAAAATGACATGCTTGAAAGACTCCAATACACACCATTACTCTCATTGTAAGTATCATCATACGACATTAACAATACTCCTAAGACAATATAAACTGCAATATCAAGCAGGACAATAATAATTCCGAGTAATATGTATTTAAGTTTAATCATAAAATTGTCAGCGAAGTTTTTTTAAATGCTCTATGCCGAATATTTGCTTATTATTTTTCGTATTTTCTATTTTTATTCTACCTCATAGCTTGGGTATACCTTGGAAAAGGGTGACGGTGACGGAATTATTTTTGAACAAGGCATAAACCTTTTATATTTCTACAACTATACAAACCAAAAATTCCTTTTTCGAGCGACATAAAAACATCTGTATTTTGATTAAAGCTAAGTCCTGAGACATCGGAATAATTCATTGGCAATATTTTTAGTCCATCTTTTGAAAGAACATTCTCAACCCGTTTTTGCAATTCCAAAAGGTATTGTTTGCCAACTGAGATTCTTTCACATGTGCAATTTTGATTTTTGATTGATGCTATTTTAAAAATCGAATCATTCCTTGAAACATAAATCAAATACCAGTTTTTAATAGAATCCACTTTAATTACTGTATAATCAATTGCGATACTATCATTGCTGTTTTTTGTAAATGAAGAAAGACAGACTATCCCTAAAATTAGGAATAGTAATAAAATTGATTGTTTCATTTTGGTAGAGGTTGAATTGTATTTCTTTTTTTTCCGTCCCAGCGGATTGAGCTATCGCTGATTTTAACTTCGTTGATCTTCGATTCCTGATACTCCTTTGGGGCAACAGATCACAGATCCGCTGATACAGACGCTTTAGAAATGGGCAGCGGCGGGGTAATTCTTAATTTGATTTTATGGTTGAATCTTTGAAATTTATCTTGTTATGATTTTTCAATATTTCATTTTCCTTAAAAGAATCTTGTAATTCCTTTTTTGTATCATTGAGTTTCAATTCATAGCTAATAATCTCTCTATCTTTTTGCTGTCCTCCGAAATAAAAACCAATTCCAAATATGGTAACGGAAAATGTAAACAATCCACCAAGAATTTGCATATTTGCATATCCACTTAAAAAATTCTTTTTAGTATTATCTACGTAAATCCCGTTAGATTCAATTAATTTTATTGCATTCTCAACTAATTCACTAAAGTTGACTTTATTTGAGTCATCATAGATATGCACTTTGTGATTAATTGGTCCAATATATCCATTAGCCTCAATTGATTCAGTCCTAGTAAAATAAAGAGTGTTTAGTCTTTTTATCATTACGGAATCGGGACCAAGATAAAGGGTTAAAGTATCATTCAATGAAGCCTTCCATGTATTACCTTGCAGACTATTTGTAATGCCATTTAAATCAACAAGATGTCTTTTTAAAGCTTTAATGGCTTTCTTTGATTTGTATGTCATCTTTCTTTTTTTGAATTATTGCAATAAACTTCAAGAAATCATTTCTAATATTGCTACCGTTCGCTCAACTCTCTTGACCCGTGCCGTTAATGCTAACTATTTATTTGTGTTTTTTTGTGTGTATTCGCGTTCAAACCGATTCCACCTCTCTCTTTTTCCCGAAGTTGATGTCGCGCACGCTTTTGCTGCGAAAGAGCAGCGCGGCAATGGAGATACCGATGGCAAGCGTAAAGAGCAGCGACATGGTCAGCATCAGATTATAGCCTATCTGGCCGATAATTGCCGGGTTGTGTTGTACGGTGGCCGGGTCGGTGAGTTTGATGCAGCCCAGCATAGTGCGGTAGGCATACAGTCCGGGAATCAGCGTGATACAGGCCGGCATGGTAAAAACCACCGGAGGATGATGTGCCTTGTGGGCGCAGTAAATGCCGATTAGCCCGATGCTCACCGAGCCAATCAGGGTGGCGGTAATCAGGCCGGTGCCCGAGGCTAAAAGCACAAAACGCAGGCTGTGTCCCAAGCCTCCCAACAAGCCGGCAATCCACAATACCCGTGTGGGAGAACCGAAAAGCATTCCCCAGCAAAAACCGACCACAAAAGCCAGTCCAAAATCGAACAATACGCGAAATATAAAATCTATGGTCATGGCTAAAAATTATTTATACCCAACAGGGCGATACTCAATGTCATTCCTACGGCAATACAGAGCAGAATGGAGGCGCCGAACAGCGCGCGGTTCCATGCCGACGAGAGGTAACCTTCTATCAGGTCAATCAACGAATTGATAAGCGGCACGCCCGGCACTAAGTAGAGCACGGCGGTGGCAAGAGCCGTTTCGGGAGCAGCACCCCATCCGTAAATCATATTGGCTCCCGTTATCAGGGTGGTGACAAACGAGGCAATCACAAACGAAATCATCGGGTTGAACTTATTCCGTAAAATAAACACCCGCACTATCGACCCGGTGAATGCAGCCACACAGGCTACCATGGCATCGGTGAAACTGCCTCCTGCCAATGCGCACAGGCAGGCGCAGGAGATTCCCACTGCCACTGCCACCGCCCAGTAGTTGTAATGGCTTATTTTCTTGATGCGTTCCGTCTCTTGCACTACCTCCTGAAACGTGAGGTCGCCATCGGCAGCCTTCCAGGTCATACGGCTGAATTCGGTGAGCAGTTCCAGATGCACGGAGTGGGGCGGCGTGTTGCGGTAGCGGGTCACGGTGTGTTGCGGGTCGAACTCGCTGGTCACGGTCATTACCACGCCGATAAAGGTAAGTTGCATCTGAATCTCGAGGTTCCACGGTTTGGCCAGTCGGTTCAGGTTGCGGGTGATGCGTCCGCAATGTGCTCCCGAAGCCAGCATGGTGGTGGCAATGTCTAATGCCAGATCGGCAAATTCGGTGGCATGTATGTACTCAGACGGTATAGTCGATGTAGTTGGCATTATTACGAAATAGTTTTTGTTATGTTAGAGATTGCAAAGATAGGGTAGATTTGCGTATTTTTAATAAGTTGAGCTTTATTTGCACACAGAATACACGGAGAAAAGCAGTTGTTTTTGAACGCAAAAGAGTCAGGAGCAAATTTCCCTCTCCTCAAGGAGCTACTCTTTATACCCATCTTTTGTTAACCCCTAAATCCCTTAAAGGGGACTTTAATTTCTGCTAATTATTTGCAGTATTTTACTATAACTACTACTCAGAAGTCCCCTTTAGGGGATTTAGGGGTAGAGATTCAGTGATGTGTTGAGTCGTCTTATATTTATGTATAAAAGTAGCCTCAAGGAGAGGGGGCGGGGATGAGGTCTGAAGGGTAATAATATCACAAATTAATTTGTCTTGATTTGCGTCATTAGCTGCGCTGTTCCGATAGCTATCGGAATTCAATTTGCGTTCTACCCGATTGTATAAAAAATCAGCAAGATTGGACAAGCGCACATTTGCCATTGAGATGTATCTTTGCATCATCAAAAGGAATCAAACTATGGACAACAAGCTATCCACCCGCGAGGAGTACCTCAAACGCATCAATATTGTGACGGATTATATCAACAATCATCTGGATGAAAAGCTCGACCTGAGCCGGCTTGCCGATTTGTCGTGTCTTTCTCCTTATCACTTTCACCGCATCACCAAAGCGTTTCTGGGAGAACCAATCGGGGCGTTTATTACCCGTGTGAGGGTGGAGACAGCTGCTCGTCTGTTGCGTTACACCGACTTGCCGATACAGGAAGTGGCCTACAGGGTGGGTTATGAAATGCCCTCTTCTTTGTCCAAAATTTTCAACCAATATTATAATATTTCACCACTCGAATTTAGAAACGACAAAAATTTCATCATTATGAAACAAGCAAGAATTAATCCGTTGATTAATATGAAAGCTCCTAAAATAGTGGAGATGGAGGATAAAACAGCACTCTACATCCGCCTTTTGGGCAATTATTCCGAACTCGATTTTGGCGGAGCATGGACCAAGCTATGGGGTTGTGTGAAGGAGCAAAAGCTGTTTAGCGCGGGAATTGAGCATATCTGCGTCTATCACGACGACCCCAAGGTAACCGAAACCGACAAACTGCGTACCGATGTCTGTCTGGTGGTGCGCAAACCGGCTCAGGCGCATGGCGAAATAGGTGTAAAGACTATTCAGGGAGGCAAATACGCGGTGTTTCTCTATCAGGGCAGTTACAGCAATTTAGGCTCGGTCTATGACACCATTTTCGGCCAGTGGCTACCCGAAAGTGGAGAAACACTTCGCAATGTTCCTTGTTTTGAGAAATACCTGAATCATCCCGACATAGCTGCACCGGAAAAATCCAAAACCGAAATCTATCTGCCCTTGCAATAATACATGACTGCATAAAAAAACCATCCTTGTTCCATGTGGGAACAGGATGGTTTTCTACACAATCACTCACTTTTTGTCCGTTTCTAATTTCACAATTAAAGCCGGATAGACCTTTTCTACTATTCGCTATTCAGAATAACGAATAGTGGAAAAATATTTCAGAATTTGCAAAATAGAACACAAAACTTATTATTGAATAGGGTACTCATCGAAGGCATAAAGCACAGTCGAGAGGTAACGTTCGCCGGTATCGGGCAACAGAGCCACTATGGTTTTGCCAGCGTTTTCGGGCAATAAAGCTTGTTGCAGTGCGGCATAAGCAGCAGCTCCTGACGAAATTCCTACCAGCAATCCTTCGGTTTGAGCCAGTTCACGACTTGTCTTGATGGCATCGTTATCTTCTACAGGAATGACTACATCAACCACATCGGGATTATAGGTTTTGGGTTGGAAACCGGCACCGATTCCCTGAATTTTGTGAGGACCGGGAACACCGCCGGAGAGTACAGGAGAGTTCTTCGGTTCAACCGCAATAATTTTCACGCCCGGTCTGCGTTGTTTCAACACTTCACCTACACCGCTTATGGTACCACCTGTTCCCACACCGGCAACAAATATATCCACTTCACCGTCGGTGTCACGCCAAATCTCTTCGGCAGTAGTTTTTTTATGTACTTCGGGGTTAGCAGGGTTTTCAAATTGTTGCAAAATCACTGCGCCTGGAGTTTTATCTCTCTCTTCGCCGGCAATCCGAATAGCGCCTTTCATTCCTTCGGTTCCCGGAGTCAATACAATTTGTGCACCAAGCGCTTTGAGCAGGTTTCTGCGTTCAACGCTCATGGTTTCGGGCATTGTAAGCACTAATTTATAGCCTTTTACAGCTGCCACAAGTGCAAGGCCGATACCTGTGTTGCCACTGGTTGGCTCAATAATAGTAGCTCCGGGGGTTAATATTCCACTTGCTTCAGCCGATTCAATCATTGCCAATGCAATACGATCTTTTACACTTCCGGCAGGATTAAAATATTCCAGTTTAAAAATCAACTTGGCCTTCAGGTCATATTTCTTGCTGAAATTTGCCGGCGACAGTAACGGTGTGTTACCGATTAAATCTGTCAGTTTGGTTGCAATTTTTGCCATTGTTTTTTGTTTTATGCGGGGCGAAAACCTTTCGCTCTTGAATTGTGATTGATTATATTTTGTCTAATGCTTGTGATATGTCTGCTTTGATATCTTCGTAATGTTCGATACCTACCGAGATACGCAGTAAGCCCGGTTCTACACCCGATGCTTTTTGTTCCTCGGGCGAAAGTTGTTCGTGTGTGGTGGCCGCCGGGTGAATAATCAACGATTTGGCATCACCCACATTTGCCAAGTGGCTTAATAGCTCTACATTGTTAATCAATGTGTCAGCATTTGAAGGATTGCCTTTTACTTTGAAAGTCAATACGCCACCAAATCCTTTTTTGAAATATTTTTGGGCAAGTGCATGATACTTGCTACTCTTCAATCCCGGGTAATTCACGTATTCCACTTTCGGATGTTGTTCCAGCCATTCGGCCAGTTTCAACGCGCTTTCTACATGACGTTCCACGCGCAGCGAAAGGGTTTCGAGTCCTTGCAAAAGAAGGAATGAGTTGAACGGGCTTATGGTATTTCCCCAATCGCGAATACCTTCCACACGTGCACGCAGCGTAAAGGCGATATTGCCGAACGGGCCGTCGGTGCCGAATACATCCCAAAATACAAGGCCGTGGTAGCTGGGTGAAGGTTCGGTAAAGGCAGGAAATTTGCCATTGCCCCAGTTAAACTTACCGCTATCCACAATTACACCACCCAGAGAGGTACCATGACCGCCAATCCATTTGGTAGCCGATTCAACCACTACCGAGGCTCCGTGCTCCAACGGACGGAAAATAGCGCCACCTGCTCCGAATGTATTATCCACAATAACCGGAATGCCGTGTTTGTCGGCTACTGCGGCAATTGCTTCAAAATCGGGTACATTAAGGTCGGGGTTACCAATTGTTTCTAAGTAAATTGCTTTTGTGTGGTCATCAATCAAGGCTTCAAACTCTGCAGGAGTGTCTTTTACGGTAAAACGCACTTCCACGCCCAGTCGTTTGAATTGGTTCTTGAATTGGTTATAGGTTCCACCGTAGAGGTGAGGGGTTGAAATAAAATTGTCGCCGGCTTCAATAATATTGTTCAAAGCAATAAACTGAGCCGATTGACCTGATGAAGTTGCAACAGCGCTAACACCGCCTTCGAGAGCTGCCACGCGTTTTTCAAATACATCGGTGGTCGGATTCATCAAACGGGTGTAGATGTTTCCGAATTTACGTAGCCCAAAAAGATCGGCGCCGTCTTTTGCATCGTCAAAAACGTATGAACTGGTTTGATAAATAGGTACTGCACGTGATTTAGTGGTGGGATCTACCACCTGTCCTGCATGTACCTGCAATGTCTCGAATCGTAAGTCTTGTGTTGCCATTTTTTTTATATCGTTTTAATGTTTTATTGATGATGCAAAATTATGGGGTTTTCCATGTTGTCACAATCCCAAAAGGATGGTAAATTTATACCATAGATGTGCTATTTGTTGGTGAGATAGTGAAATGGAGATAAAGTGAATAATGTCCACTATTTCACCACCTCACCATTTCACTATCTACTTAGTAACATCTGAATACAATCAGTCTCCCTTTATCGAATTGAATAGTAAATGAATCTCCCAAAGCCTCGTTCAATGTGCCTTGCCACCATGATGACAATGAGCGATTGACAATCGCATATTTCAAATCCGTGGTTGAAATAAGGGTGTTACAGTCTAAGGCAAATATCGAAATCTGTTGTCCGGCATAGCTCTCCAAGCTGCAACTTTCACAAATTACCGTAAAGATGCCGTAATCGGTCATCATTTCAATGTCGGGAATCAAAGCGGCATAATCGGCCAGCAAGGAGATATTGCCCAGTGTATGGTCTTCGCGTAAACCGGTAGCACCCACAATGGTAATTTTTGTGGCATCTCTTTCGATACAAAAATGGACGGCTTTTGTCAAATCGTTTGTCTCCTGATCATCGGAAGGAAAGATACGATCCGAGAAACGCACTTTCAGTTCGGGCGACAGACTGTCGAGATCGCCTACAATGTAATCGGGCACCTGTCCCGATTGAAGCAGCTTTTCGGTGGCGCCATCACAACACACCACGGTGGCTGCTTGTTGCAAGCAGGTCAATGGATGAGTATGGAACGGGAAATTTCCATCAGCTAATATAACGAAAGATGAAGACATATATTTTTAAAAAAATTCAAACAGCCAGATGATGCCCACCACAATGGACAATGCTCCGCCTGTAAAAGTAAACCACTTGAGAAAAATTTGTTTTTGCTTGATAAAAGATTGAAATGCCACATAGCCGAGAGTGAAAGCAACGGCTGTCATTACCACAATGGTGCCCAATGTAAAGCCAACTACGTAGGTCACCGAATCCCATATAGTGGGCAATGCCAACAATGGAAGCAAGGCTGCCAGATGACTGAATCCTGAAAATCCGTGCACAATGCCAATCAACAGTGCCGTCAGTGCATTTTGCTTTACAGGAGCAGTATGCTGATGCTCGTGTGTGTTGTTTTTTTGATGGCTATGCTTATGAAAGTGAGCGTATAAAAAAGGTTTGGTATGAAAATGTGCGTGTGGCATATTTCCATGTCGGTGTTGCAGATGGGTGCGTGCAATAGCCCATGTACCCAACAGAATCAACAAGAGTCCGATTATCTGGTCGCTGTATTTCTCTACAGATTCTACAGGAGGAAATACTTTGCGAAACAATAAAAACAGTGCTCCTATCAATAGCATACCGATGGTGTGTCCCAGACCCCACGAAAATCCGACCTTCCACGATTGTTTGCGACTGTCAATTGCCAATGGAGTAACTGCCGCCAAGTGGTCGGGACCGGTCACTACATGGGTAGCGCTGGCCACAAGTCCGGTCAGAAATAATATAATTGGCTCAATCATTGGCAAAAACTATCATTCTGTTTTGTAAAGCACCTTTACGGCATTATTTCATCACTATAACTATCGTAGCACAAAGGTAAACAATTTCGTCGGATGTTTTAAGAATTGCCTTACAGCAAGAAGTACTGTCCTCGTTTACTGAAATTTATTTGCTTCATCTTTATCATTTTACCCATAAAATTCAAGATGTATGTTCTCACACATCCATTTTATCATTACATTTGCTGCTTGTAAAAATTTAATTGCAAAATCAGTCTCTCTTTTCAAACAACAAATTCATTGTTTATCTTGGCACTTGTATCTTGATTCTATAATATATTAAAATTGAGCAACAAAACAGTACATATCATTGTGAAAGGTCTGGTGCAGGGAGTCGGTTTTCGACCCTTTGTGTACCGTTTGGCGCATATTTACGGTTTGACCGGTTGGGTGGAAAATACCAACGAAAATGTAGTGATGCGCGTCACCGGAAAGTCTGAAGCAATTACCCTTTTTGTGGCTTCATTGACCCATGAAGCTCCCCGCACGGCAGTGGTAGAAGAGGTGCTGGTGGATAATATTGAAGCGGAAGAGTATGCGGCATTTACCATAGGCAAAAGCCAGAATATATCGGCGCAAATTACGCGCATCAGTCCCGATATTGGGGTGTGTGAGGAGTGCCTTACTGATATATCGCTTTCAGGAAATCGCCTTGATTACTCCTTTGTAAACTGTACCCATTGCGGCCCGAGGTTTTCGATTATCCGCGATTTGCCTTACGACCGTGCCAATACTACCATGGCGCACTTTGAGATGTGTCCCGATTGCCGAAAGGAGTATGAAACCATTTCTGACAGGCGGTTTCATGCACAACCCACGGCTTGCATCCATTGCGGCCCACGGTATGAGCTGTGGATTAAAAACAAGCTTTTTACTGTAGATATAAGGCTTATTTTGAATACTATTTCCCGGCTCATTGACAGTGGTGGTATTGTGGCAATGAAGGGATTGGGAGGTATGCACCTTGCCTGTAATGCTTTCGACGATAAGGCGGTGAAGCGATTGAGGTTGTTGAAAAACCGGGAGGCTAAACCGTTTGCGGTGCTCTTTCGCGACCTAGAAAGTGCTCAAAAATATACTGAAACTGATGCGATTGAAACGCAATCGTTGTGCTCGTGGCGGCGACCGATTGTATTGCTGCAACTCAAAAACATTAATGTGACTCAAGAGCAACTTTCGCCTAATATTGCAGCCGGGTTGCAGCAGTTGGGAGTGATGTTGCCCTATATGCCATTTCATTATCAATTGTTTGAACAGTTAAAAATCAATGCCATTGTGCTTACCAGCGGCAATTTCAGCAGCGAACCTATTGTCATAGACAATCAGGTTGCTCTGCATCAATTCTCCGACAAAACCGATGCCGTGTTGCTTCATAATCGTGATATTTTCAATCGTACTGATGATTCGGTGGTGAAAGTGATAGGTGGCAAGGAGCGGGTTTTCCGCCGTTCGCGGGGCTATGTGCCCACTCCCGTGGCGATGCCGCTCAGTTGCGATGGCATCATTGCTTTTGGGGCTGAACTTACCAATACATTTTGTGTGGGCAATAAAACCAACGCCTTTCTCAGCCAGCATATCGGCGATTTGAAGAGCATGGAGACCACCGCGTTTTATGAAGAGACTTTGGCGCGTTTTCTTCACCTGTTTCGTGTGAAGCCGCAGTTGTTGGCCGTTGATCTGCATCCCGATTATATCTCAACCCGCACTGCCGAGCGGTTCCGTCCGCTTCCGGTGGTGGCTGTACAACACCATCATGCCCACATTGCAGCGTGCATGGCAGAGCATCATCTTGATGAAAAAGTGATAGGCATAGCGCTCGATGGTACCGGATACGGTGCCGATGGGCATATTTGGGGTGGAGAGTTTTTGGTATGCGACCTGAACGATTTTATCCGAATCACCCATTTTGAATATGTGCCACTTCCGGGTGGCGATTTAGCCAGCGAAGAGCCTTGGCGCATGGCAGTGGTCTATTTGTATAAAGTTTTTGGGCGTGATTTCCAAAAATTAAAACTGCCTTTTCTCCAACAAATTGAACCGGAAAAGATAGAGGTGATTCTACAAATGATTGACCGAAAGGTAAATTGTCCGTTGACCTCCAGTGCCGGACGACTTTTTGATGCGGTGGCTGCTTTACTTGGCTTGTGTCAGGCGGCAGCTTTTCCGGCACAGGCACCGATGTTGCTGGAATCGTTGTTAACGAGACAGAGCGAATATTCGCCTGAATATCAATATAAATATGCGACGAATGAGAATATAAGCTTTGATGATACTATTCGGGGCATTGTGAATGATGTGTTGGCAGGCGTGAATGCTTCAATTATTGCGATGAAATTTCATAATACAATTATTTCCATTATCTTTGAAACGGTAAAATCAATGTGTCGGCAGACAGGCATTCAGAAAGTGGTGCTTTCGGGCGGTGTTTTTCAGAATGGTTATTTGCTTGAAAATGTAGAGATTTTACTCAAAAATGAAAACCTGATGGTCTATTCTCACGAAACAATACCCACCAACGATGGCGGTATTGCCTTGGGACAAATGGCTGTTGCAAGCAAAAGGAGGGATATACAATGTGTTTAGCAATTCCGGCAAAAGTGCTTAGCGTGACGTGGCCTACGGCTTTGGTCGCTATCGAAGAGGTGCAATACAATGCAAGTTTATTGCTGCTCAGCGATGTAAAAGAGGGTGATTATGTGATGCTGCATGCCGGTTTTGCCATCGAAAAAGTGGATGCGCAAGAGGCTGCCGAAACGCTGCGCTTGCTCAATGAGGTGGATAAAAATAGCAATAAATGAAGTATATAGACGAATATCGGAATAAGGAGCTGGTACTATCCATTGCGGCGCAACTGCACAAAATCTCCACGAAGAAGATTGCATTGATGGAGGTATGCGGTGGCCATACCATGTCCATTCATCGGTTTGGACTTGCTGCCTTATTGCCTGATAATATTCGTCTTATCTCCGGTCCCGGCTGTCCGGTGTGTGTGTCGGGACAGCAGTTTATCGACAGGGCAATCGCCTATAGTCAGCTCCCCGACGCCATCATTACCACGTATGGAGATTTGATTCGGGTACCCGGCACCAATTCGTCGCTCGAAAAGGAGAAGGCTGCCGGACACGATATTCGCATTGTCTATTCCACGCTTGATGCACTTGAAATTGCGAAAGCAAATCCTGCAAAAAAGGCGGTATTTCTGGGTGTCGGTTTTGAAACAACGGCTCCGGCTACTGCGGCGGCTATTCTGGAAGCAAAAAAAGCAGGTTTAAGAAACTTCCTGGTACTGAGTGCTCACAAGGTAATGCCTCCGGTGATGAAATCGCTTGTGGATGATGGAGTTGCAATAGACGGATTTATAGCTCCCGGGCATGTTTCGGCAATCACAGGCACACATATTTTTGACGAATTAGCGGAAAAATATCACCTTGGAGTGGTGGTGGCGGGTTTTGAACCGACCGATTTGATGCAAGCCATTCTGATATTGACAACGCAAATAGAAAATGGTACTCCAAAAGTGGAAAACTGCTATCACAGGGTAGTAAACAGCGAAGGTAATAAAA
>Ga0302286_10000234_pt1 | contig 45684 bp, 27 predicted proteins | sample III_Fen_E2_3_FD_198765 | JGI IMG/M metagenome (GOLD analysis project Ga0302286, IMG submission 198765) | Peat permafrost microbial communities from Stordalen Mire near Abisko, Sweden - III_Fen_E2_3 | ecosystem: Environmental > Terrestrial > Soil > Wetlands > Permafrost | place: Sweden: Abisko...
ATGACACGGTTAATAGAGGTGTAATTTAAACAATAAACGAATATATTAAAAATGTAATTGAAACACGATTATAAAAACAGTGTCAAATAATCTAGTCTAAAAGTTATTTTCACACAGTCTGTTTAGCTGACGGTTAAGAATGGAATAATTTAGGCTTTAGCCAAAACATTTTTTTCATTTGGCTAAAGCCTCTGCCTAATTTATATAAACCGTCAGCTAAAGCTCGGCTCCCGCAAGTGTTACGAAGTACACTTGTGGTTATTATAATGCTCTTTGTTTTAACGAAAACGTTCACCCGAAAAGTTTTTAACTTTTCTTCAGTATTCTATATTTTTATAAATTTAAGTAACTGTTAGCAACAGTTATAAAATTTGCAGAAAACTCATTGCTTCAGTTGTTGTTTTTTAATATACCCACAAGTGTCCTGCGGAACACTTGCGGGAGCGATGGACTACGTCGATTGCTTTGCAATTCGCCAAGGGGGCTTGGCGTCACTGGCTGTTTAAGCCCTCTTGGCGAAGAGGGTTGGGAGATTGATTTTTGACTTAATCTAAATAACTCTTTTACTTCGATTGTGCTTCAAATCGTTTCTTTTGATCAACTAAAAGCTCTCGTAATCGAGCAATTGTTTTCTTTTGCTTATTCGAAGGATCTAAGCCTAGCAATTTACTCAAATGCAAGTCGGCTTTAACAAAATCATTTAACCAAATATAAGCTTCAACTAAGTTAAAATGAGTGACAATAGCAATATCTTCATCAATTCTAGTTTTTTTAACTTTTGGATCATATTCGGTTAAAGCTTTTTCCCATAAATCGGCACTTAATTTTAATTTTTCTTCGGCCGATTTATAATCGGAAGTCAAGCTATTTAAAGCCGAAACGGTATTTTCAAAAGCTTGTTGATAATCGTCGTAGGTAAATTTCTTTGGATCAACTCGATATAATGTTATTGTTCTGCTAATTGGTGAATAACCAAATCTATCATTAATATATTCACTTATTTGTTTCATATTCTCGTTAACAATCTTGTCTTGATACGTTCCAATAAAAGCATCACGATCTAATGGAGGATATGTTCCTTCTGACGATTCAGTCTTTGCTATACTACTATTATTAAATTGTGGTAGAATTTCATCCAAAACAATACCCGTTCCAGGTTCTTCAACTTTCAACTCAATAGGATGTTTATATTGCATTTCGTACCAATATTTATATACTGTACGAGTAGCTTTTATTTTAACATCATAAACGCTCATTGGTGAATTTATCAACTCTGGTTCTGAATTTTCAAAACCCATAAGTTTTACAGTAATAGTAGCTGCGTGTTGTGCATTATTATTAAACCCATCAAGCTTTAAATACGTTGATGCAAGCATATTTTTGCTAAATACTTTTTGATGTTTTTCTAATTCTAAAACAGGCTCTTGAGGTTTCGTATAATATGGTTTTACTGGTTTGTTATTTTCATTAAGAACTTGACTTTCGAGCAATTTTTCACCATACGATTTTTTCTTCCAAGCTTCCATATCAGCATCATACTTTTTCAAGTCTGCTTGATATTGAGCTTCGGCATCAGCAAGAACTTTAGGATAATCGGCCTTTTCCTTTGCATACTTTTCTTGAGCTTCTTTATCTTTTGCAATAATAGCATCCTCGTAAGGAATTACAGCAAAACTCTGATAATTCTTTATCGTTTTTTGTAGTGGTGTTAATGGATTTCTTGTGTAAGTAAAAGAAATCTCGGGATCGTCAATTTTTTGACAAAAAGCCACAAAACTAATAGATAGTAAGGCAATTAAAAGTGATGTTTTCTTCATTTGAATAAGGTTTAAAGATCGAATTGGCTATTTGTTATTTTCAATTAATAATATTTCTATCAGCAAAGTAAATAAGAATCACATTACAAAACAAATTAATACAAAAGATTGAAGGAATACAAAAAGGAATAAACAGATAATCAAAAACTAAGTCATCGTATGATATTCCGAATCCTCAGGAATTTGCTCAATATAATAATCGAAACTCATACCCATAATTAAGATATCATCAACTTGCTCATGAGGTCCCATCCATTCAACAAAATGGTTTTTAAGATAATCTTGCTGCTGATCGAATGGATAATCGTGAATAGACAAAAGAAGATGGCGGAAACGTCTAAACTTCATTTTCTTACCCGATGGTCCTCCAAATTGATCGGAATAACCATCAGAGAAAATATAGAGTCTATCTCCAAGTTGTAATTTAATAATATGATTTTTAAAGTTTTCATCGGGGTGTTCGTTCCCTAAACCAACAGAATAACGATCACCTTTGATAGTTTCGATTTTATTATCACGAATCAAATAAAGTGGATTCAAGGCACCAGAAAACTCAATAATTCCTTTACTTTTATGAAAAACACAAAGGGTAATATCCATTCCATCTTTTACCTGACCAACGGCAATATTATTCTTAGTTAAAAGTTCAATTAAAGATTTATTTAACTGATCGAGAACTTCCGATGGACGATGTATACCACGTTCTTTTGTAATATTTCGAAGTAAGTCATAGCCAATAATCGACATAAATGCACCAGGTACACCATGACCAGTACAATCGACCGCAGCAATAAATAATTTATCTCCAATTTCGGTAATCCAATAAAAATCGCCACTAACAATATCCTTTGGTTGATACAAAATAAACGATTCGGGAATAAGACGTTTAAATTTACTTATACTTGGCATAATGGCTAACTGAATACGCTGAGCATAAGTTATACTGTCCATTATATTTTTATTTTTAATAGACACTTCTTCTTTTTGCTTTGCAATTTCAATAGAAGCTAATTCTTTCTCATGCAATATTTTATTTGCTCTTCGCAATGAACGAGTACGAACTTCAATTACCCCAAAAATAACTAATGCAATAAACAATAAATAAGCTACATATGCCCATTTATTACGCCAGATTGGAGTTTCAATTACAATTCTGAGCGATACACCTTTTTCATTCCAAACACCATCGCAATTTGAGCCTTTAACTTTAAAAGTATATTCGCCTGGAGGTATATTTGAATAACTAGCATAGTTTTTATTATCTGCATCAATCCATTTATTATCAAGTCCTTCAAGACAATATTTATATTTATTTTGTTTAGGGAATGAAAATTCAAGAGCCGCAAATTCAATTAATATTGTTTTAGTATCGGAATGCAATAAAACCTCATGTTTATCATCAATTAAATGAATTGATTTTCCGAAACTATTAAATGAAACAAATGATGTTATTTCGATATTTGGAATTAGCTGATTGTCTTCCATTTGATTTGGGAAAAACGAATTAAATCCATTTACTCCACCAAAAAAAATTTCACCACGAGGACTTACACTTTTTGAGTTTTGATTAAACTCATACCCTTGCATTCCATCACTTTGAATATATGAACGAACCTTTTTATTCTCTATATCATATTTGCAAATACCTTTGTTGGTAGTTAACCACAAATCTTGACCTTCTTTTAAAACACTCAATATTTGATCATTAGGCAACCCTTCGCGTTCGGTTATATAGGTAAATACTCCCGTTTTTAAATCATATTTATTTAAGCCCGCTCCGGTTCCAATCCATAATACTCCATTTTCATCACCCTCAATGGAGTTTACACGCAAATTGCTTAAACCGTAATTATTCTTTTTATCGTTACCAATTCGATTGAAAACATCTTGCGTTGCATTGTATTTTGCAAGACCAATTTCGGTACCAACCCAAATAGTTCCAATTTTATCTTCATATATAGAATTTATAATATTTGAAGGAATTGAAACACTGATATAAAAATCATAATAATATGGAACAATTTGACCTGTTTTTTGATTGTATTTAAATAATCCTTGATTTGAACCAAGCCATAAAACATCGTTTTTATCTTCGAGAATAAAATTAACTCTTTTCCCACTTATTGCTCTAAAGTTTTTGCAACTTTTCTCTGTCAATAGAGGTTCGAAAATGTCTTTTGTTTCATTATAATAACATAAACCAAGTTCCGTACCGGCTAAAATTCTTTTACTTCTTGTTTTATAAATAGTATAAATATAATCACTTGGCGATTTTCTATTTATTGAATTATAATATTTTACTGTTTTTTTCAACCGATTTACAAGGCAAATACCATCGTTACGGGTTCCAATAAAAACATCTTCGCTAACATCAGCTAAAATGGCTGTAATATCATTGCTCGACAATAAATAATCGCTATTAGGAGCATTTCGATATAAGTTAAATTTACGTTTCTTACTATCGAGTTTCGTTAAACCCATACGAGTTCCTAACCATAATATTCCACTTTTATCTTTCAATAAACGATACACAAAATTGCTTGGCATTGCTTTATCGTTTTGTCCATTTTGCTTATAAAATGAAAAAGTCTTTTTATCGATATCGAATTTTGCTAAACCACTTTGTTCTGTTGCTATCCAAAGATTATTATTTGCATCTTCGGTAATACCATTAACACTACTTTGACCAATTTTAGGATTTTGATAATAATATGATTCAAATACCTTTTTCTTTCTATCGAAACGACTAAAACCATTACCTGTACCAACCCACAGTTGACGTTTAGAATCTTCGTAAATACAACGAATTTGATTATTACACAATGCTTTTGAATTTGTTTCATCACTATCGAAACGAACAAATTGCTCAAAATCGGAATCGAAGTAATTTAAACCATCGTTTGTTGAAACCCAAATTAAACCATAACTATCTTCAAAAATAGGATAATTTGCATGTTCAGCATATGGATTAAAAATATCGAAATAATGTTCGTAATGCTTTACAATATTAGTTTTAGGATCTATTTTATCGAGGAATCGTAATGTTTTTACCCATACATTCCCTTTTGAGTCGACCAAAACATTGTATACAAAATTGTTCTTAATCGTATTAATGTTTTTTTCGTTGTAAAAATAAGCTTTGAATTTTCCTGTATTGGGATTGTAAACATCTAATCCATTATCTGTTGCAATCCAAAGATTACCAGCTTTATCTTCACTTATACCATTGATACAATTTCCCGATATTGAGCTAGAATTAAGTGGATCATTTTTAAATAAAACGAAACTTCTACCATCAAATCGGTTTAAACCAGATGGAGTACCTATCCAAATAAAACCTTTTGAATCTTGAAAAATACAGGATATGGTATTGTTTGATAATCCGTCGCTTATAGTATACGTATCGAATGTAACATTGCCATTTTGAGAAAAACAGCTCATTCCTGTCATCAAAGCAACAAGAACGATAAATAAATATTTTATATTTTGACCAAACAATACCCTCATAGAATGCTAATGTATGTATATTTTTTTAGACATCATACATTCTCTTCTATTTTTTTTGAATCGACATTATAATTCGGCTTTTGATGATTCAGCAACAGCTCCATCGCAAATTTTTAGTTTGGCAAATTTTGTTGATGGAGAGTACATCATTTTACCTAAGCCTAAAGCTTCCCATTTAAAATCAATCGAAGAAATAGTTTCTGAATTAGATGTAACTACATTCGGCCAATCTCGCTCAAAGATATCAAGAGTAACACGTTTTCTTGTTCCATCTATAACTAAACAATTGTTCGTTTTATCTATAAAATTATCGCGTTCTGGATCCATGTTATTCATTGCTACCCAAAATGTTGTTGTTAAATCTTGTACCTCAACATTTGCATCAACAAATAATAAAGCCTTTACTTTACAAAATCCTGAATTGAGAATAGCTTTCGAAAGCGTTTTTACTTGATCAGCTTTATCTTTATTTATAGCAATAATTACGAGAGAGATTCCAATTTTTGTTAATGCCGAATTATAAAACAACATTTCAGGAAATAATTCTTTTAATTTTTCGCTATCAAACAAAATTTCAGGTTGTAAGCCATTTAATGTCAATTCTTCTTCAGTTTTTGTTGTAGCATCAAAAAACATTTTTCCTCCAAATGCAAGCTTTGAAGCTGAATGATCGAGAACATCAAGTGGTCCTTTTGAAAAATGAATATCGGTAGCTGGATTAATATGTTTGCTCATTGCCTTACCCACTTCCAAATAGTCGCTCAGCGATTTGGGTTCATCAACAACAACTAAAATTTTATTGAACATCATTTGACCAGCTCCCCAAAGTGCATTCATAACTTTTAAACCTTGACCAGGATATGTTTTCTCAATTTTTGCAATCACTAAATTATGAGCAACGCCAGCAAAAGGCATGTCCATATCTTGCATTTCGGGCACCATCGACATTTTAATCAATGGTAAAAATATACGTTCTGTAGCTTTAGCAATCCAAGCATCTTCCATTGGTGGAACACCAACAATTGTAGCAGGATAAACAGCATTTTTTCGATGGGTTATACACGTTACATGAAACTTAGGATACCAGTCGGCTAATGAATAAAAACCAGTATGGTCGCCAAAAGGTCCTTCCCAAGCTAAATCTTCGGTAGGATCGACATAGCCTTCAATTATAATATCTGCACAAGCAGGAACTTCTAAATCGTTGGTAATACATTTGACCATTTCAACTCGTTTTTTTCGCAGAAAACCAGCAAACAAAAATTCATCAACATTATCGGGCAGTGGAGCAGTTGCAGCAAATGTAAGTGCAGGATCGCCACCCAATGCAACTGAAACGGGCATACGTTTTCCAAGTTTTTTATATTCTTGATAATGACGAGCTCCTGTTTTATGTTTATGCCAATGCATACCTGTTGTCGTTTTATCGAGCACTTGCATACGATACATCCCAACATTTCGAATTCCTGTTGTAGGATCTTGTGTAATTACCATTGGAAAGGTAATGAAACGTCCACCATCGGCAGGCCAACACTTTAGAATGGGTAATATTGAGAGATCAGGATTTTTCAATATTACATCTTGACAAGCACCTTTACCCGAAATATGTTTTGGCATCCACGACGATACTTGTTTTAGTAATGGTAAGGTTTTTAATTTATCGAAAAATGTTTTTTTAGAAGATGTAAGTTGCTTAAATAATATATCAATCCCCTCGCCTATTTCATCGAGATTGTCGACACATAAAGACAGACACATACGTTTGTATGATCCAAACATATTTATTAAAACAGGAAATTCAGTTCCGGTATTTTCAAATAAAAGAGCTTTACCTCCATCACCCGATTTCGACATTCTATCGGCAATTTCGGTTATTTCTAATTCTGGATTTACAAATTGTTTAATTGTAATCAATTCATTCTTTTTCTCTAATTTCCGTTGAAAATCAAGAATATCTGTGTATGCCATTATCCATTTTTATTTAAAACTGTGCAAAAGTAACATTAAACAACCAAAAATGTCTGATAGGTAGAATAAAAACGTTTTTTCGCCGTTTTTTCATTTTCACAATCCAAAATTTCACGACATGAATCATGGAAACTACAGAAAAATTAACTAGGTTTGTATTTCAATATTTTAAATATATTCGGAATATGACACTCACAAATAGAACATTCTCAGCAACGATAGGCTTATTATTTTTATTGTTAATTACATCATATAATACTAATGCTCAAACAAAAAGTAGCTCTATAATGGATCAATCAACTTTTGAGATATTAAATTCACGGACTAGTATTCTTGAAAACTTCAATAAAAAAGATTTTCACCGCATAAAAATCCAACGAGATTCATTGCGTACTGAATATGAAACTGACAACCATTTACCCTTTTTCCCTGCAGAGTATTGGCTATTATGCTTTTGGACAAAAGATTTTACTAATATTTTGAACGATAAATTTCTTTCTGACACAAATCAATACAATAATACCTATATTTCTTATCCCGTTTTTGACAATATGGGCGAAGAATTAAGAAAAACGACTCGTGATGAGAATCAATCTATTAAAGATGAAATAATAAAATCTAATCTACCACAAAAAGATAAAGATTTTTTAAACTTGGTATTATATTACTCTATTCATAAAAGTAACGAAGCAAAAGATACACTCCAAATTACAATAAATGAATTAGCAAATAGATATATTACAAATTATTCAAATTCTCAAAATAATGGAGTGATTAAAAAATATGTCATTAAAGAATATATAGGATTAAATGGTGCTGACGAATTACTATTTGGTGGAGGTTTAACTGTACCAAATAGTAATTTAGGTAAATATTTGTCGACTAGTTATAATTTAGCAATCGATTATCGACGATATTTTGGCAACATTTTCGTTGGATTTACTGCGAATATGTACTCTGGGTATTTAATTGATTCAGTATTAATAAACTCTACCTATGTTCAAAAAGATGAAAATTATAGAGGATATACAGTAGGACTTGACGTCGGAGATCGTATTTTGGATAGTAAAAACATGTCGGTTTCAATTTTTGGAGGAGCTGGTTATAATGCATTAAATGTAAACCATTATACGAATAAAGATCATAGTAAGTCAGAACAAATTTCTATTAATTCGTATGGGACAAGAGTTGGATTTGCTTTCGATTTTAAATTCATAAAACAAGGTGTTTATGCAACATACAAAAACCATAACGATTATAATCACTATAAGTTTTTCCGATTAAAATACGACTATCAAATACCAATGTTTAAAGATAAAGCCTCTGAATTAACTGGAGGTTTTCATAACATTACATTATCAATCGGATTTAATACACGATCGGTTATTAAAAAATAACAAAATGGATTCCATATTTAAAAAAGATATAAAGTTGCGAATTGGAAAAACGGTCAATGAACTATCAAATCCAACATCATACAATAAAGTGTATCACACACCAAGTCATGGCGTACACATGCCATCAACAGATGACTTAAAACGTATTGTAGATTTAACGAGAGAAATACTTTTCCCAGGTTATTTTGGTAATGATATTCTTGAAGAAGATACTATAAAATATTATACAGGTGTAAATATCGACTCTCTAAATAGATTGCTTGTTGAACAAATAAAGAGAGGTTTATGTTTTGATTGTATAACTGATGATACACGACTAAAATGTAATGATTGTGTAGGTAAATCGGAAAATTTAGCTACCATATTTATTGAGCAATTACCCAAGCTTCGTCAACTACTTGCAACAGACATTATAGCGGCTTATGATGGTGATCCAGCTGCAAAATCGTATGGTGAAATAATTTTTTGTTATCCCGTTATTAAAGCATTAATTAATTATAGAATTGCTCACGAACTAGTTCGATTGAATGTCCCATTAATTCCAAGAATAATTACTGAATTGGCTCATTCTGAAACAGGAATTGATATAAATCCTGAGGCTCAAATTGGCGAGTATTTTACGATAGATCATGGAACGGGTGTTGTTATTGGAGCAACTTGTATTATTGGCAAACATGTACAATTATATCAAGGTGTAACTTTAGGTGCTAAAAGTTTCCCTATCGATAATGATGGTAACCCGATTAAAGGAATTCCCCGTCATCCTATCGTTGAAGATAATGTTATTATTTATGCAAATGCAACTATACTTGGAAGAATAATAGTTGGAGCAAATTCTGTAATTGGTGGTAACGTTTGGATTACACAAGATGTACCAGCAGGTTCAAAAATTATGCAATCGAAAGCAAAATCATTCCAATTGGTTGATGGTGCAGGCATTTAAGCTTTATATACTATGGTTAGTAGCTATTATAAAATGTTCCCCGATGAACACTTTGCAATTGTAAAATTTAAACCTGGTTGTTTTACTTTCGAAGAAGCAAAGCGTATAAATACAGAATATAAGTACGATAAAGATTATATTAAAATTCATTACTTACTTATAATTCTAAATGATTGTGTTCCTGATTTTTCAAAAGAAGAATTAAAAGCATTATCAGAAATTTATTCATTTGCACCACAGGAAAATAATCATATTTGTACAGCTTGGATTGTTGATGAACCAATTGCAACAGCATTTGCGCATATTTTCACAAAAACAACACCAGAACTGAGTCACTATTGTTCAACAATAGAACGAGCATTTTGCCTAATGGGCATTCCATTCTCATATGACAGATTTATGGAATTTGTTAAAAAAGTAAATATCGATTAAATACTTATTCCTTGCTGTTTTCTTTAGGAAAATAGTTTGATGGTGAAATGCCATATCGTTGTGTAAAACAAACAGAGAAATAATGTGAATCGGTAAAACCAAGCTCATAGGCAATATCAGCAACCCTATATTTTTTTGTTTTAAGCATTTCAATCGCCTTTTCAAATTTAAGTGAAAGAATATATTCCTTGGGTGTTTGACCAAGTACACTTACAAATTTACGATACAATTGTGATCGACTTAAATTCAATTCTTTTGCCAACATATCAACCGAAAAATCGACATTACTAATATTTGCAAGTATTATAGTTGTGGCATCATTAGCAATTTTATCATTGTAAGATACAGGAAGTTCAACCTTTTCGGGCAACGAAATGTTCGATTTAAATGTCTTAATTAATATTTGTCGATTCAGAATAATTGAATTTACTTTTTGTTTAAGAATGGTAATATCGAAAGGTTTCGTTATATAATCGTCGGCACCACTCTGCAAACCTTCAACTTGATCATTTTGTAAACTTTTGGCACTAATTAATATTATTGGAATATGACTTGTTAAAGTATCGGTTTTTATCATTCTACAAAAAGTCAAACCATCAATATTTGGCATATTTACATCACATAAAATAATATCGGGAACAATATTGTGAGCTAATTGTAATCCTTTTTTCCCATCGTAAGCTCCATATACTGAATAACTATCGGCAAATTCCTCGCCTAAATATCCAATAATATCTTTATTGTCGTCAATTATCAACATTGAAAGTTCTGCATTTGAATTTTCCAATTCCAATTCAACAACTTCTGGTTTTATTTCAACATCGTTCTTGACAATTGGATTTCCTTTCGGTAGCAAAATCCTAAATATTGTTCCTTGATTTATTATACTTTTTATTTCAAGGGTTCCTTTATTTCTCAGAATAAATGCCTTACAAATCATCAAACCAAATCCTGTATGATAATTCTCAGCAACTAAATCAGTCGTCGACATTATTTTATCGATATATTCTTGTTCCATACCGTTGCCTGTATCTTCAATTTCACAAACAACATCTGTTTCAGTTTCAAGAATTCGCACCGAAATTTTACCATTATCTTCGGTATATTTAATTGCATTAATAATTACATTGCGAATTACTGCTGTTATCATTCGTTGATCGACCCAAGCAGTTGTTTTGCATTTTGAACTTGATTTAATTGCGATTGATTTTCGAGATGCCGATTCACTTACAAGTGTTAAAACATCGGCAACCACATTTGCAATATTTGTATCGATTGGTATATGAATAATGGTTTTATCGTTACCCAAAGACCAATCGAGAATGCTTAACATTTGTTCCATCAATTTGGTCGATGAACTAGCAATAGAATCAACATTTTTCTTAATATCTGTATACCCTTTTTTATCAACTTTACCTTGAATGATTTTAATCATTCCTTGCAATGATGTTAACGGATTTTTAAAATCATGTGCGATAACGGTAAGTAACTTGTCTTTCATTTCAAGTGCATCTTGTAATTGTGAATTTTTCAATTCAATTACAAAATGGTTTTCTTGTATCGATTCAAATTGATTTTGAATGGTTGATTTTTGTTGACGTAAATCTTCATTCATTTCCTTTAATTCGCTTGTGCGTTTTTGAACTAATTCCTCAAGCTCTTTGTTCTTTTTTATAATACGAACTTCGCGTATGCGAATAATTTTCCATACAATCAACAATAGAATTACAACTATGAAAATGCGAAACCACCACGTTTTCCACCAAGGAGGTAAAACAGTAATTTGTAATTGAACTGGCTTATCAATCCAGTTACCAAAACTATCGGTTGTTTTAAGCAAAAACACATATTCACCTTGAGGTAGATTAGTAAATTGAGCTTTACGATCTTTTGCTGTTTCAATCCAAGTATTATTAAAACCTTTGAGCATGTATTTGAACCTCGATTTTGAATTTTCGACAAAATTCATTGCCGCAAATTCGAGAATCAAATAATTTCGGGTTGAACTCAAAACCAATTCCGTTAAGAATGATATATCTTTTGATATTACAGCATTACTATCTGTTGGTTTCTGTTCAATATCATTAATAAACAATTTAGTGATATATAATTGCGGTTGTTGTAATGTATGTTTAGCCTTTTCATCAATAACAACAAATCCTTTTAAACCACCAAAGAATAATCGACCATCGTGAGTGCGATACGCTGATTTTCTGAAATATTGCATTTGAGGCATTCCCCATTCTTGCGAGACATTTTGAGCTTGATCAATCGTCTTATTATAACGAAATAGACCATTTATTGTTGAAATCCAAATATTTCCAACGGAATCTTCAAGTAAAGCACGCGACTCAGAAAAATTACAATTCGGTTTTGAAAACAATCGAAAACAATCTGATTTTCTATTGTAATTCATTAAACCTTTGTAAGATGTTAACCATAAATTTTGTTTTGAGTCGTTTAAAACATCAGTAACAAAAAAAACAGATTCACATCCTTTTGAACTATCGACCTTTGAATAATTTGATATCGCGTTTCCATTTATTCTATAAAACTGAAATCCATCGGCAATCCAAACATTCGATGCTTTATCAAAGACTGTTTTAATTGAGAATGTAGATACTTTCAAATTTTTACAGATAAGATTGCTGGACTTATCATTGAGGAAAGACATTGAATTACAATCGAAAATCCGAACACCATCACCAAAGGTATTGCACCATAAAAGATTCGTTTTTACATCAAAAAATAAACCATAAATATTCTGCAAATTCCCATCAGCTCTTGTTGTTTGATATAAATATTGCTTAAACGTTTTAGTATTAGGATTAAAGATACTCAAGCCACCACTATAGGTAGCAATTGCCAAGATATTATCTTTTATTTGACAGATATCTAGAACAGCATTCGAAGCCAATCCTCTTTCTTTATTAAATGTTTCAAAAGATCCATCGCCAAAATTACATTTAGCAAAACCATTACCATCGGTACCAACCCACATCGATCCATTTTTTTCTTCACAAAAAGAACTTACTAAGTTACCTTGTAAGCCTTTGGGATTTTGATTTTTACAATAATGAGAATACCATGAACTCGTAGGGCTAAACAGACTAACACCTCCGCCATGAGTTGCTAGCCACATATTCCCATGACTATCGTGTGTAATAAATTCAACACTATTTCCACAAATTCGATGTGGAAAACTAGAATTTTCATTATACGTTTGACATGTTTTATTTATGGGATTATAAATTATAATACCATCGGAAGCTGTACTTATCCATATATTTCCATAAGTATCTTCATTTACATTTTGGAAAAGCGACTTAAATTCTCGATTATTTTGATTATTAATTAATATAATCTTCTCAAAATTTTGTTGATTTTTTTTCTTGCAATACAAACCCGATTGAGCAGTAAGCACCCATAGATTTTGTTTAGAGTCTTCAAAAACAGAACGAATATGCAAATCGGGAATAGAATTACAATGAATAAATGATTTTTGATCTTTTGCTACTTTATCCAAACCTCCATCACGGGTACCAATCCAAATTTCACCGTTATAATCGACACAAATAGAATAAATAAAATTATTTGATATGCTCGATTTAACTTTATCGTTATGGATGAAATAATTTGATTTTTGTGTTCTTGGATTATAAAAAGTCAACCCGCCTCGAGTACCAATCCATGCGTTGTTTGACTTATCAAAAACTATCTGCTCAATAAAATTATGTTCCAATGGCATTTTATCATCAAATGATTTTTTCAAAAAGCTGTAAGTACCTTTTATTTGGTTTAAAATATAAACACCCGAAAGTGTTCCTATCCAAAGATTATGGTTCACATCTTCGATAAGTGAGTTTATAAAATTTCGAGAATTACTTGGTTTATAATAACCTTTTAATTCGGGCATTTCATGGTAAACAAATGAATTCCCATCGTATCGACAAAGACCTTCGTGTGTGGCAAACCACATAAATCCACGACTATCTTCATATACTTGTTCGACATAATTATCGATAAGTCCGTTGTCTTTGTTTATAGTGGTAAAACTATAGTTAGTTTGACATTTACAATTAAATGAGATTAAATAAAACAACAAAAATACAAGTATACTTTTCATCATAATTTGAGATTCAGAAACAGAATGGTTTAATAATAAAACAAACAAATTCCGAAACAGATCTAGCCCTACCAAAATCCACCTCTTAATCTCTCAAATATACATGAAATTATCTTTCTAAAAAAGGTTAAAAGAACATTTTTTAGAACTCTGAATTTGATTTTAAATCTATAAATAATACAATTAGAATAGAGAAATACATCAAAGTTTCAAAAGCATTAAAACTAACGGAATCTCTATTTAACAATCCAATCTAACACACAAGAATTCGCAACTTTTATCATATATCCTCTTCCCCATTGAACTTGTGTTAATGAATTTAATGCCGAAGGATTAGCTTTTGCAAAAAACTCATCTTGATTTTTTATTGTTTCTACATTAGTCCAAATACTTGCCAATGCAGAAGATAAGGGAGTACTTCCGATAATTGGACAACCAATATAATTCCAACCGGGTTTCAGGGATACTTTAAATACATTGCATTCAAATGAAAAAGCATCAATAGCTAATGTTGGTCGACCATTTGCTCCCCATGCACCTTTCCCATATCCATTCCAATTATAACATTCGGGTTCCCAATAAAAAACACCTAAGCCTTTATTGTTTGGGATTGAACGGACTTTTGTCATCAAATCAGTCAATAAATCGAAGGTTGTTTGTGGTGCATTTTGGTCTAAACCAACTTCTGAAATGAGTACCTCTTTTGAATATCTGGTTACCATATCGTTCATGTTCGACAAACATTGTGTTATAAGTGTTTGCCAGTCGGTTGTTGTTGGATAAAATGACATCCCAATAACATCCCATTGGGCTCCATTATTTTTAAGACCATCAAACATCCATCGGAATAAAGCATTATCAAATCCATTCGATAAATGAACAATCACTTTTGATTTTGGGCTCACGGCTTTAACTGCCTTATAACCACTCGAAATCATTTTCGCAAAATTTGCCATATTGGTCGATGCTTTTCCATCATCCCAAAGCATTCCATTGTTGGTTTCATTTCCAACTTGCACCCATTCGGGATAAATTCCATTTTGGGCAAGCGTTGACATTACATCAAAAGTATGATCGTAAATTGCTTGAATTAATTGGGTAGTCGTATAATTTGTCCAAGCCGATGGTTTTGTTTGCTGCCCAGGATCGACCCAACTATCGCTATAATGAAAGTCTATCATGATTCGAAAACCCATTTTTGCAACTTTTAAAGCAGCTGCAACAACATCTGCCTTACCACAGAATCCATTTGTAGGATTAACCCACACTCGCAAACGAATAGAATTAAGACAATGATCTCGCAGGATTAAACGACAATCTTGCTGATTTCCAGCATCGTTGTAAAACTTTTGTCCTTTGCTTTCCATTTCAGAAAGCCAACTAATATCAGCTCCTTTTGCAAATTGCTGATTTTGTGCCTTTGATTGTTTAACACAAAACAGTAAAGCGAAAACAATGGTGCAATTTATAAATGTAGAAAAGGCATTTCTCATTACATAAAACATTTAATGTATCATTCTATAATGATTCATTAAATGTAATATGATTTTTTTAAAACGAAGTGTAATTTTGTTTCAATAATTTGGTAATTACATTAGAAGTAATTAACCAATTGTATTAATAAAAAGGCTACAAATAAACGATATATTTAAATCATTCTTTATTTCCAAGTTAAAGTACAAGTCGATTTTACATTAATTAAATATCCACGTCCCCATTCCACTGTTTTAAGTGAATTTAGATTTGTTGGATTATTTATTGAATAAAAATTATCTTGATTTTTTACCGTATTTATTTGTGACCAAATACTTGCAAGTGCTGTAGAAAGATTAGTACTTCCTGTTAATGGACAACCGATATAATTCCAGCCGGCAACTAATGAAACAGTACTTACTGGAGCTGCTGAGACTACAATCGATATTGGTGATGATGTTGTTTTACTTGTAGAATTATCGGTTGCGACGGCTGTAATTGAGTATGTTCCTGCTACAACATTTGCCCATGTAAAAGAGTATGGCGAAGTTGTTGAAGTTCCCAAAAGTGTTGTTCCATTATAAAACTCAACCTTCGATATTGTTCCTCCAGTAGCCGATGCCGAAGCAGAGATTGTAATTGAAGCAGGAGATGAAGCAACTGAATTATTAGCAGGGCTAGTGATTTTTACCGTTACTACAGGTAATGCAGAGCATATAATCACATTCTTTATACCATCAAAAAAGCTCACCATTTTCGCAAAATTAGTTGCGATATGCACATTTGTATAGTGCTGTCCGCCTGGCACTTCAACATATTCGCTTTGCACACCTTTGGCTTTCAAATCTTTATTAAAGAAAACACTTGCACAATAAGGAACAACATTATCGGCAGTACCATGAAAAATCAAAAATGGTGGATCAGTAGGATCTATATATGTTTTGGGTTCGAGTAATGCCTCTTTATCCAAATTTTGTTTTATTGGTCCACCAAGGATTAATGAACCAGGAGAGTTATCCGCTCCATGCTGTGTGGTATTTCCGCAAGAATCTAATTTCAACAAATACATTGAGCCAAACCAATCGCAGACAGCATTTACAGAACTACTAAATTTCGTAAAACTGCCTAAACTTCCTTCTATATCCATAGTTGCACTCCCTACAGTAAATGTTTTAACTTTCCCCGAAGTTCCAGCTAAAGAAGATAGGTGACCACCTGATGAACTTCCAGAAATCCCAACAAAACAAGTATCAAAGTTATATTTAGCACAATTACCTCTTACGAACCTAATTGCTGCTTTAACATCTTGAATTTGTGCTGGGAAAATAGCATCAGAGCTAGAGCGATGATTAATACTTACAACGGCATAACCAGCGTTTAAAAGGGCTGCACCAACGGTATTCATGTCAGAAGTCTTTGAATTGTCGCTCTGCCAAGCACTTCCATAAATGTATAACACAACAGGATATTTACTCTTTACAACCTTCGGCAAATAAATATCTAAATTATGATATACCTGCCCATCACCAACATAATTCACGTCAGTCCACTTCTGCGAGTAATCTTGTCCGTAAACTTTAAATAGAATTAGAACAAAAAACGTAATGATTGTAAACTTTTGCATAATAACAAGTATTAGGAATTAACTTTAATTAAATTAGAATTATAACGATAGTTGATTTTTACTTAACAATCCAATCTAACACGCAAGCATTTGTAATTTTAACCAAATACCCACTTCCCCATTTAACTTGTGTCAAAGAATTTAATGCAGTAGGATTAGCTTTTGCATAAAATTCGTCTTGATTTTTAATCGTTTCCACATTTGCCCAAATACTTGCTAAAGCTGACGCTAAAGGAGTACCTCCCGTTAATGGACAACCAATATAATTCCAACCAGCAACTAATGAAACAGAACTTACTGGAGCAGCAGATACAACAATAGATATAGGTAAAGACGTTGTTTTACTTGCAGAATTATCGGTTGCTACGGCTGTAATTGAGTATGTTCCTGCAACTATATTTGACCATGTAAAAGTGTATGGCGAAGTTGTTGCTGTTCCCAAAAGTGTTGTTCCATTATAAAACTCAACCTTCGATATTGTTCCATCGGCATCGTTAGCTGTTGCACTAATTATTACACTTGTAGGAGCTGTGAATGTTGCATTATTTACAGGAGATGTAATTGAAACGGTAGGCGAAACATTTGTCCCATTAACAATTAAAGTATCATTTATTGATGTTCCAACTTTGCCGTTACTATTCGTAGCAACAGCAGTTATATAGTAAGTTCCCTTAGCTACATTTGTCCACGAAAACGAATATGGCGATGTAGTTGATGTTCCAATTTTGGTTGTTCCATTATAAAAATCGACTTTCGAAATAGTTCCATTGGGATTAGGATTTTTTACTGTTGCAGTTATTGAAATAGTTGTAGGTACATTGAATGTAGAATTGTTAACAGGACTCGTAATCGACACATACGGTTCCATCAAAGCAAGCATTTGTTGAGCATATCTTATTCCTAAAGTGCGATATCCTGCGGCAGTAAAATGATATGTATCGGCAGTAGTACCAGGAATTCCACTAGCTGAAATAACATAAGAATTTGGTATCGTTGCTGGTACTTTTGCAATTACTGTATTATGAGAATAACACGAACCTCCTTGATCTTGATACCTTAATTCACCAACTAATAATGGTACTTTGGTTGCAGTAAGTCCAAGGTCGGTAATTAAATTATCGTAAATACCTTTAACTTTTGTAGGCCAATCAGTTTCGCCAGTATTCGATTCTCCTTGATGTAAAAGAATTCCTTTTATTACGCCAAGTTTTTGTGCTTGTTTTGCAACTTCAACAAGTTTGCCGTAGGGATTTCCACCATATTGATTAATTATGGTTGTCATCCAAGCTGCAACAGTTGAAGCGTAAGTTTTATAATTTACTTTATCGAATAATTCAATTTTACAACCAGCTACCGAAACATTTACTATTACAACTTTAATATTTGTTGGAAGGTTTGTAACCATTGTTCTTCCAAAATAATCGGAAGGAGAAAGACCTGTATTACAACGGCACAATGGAGGAACAGCAGAATATAGAGTACCTTGAGTTCGACTTGGTGGTGAACACGAAACGGCCGACATATTTTGAAAACGTGCATCAATTCCCGTTTGATCTTGAGCTTCTGGTGTTGCTTGTCCTTCCATATTAGACTGGCCAAAACACAGATAAACGTATACATTAGGATCTTGCGAAAAACTGTTCATTGGAAAATGAAGCATCACAATGAAAATCATGAATAATATTACTTTGCCTAATTGTCTCATTCGCTTATATTTATTTAAATCATAAAACCCTTCGACAGGCTCAGGGTGACAGTCGGTTTGTCTTCGTCATGCTGAGCCTGTCGAAGCATTTTTAAAGCATTTTATTTAACAGTCCAATCCAACACGCAAGGTGCCGACACTTTTATTAAGTAACCTTGTCCCCACTCTACTTTGGTCAATGAATTGAGATTAGCACTATTTGCACTTGAATAAAAAGCATCTTGATTTTTTACAGTTTCAACATTTGCCCAAATACTTGATAAAGCAGATGCTATAGAAGTACTTCCCGAAATAGGACAACCAATATAATTCCAGCCAGTTACAAGACTTATTGTTTGGACTGGAGCTGCAGAAACATTTACAACTATTATAGCACGTGCACTTTCGCAATTATTTGTAGTTTGCGATACATAATAATTTGTTGTTCCCGTTGCTGTGGTTAAAGGTACAGGAACTGTAGCCAATGCAGTTCCACCTGTTGAAACAGAATACCATTTAGGTGAAGTTGCTGTTGCTGTAAGTGCTGTTGCTGTTGCTCCTTGCAAATAATTAACTGGTGATGTAACTGTTGGCAATGCGGGCGAAGCTGTTATCGTAACAACGATATTTGAACGTGGACTTTCATTTCCACCAATTGTTTGCGAAACATAATATGTTGTAGAACCTACTATTGCAGTAGATGGAATAGGTGCAGAGCTTAACGCTGTTCCTCCCGTTAATACGGTGTACCATTTCAATGCTGTTCCGGTTGCCGTTAATGCAGTTGCCGTTGCATTTTGACAATACGTAACTGGGCTTGTTACCGTTGGTGCCGCAACTGTTGAACTTGCAGTATTTACAATATATACATTTCCTTTATCGGGAGCAACATTGAAATTGACATATTTTACATTGTTTACGGTAGTAACTGTAGATGTTAAAAGAGTTGTGCCAAGATATACTTTTGCACCCGCCCAAGCACTTGGAAATACCCTACGAAACGACAAAGCAGCATCATAAATAGTATTATCTAATCCATCGGTAATAACTGCTTGCAATGAATCACTCGAAATGGTAGTTTCTACAAGTTTAGCAGCTGTACGTTCTTTTACATATTTAACAACATTTCCAAAAGTCCCAATCCAATAATTAGCATAATTTGTATTCATATAGGCAAGATGTGTACTTAATTCAGAAGAGCTTAATGATGAATAACCACCATCACCATCAACACCATGAATTAAAAAAACACACCAACCCTTTGACGATAGTGCAGACTGCACTTTAGAATTAAAATCGGCAGATAATTTAACTGAACCTGATGCCCCACAAATTATAGAACTAATATTGTAAAAATCGGATGGCGAACTTGAAACAATTTGACCACTACAAATACGTCCCGCGATATAATACTTAGCAATTGTAGTTTTATCGCCAATATTACAATTTGGATAAGCTAAAGTTACACATTTTGTATTGGTTATTTTTGAATTTATGGTTGTTTGCGAACTACTTAACTCTGCATCTTGTGCTGAAACAGATGCTGTACTTAAATCAAGATGGGTCACTGTGTGAGAAGCAATTTCGTGTCCATTTTGTGAGGCCGTTAACAAATTAGACCATAATGACCCAGCCCAATTGATAACAGAGAAAAAGGTCATTTTATAACCATACTTATCAAATAATGGCATAGCTACTGGCAGTTGATTACTACAGTTATCATCGAATGTATAGGAAACAGCAGCTGTTTTAAAACCATACCATGTTCCAACTTCATAGTTTGTTGCTATCTGAGCATTTAGTTCAGAAATACCTGCAACACAAATCGCAATACATATTGACAATTTTACGAAAAGACGTTTTACCATAACTGCAATTTTAAATGTAACTTCATTAATTTGATTATCAAATGTACAAGTAAAGGCCATCAAACTATACTAAAATTTGTTGCATAGTATATACTCAATTGTCGTATTTAAAGAAAAGAGATGTTTTTTACTTTTTCGTAAAATGATTAGGAGGAAATCCGAAATGACTTTTGAAGCAAATACCGAAATAATGGGGATCGTTAAAACCAACATCGTATGCAACATTCGACACACTCCATTTACCTGTTTCAAGCATTTCTTTTGCTTTATTTAACCTAAAGACTTTTAAATATTCAAGTGGTGTGGTATCGATAATAGCCTTTAACTTTCTAAAAAACTGCGAACGACTATAACCCATTTCTATAGCAAATTTTTCAACAGAGAATTCAGCATCAGAATACTGTTTTTCAAGAACATTGTGCATCATCAACATAAATTTGTCGTCGGGAGTTTCATTTAATACCGATGATGGTTGTTGTATAAATTGCCGTTTCAAATAATCTTTAAACTTTGTTCGCGACTCAAGAACTGTTTGAACTTTCAAAAACAGAATAGTACTATCGAATGGTTTTACAACATAATCGAATGCTCCTGCTTGCAGACCTTTAGTTTGCATGTCTAAATTATTGTAAGCTGTAAGTATAATCACCGGAACATGATGCAGAATTGGATCGGCTTGTAATTGCAAACACATTTCTAAACCAGTTTTTATTGGCATATTAATGTCTGTTATAACCAAATCGGGAATAGATGCTAATGCTTTTGCAAAACCTTCCTCACCATTTACAGCTGTTTCAATTATATAATAAGGCTCAAAAATGCCAACGATATATTGCATTATCTCGTCATTATCTTCAACAATTAATAATCGTTGTTTCGATTCCGATTCTTCGTCTACAGTTTGCGATATAGCATCATCTGAAATATCAACAACAAGCTCATCAGATTGAGTATTATTTTGCAAGACATTTCCTTTGGGTAAAAATATCGAAACATTAGTTCCGTCACCAATTTTCGAAGAAATCTCAATTTTTGCTTTATTCAAATTCAAGAAATCGCGACAAATAACCAAGCCAAGCCCTGTTCCAAGTTCATTTTCAGTTCCTGGTTTCGATTCATTAATTGATTTTGTATAAATAGCATTTATCTCTTCTTGATTCATACCAATACCATTATCAATCACTTGAATTACCGTATAATCGGCAGTATTTGATGTTTGTATATTGATTTTACCCTGTTTGGGAGTAAATTTTATTGCATTATTAATCAAATTTCTGAGTACGATAGTAATCATTTCAATATCAGCAAATGCATCGTACCTATGTTCTAAGGAAAATTGCAAATCAAGTTGTTTGGTCATTGCTTTGCTATAGAATAACGATACATTTTCACGAATTAAACTTTCAACATCAATTTCTATTGGATTACATTGCAATGATTTTGTTTGTGATTTTGACCAATGTAAAAACAAATCAATTTGAGCATTTATTTTTTTTGAAGAATTATAAATTGAATCGACATATGTTTGCCTTTCCTTCTCATTTTTAATCATTTTTGATCGATGCAAATTCATTGCATTTTCCATTATACCAGTAAAATGCATTTTTAAATCTTGCGAAATAATGGAAAAAAGTTTGTCCTTCGTTATATTCGTTTTTTGCAACTCATCGTGCCTTATCTGAAGTAACATTTCTTTCTCAGCTATAGCTGTATTTTGTTGATGCAATTCTTCATTTGCATCAACCAAATCGCTGGTTTTTTCCTTAACTAACTTGGTCAATAATTCATTTTGATTTTTAATTACTTTCAAGCGAATTTTAAAAATAGAATACAACAAAAATAAAATGACGCTTAAATACATAATCCTAAACCACCATGTCATCCACCAAGGTGGAAGTACAATTAAAGTCAGTACTTTTTGCGAATATTTCTGATTATCGTAAGTTGCTTTTACTCGTATTACATATGTTCCTGGGGTTTTGTTTGAAAAGGTTATTTTATGCGTTTCATCAATTGTTTTCCAATTATTCTTTTCGTCAAATGAATACTCAAATGCGGCAAAATTCGATACAATATCCTTTAAATCTGCAATTTCTATTTGAATTACAGAATTTGAATATTGTATTTTGAAAGTATCGCACTGTTCGGGCGAATGTTTCAATTCATTATCTACATATACACGTCTGAATGCTATTTGGGGAACACCAAACGTTGGTTTTAGTTGTTCTGGATTAAAATAAACAAACCCCGTTTTTCCTCCAAAAAACAATAATCCATCTGATGTTTTAAATGACGAATTTGAATTATATTCATTAATTGTCAATCCGTTTTGCGAACTAAATCGTCGTACTTTGCCCGTTTTCTCATTAAAAAGATATATTCCATTCAACGAACTTATCCAAAGATTTTGCCTATCGTCCTCGAGCATTGACATAGGGTTTGATGGTAATTTTTTATCGGCACTAAAATGTTGAAACGTAGCATTCGATTCGATGTACTTATCGATTCCTTTATTTGTAAGTGCCCAAATTTGATGCTTACTATCCTCAAATATTGAATATACAACTTCATCGATTAAGCTTGCATTATCGTCCGATTTATTTATAAATTTCTTATACTTATTTCCCTGCTTTACTAAAAGGCCACTCATGGTTGCTATCCAAACTCTATTTTTGGAGTCTTTCATAATTTTGTTTATCCAGCTTGGACTTGTAAATACTTTTGATTGATTTGTACATTGCTGATGTTTTAAAAATCCCACATTTCCCTTTAAATCGAAAGCTTCTAATCCATCTCCCCATGTACCTACCCATAAAGTATTATCTATAATTGTGGCCGTTTTTATATTATTATTCGAAACCGTTTTAGGGTTATTTACATCGTGTATATAATTTGATATTGTATTTGTTTTTACATTAATTTTATATAAACCTTCACCCCAGGTTGAACACCACACATCATCATTATCTTTAATAAGACTCAACATGTGGGTTGTAGCAAACCTTGTATTTCCAAAATCATTAAAACAATTTGTGTTGGGATTAAAATATTGTAATCCCTTATAATCTATTCCAAGTAAAATTACACCTTTTTGCATTTCAACAAAGGAAGTAACAATATTCCCTTTCAAACTATTCTTTTTCTCAGGAATAGACGATAATATATGAAATTTATTTTGCTCTTTACTTAAACAAAATATTCCTGTTCCATAGCTACCAATCCATATATTCTCATCTTGATCTTCAGTTACAAAACATACATTTTCTGTTTGAATGTAATGAGTATTATACTGCTCAGGATAAAAGTGATTTAGCAATTTATGTTTCTTGTCATATTTGTTTAAACTACCATTTTGACAAAACCAGATATTATTTTTTGAGTCAACAAAAACACAGGTAATAAAATTACTTAATTGAGTATGATATACTTCCAAATCGTCGGTAAATGGCATACATTTTTTAGTTGTAACATTGTATGTAAACAAGCCTTTATCGGAAGTTCCAATCCACAATAAGCCGTCGTTATCAACAGTAATCGTTTTTATATGATTACTCATTAATACTCCATTGCCTATAGTTAAATTAACACATTCTACGTTTCCAGATTTTGGATTTATTTTTATTAAACCATCGTTTTGAGTCCCAACCCAATAATCTCCATTTTTATCGAAAGTAGCCTTAGATAGAATGTTATTTGACAAACCATTGGTGATTGTAAATCGCTTTAATTGCTTTGTTGTTTTAATATCGAACACAAAAACTCCTTCGAAACTTGTAACCCATAATTGCCCTTGTTTCTCGGTAATATCTTGAATACAGGTTTCATTTAATACAGTTGTAAACGAATCGGAATAACGATTATATCGTTTTAATCCCTTATTACTACCAATCCAAATTTGTCGTTTTGAATCCTCAAATATTGAAAAAATTACATTACCCTTTATTCCGATTGAACTATCAATTACCGGATAATTCTGAAAGCGTGTTCCATCATATTTGCTTAATCCATTGTAAGTTCCTACCCACAAAAAACCATAACTATCGCGACAAATAGCCTCCGATTGGTTATTCGGTAAACCTATTTCGGTATCATAATGTTCAAATTGCATTTGAGCATTAGCCGAAAGGCAAAAAAACAATAAAATCAAAGTTTTAAAAAAGATACGCACCAACACAATTCAAGATTTCATTATTTCATAAAGATACAAATCATTTTAAAATAATAATAGGCCGTGCAAAAGATTTACACGACCTATTCAATTCAACAATTAATGTTTAACCAGTTCATTTATTTTGCTATCCAATCTAACACACAAGGATTCGTTATTTTTACAAAATAGCCTTTACCCCATTCTACCGTTTTAAGTGAATTTAAATTAGCAGCATTTGTAGAAGAATAGAAGACATCCATATTTTTTACTGTTTCAACATTCGTCCAAATACTAGCAAGTGCCGATGCTAATGCTGTGCTTCCAGTAATTGGGCATCCAACTAAATTCCATCCAGCTTTTAAAGAAACGGTTTGTGATAATGGAGATACTACAATTGATATTGTAGATCTAGTACTTTCGCAAGTATTTACCGTTTGAGACACATAATAATTTGTTGTTCCAGCTACAGTTGTCAAAGGTGTTGGTGCAGTTACAGAACCTGTTCCACCTGTTGCAGCAGTATACCACAATAAACTTGTGCCTGTTGCAGTTAATGCAGTTGCAGCATTGCCTACAAAGTACGATACTGAACTAACAACTGATGGTGCACTTGGTGTTGTACATGGATTTGACAATACATCTCCTAAAACAGCAAGTCCAAATAATGAAGCATCTTCCCATGCATCGTCTGTAGCTGCATTCCACGATAGCTTAGCATCACGTGTTGAACCATCGTCGTCATCGTTAATCATAAAATCGACACCTATTAATTTCCCAACAGATGGAGTTGTTTGCAATGTAGTCCAAGGAATGCGAGCTTCAACAATATATCCACCTGTTTTGTTAACCGCAGAATAAGTTATTCCAGTTATTGAACGCCCCGATGGAAGTGTACCAATTGTTGTACCATCATTCCAATCAAACGAATATTGTACATCTTTAGCATCGTAGGTTGTTGCTTTGGTATTATCACCATCTATATATACTTCAATTCCATCATCGTCATAAGCATTTTGACTATCATTTTTCAACGATTCATCATTAATATCTGCATATACATACAAATAAGTATTATCCCATAATGCTTTAAATGTTCCCGACAAATCTGCAGCATTTGTTACCGTCCCACTTAATAGCTTTGCTGCCGAAGCTGGCAATACACTGGCATTCGACCAAATAGCGTCTGCAGTACCATCAATAGTAATTGCAGTTGGTGTTTTATATATTTTTAATGGATCAACGACCTTAATTATTATTGCATCAGACGTATCCTTTTTTGATGAATTATCTGTTGCAATAGCAGTAATTGAATAGCTTCCTGCGGCAACATTTGTCCAGTTATAAGTATAGGGAGATGCCGTTGCAGTACCTATTAACTTTGTTCCATTATAAAACTCAACTTTCGAAATAGTGCCCGAGGTTGTTGTCGCTGAGGCAGTAAAAGTAATTGAGCTTGCAGGTGCAACATAATTAGCATTGCTTGTTGGTGCAGTAATCGATACTGATGGTCCTGTCACAACAGTACATTCACTTATAGTCATATTCGAACTTCCAGTACTTCCATATCCTTCGGTTTCAATTATCTGATAATCCCATGTTGTACCCATAACCATACCAGCTGCCTTCCATGCTGCAACGTGACTAGCAAATGTTACTGTTCCACTTGATCTAGGACTAGTACGCACACTCCAATATTGTTGAAATGTTGCCGTTCCTACAATAGATGGTTTATCTGTTCGAGTAGCAGTATACATTGTATATGTACTTCCATCACAAGTATAGGTTCCTTTGTTCTTGATATCACTAGTATTGCCAGGTGGAGTCCATGATCCATGGTTTTCACAAACATAGTATTCAATTAAAGGATTTTTTGTCCAGCCATAAACAGCTAAAAATCCATTGCTACCACCATTAAAGGTACCAGAAAAGCAAATATTTCTATCTGCACTACCTGTAGCCCAACCTTTACCTGCGGTAAAATTACCTATATTAGTCCAAGTAGTTGAATAATTGCCACCAGTTCCTAAAGTCATCGATGCAGATCCACCAGAGTTTTCATTCCAAAAAGTATAATACCATCCACCACTAGTGCCCGTTTGATTGGATGTTATTGTTGTCTGAGCTTTTACCTCTTTATGTGCAATGAGCAACACAATTGAAAATACTGAAAAAATCAGCAATTTCATTACATTTTTTAAAAGTAGATTTTGTTTCATTTTACACTATTTTAGATTTTTATGATTACTAATTTTTTACCTCAACCATCAACAGGAACAAATGTATATGTATCTAAAAAAAATGATAGTACAATATTGTTTCAATTATCATATAAAAAAATTCAGAAGAAGAAGAATACAGCATACAACCATTGATTTACAATACATTAACAAACACAATTCTCTCCTTTTTTTGAATTATTTCAATAAAAAAATCCCTATCATTTTCTGATAGGGATTTTTACTGTTAACAATAACTGTTTTTGAGATTTTTAACTCTTATTTTACTATCCAATCTAATACACAAGGATTCGTTACTTTCACAAAATAACCTGTTCCCCAATTCACTGTTTTCAATGAATTTAATGCAGGTGTATTTGCATATGAATAAAATGCATCCATATTTTTTACTATTTCTACATTTGTCCAAATACTTGCTAATGCATTTTCAATAGCTGTACTTCCCGAAATAGGACAACCAATAAAATTCCATCCAGCATTTAAACTTACTGATTGAGCTGGCGAAACCACTACCGATATTGATGATCGTGGACTCTCGCATGTATTAAGCGTTTGCGATACATAATATATAGTTGTTCCCTCTGATGTCGTAATTGGTGTAGGTGCTGCTGTACTTGCAGTTCCACCTATTGCAACGGTGTACCAATTTAATCCAGTACCTGTTGCAGATAAAGCTGAAGCTGTTGCTAATTGCACATAATTTACCGTTGCAGTTACAGTAGGTGCTGCAGGTGTAGCAGTTATTGAAACAACTATTGCTGCACGTGGACTTTCTGTTGTTCCAACCGTTTGCGACACATAATAACTTGTCGATCCGGTTGTAGTAGTCGATGGTACTGGTGCTGAAGCCAAAGCAGTACCTCCCGATGAAGTTGTGTACCATTTCAAAGCTGTTCCTGTTGCCGTTAAAGTAGTTGCTGTAACATTTTGACAATACGTAACCGGACTTACAACTGTTGGTGCATTTACAATTGCCGAAATAGGTGTTGTTGCAAACTGAATATATCCACTACAATGCATCATTTCACTATTCGATCCACCACCACACGATCCATTTGCATAATACCCTGTATTTATAGCTTGATCTTCTGCCTGATATGTAGTTCCTGCAACAACAATATAATCTACTTGAGCATCCATTCCTGTTGCATCGTTTGTATAATTAACCCTAATTACACCATTAACATTTGCTGTTGCAGTATAATCGGCATAATCGGTTGTCAATGTCCACGTTTTAATTATTGTTCCATCAACTTCAAGATTTATTGATTCAGTTCCTGCAACACCTTTTGCTGAAATAGTGATTGTTCCCGTAAGTGCTGGAGCTGTAACTTTAATTACTATTGGCGAAGATGTTGTTTTATTTCCCGAATTATCGGTAGCAACAGCTGTAATTGTATCAGAACCTGCAGGTACATTTGCCCAAGTATAAGTATAAGGAGCAGTTGTAACGGTTGTCAATAATGTTGAACCATTATAAAAAGCTACACTTGCTATTGAACCATTTGCATCTGTTGCTGTTGCCGAAATTGTAACAGTTGCTGGTGTTGTAAATGTAGTTGTAGTTGGTGATGTTAAACTTACAACTGGAAATCCGGTTACTGGTGGTTGATAAATTTTAAAATTTCCCGATGCATGAAGCATTGAAAGAAAATAAACCATTCCATTATAATAACGATACGTACCAGTGGGAGGCGAAACATTCCACAATCTTTGAGTATAAGTATTTCCCAACGTTGAACTTACAGCAAAAGCACCAACGCCATTTGCTCCAGCCATTCCTTCAGAATATGAACCAGAAGAGTTTGTTCCATTCCAGTCGAAATAACCATGAGCAAAACCATCACTTTGAAAAAAGGTCAATAGTTTTGTCATCATTGAAACCTGATTTACACTATCGGAACGAAACCAGTTATAGTCCATACCAACATTCATAGCACAACGAATTGCATCATATTTATACTGTTTTGCATCATAATCCGTTTTCCATGATGGATTATACGGTGCTCCCGAAAATGAACAATAATCGGGAAATAAACCAGATGTAGTATTACTAGCATTTTTCAATAATGTACGAGCTGCTGCAGGTGTTTTAGCCAATGCTGCTTGATTCGACGTACTCCATTTTGCCCAAAGTTCAAAAAAGGCAGGTAAATTATACGATGGATCAGAATATGTATATGAATCGCCGTAAGGAACAAATGTTACTAAATTCGATGTTGTATTAAAATATGGATAAACACTTCCACTACCTGTTTTATTCATTATCTTAGCGATAATATCTTGAGCTTCTGCCTCATAATTATATATTCCAGTACCATTTCCCCAACGATGTGCTGCAAAAAATAATGCTGTAACAAAATATGCCTCTCCGTCTGATGCAGGACTATTTCCTTTAATTGTTCCATCAGTATTACATTGCCAAGCAAAATAACCATTATAACTGCTTGAAGTACCATATTGCATATAGGTTTTAGCCCATTTCCAAATTCTGTCGAACTGAGCTTTTTTATCAAGCTGAACACAAATCATCATACCATATGACATACCTTCAGTTCTTACATCACTATTTCCTGTATCAAAAATATAAGCCATATCAGTTCCAACTTCAGTATATACTTTATTTGTAGAGTTTACAAAAAAATGATCCCAAATTCCATTAATTTTAGTTTGAACTTCAGCATCCGTCTTGTTTAAATATTCTTTAAACATATTTCGGTATACTCCTGTATAGTACGCTCCTGTTTGCGAATACACTTGAAACACACTTGCACATAAACAAGCTACAATACAAATTGATTTTCTAAAATTCATTTTCATAAAAAGTAATTTTAAATTGTATATTATTTTTCAACCCACTTTAAAACAAAAATATGACTTACCCAACAATGCACATTTTATCAATAACAAATATATATGGCAAATCACATTCTGACCGTAGTGAATAGTATCATATTGCATATATAAAAATCTTATCACAACAAACACACCATACATATCATTTTGATTTTATGACTTTTACATCATTCATATTTTTAAAAGCATGCAACATTTATAAATACATGTAATAATATTTTTTACAACACAAGATATTTTGCCGATACGCTTTAGTTTAGTAATTTCGCCACACATTTTTTCAATGAATAAAAGAACATAGCATTATGGAATATAATTTTAGAGAAATAGAACAAAAGTGGCGTAAACATTGGGCAGACAATAAAACCTATAAAGTAGAAATAGATAAATCGAAGCCTAAATATTTTGTGCTCGACATGTTTCCTTATCCTAGTGGTGCAGGTTTACACGTTGGTCACCCACTTGGCTACATTGCCAGCGACATCTATTCTCGTTACAAACGCATGAAAGGTTTCAATGTATTACATCCAATGGGATACGATGCTTTTGGACTTCCAGCCGAACAATATGCTATCCAAACTGGTCAACATCCAGCTATCACAACAGAAGAAAATATTACAAGATATCGCGAGCAATTAGACAAAATTGGATTCTCGTTCGATTGGAGTCGCGAAGTTCGTACTTGCGAACCAAATTATTATAAATGGACACAATGGGCATTTATCAAAATGTTCGATCATTGGTTCAATAATAAAATACAAAAAGCAGAACCAATTTCTGAATTAGTAAAAATATTCGAAACAGATGGCAACAGTACAGTTGATGCTACAAACAATCAAATCGAACAGTTTTGGGCTACCGATTGGAAATCATATTCCGATGAACACAAACAACGTATCTTATTAAATTACCGTCTTGCTTATCAAGCAAACATTATGGTTAACTGGTGCCCAGCATTAGGAACTGTTTTGGCTAATGATGAAGTAAAAGACGGACTTTCTGTTCGTGGAGGACATCCCGTTGAACAAAAAGAAATGAAACAATGGTGCTTACGTATTTCGGCTTATGCTCCTCGCCTACTCGAAGGACTCGATCGTGTTGATTGGAGTGAAAGCATCAAAGAAGTACAACGCAACTGGATTGGCCGTAGCGAAGGTGCTGAGATGAAATTCCCAGTTAAAAATTCAGATATCGTTTTAGATATTTTCACAACTCGTGCCGATACTGTTTTTGGCGTTACCTTTATGGTTCTTGCTCCTGAAAGCAAATTGGTTGAACAATTAACTACAGCCGAACAAAAATCAGCAGTAGAAGCATATCTCGAAGATACAAAAAAACGCACACAACGTGAGCGTATTGCCGAAGTGAAACGTGTATCAGGAGTTTTCTCAGGAGCTTATGCTATCAATCCGCTAACAAATGAAGAAATTCCTGTTTGGATTTCCGATTACGTTCTTGCAGGCTACGGAACTGGAGCTATTATGGCTGTGCCAGCTCACGATAGTCGCGACTTTTCATTTGCACGTCATTTCAATTTGCCAATTACACAAGTTGTAGTTCCAAGTGGTGAAGAAGCTAGCGATACTGCAACATGGAGCGAATCGAAAGATTCAAAAGAAGGAACAATGATTAACTCAGGATTTATAACTGGTTTAAGTGTTCCCGAAGCAATTCAAAAAACAAAAGAATATGTTAAAGTAAAAGGAATTGGAACGGTAAAAGTAAACTTCCGTTTACGCGATGCTATTTTCAGTCGTCAACGTTATTGGGGTGAACCATTCCCAGTTTATTACAAAGACGGACTTCCAGTAATGCTCGACGAATCGAAATTACCATTGGCTTTACCTGCAGTTGATAAATATTTACCAACCGAAGATGGTCAACCACCGCTTGGTCGTGCAAAAGATTGGCAAACCGAAGATGGTCATCCTTTTGAATTAAGCACCATGCCTGGTTTTGCTGGTTCAAGTGCATACTATTTGCGTTACATGGATCCACAAAACGACTCAGCTTTAGTTTCAAAAGAAGCAGTTGAATATTGGCAAGATGTTGACCTTTATCTTGGTGGAAATGAACACGCTACTGGTCACTTAATCTATAGTCGTTTCTGGAACAAATTCCTTTTCGATATTGGCTTAACACCAAAAGACGAACCATTCAAAAAATTGATTAATCAAGGAATGATTCAAGGACGTTCAAATTTTGTATACAGAATAAAAGGAACGAACAAATTTGCATCGTACAATCTTCGTAACCAACACGATACACAAGAAATACATGTAGATGTAAATATCGTAACAAACGATATTCTTGACCTAGAAGCATTCAAAGCATGGCGTCCAGAATTCAACGATGCCGAATTTATGCTTGAAGATGGAAAATACATTTGCGGTTGGGCAGTTGAGAAAATGTCGAAATCGATGTACAATGTTGTGAATCCCGATTTGATAGTAGAAAAATATGGTGCCGACACATTACGTATGTACGAAATGTTCCTAGGTCCATTAGAAATGTCAAAACCTTGGGATACTAGTGGAATTGAAGGAGTTCACAAATTCTTGCGAAAACTTTGGAATACATTCTATAGCAACGATATTTTAACAATTTCTGACGCAATACCATCTGCCGACGAACTTAAGATTTTACATAAGACTATCAAAAAAATCACTTCCGATATTGAGGCATTCTCTTTCAATACCTCAATTAGTGCATTTATGATTTGCCTTAATGAACTTTCATCGTTAAAATGCAACAAACATGCTATTCTTGAGCCAATTGTAATACTCATTGCACCTTTTGCACCACATATTGCAGAAGAACTTTGGCATCAACTTGGAAAGAAAACAAGCGTTTGCGATGCTAGCTTCCCTATTTTCGAAGAGAAATATTTAGTAGAAAATTCGGTTAAATATCCCGTTTCGTTCAATGGTAAAGTTCGTTTCAATCTTGAAGTAGCTTCTGGAACAACAGCACCCGAAGTTGAAAAACTTGCAATGAACGATGAGCAAACTGCAAAATGGCTCGAAGGAAAACAACCTAAAAAGGTTATTGTGGTTCCAGGAAAGATTGTAAATATTGTGATATAACAATAAAATATACCAAAACTAAATATATATCAGACCAATCCCCCGTCCCCCTTCGCCAAGGGGGCTAGGCGTCACTGGCTGTTTAAGCCCTCTTGGTGAATTGCGAAGCAATCGACGAAGTCAACAGGGTTGGGAGATTGATTTTGGTATATATTGATTTAAATAATGAATTTTAACTAACAAAAAGCGAGAGTAAACCATAAAAGTACTCTCGCTTTTTTATTTAACAAAACCTATTTTAAATTTTACCTATGTAAAGTCGCCATTCACCGATTTATAATAAAAGAGCGTAATTTGATACCGTACATTTGTCAAGAATTTAAAAAGCCTAGATTAAAATAATATGGATACAAGGAATTTTTTCAGAAGAGCAATCATTGGAACACTTTTAATAAGTGCTGGTTTGCTATTACTCGGATTTAATTTAGGAATATTACCAATTGAACTACGAGCTTATTTCTTTACACCCAAAATCTTACTCGTTATTTTTGGTCTAGTATTTATTACCAAACGACATCATTTTTTCTTTGGTGCTGTTTTACTCTTCCTAGCATTTTTACTTTATTTCCCATTAATAACCAATATTCAAGTTGATTTTACTAAAGTATTTTGGCCTGCATTATTAATTTTAGGCGGAATTCAAGTTATAATACACCGTCATAATAAAAGAAGATGTTATCCAAATCGCCTAAGACATAAACATTGGTATAAATATCACGCAGCAGATTATTCTGAAGAAAGTTATAAAAAAAAACATGATATCTGGGCTGATGCAAAATTTGAAAAGACAGAAGTTCACGACAATTTTATAGAAGATGTTTTATTCTTCTCTGGAAATGAAAAAGTAATCGACTCAAAACAATTCGAAGGTGGTCATATCGTTTCTTTCTTTGGTGGTTTAAAGGTAGACTTAACAAAAGCGGAACTAGCTCCAGGTGTTAATGGATTAGAACTAATTATCGGTTTTGGAGGCTGTAAGCTTATTGTTCCAAGCCATTGGAATGTAAGAGTCGATGCTGTTTCAATTTTTGGTGGTTTTGTTGATAAACGAATCATTATCAGCAACGAAAATACCGATAAAACTCTTATAATTAAAGGTGTTGCAATTTTTGGTGGTGGTGAAATTACTTCTATATAGTTGCTATAAACAATGAGTCATCCAATTCTATCAAAACGATCAAATCTTATACTGTACGTTTGTATTAGCGGAGTTATTGCTTTACTACAAACATTAATACTCAACCTATTCTTTAAAATAGACATTAACACTGCAATTGTCGATGGTATAACATACAGTTTAATCTATGGCTTTATTGGGCTAAGTATTTGGTTCATGGTTTATTACAACGATATTGAAAAAAAGAATATTTACATTTTTGCCTTATCTCACCTAATAGCCTCTTCATTAGTAGTTACCATTTGGATTGTTAAAAGTTGGTTTGTTGTTACTTTTTTTATTTCCGACGATATTCTTTATAATACTTTTCTTAAAAAATTCCTTTATTTACGGGTAATTCAAGGATATTTAGGTTATGTCATTATCGTCCTATTTTACTATGTATTAATATTTTATCAAACAAATATTGATAATCGTAAACGGGAAGAAACATTTCGAACTCTTATTCGCGATGCCGAACTAAAAAGCCTTAAATCGCAAATAAATCCTCATTTCCTTTTTAATAGTTTAAATTCAATAAGTTCTTTAACAATGTTTGATGCAGATAAAGCACAAGCAATGATTATTAAACTATCGGAATATCTTCGTTTCTCGCTTCAATTTAAACCTAATGATAAAGTTACATTTGAAAAAGAAATTGAAAATATTCAACGATATCTCGAAATAGAAAAAATACGTTTTGGTAAACGATTGGCAGTACAATTTGAAATTACAGAAGTATGCAATACTATAATGGTTCCTTCAATGATTTTGCAACCTTTGATTGAAAATGCGATTAAATATGGTGTACACGAAAATACAGAAGAAACATTAATTACCATTTCGGCTCATAAGGAACATAATTATGTAAAGCTTATCATTGCAAATAATTTTGATCCGGAATCCGTTGGTTCTCGAGGTGAAGGAATAGGTTTATCGAACATTAAAGAGCGAATGAAAATTCTGTATGGTACAATAGAATTAGTTCAAATAAATAAGGTTAAAAATGTTTTTACTGTAACTTTATATTTTCCAGAATCGAACATAGCTACAAATAGTTAATCAAAATCTTATAGAAATGATTAGTGCAATAATTTTAGACGACGAAGAATTAGCTCGTCAAATTACAAAAAAATATCTTGAAGCATTTCCTCAAATTGAGATTGTTGCCGAATGTGCCGATGGATTTGAAGGTATAAAAGCTATTCAACAATTCAAACCTCAAATATTATTTCTCGACATAAAAATGCCTAAACTCGATGGTTTTGAAGTTCTTGAATTAATAGATTCGAAACCTGAAGTAATTTTCACAACGGCTCACGACGAATTTGCAATTAAAGCCTTTGAACAAAACGCTGTCGATTATTTAATGAAGCCTTTTTCTCGCGAACGTTTTGCTTCGGCTCTTAATAAAGCCATTGCACGTATCGAAACTGAAGTAAAAGCTCCTGCAAAAATTGAAGACGTTCAGGAACAAATAAATGCCGAAAAGCTTAATCGCATTGTTATCAGAAATGGATCAAACATCAAAATCATACCAATCGATTCAGTTCAATACATTGAAGCTCAAGACGATTACGTAATGATATATTCGTCAGAAGGAAAATTTCTTAAACAACAAACTATGAAATATTATGAAACATGCTTAGATCCTGCATATTTCATTCGCATTCATCGCTCATATATTGTTCGTATCGAACAAATTAAACAAATTGAACCATACGAAAAAGATTCTTTTATCGTAAAAACATTGACAGGAGCAAAATTAAGCGTCAGCAAATCTGGTTACAAAAAACTAAAAGAGATATTGAATTTCTAAAAGAGGATAGTCAACCTACAGAGCAAAGAACACTAGAACGATCAGTGAAGCAAAGCCCCCTTGGCGAACCAGCTTGCTGCTCAACGAAGTTAATTGCAAAGCAATCGACGCAGTCAACGGGGTTAGGGAATTGATATCTATTAAAAACGAAAAAGGCTGAATCGTTATAATTCAGCCTTTTCGTTTATATATCAAGTATTTTATTTTTCAACAGTTCCAAAGAATTTAATTATCGTAAGCGACTCTTTTGCATTGGTTGTTACATTTACCGATTTTGAAAAATTCCCTAGATTCTTTGCATCGAAAGAAACTTTTACCATTCCTTTTTGACCAGGCATTATTGGCGATTTTGTATAATCGGAAGTTGTACAATTACAAGCAGGTTCAACTTTAACAAGAAGTAAAGGAGCATTACCCACATTGGTTACTTCAAACTCAACTGTAACTGGTTTGTTTTGTTTGATTTTACCAAAATCGAAACTTTCTTTTGACCATTTTACAACTGGAGCTTTAAGATCAGATGTTTCAAGCTTTCCGCCTCCACCACCCCATTGAGCAAAAGTAGCAGTTGAAGCAAACATCGCTAACGTTAAAAAAAGAACAAATCGTTTCATACATTTTAGATTTTAAAAGTTTAATTCAGCTTTACAAATTTGAAACCAAACGTTAATTTTCCGAAATTATTTTTATAAAGAATTAATTCGATTTTGAATTTGTAATAATTCAGTTGCAGTTATTTGACCTGGTGCTGTTGCCGATTCTTCATTTAATGCAGCAAACGTAAAAGGAGATCCTAAAAATGTTGCCATTATTCGCGACACTTTTCCAATTTGCCCCATACCAAGAATTACTACCTTTTTATCGGTATTGTATATATTCATCAATCGAGCATTATCTTGAACATTGTTTACCATAGCGGCGATTTTAGCAATATCTGCTCCAGAATCAAAACATCCATCAACTATCTTTTGTAATTCATCTGACGACGGTGTTAGCTCATAATTATGATATGAAATTATAACAGTAGTTTTATGCTCTTTAGCGAAAGCAACCATTTCTTTAGTAAAAGCATCGGTACTTTCTATTTCAATGTCAACATAAGCAGCTCCCGATGCAATTGCAGCTTTTAACAATTCCATGCGTTCAGCATCAGAATGATTATCGGGACGACATGTTGCAATTAACGTACAAGGCGATTTCGAAAATATTGCTTCAACATCTTGCTTCGATAATTTTGCCAAATCAATTCTGATTTCGGCCATTTCTACAGTTTTTAAAATCTGCAGACATTTTTCAACATTACTTTCCTGTAGAGCTACACAAATCATCGATTATAATTTTTAATTCGTCGAATGTAATTCCTTGTATTTGAGCTTTTCCAATATTTTCTAACAAGATAAAATGAACTGAATCACCTTCACGTTTTTTATCGTGTTTCATAGCTTCAAGTGCTTTATCCTTATCTAAACCAGCTGTATCAATTGGCAAATTCATTTTCTTTAAAACAGTACGCAATCTGTCAGCTTCCGACTTTTGCATTAAGCCTTTTTTAACAGAAAGTTCAGCTGCCACAACCATTCCAATACTTACGGCTTTACCATGCGAAATTTTTGTAACTTTCTCAATAGCATGTCCAAATGTATGACCGAAATTTAATTTTCGACGTTCGCCTTTTTCACGAGCATCGCCATTTACAACAGTCGATTTTATAAGATTTGATTCATAAACAAACCTGTCGATTACTTCTGGATTTAACTCCATTGCTTTCTCAACATTTTGTTCGATATATTGAAATAATTCGTCGCTAGCAATTGCACCATGTTTCACTATTTCAGCAAAACCGCTCAATACTTCTTCTCTTGGTAATGTTTGCAACATTTTAGTATCGCAAATCACAAATTTTGGCAAAGCAAAAACGCCAACCATATTTTTAAAACCTTCGAAATTAACTCCGTTTTTGCCTCCAACGCTAGCATCAACTTGAGCTAAAAGTGTGGTACTTACAAAACCAAAATCAACACCACGCATGAAAATTGAAGCAATAAAACCTGTTATATCGCATACAATACCACCACCAACTCCAAGAATGAAACAAGTTCTATCTAGTTCCAATTCTAGCAATTTACCAATGATAACCTTTATAGTATCAAGTGTTTTATTATCTTCTCCAGTACCAATTTCTATGACTGTTCCTTGAGGGAAATCATTTCCATACAGTTTATGAACGTTTGAATCGGTAATTATTACAATTTTTTTGTTTTGGGGTAAATAGTTCGAAACATTTTTAATCGATTCACCTACTAGTATTTTCGATGTTCCAATACTACTTTTAATGTCAAGTTCTTTCATCAATTTTAATCTTTATTTATGACTGCTGTCTTTTGTTAATAGTATAGATGCAATAACACCCGAAAGCAATATTACAACAATAACTCCTAATGATACAGGAATTGATATTGGCACAAAATGAGCTACCAACATTTTAACACCTATAAACAATAACAAAATAACTAAGCTATATTTTAAATATTTGAATTTCTCCATGAACGATGCTAATACAAAATAAAGCGATCGAAGTCCTAAAATAGCAAAAACATTCGAGGTAAATACAATAAACGAATCGGTCGTTACTCCAAAAATTGCAGGAATTGAATCGACTGCAAAAATTATATCGGTAGTTTCAATTACCATAAGTATTACAAATAAAGGAGTTGCGGCTTTTACACCATTTTTAATTGTAAAAAATTTACCTCCATCTAATTCGTTCGACACGGGATAAAACTTGCGAATAATTTTTACAGCAAAGTTCTTATCTGCATCAAATTCTTCGTCACCGCCAAAAAGCATTTTAATTGCAGAAACAATTAATAATGCACCAAACACATACAATATCCATTCAAACTTATTGACTAACGAAGTTCCAAGTCCAATCATTAAACCTCGGAAAACCAAAGCTCCCATTATCCCCCAAAACAAAACACCATGTTGATATTTTAAGGATATTTTGAAGTACGCAAATAACATGGCAATAACAAAAATATTATCCATGCTCAGCGATTCTTCAATAATATAACCGGTAAAGAACTTTAATACAGCATCTTTGCCCGATTTTATATCATGTGAGTTGGTTGCTAATCCCAACCAATCGTTTTGAAAGGCGAAATAAACAACAACATTAAATAACAAAGCTATACCCACCCATAGGGCTGTCCACAATAAAGCTTGTTTTGTATTAATTACTTTATGTCCTTTATTAAAAACACCAAGATCGAGAGATAGTAATACTAAAATTACCAAAACGAATAATATCCATGCTAAAACCAACATCATCAAATTGTTTTAAAGATTGAAATAGTTTTCAAATATCACCATTTTAAATATTCTAACAAATTAAAACTTAGTTTAATATTTCAATGTCTTTTATCTCTGGAACTTCCTTCTTAATTGCATCACTGATACCGTTTTGTATCGTTTGATCGATGTGTGGACATTCCTTACAAGCTCCCGAAGGTTTTAATTGCAAGATCATTTCGTCGGTCAAATCTACCACTTGCAAATCGCCACCATCGGCATGCAAAAATGGTCGCAATATCTCAATTGCAGAATCAACTCTTGATAAAATCGATTGCTTATCCATTTAGTATTTTATATGAATTTGATTGGTACCAGGTAAATTGTGATTTCGTTCTTCAAGTGAATCAATCAATTTATCGGTTATTTCCGAAAATATTTCTTGTAGCAATGTTTCTTCATTGATAGAAACAGGTTCACCTTCGTCGCCACCTTCTCTAATTTTTTGCACTATTGGAACTTGACCTAATAGCCTTATTCCATGATCTTTTGCCAATGTTTCACCACCACCTTTTCCGAAAATATAATATTTATTTTGAGGCAATTCGGCTGGAGTAAACCACGACATATTTTCAATCAACCCCAGAATTGGCACATTGATATTTTCCTTTTTAAACAAATCGATTCCACGAACGGCATCAATAATTGCAACATCTTGTGGTGTTGTAACTATCACTGCACCAGTCAATGGAAGTGTTTGAAGAATTGTAAGATGTATATCGCTCGTTCCTGGAGGAGTGTCGAACAATAGAATATCTAAATCGCCCCATTCGGCATCGTTTATCAATTGCTTTAAAGCTCCACTTGCCATTGGTCCACGCCAAGCAAGCGACTCATCTGCTTTTACAAAAAAACCAATAGATAAAAGCTTCACACCATATTTTTCGATAGGGATAATAATGTGTTTATCGTTTACCGCTTTTGAATATGGCATTTCGTTTTCTACACCAAACATTTTAGGAACCGATGGTCCAAAAATATCGGCATCGATCAAACCAACTTTGTATCCTTTTCGAGCTAATGAAACAGCTAGGTTTGCAGTAATTGTAGATTTACCTACTCCACCCTTGCCCGAAGCAATAGCTATTATATTTTTCACATTAGCAATTCCCGATTCCGATGTTTGCTGCATTTCGTAACGAACTTCAACATCAATTGACGAACCTATTTGTTTTTGAATAGCATGACGAATTGTGTCTGCTATTGCGGTATTAAATTTAGACTCTTCGTTTGTAGAAAGGATAAGTAGAGATATTTTCGATTCCTTAATGTCTATTTCCTTAATTTTTCCCTGACTTACGATGTCGGTTTTTGAACCTGGGAACAAAACTTTTTTTAAGGATTCAATTATTTGGTCTTTTGTGACTTGCATTTTCAATACATTTTATTGTGAGAAAGTTTGACGTCGTTAAACAGTAAAAACTTTCTTTTTTATTCTATGAACACAAAGGTACATATTTTACAGCTAAATTGTAAAAATTGATAGATAATTACAAATCTTGTTTTTACTTTGCAAAAAATTGAACTATGATTTTAGACAGTCTTTCAAATCTTAAAAACTACACATCGTGTCATTTGCAATTTGCCGATGTTGTATCGTTTATTCAAAACACAAATCTTCAAGATCTACCAAATGGCAAACATCCTATAAACGAAAAAGGAGCTTTTGCATCGGTAAATGAATACGAAACCAAACTCGAAGCCGATTGTTTTATTGAATGTCACAAAGCTTATATCGACATTCAAATGATTACCAAAGGTCAAGAATATATAGGTTATTGCCCAACAAGCGATTGTGTAGCTCATGCATACGATGCCGAAAAAGATTTGCAAAAACTTGACGGATCGGTTTCGTATTTCACCATTAAACCCGAAATGTTTGCCGTATTCTTCCCTCACGATGCCCACATGCCATGCATTCGTAAAGAAGATAAAGCATCTTTGGTTAAAAAAATTGTATTCAAAATTCCTGTATAAATCGTTTTTTGTAGAGACGCAATATTTTGCGTCTCTACAAATCATTCCATTATTAATATATTCCGTCATTTGAACATAGAGACGCAAAATATTGCGTCTCTACGGAATTTTCGATTTTATATTTGTTTTCCTTTTGTTATAATGTTTCTGTTTGCAAATATTTAAATCATATTAAATATATTTGCCAACATAAAACAGATAACAACATAGCCATGAGAATGCATTACAATTCAATCGCAATTTTCCTTTTATTTATTTTTAGTTTTGGCAAATCGTTTGCACAGTGTGGCAGTTTATTAGCCCCTAGTGTAAAGACTATTTCCAAATGTCAAGATAACAAAAATACCGTATTAACGGCAACAGCTAAAGGCAGTGGCGAATTACAATGGTTTGATGGTAATAACACTGCAACCGCTACAAAATTAGGTTCACCAAGTTCTAGCTATATAGCAACCGTTACTACTGATGGAAATTATTTCTTTTATGTTGCTGAATATGATAATGTAAATCAATGTTATGGACCAGTGAGTTTGGTTGGTTTAACGATTTTCCCTAAACCATTACCAGTAATTGCAAGTTCTGTATTAAGCGATTATTGCTATAACGATAAAATTGGTTTAATCAACTTAAGTGGATCTGATTCGAAATCATTAGCAGGAACCGATGTATTTAAAGTAACCGAAGGAAGTGTAACAACCAAACAATCGGTAATAAATATTGGAACACCGACAGCTGATAAAAAATATATTGTAGAGTATGTAAGAACAACCGACAAACAATGTAAAGACTCAATAACAAAAAACATTACAATTCATTATGTAGAAGCTCCTGCAGTTGTAGCTTCAGCTCCCACAATAATTGGATATGGTAACCCAAAACCATCGGCAACGGCAACACTTACAGCAACTTCATTGCAATGGTATCAAAATAATGGAACAAAAATACCAGTACCACTAGGCGTTGCTGCTACCTATACACATCTAGGACCTGAACCTACAAGTGATATGTGCGATACTTATAGAGTTTTGCAAAAAGATGGCTTTGGATGTATTAGTGCCTTTGCTTCTGTTGATCTCTGTTATTTCACATGTGCAGCAAAAACACCAGCTGTTACCAGTCAAAGTATCTGTATTTATGATCCTTTACCATGTTTTACGGTAACACGTACCACATCAAATGCTCATAAATATGAATTTGTAGTATATAATCCTTATAGTTATCCATCAACAGCACAAAAGCTAGGAGCAATCCAAGGAAACTGTTTTACACCAACCATAACAACAATAAGTGCACAAGTGTATAAATATTGGGTAGCCGAGCATGATATCGATGATGATTGTATGGGACCAGGAACAGAATTTAGTTTAACAGTAAATGAAACCAAAATTCCAATACCAGTACCAAGTTCACCAATATGTGAAAATACCGTTAGCAGTGTTAGTTTACATGTAACTCAAATAACAGGGTCAGATGTTTATTGGTACGATAATACAGCCAATACAGCAGCCGAAGCATTAGGAAGTAATTTTATAAATAAAGGAACCCCATATTGCCTATTGGGTATCAATACTCTAGCCAGTGGAACATATGCTTATTTTGCATCTCAAGTTGTAGATGGCTGTCAAAGTGCAAAAATTCCTGTAAGCTTTACTATATTCCCGAAACCCAAACCACCGGTTTTAGAATCAGCATCGTCGTGTCAATATAAAGCATTTAATGCTTTAGTTGCACATCCCGATAAATCTTACAATGTAACATGGAGCTATAATAATACACCGTTAGCTGTGGGAAATACTTTTACACCTACAATAACCACTAATCCGGCAACATACACTTTTACAGCAACTCAAACAAGTAATGATGGTTGTAAAAGTGATCTAGCTTCAGTTATTTATACTTTGTTCCCTCAACCAGCAACACCATTAGTTTCAAATGCACAAAGTATTTGTGATTATGCAACAAATGCACCCGATTTTGTGGTAAGTAATGCAACAAATGCAATAGTATGGGTTAACTTAAAAACAAAAGATTCGTTAGCAGAGGGCTTAACATATAAGCCAACAGTCCCAACATTAGGAACAGCGTCGGTATTATTTGGAGCTGTACAAAAGGGATATGGCTGCGTTAGCGATACTGGCAAAACGATGTTGGTATTAATAAAAAGTCCGAATAAACCAACATTAGTAAGCGACACCATTCCACTGTGTTATAATCAAGGCATACATAAAACATTTGAAGTATCGACTAAATGTGATAGCATTCAATGGTATTTGAATAATTCAATTGTATCGGGAGGAACTAAATTTGAGTATTATCCACAAGGAATAGGTATTGATACATTTACAGTAACTCCTGCAATAAAATATAAAAATTCTATGACTAAAGACACTCAGACATGTGTCGGTCAAAGCTTAACTTTTACTCAAAAAGTACAATTAGAACCTTACACAAAATCAAATTTTACAATATTATCGCAAATAAAGGTATTTCCAAATCCTACAAAAAATAATTTCACCGTTTCAATAGGAGATAATGAAAGTGAAACAACTATTGTTTTATACAATATCCTTGGCATAGTTCTTCATACAAAAAAGACAAAAAATGAATTTGTCGATTTTGATCTTTCGGGATATGCTGCAGGAATTTATTCGGTTTCAGTTTCTAATAAAAAGGGATATTGGTTGGGAACAGTGGTTAAGGAATAAGGGTTCTGATTCATCGAATATTAATTATGAAACGTTGCAGGCAAAGTCTCTACGAAACAAAAAAAGGTCTCACCGAATTTCGATGAAACCTTTCTATATAATGTAATATCTGAGAATTATCCTCTGATAGCTTTGATACCTGGAAGTTCTTTTCCTTCCATGTATTCTAACATTGCACCACCACCTGTTGAAACATAACTAACTTTATCAGCTAATTTGTTTTTGTTGATAGCAGCAACCGAGTCGCCACCACCAATAAGAGTAAATGCACCATTTGCAGTAGCTTCAGCTAAAGCTTTTGCAACAGCTGTTGTTCCTTTTGCAAATTTCTCCATTTCAAATACACCCATTGGACCATTCCAAAGAACGATTTTTGAGTTTTTGATAACATCAGTAAATGTTGCGATTGTTTCGTCAGCAATATCTAATCCCATCCATCCGTCAGGAGTTTCGTTTGTTTTCGATGTGTTTGTGTTTGCTTCAGCATCAAATTTATCAGCATTAACAGCATCAGTAGGAATGTAAACGTTTACATTGTTTTCTTTTGCTTTAGCAAGAATATCAAGAGCTAAATCTAATTTATCAGCCTCGCAAAGTGAGTTACCAATGTTTCCACCTTGAGCTTTGATAAATGTATAAGTCATACCACCACCAATAATTAAATTATCGATTGAAGGTAATAAACGTGAAATGATTTGGATTTTATCAGAAACCTTAGCACCACCCATGATAGCAGTTTTTGGTCTATCATTCGATTTTAAAACTTTATCCATTGCATCAAGTTCAGCATTGATAAGGAAACCGAACATACAATCGTTTTTGAAATAATCAGCAATCAAAGCAGTTGAAGCATGAGCACGGTGTGCTGTTCCAAAAGCATCGTTTACATAACAATCAGCATAGCTAGCTAATGTTTGTGTGAATGTTTTTTGGCTTTCTTTTACTTTTGCTTTTGCAACTTTCTTTTCTTCGTCCGAAGCACCTTCAGCTAAGCTATATGGTTTTCCTTCTTCTTCTTCGTAGAAACGTAAGTTTTCAAGTAACATTACTTCACCAGCTTTAAGCTCAGCTGCCATTTTTTTAGCACCTTCACCAATACAGTCACCAGCAAATTTTACTGTTGTTCCAATATTTTTTTCTACAGCAGAAAGAACGTGTTTTAATGAGAATTTATCTTGAGCTTTTCCATCTGGACGACCAAGATGCGACATAAGAATAACAGAACCACCATCAGCTAATACTTTTTTAATGGTTGGTAATGCACCGCGAATACGTGTTTCGTCAGTTACTTCAAACGTTTGTTTGTTAAGTGGACAGTTAAAGTCAACTCTGATAATGGCTTTTTTGCCTTTGAAGCTGTATTGATCTATTGTTATCATTTTATATAATTTTTATTGAATTTACACTTTCGCCAAAGATAAAGAATTGATTGTTTCGATTATAATTTTTGTATCAATTTTTTGTACAAATATTATGGTCAATATTCATCAGTTTGAATAAAGTCTGTC
>Ga0302286_10000235_pt1 | contig 45524 bp, 38 predicted proteins | sample III_Fen_E2_3_FD_198765 | JGI IMG/M metagenome (GOLD analysis project Ga0302286, IMG submission 198765) | Peat permafrost microbial communities from Stordalen Mire near Abisko, Sweden - III_Fen_E2_3 | ecosystem: Environmental > Terrestrial > Soil > Wetlands > Permafrost | place: Sweden: Abisko...
CTGCATTTTGTTCCTACGTTCCTATCTCTAAATTGTTTTTATCCTGATTTATCCGCTACAGATGGTGTAATTTCAAAAATAATTTATACATTTGCCCTTCACTAACCAAATTAAGAATGTATTTAAAAACTACCGGTTAAAGAGATAAACCGGTAACAGCGGGGTATCAGCGAACCTGCCCCGCAAGTATTGTTTAATTTCTTAATTTGAATTTTATGTCTCAAAATCTTGTTTCAGCCGTATTGACGGATAGCGATGCAGCGTCCGCGCAACAGAGTTTGACAGATGCAAGAGCTAAACTTAGTTTCTTGCTTAGTTTACAACCCGACGATGTCGTTTCCCTTATCAAAGTAGGAAATACTTTCCTGCCGTTTATTGATAAGGCATATCAGACCGTAAAAGACCATCCCGAAATTCTTCCTTCGGTATTCGATAAGGATGAATTTTTCAAGGACTACGAACTGGTAGGAAAGATTCGTCCAATTTTGAATCAAATCAATCAACTGGCCGAGGGTTTGCAGAAAACCTATTATGCCGTTGTCAGCGATGCCATGGTGGCTGCACTCGATGTGTATTCTGCCGTGAAGCAACACAAAGACAAGGTGTCGGGTCTTAATGTAGTTGCCGACGATTTGGGCGTATTCTTCAAAAAGAGTAAGGCCAAAACCGTTTCGACAGCGAAATAAACCCAAAATCCGGTAACCCGGACGCTCCCGAGGTCGGTTCGCTACCTCGGGAGCCTTTTTTTTAGCCTTATTTGCGTGATTGCCGGGGTCGAGAGCGTGAATTTTACGCTCCCGAGGGTAAAATTCACCCAAAAGAGCGTTTCCGGCACGCTATTTTCCGTGACAATCAGGCTCCAGACCTTAAAGATTACGCTTTAGAGCGTGAAAAAGAGGCTCCGGAGCGTGAGCCGGACGGTAGAGAGGGTAACAATCACGATAATTTGCGTGAAAATCACGCTCCCGATACTGAAATTCACCTTAATGTAGTGTGAATTTGAGATTAAGAACTTCAGTTCTCGGGGATATAGGGTACTTTAGAGCTATCTCATAACTTGCGACCCCCAAAAACCCAATCCCGATGGCTATCGGAGAGGTCAGTGCTTCCTTCTGAGGCTTAGGCCGACTGAAACTTCGCATATCTGCATATGCTTGGGCGTTGCCTAATATTTCCTTCCTTCTGAGGCTTAGGCCGACTGCATTGAGATTAATTAACAATTAACAATTAACAATTAATAATTAATAATTGCCTTCTATTATTTATTGTGGAGATGCAAATGTCCCGTTTCCCTTTCGGAAAGCGGGGCATTTGCATATTCTTTCACTGTTGCTTGCATTTTCAGATGAAATACATACTTTTGTGTCGCCAATTTTTGTGTCAACTAAATGCTATGGATTTTTTTTATCGCTTGTTACCGCTTGTCACCAAAACCATTCGGTACAAGTACAATATACTGTTTCATCTGCTCACGGTGGGTGTGCTTTATGCCGGTTTTGTCCATTTTTTCAATGTGGTGGAACGCCCCATCGATAGCGAAAGATGGTCGCCTACGCTGCTGCATTGGGTGACTTGCCTGCTGCTTTCGTTGCCCTTGTGCGCGGTGAAGCGGCGAAAAAGCATTATTTTCTATCTGCTGTTTCTTCTCGATTTTTACCTTATCGGCAATTTGCTCTACTACCGCACCTATTTCACCTTGTTGCCGCTCGATTCGTTTACCATGATAGGCAATCTAAATGGGCTCGGCGATAGTATTATGGGCTCTTTTCGTCCGGGCGATATCTGGTTTCTCATTCCTACCATTGCGCTGCTGGTACTTTATATATTCTATTTTCGGCAAAGAATCGAACCCGAATCGCTTCGTTCCCGGGTGGCGCTTTCATCCGTTATTGTAGGTGTATCGGCATTGACAATCGGGCTTAACCTCTATATTTGTCGCAATGAAGAGGGAAATCTGCTGTCGGAAGACAACGATTTTCGCTACGATATGGTGGAAGGCGCTTCTTCTTTTGGGTTTGTCCACTACTGGGCATGGCAGGTGCGAAGCCTGATGTCGGCTCACCACCCAATTACCGAAAAGGAGAAGGCAGAGGTTGAAAATTGGTTGTTGCATCATCGGCAGACATCAGCATTCGGTACTACCGATAGTCTGAACGGCAAAAACGTGATTATGGTCATTGTGGAGTCGCTCGAATCGTTTCCAATCGGTCAGAAAGTTGATGGAAAAGAGATAACTCCGAACCTCAACCGACTGCTGGCTACCGAAAATTGCGTGTATGCACCGCATGTGGTGCCTCAGGTCAATGGCGGACATTCGAGCGATGCGCAACTGCTGTTCAATGCAGGGATGCTTCCATTACACTCGGGAGCTGCCTGTTTTCGCTCCACGCACAACACTTTGTACACATTGGCAAAAGCGCTGCGCGAAAAAGGATATCACAGTTGTACGCTTGAGGGTGGTAATGCTTCGTTTTGGAATCAGGGAGTGTTCAATAAGGTGCTTGGCTATGACGATTTGATTGCCATCGACCGTTTTACAGATGACGAATCGTACGATTTCGGGCTTTCCGATAGCACATTTCTGGCGCAGGCATCGGCCAAACTTGCCGGATTTAAGCAGCCTTTTTTCGCACAGTTAATTACCCTTAGCTCGCACGATCCATACACATTGCCTGACGACCGCATCTATATGCAACCTCCTTCCGGTTGTCCTCACGATATGGGGAAGTACCTCAATGCCATTCACTACGTGGATCAATGTCTGGGACGATTTGTGGCAAAATTGCGTGAAAACGGTTTGTTGCAACGTTCTGTGCTGATGATTACAGGCGATCATCATGCCACCAAACGTCAACCTGAAAAGTGGGATGCGTATGCCAAACGGTGGAATGTCCGCACAGGATTCACGCCGCTTATTATTGTGAATAGTGGCGAGAAAAGAGTGTATACTCCCTACGTGGGGCAAATCGACATCTATCCGACACTGCTCGATCTGTTCGGTTTGAGGGAATATGCGTGGCACGGAGAGGGGCAAAGTATTTTCGATGCACATAAAAGAGCGTTTGCTGTCAATGCCCGCTTACAGCAATTTGGAGATGCAAAATCGCTTTCGACAGAAGAAATTCGTCAGGCTTTTTTAGCGTGGCATATCTCCGATTTGATGCTTACCAAAGACTATTTTGCAAATAAATAACGAGAGTTCAATACAAGAAAAATTGTAAATATTAGTAAGTGCATTGATTAGCAGAGTTATTCATTGCCGTCCCTTTCAAGGGACGGATAGCAGTATAAATTTCAGACTCGGCTTTAGCCAAATAAATAGCGCAAACATTTGGCTAAAGCCGGTTTGTGTGTGCTATCATTAATCCGTCACTTGAAAGTGACGGCAATGAAGAGTAAGAATCAGAAATTTATAGCAATAGCTTATATTGAGCTTACGTTAAATAAGGCTGTGTTTATCGCTAAGACACAAAAAGCCCCGCTCTCAGAAATGAAAGCGGGGCTTTGTTGTTAAAGTCCTCCTTGTGGGAGTTAGGAGGCTATTATCTGATATTCGCAATGCTGATAATATCGGCAAACACACCGGCTGCCGTTACATCGGCGCCGGCGCCATACCCTTTGATAATCATTGGATAATCGTTGTAGCGCTCTGTCGATATCATCAAAATGTTGTTGCTGCCTTCGAGGTCGTAGAGCGGGTGGTGCATACCCACCTCTTGCAAGCCCACGCTACATTTCCCCTCCTCAAGTGTTGCCACAAACCGCAGACGTTTGTGCTCGGCTTCGAGGCGTTGACGGTGTTGTTCAAATTGTGCATCCATCTGGCTGATAGTGTTCCAAAAATCATCCAACGAGCCTTTGAAATAAGTATCAGGAATAAACAAATTGCACTCCACATCGGTTTGTTCCACCTTGTAACCTGCTTCGCGCGAAAGAATTACCAATTTCCGAATCACATCTTTACCACTCAGGTCAATACGAGGGTCTGGCTCCGAATAACCGGCCTCTTTCGCCATTTGAATGGTTTTGCTCAATGGGTTTTCGGCACTCAACGTGTTGAAAATAAAGTTCAATGTGCCCGATAGCACGGCTTCCATTTTCAAAATGCGGTCACCCGAATTTATCAGATTATTGATGGTATTCATTATCGGCAATCCTGCACCCACATTGGTTTCAAACAGGAACTTAATGCCACGTTTGTTGGCTATTGACTTGAGTTCTGCATAAGTGGAATATTCCGAAGAGGCGGCAATTTTATTGGCAGCCACAACCGATACATTATTGGACAACAAATCTTTATAGATAGATGCCACCTGTGGACTTGCGGTACAATCAACAAATACCGAGTTGAAAATATTCATGCTCAAAATCTCGTCACGCAATAGCTCGGGTGAGGTCGGTTTGCCGTTAGCTTCAATCTCCTCTTTGTAGGTTTCGAGGTTGATGCCTTCGCGTTTGAACAACGCTTTGTCGATATTGGCAATGCCTACTACATTGAGCTTCAATCCTTTTTTAGCCATCAACTTGGGCTGTTGTTGTTTGATTTGTTCCAACAAACTGCCTCCCACGGTACCTGTACCCGTAAGGAATACGTTGAGCACCTGATAGTCGGACAGGAAGAACGAATCGTGAATCACGTTCAAGGCTTTGCGCAACGATTTGAGGTCGGTTACAAACGAAATATTGGTCTCCGATGCTCCTTGTGCACATGCAATTACATTGATGCCGTTGCGACCAAGCGTACCAAACAGTTTTCCGGCAATCCCCGGAATACGTTTCATGTTTTCGCCCACAATGGCTACCGTGGCCAAATCTTTTTCGGCTAAAGCTTTGCTTATTTCGCCTTGTTCAATCTCTTTGGCAAACTCTTCGTCAAGTGCCTTTACCGCCAAATCGGCATCGCTGTTGCGCACCGCAAACGAAGTATTATTTTCAGAAGCAGCCTGCGAAACAAGAAACACGCTTATACCATTTTTTGCTAATGCTTTGAATATTCTATAGTTTACACCAATTACGCCCACCATTCCAAGGCCTTGTACGGTAATCAAACAGGTATCGTTGATGGACGAAATACCTTTAATGGATTTTGAAGTGTCAAGGGTACGGTCTTTCGAAATGTAAGTACCCGGCGCCGACGGGTTGAAGGTGTTCTTGATGCGAATGGGAATATTCTTATGATAGGCCGGGTAAATGGTGGGAGGATAAATTACCTTTGCCCCAAAGTTACACAGCTCCATTGCTTCCGTAAACGATAATGATTCAATTACATACGTGTTGCTGATAATGCGCGGGTCGGCAGTCATAAAACCGTCCACATCCGTCCAGATTTCGAGTGATGAGGCGTTGAGTCCGGCTGCCAGAATTGCCGCCGTGTAGTCGGAACCACCGCGACCGAGATTGGTTACCACGGAAGTGTGGGTATCGGATGAGATAAATCCGCCGCATACCACAATTGGTTTTTCGACGGCAAAATATTCTTTTATCTTTTTATTTGTAGCCTCATAATCAACTACATATTTTGTAAACTGAGGATTAGTTTTTATAAACTCGCGTGAGTCATATACCACGGCATTGTTAATGACATGGCCGATAATGGTCGATGAAGCGCGTTCGCCGTAACTGGCGATTGTGTTTGTGATTTTCTGCGTCAGGTCTTGGATTAGAAAAATTCCCCGCAAAATATTGCTGAGGTCATCCATTAATGTGGTGATTTCTGTAGTGACCTGAGTTCGTTTGTCATTAGAAACCACTCCGTTAACTACATCAATATGCCGTTGTGCAATAGCCTGCATTTCTGTGATGTATGCAGGATTTCCGCTTGCGGCTAATTGAGACACGTGGTAAAGTTGGTCGGTGATGCCACCCAAGGCAGAAACAACCACTACTACGGGTTCCTGTTGGGATTCCACGATTTTCTTTACCTCCAAAATGCTTTCGATAGAACCTACGGATGTTCCACCAAATTTTAAGACCTTCATTTGATTTGTTTTTATAAGTAAATAAATAGAACAATGACCTCCTCCCTTCGGCAAGAAAGCGGCTACAAACCCGTTTCCCGGCTCGCTTGCATGGCAGCTGGCGAACATCGAAGGCGAAAAATCACTCTACAAAGATACGTTTTTGACTGAAAGTAGCCAAACGGAAGGTAAACGCCTTTTTGTAAGAGCATTATGTGAAATAACCAATAAAAAATAAACGGATGCTTTAAGGCATCCGTTCGCTGAAAAGTGAATCTAACAAGAACTATTGCACGCCAATAGAATGATTAGTTGATACAAATGTAAGCTGACAAGCATTTCTGAAATGTTGCATAAGCGATAACAAAAATTAATATTATTCTACTGTTTAATGATTGAATAATAGTTGTTTATGTTGTTTGAAAGGATGGGAACTTTAATCTTTTGGTTTGCATGTCGGTGGCGTAAAGATAGTCGTAGATGCGCAGCAGTTTTTCGCGTACCACGTTTTTGTCGAATTGCGTGATTAGCTGTTTGGAAATCACTTTGCCTTGTTCCATAAATGCATCATCGGTCATCATTTTGTGTGTCAGCTGTATAAACTCCTCGGTAGTGTCAGCTTTAAGATATGGATGTTCGTACAGCGATTGGTATTCGGTGATATTTCTGAACACCACGGGCAGACCGCTGGCAGCGCCTTCAATAGGGGCAAGCGGACAGTTTTCCTGATAGGAAGTGAAGAGCATGAGATCGGCAGCAGCGTAGATAAGCGGCATTTTGTCCAGCCCAAGCATTCCGGTGAATTGAATGTTACAGCCTTCGCTTTCGGTAATTCGGCTGTCGATGCGGGCAATGCCTTCGGTGAGCGGACCAAACGGACGGCCACCTGCCCACACAAACTTAGCATCGGGCACTGCTGCGGCCACATCCATAAAGTCTTCCACACCTTTGCGTGCTTGCAATTGACCTACACCAAGTACAACAAATTCATCCTCTTTGAAGCCCAAAAGCTCACGTCCTTGTTTGCGTTTTTCGGGTGTGCTTTGCCATTTGTCCACCGGTATCGGGTTGTAAATGCGTTCGATACGGGTATGAGCTCCGCTTTCGAGAATGGCTTCTTCCACCCTTGGCGAGATGGCAATGCACACATCCGAATAAGAGTAAACCTGTTTCATATACCATTTCACAAATGGCATGAATAGTCTCCATGCAGGTATCGAACCTTTGATGGAATCGGGAATGACGTGTGCTGTAAATACCCTTTTATGCCTGTAATGAAGGCCTTTGAAGAAGAAATAAGGACCATACGTATGGCTGTGCATCACGTTGCCGGTACCTTCATTATTGACAACCGTTTCTACATCTTTTTTGGAGTTGAGCAGCTCCACATGATCCACAAATGCGGTATGAACTCCATTGCCCTTAATCATATAGGCAGTTTCCGATACTACATGTATTTTCATATTTTATCTGATATTTAGTTTGTTACGGAGGTTGTGAGATTTTTTTTTGAGATAAACCGCGCTATTATTGTTATTAATATTACCAATAAGAGTGCGTAGAGACAATATTTGAATTGGGCGATATGTGCAATCACATAATTCCAATACGGACCTAAGAAATACCCTGTTACAATGTAAAAGCTACTCCATAATGTGGAGGTTACCAGAATGACAAGGCCATAATGTTGAGGTTTGATGTGTGTTAAACCCGAAATGACAGCCACATAACCACGAATTAATGGAGAAAGACGTCCTACAATAATGCTTATTAGACCCCGTTCACGGATTATTTTTGTTTGTTTGTCAATGTTTTGCTGCGAAATGGGGAACCAACGAGGTTTATTGTGCAAAATAAAATTGCCAAAAAGATTAAAAGTGGAATAGAGAATGGTGGCGGCTAATAAATCTCCGGCTAATGCACAGATTATTATAAGTGCCAAGTGGAGAGCGCCTGAAAACGCGAGATAACCTGAAAAGAGCAGTAAAAATTCATTGGGTAATGGGCTGGGAATTCCTATTTCCTGGAAGAAAACAAGTAGAAAAATGGCCAAATAGCCATATTGACTTATATAATAAATTAATTCGTTGGGCATGTACTGCGTCTTTGCAAGCCGACACACAGTGGGAGCGTGTTTCGTGCTTCTTTATGCTTGCAAAAGTACGATGCCGCTATTGCGAAGTTATTGCATTTTGAAGATGATATTGCTACAAAATAATGCAGAGAACCACTCTACTTATTTTCAGGTTCCCTTTTAGGAGGGGTTAGTGGAGGTTTACTTCTTCGCCACTCTATTTATAAAATCGGGAATTTGTTTAATGCCAATACGCTTCATAATAATGCGTTTGTTCTCGTCCAAAATATAGATAGTGGGAGTTGTCATCACGTTGTAGGTCTCTTTGTATGCGTAGTCGAGTGGGGTGGCATTTATCCAGTCATATAGTTTATGTTCATTGACAAAATCCACCCATTTGGCTTTGCCTTCCGCGCTGGTGAGCATGTGTATGGCTACAATTTTCACGCCTTTGTCCTGTAAAAGTGGGCGCACGGAATCATAAAGCAGAGGAATTTCTTTTTGGCAATGACCGCAATCTACCTCCCAGAAAATAAGTATCGTAAATTTCGCTTTAATTTCGGGCAACATCATTGTACGCCCTATCTGCATGGAATTTTTAACTGCCGTATCGCTTTTTGCCTGCAAAAAATGGGAAACCGGAATTTCGGCTAATGGCAGATATGGAGCCATATTTCCAATCAGATTGGGCTTGATACGCGAAATATCTTTCTTTAAATCGTCTTTGAATTTTGTGTCAACCCAAGTGGCGTTGGGCAAATAATATTTTTCGGCAAAATAAATAAATGGAGCATCCATTCCCACAATTTCATTCGCACGGTTTGCATAATGATTATACAGTGTGCCTAACAGATAACGATATATCTCATCATTGTCGCCTCTTTTGGTCATAATCAGATCAATCTCTTTGCAAATAGTATCGGGGTGTTGAATGATGACTTTATCGAGATAATAAGTGAGTTTTTTCTCATAAAATGGCGTATGCAGCAACCGCACATCGGCAAGATTGAAATTGTCAAAAAAGTGGTTGTGCCAATACCGGTATTGAAAAGTAGAGTCAATCACATTGCCTTTTGCATCACGGGGAAATGGAGGTATTTCGACTTCCTGCAAGGATTTAAGCCAAGTGGAGATATAGAGTTTGGGATTAGTGTCAATGGTTTTTTTGATATAACCCGTCACTTCGGTATTGATTGCGCTAAGTACCTGTTTAATAGAGTCTTTTTGAGAGGCATAAGTGGAATGGTTCCTCTGTTCGTTCAGTTTCTTTACCAGTACCGTTTGGGCAGTGATTAGATTACGGTATTCGTAAAATAGCCTATTTTCTTCGGAGCCTTGAAAAGTAATTTTCTTTACCAAATCGCTGGTATCAGCCTCTATGCTAAAATGTTGATTATCGCCAATAAACAGGTCGAAATAGCGTTTTTTTGGGAGAATTACAATATACATACCACCTGCCAATGGTTTCCCATTTTTAAAGACAGCATTCCCATTTTTATCTAATTTTGTGGTGTCGTCGGTGACAAAAGTGAGCGATTCTTTTGCAAAATAATGTGCCAACACAATAGACGAATCCTTCAAAGCCGGAATTTTCACCTTGATTTCGTACCCTTTTTGGGCAAAAAGTGCTTCTACTCCAAATAAAATTATAATACAAAATGAAACAGTTCGCCTCTTCATGCACTTCATCGTTTTGATGTTTTTTAAAATTATGGTTCAAGACAATCTGAAGTTTCCTCACAGATTATCTTGAACCACTGTTATTCTACCCATTTAAAACGTTCAATTGGATAATATATTCCTCCACATTTGCACTCTTTTGATTTGTCTGGGTCGATTGGTCTTGACTTAAAGCATCTATCACATTTTTCCGACCATCTTGTTTCTATTGATTTATGCTTATAACCAATATAATACATATAAATGAAGGTAATTAACGTGATAACACTCATCAATACGAGTAAAGGCTTTAAGTAATGTAATCCGAATGCTTCTGAAAAAGTATAATGTTGAGGATAATAAGGCCCCATTCTTCCTGACCCTCCGGTAAAGTATATTAATGAACCGATAAATAGCCACATTCCTATACATACTAAAGGAGTAATGAGGGTTATTTTAAACGTTCTTTTTATACGATTTTTTTCAAGAAGTTCCGCAGTTTTTGCTTCATCTCTCCTAATTTCGTCATCGCTTATTTTAACCCACATACTCCTTCAAATAAATGGTTTAATTACTTAGCGTACTTGTATTTCTTTCCCCAGTAAATTGCCTGATCACCCAAAGCCTCTTCAATACGGAGCAATTGGTTGTATTTTGCAATCCGGTCGCTACGCGAAGCCGAACCGGTTTTAATCAAACCGGTGTTTAGTGCTACCGCCAAATCGGCAATGGTAGTGTCTTCGGTTTCTCCCGAACGGTGACTCATAATGGTTGTCATGCCGTTTACTTGAGCCAAAGTGACCGCATCAATGGTCTCGGAAAGTGTCCCAATTTGGTTTACTTTAATCAAAATCGAATTAGCCACTTTGCGATCAATACCCATTTGCAGCCGTTTTACGTTGGTCACAAACAGGTCGTCGCCCACCAGCTGCACTTTGTTGCCGATGGTGTCGGTCAGCAGCTTCCAGCCATCCCAATCGTCTTCGGCCATGCCATCTTCGATGGAAATAATCGGATATTTATCCGTCCATTCTTTCCAATAAGCTACCATTTGTGCCGGAGTCAGCTTATCTCCGGTCGATTTATGCAGGTGATATACTTTTTCTTCCGGCAGATAATATTCGGAAGAAGCCGGATCCAAGCCGATGCAAATATCTTCGCCGGGACGATAGCCAGCTTTTTCGATGGCGGTAAGAATTACGGTTACAGCTTCTTCGTTCGATTTCAGGTTGGGTGCAAAACCGCCTTCATCGCCTACGTTGGTCGAATATCCTTGTTTTTTCAATACATCTTTCAGGTGATGAAATACTTCGGCTCCCATTCGCAAAGCATCGCTAAATCGTTTTGCGCCTACGGGCATAATCATAAATTCCTGAAAATCAATTGAATTATCGGCATGTGAACCACCATTAATAATGTTCATCATCGGGATTGGCAATGTGTTTGCATTGACACCGCCAATGTAACGGAAAAGCGGTTGTTTGGTTACCGCAGCTCCTGCATGAGCAGCTGCCAGCGATACACCGAGAATAGCATTAGCGCCTAATTTACCTTTGTTTTCGGTGCCATCAAGCACAATCATGGCATTGTCAATGCCACGTTGGTCGAGTACCGAATGGCCGATCAGTGCCGGCGCAATTACTGTGTTCACATTATTCACGGCTTTCAACACACCTTTGCCAAGGTATTTCGATTTGTCGCCATCACGTAGTTCTACTGCTTCGTGTACACCTGTAGATGCTCCTGACGGAACGGATGCGCGCCCTACAATGCCTTCATTGGTTGTTACTTCTACTTCTACTGTCGGATTTCCTCTCGAATCGAGGATTTGACGTGCATGAATGTTTTTTATTGTTGACATTTTAATTTTATTTGAAAATTTGAGACTTTGAGAATGAGGAAGTTATAAATTCCTCATTTTTCGTTTTTAGCCTTATTTTAAATCCCTTTTTGAGGAATTTTTGAGGCTGTTCTTACACAAAAAACATCCATGAGGTTAACCTCATGCGCTGAGATACTACCTGCAAGGATGTTTTTACAAAGATACGCTACGAAAAAGCGAAATCAAAGTGTTTAGACAGAAAACAACGTTTTTGCATTTACTATTTGAGCAATGCGATGTCTAATACTTCTTTAATATCGGTTACGTAGTGAAAAGTCAGTCCGTTAAGATAAGCCGGTTTTATTTCGTCAATGTCTTTTTTATTGTCCTGACACAGAATGATTTCTTTGATATTTGCACGTTTTGCTGCCAGAATTTTTTCTTTGATACCACCCACAGGCAGCACTTTACCACGAAGTGTCATTTCGCCGGTCATAGCCAGTGCTTTTTTAATTTTGCGTTGAGTAAATGCCGAAGCTAACGCCGTTACCATTGTGATACCTGCTGAGGGTCCGTCCTTTGGAATGGCACCTTCGGGCACATGCACGTGAACGCTCATTTCGGCAAATTTTTCTTCGTCAATGCCCAATTGTATGGCGTGCGACTTGATGTATTCCAGTGCCAAAATTGCCGATTCTTTCATCACGTTGCCTAAGTTTCCGGTCAGGGTCAATGTGGGCGCTTTCGATTTACTGAGGCTGGTTTCAATAAATAAAATTTCGCCACCCACTGCTGTCCAGGCCAATCCTGTCACAACTCCCACATAGTCGTTGCCTTCATACAAATCCCGACTAAAGGGTGGAGTGCCGAGATAATCTTTCAACGCTTCAGGATGTATAATGATATTATATGCTTCTTCAGTGCCAATTTTTTTGGCCACTTGCCGCATAATTTTTGCAATTTTCCGTTCCAAATCACGCACTCCCGATTCGCGGGTATATGATTCAATTATTTTTTTGAGCGTAGTCTTCGGAAAAGTAATTTGTTCTTTTGTAATACCATGATTATCACGTTGGCGTGGAATCAAATGGCGGGCTGCAATTTCAATTTTATCTTCTGTGATATAACCACTTACATCAATCAGCTCCATACGGTCGAGTAGGGGTTGCGAGATGGTTTGTGTGGTGTTTGCCGTGGCAATAAATAGCACTTTCGACAGGTCGAAATCAATATCGAGATAGTTGTCATGAAATGTCGAATTTTGCTCAGGATCAAGTACTTCCAATAATGCGGATGAAGGATCGCCTTTGAAATCGGAGGTCACTTTATCAATTTCGTCGAGCACCATCACAGGATTAGCCGAACCTGCTTTTTTGATGTTTTGAATAATTCTGCCTGGCATTGCACCTATGTAAGTACGTCTGTGTCCCCGTATTTCGGCTTCATCGTGCAAACCTCCAAGCGCAATACGAATATATTTACGGTTCAGAGTCTGCGCAATTGATTTTCCGAGTGAAGTTTTTCCCACACCCGGAGGGCCATAGAGGCAAATTATCGGCGATTTGAGGTCGCCTTTCAGACGTAATACCGCCAAATGCTCAATGATGCGTTCTTTTACTTTTTCCAGCCCAAAATGGTCGCGATCGAGTGTGCGTTGTGCCCGTTTCAGGTCAAAATTATCTTTGGTATATTCGTTCCAGGGCAATGCCAGAATGGTTTCCACGTAGCTTGTCTGCGTAGGATATTCGGGCGAATGCGGGTGCATCCGTTCGAGTTTACTTAGCTCATTTTCAAATATTTCGGCAACATCCTTATTCCATTTTTTTGCTTTGGCTTTTTCGCGCATGTCAATAATTAATTGCTCATTAATGCCACCGCCCAATTCGTCCTGAATGGTTTTTATTTGTTGTTGCAAAAAATATTCGCGTTGTTGCTGGTCAATATCTTCTCGTGCTTTCGATTGAATATTTGCTTTAATCTCCAGAAGTTGAGACTCTTTATTCATTAATTCCAATAACTGATAGCCGCGTTCTTCCAAATCTTCAATTTCCAACAGTCGCTGTTTTTCGGGCACTTTCAAGGCGAAATTGCCGGCTATAAAATTGATGAGTTGTTCCGAACTGTCGATGTTGCGGATGGCAAACGATGTTTCGGGAGGAATTACGCCTGAGTTTTGTATTATTTTGACAGCCAGCTCTTTAATGGCTTCAATCAGTGCATTGAACACACGGTTATCATCGGCAGGCACTTTGTCTTCGAGCACTGTCACAAAACCTTTGTGGTACGGGTTTGTCGATACAATCTCTTTCAATTCAAAGCGTTGCAGACCTTGTAATAGTACGGTGGTACTATTGTCGGGCATTTCGAGAATGCGTACAATGCGAGCGATGGTACCGATGGCTTGCAAATCGTTTATTCCCGGGTCGTCCACCTTCACATCTTTTTGTGTGGTAGCCGCCAGAAGTCCGTTTTGCTGATACACTTCACGGATAAGGCGCAGCGATTTGTTGCGACTTACAGCAATTGGCATCACAATGTTGGGAAACATTACGGTGTTGCGTAACGGAAGTATAGGAATCAATTCATCAGGTTTCAGATTGACAGCAGTCGAATCGTTGCTGTCGGCCATGATGGAAAGATAGCCGGGTTGTTCATCGGAATTCTCTTCCGGGAGGTTGTTAAAGATGATATCCATGTCAAAATGTTAGTTGCGTTGTCAGATTGACAGCTTTTGCGCTGTCGCTATTCTTTTATAACGTTTAAGCGAGTGTTTAAACAACTGATTGATTATCAGTGAAAGTATTGCCGTATTAAGATGGCTGTGTTTTACTTTCATTTTATAAGCACCACTCAACAATTGTTGTGCCAATAATGGCTTATACAGCGGGCTCTTTTTTCGTCTCTTTTCTTTTATCTTTGAAAATCAGATAATTATAAAAAAACGCCTCAATCATTTAAAAAAAGAGGTGATATGTTTTGTGGTTTCAAATAAGCACCGTATCTTTGCACCGCTTTTGTGAGAGACAAATGGCCCATTCGTCTATCGGTTAGGACGCCAGATTTTCATTCTGGAAAGAGGGGTTCGACTCCCCTATGGGCTACAAAGATAAAAATTTTGAATTACAACTATGGCAAACCACAAATCATCTGTCAAGAGAATTCGTCAAACGGAAAAAAACCGTTTGCACAACCGTTATTATGCAAAAACTGCTCGTAATGCTGTAAGAAACTTGCGTGCGACTAAAGAAGCTGAAGCGGCTGCTGCATTGTTGCCCAAAGTGGCTGCAATGTTGGATAAATTGGCAAAACGCAACATGATTCACAAGAATAAAGCTAGCAATCTGAAATCGAAATTGGCAAAGCATGTGAACAAGTTAGCGAAATAGTCGCTTTATTCCAAAAAACTATATGCCCTCTGTCACAATCGTGATGGGGGGTTTCTTTTATGTGGCCATTGCTTTTCCAACCCATTTTTTGTACATTTGCAAGCCAAAATACGGTAACTCCGTTGTGTGGCAGTGCGATATCATGTGTCGAATAATCAAACACTTGATTGCACGTATTGATTTATAAAAGTATAGTGAATTTTCTTTTTTGGTGCTGCAAATTGTGTTTTGCCTGAAAGATATTCATTATTAATTATTCATTATTAATTAGTTAATACTATGTTTTCGGGGATTATAGAAGATGCTGCTACAGTCGTAGGTCTTACCAAAGAGTTTGACAACCTGCATATTACGTTGCGTTGCGCCTTTACCAATGAGTTGAAAATTGATCAAAGTGTGGCGCACAATGGTGTTTGCCTCACAGTTGTAAATATAAAAGACGATACCTATACGGTAACCGCTATTAAGGAAACGCTTGACAAATCCAACCTTGGACAATTGAAAATTGGCAGCAAGGTTAATCTTGAACGTAGCATTTTGATGAACGGTCGTCTTGATGGACATATTGTGCAGGGACACGTGGATCAAACGGCTATTTGTACTCATGTGCAGGAAAGCAATGGCAGTTGGTATTATACTTTTACCTACGTGGTTGCTCCCGAAATGGCATCACAGGGCTATGTGACGGTAGAAAAAGGGTCGGTGTGCGTGAATGGTGTCAGTTTGACGGTAGTTAACTCAAAACTCGATAGTTTTTCGGTAGCCATCATTCCTTATACCCGCGATCACACCAATTTCGATCAAATTATCGTGGGTTCGGTAGTGAATCTTGAATTTGATATTGTGGGAAAATATCTGAGCCGCATGTTGCAAGTAAACATGCTATAATAGACATTGAAACCCAAAACCAATGTTCATAGCGAGTGCCATATATACCTTGTGTAAAAAAATAAACATATGAAGTTTAAACTTTTCTTTTTGCTTATAGTGTCGGGAATTTCATTCTCAAATTCTAATGCATGTACCAATTTTCTTGTGGGTAAAAACGCATCTACTACAGGGTCCACATTTATATCGTATGCGGCCGATTCTTATTTTCTGTTTGGCGCATTGGTGTATCGCCCGGCTGCGGATTATCCGAAAGGCACAATGGTTGATGTACACGATTGGGATACAGGGAAATACATGGGAAAAATTCCGCAAATTGAACATACAAATTCTGTCGTTGGTAACATGAATGAGTATCAGGTATCAATTGGTGAAACGACTTTTGGCGGAAGAGAAGAATTGGTGGATACTACTTCGATCATGGACTATGGAAGTCTTATTTACACTGCATTACAACGTGCTAAATCGGCTCGCGAAGCCATCAAAGTGATGACTACTCTGGCGGAAGAGTACGGTTATGCCAGCGAAGGCGAATCGTTTTCGATAGCCGATCCGGAAGAGATTTGGATACTTGAAATGATGGGAAAAGGGTCTAAAGGCAAAGGTGCCGTATGGGTTGCCCGTCGCATTCCCGATGACTGCGTGTCGGCTCATGCCAATCAGGCGCGCATCACCACTTTTCCGCTCGATAAGCCTGACGAATGCCTTTTTGCACCCGATGTGATTTCTTTTGCGCGCGAAAAAGGTTATTTTACCGGCAACAATACTGAATTTAGCTTTTCGGATACTTACGCTCCACTCGATTATGTGGCCTTGCGTGCTTGCGAAGCCCGTGTGTGGTCGTTTTTCCGTAAAATGGATCCGGCAATGGACAAATATTTGTCGTATATAAAGGGCGAAACCAAAGAACGTATGCCATTGTGGATTAAGCCGGTACAAAAGGTCTCATTGCAAGATTTGATTCATGCCATGCGCGACCGTTACGAAGGCACGGAGCTTGATATTACGAAAGGAATTGGTGCAGGCCCTTACGGTTCGCCGATGCGTTGCAGTCCGTTGACATGGAAACTGGACGGAAAAGAGTATCTCAACGAACGCCCCACGGCCACTTATCAAACCGGCTTTTCGTTTATTGCCCAAATGCGTCACTGGATGCCCGACCCTGTGGGAGGTATCTTTTGGTTTGGCGTGGACGATGCCGCTTGCTCGGAATATGTGCCCATGTATTGCGGCATTACCAAAACACCGCTTTGCTTCGACGAACATAACGGTAGCTTGTTGAAATTCTCGTGGACATCCTCCTTCTGGATTTTCAACTGGGTGTCGAACATGGCTTACACCAAGTATTCATACATGATTGAAGATATTCGCAAGCTGCAAACCAAATGGGAAACTCAATTTACCGATACGGTTCCTTCAATAGATAAGTCGGCCGCTGAAATGTATGCAAAAGACCCTGTGGCTGCCCGTGCTTTCCTTACCGAATACAGCACCACGCAAGCCGAAGCCGTAACAGCATCGTGGAAAGAACTTGGCGAATACATGATGGTGAAATACATGGATGGCAATATTAAAATTGAGAAAGATGGTAAATTTGTGCAGAATGAATACGGAATTCCGACCAAAATTAATCGGGTAGGCTACCCCGATGCATACCGCCACCAAATAGTTGACCCTGAGCCGGATAAATTTAGGGTGAAAACCAAAGAAGAGCTGGAACAACGGAAATAACAATTTGAAGATTTGAGAATGTGAAAATTTGGTAATAAAGCTCCTCTGTAGAAAATAATCCTGATACTTGCTTTTTTTGTTCCACTTATGGAACTTGAATTGAAAATCAGCGATAGCTAAACTTTGAACCTGAAATTAAAAAATGTCTCAAATTACCTCATACACTCAATTACCCGGCCCAATCGGAGTTTTCGATTCGGGATACGGAGGTTTGACTATTCTAAACGCCATTCGTCAGCGTTTGCCGCAATACGATTACCTCTATTTGGGCGATAATGCGCGTAATCCCTATGGAACGCGCTCGTTTGAAGTGGTTTATCAATACACGCTGGAGTGTGTAAAGCGATTGTTTGAATTGGATTGTCAGCTGGTGATTTTAGCCTGTAATACTGCTTCGGCAAAAGCGTTACGCACTATTCAGCAGCACGATTTACCATTAATTGACCCGCGAAAACGAGTATTGGGTGTCATTAGACCTACTATAGAGACTATCGGTTCATTGACAAAAAGCCGTCATGTAGGTTTGGTAGGAACAACAGGTACCATACAGTCGCTCTCTTATCCGTTGGAGATAGCCAAATTGTTTCCTGACATTACAGTGGTGGGTGAGGCTTGCCCCATGTGGGTGCCTTTAGTGGAGAATGCCGAATATGACTCGGAAGGAGCCGATTATTTTGTGAAGAAGAATCTGAACAATCTATTTAAGGCTGATCCGTCGATTGATACCCTGATTTTGGGCTGTACTCATTATCCGTTATTGTTGGATATGATTAAAAAATATACTCCCGAAGGGGTGAATCTGGTGGTGCAGGGCGATATTGTAGCCGACAGTTTGGCCGATTATTTGCTTTGTCACTTCGAAATTGAGCAACAATGTACTACTGGCGGTACGTGTCGGTTTTATACCACCGAATCAACAGAAAAGTTTGACTCGTCTGCTTCTGTTTTTATGGATAAAGAAATTGTAGCTCAACAACTTATGCTTTAAAATATTTGTAATTTGTGTAGCCATGCCAGTTAATATTCCCGATAGCTTACCTGCCGTTGATCTGTTGAAAAGCGAAAATATTTTTGTGATGGATTCCTCACGTGCTTCCATGCAAGATATTCGTCCACTTAAAATAGTGATTCTCAATTTGATGCCGGTTAAAATTACCACAGAAACCGATTTAATTCGTCTGTTGTCAAATACACCGCTTCAGCTTGAGATTGACTTTATGCAAATCAAAAGTCATACGTCAAAGAATACTCCTATCGAGCATATGATGGCATTCTACAAAGACTTTGAATTGATTAAAACGCAGAAGTACGACGGGATGATTATTACCGGTGCTCCTCTCGAATTGATGGAATTTGAAGAGGTGAGTTATTGGAGTGAAATTACCAAAATTTTTGATTGGGCACGTACGCATGTCACCTCCACGTTTTACATTTGCTGGGCAGCGCAAGCGGGTTTGCACTATTTTTACGACATACCTAAATATCCGTTAGACCAAAAAATGTTCGGGGTGTTTGAGCACAAGCTTAATGATTCGTACAATCCCATTTTCAGGGGTTTTGATGAGGTATTTTTTGCACCGCATAGCCGTCATACCGAAATCCGTCGCGAAGATATTCTCAAGCGTCCGGAGTTAACATTGCTTTCCGAGTCGGAAGAGTCGGGTGTGTATATGGTGATGGCGCGTAACGGGCGTGAGTTTTTCATTACCGGCCATGCCGAGTATGCTCCCAATACGCTTGATAATGAGTATAAACGCGATTTGGGAAAGGGTTTGCCGATAGAGTTACCGAAGAATTATTATCGGAATAACGATCCGTCACAATTGCCTCTTGTGAAATGGAGAGGTCATGCTAATTTATTGTTTACTAATTGGTTGAATTACTTTGTCTATCAGGAAACTCCTTTCGATGCCGAAAATATTCATTAATGCGTAAACGTTTTATTTCCTTCATTATTTGAATAAATTTATACACGGAGCAACTAAATATTGTATCTTTGCAAAACAATGAGTAAAGCCTAATATAATACTACTAATAATTTATTGAAAATGAATACATTACTATTTCTGAGCTATGAGCACCTTCTCATCATTGCGTTGATTGTGTTGCTATTATTTGGCGGAAAGAAAATTCCTGAACTGATGCACGGCCTCGGCAAGGGAGTGAAAAGCTTTAAAAGCGGAATGAAGGACGTGGAAGAAGAGGTGAAAAAAGGTGTCGACGAAGTGAAGGACACCAAAGAGGAAGCTAAGTAATTGCCTTTATATCTTCACGTTTGGCGGCAGAAAAGCAGTAATATCTTTTCCGTAGGTCAATAAATCGCGCACCACAGTCGATGAAATAAATGAGTAACTTGGGTCGGTGTTGAGAATTACAGTTTCGAGACCCACTAAGTGCTTGTTGGCATCGGCGATGGTGCGTTCGTATTCAAAGTCGCTCACAGAGCGCAATCCCCGCAAAATAAAGCGTGCATCAACCTCTTTGGCAAAATCCACTGTCAATGTGTTGTACTCTTGCACCTTCACACGTGGCTCGTCACCAAACGCCTGTCGAATCATCTCCACACGTTTTTCGACCGAAAAGAAGGTCTTTTTTGCCTGATTTACTCCCACACCTATCACTATCTCATCAAAGAGATGCAACCCACGTTTTACTATGTCGAAATGACCGATAGTAAACGGGTCGAATGTGCCCGGGAAAATGGCTCGCTTCATATTTTTTGAATCATGAGCCAAGAGCCCAGAACCCAGAACCAAGACTAATTCTCATATACACGACTTGTCAGATAGTCTTGATTCTTGGTTCTTGATTCTTGATTCTCTATTTATAATTTTGCTTTCAGTGCTTTGCTTTCGGCTTCAAAACCGGGTTTGTCCAAAAGGGCAAACATGTTTTTCTTGTAAGCTTCTACTCCCGGTTGGTCAAATGGATTTACGCCCAATACGTAACCACTTATTCCACAAGCTTTTTCAAAGAAGTAAAGCAATTGTCCTAAGTAAAACTCGTCAAGCTTTGGCAATTCAATTTTCAGGTTTGGTACACCGCCGTCCACATGTGCCAACATGGTGCCGAGTTCTGCCATTTTGTTTACTTCACCCACGCGCTTGCCCACCAAGAAATTAAGTCCGTCTAAGTTTGCTTTATCGGAAGGAACATTAACAGTATAGTTTGGCTCTTTAATCGAGATAACGGTTTCAAAGATAGTGCGTTCGCCTTCCTGAATCCATTGGCCCATTGAGTGAAGGTCGGTGGTGAAATCGACTGAGGCAGGATAAATACCTTTGTTTTCTTTACCTTCGCTTTCGCCGTAAAGTTGTTTCCACCATTCGGCCACAAAGTGCAATTTTGGATGAAAATTCACCAGAATTTCAATCTTTTTACCGCTCTTATATAACTCATTACGAGTTGCAGCATAGACAGCAGCCGGGTTTTCGGCAAAAGGAGTTTCGGGTACACAGGTTTTTTCCATTTCAATGGCTCCTGCCACCAATTGGCGGATATTGAGTCCGGCAACAGCGATAGGGAGTAGTCCAACCGGAGTTAAAACCGAGTAGCGACCACCAATATTGTCGTCAATGATAAATGTTTTGTAGCCTTCTTGTGTAGCCAGTGTGCGCAATGCTCCACGGGCTTTATCGGTGATGGCAACAATCAGTTTTTGAGCCGCTTCTTTGCCTTGTTGCGCTTCCAGTTGTTCTCTCAAAAGACGGAACGCCAATGCCGGTTCGGTGGTAGTTCCCGATTTAGAAATGGATATAATACCAAACTTTTTAGTTTTCAATAAAGTTTGCAGTTCATACAGATAGTCCTCGCCGATATTGTGACCGGCATAAACCACTACCGGATGTTTGCGTTCGGTTTGTAACCAGTCGAAGCTGTTCGACAGCGCATCAATTACCGCTTTGGCACCTAAATAGCTTCCGCCGATACCAATTACCACCACCACTTCGCAATTGTCAATCAGAATTTTGGCTGTTGCTTCGAGGTCGGCTAAGTGTGCTTCGGTGATTGATGTGGGTAAGTTGAGCCATCCCAAAAAATCGCTACCTTTGCCGCTGCCGGCATGAAGCGCGGTGTTATTTGCTTTCACTACGGACTCGTAACCGTACACTGTTTCTTTGGAGATAAAACCAAAGGTCTTGTCAATATTGATACTTATTTTTCCCATTGTGATGTAAATATTATTGAATGTTGTAAAACCATATTAATGTCTTTACTCTTTTATCTTTGTTCTTTATTCTTTATTCTTTATTCTTTATTCTCGCTCTATTACCGCATCATTTCCGTCAAAGCTCTTACCTGAAGGATTGGTGAGGCTCTGTTATACAGTACATTATATACCACATCCATGATGGGCATATTGACATGGTAACATTCGTTGATCTCCTTAATACATTTTGCACCGTAGTAACCTTCGGCAATCATTTCCATCTCCAACTGAGCTGTTTTTACCGAATAGCCTTTGCCAATCATGGTGCCGAAAGTGCGGTTGCGGCTGAATTTGGAGTAACCGGTCACCAATAAATCGCCCAGATAAGCCGATTCGTCAATGCTGCGCGGAATAGGATGAACGGCATTGCAGAAGCGTTGCATCTCTTGTATGGCGTTGGAAATAAGCACTGCCTGAAAGTTATCGCCATATTTTAATCCGTGACAGATACCGGCAGCAATCGAATAGACATTTTTGAGTACTGAGGCATATTCAATACCGGTGACATCGTCGGTAGTACTCGTTTTTATATAGTTGTTGGTCAACACACAAGCCAGTTTGCGAGCCTTCTCGCGGTTGCTACATGCTATAGTAAGATAGGAGAGGCGCTCCAATGCTACCTCTTCGGCATGACAAGGACCTGCCAATACGACCAAATTATCTTTGGGTACTGCAAAAAACTGTTGGAAATAGTCGGTTACAATCAGGTTTTCATCCGGCACAATTCCTTTAATGGCAGTAACAATGGTCTTACCTTTCAGTGATTGACGCAACTTTTTGAGGTGCATCTTCAAAAAAGGCGATGGCGTAGCAAATATCAGCGTGTCCGACTGTTTTACCACATCATTTATTTTGCTGGTAAAATTAATACGGTCAATATCAAATTTTAACCCGGTAAGGTAGGACGGATTTTTGCTTACCCGCATAAATTCGTCAATCTGATCCTGACGGCGCATATACCAGTTGATAGTATCCTGAGTGCTCAGCAGAATTTTGGCAATGGCTGTTGCCCAACTTCCACCGCCGCAGACGGCAATTCGTCCGGGGAAGAACTCGGAACTCTGTTTATCGCTTTCGTTGGCCATGATTTATCGGTTAATAGCATTTTCAACCCATGCCGTCACCTCTTCTTTGGTGGGGTTTGTTAGTTCTAACTTCAGTTTTTTATTCAGCCCGCACAAATCCTGATGCAATTTGTTGGGATTTTGCACTTTCAATGAATCAACGGTGAAGAATCCTGCTTTGTGAAGCGGTTCCACCCATGCCTCTGGCACGCCGATGGTGGCAAAAATAGCTGCTCCGTCTTTGCGTTGTACCTTTTCGGGGCGCATTTGCGGAAAGAATAGCACTTCCTGAATTGACATCTGACCGGTCATTAACATCACGAGGCGATCCATTCCAATTCCCATTCCGGATGTGGGAGGCATGCCGTATTCCAACGAGCGTACAAAGTCCATATCAATAAACATGGCTTCGTCATCTCCTTTTTCACTCAGTTTTAATTGCTCCTGGAAACGTCCGAGTTGGTCGATTGGGTCGTTGAGTTCCGAATAAGCATTGGCCAATTCTTTACCGTTTACCATCAATTCGAAACGTTCGGTCAGTTCGGGATTATCGCGGTGACGTTTGCAAAGCGGCGACATTTCGCGAGGATAATCGGTGATGAAAGTTGGCTGTATGTAGTTTCCTTCGCATTTTTCACCGAAGATTTCATCAATCAGCTTGCCTTTTCCCATGGTTTCGTCGGCATCGATATGTAATTGTTTGCACACTTCGCGCAATTGCACGTCGTCCATACCGTTAATGTCGATGCCTGTAAATTCTTTGATAGAATCGATCATGCTGATGCGTTTGAACGGCGTTTTAAAGCTGATAATATTATCACCTACTTTAGTTTCATTGGTTCCGTTCACGTCCTTACAGATTTTTTCAATCATGTTTTCAGTGAAAGTCATCATCCAGTTGTAGTCTTTATAAGCTACATAAATTTCCATTACTGTAAATTCAGGATTGTGCGTGCGATCCATTCCTTCGTTGCGGAAGTTTTTGGAGAATTCATACACGCCTTCAAATCCACCCACAATCAGTCGTTTCAGGTACAACTCATTGGCAATACGCATATACAGCGGAATATCTAATGCATTGTGATGTGTAGTAAACGGGCGAGCCGAGGCTCCACCGGGGATTGGCTGTAAAACAGGCGTTTCTACTTCGATATAGCCTTCGGCTTCAAAATAGCTGCGCATCGATTGATATACCTTGGTGCGTTTGAGGAAAATATCTTTTATGCCTTCATTAACAATAAGGTCTACATAACGTTGACGGTAGCGTTGTTCGGGGTCTTCAAAAGCATCGTAAGCCACGCCGTCTTTGTATTTGACAATAGGAAGCGGGCGCAACGATTTGCTGAGCACCGTCAATTCTTGTGCATGAACCGATATTTCGCCCATTTGGGTACGAAACACATATCCTTTGATGCCGATAAAGTCGCCGATGTCTAACAGCTTTTTGAAAACAACGTTATACATCGTTTTCTCTTCGTCGGTGCTGATATCGTCGCGGGTAATATATAGCTGAATGCGTCCGACAGAGTCTTGCAGCTCCACAAACGAAGCTTTGCCCATAATGCGGCGGCTCATTATCCGCCCGGCAATGGTTACTTCCCATCGCGGGGCATCGTCTTTAAAGTCTGATTTAATAATATCCGAAAGTGCGGTAACCTGATATGCAGCAGCGGGGTAGGGGTCAATCCCAAGATTGCGCAATCCGCTGAGGCTCTCCCTGCGTAACTGCTCTTGTTCACTTAATTCCATAGGTTTTTTTTAGAAACGGTTTCGTGCCGCAAAGATACGCTTTTTTGCCCAAAACCGTATAGATGAGAGCAAGAAACTGATAGTAAAGCTCTGTAAAGAAGTGCATAAACGGGCTCAAATCAGATTATTTCAACGAAATGAGTAAGAAAGTGATACTCAGGATAGATATGACGATTACAATGATCCTTCATACCACTTCAAAAAAGAAAATAGTAACCGCACTATCGCTTTTTTTATATTAAAAAAAGAATTACCTTTGAGACGAGAAAATTTCATCTTTGCACGAAGGTTATATCAGTAGATTGTTCGGCGTTACGTGTCGTTACCGTCGGGAGTAAAAGCAAGGTTCTTGCCTTGCTGGCTCAAAAGCGGGAGCTTTTGTGTTATGTCCAACGCTCCGCTGGGCGGAACGCTGAACAATCTGGATTAAAGAATAGCCTACGGAGAACCGGGATAAAATCTGATAAGTTTTGCACATCATTTTAAGGTTTAAGGTAAATATTGAAACAATTTAGTGGCAACAAGAAATCGCCACCGCCTAATCCTAATGGACGATAACACTAGGAATAATTTTTTTAATCAATTTATTATGAAGACTAAATTATCTTTAGGACTGTTTGTAATAGCAGTTGTATTTGCATTCAGTTCAAAGCAACAGATGAATGCAGCGCCATTAAACTATCCTAACCAGGAGATTGCAAGCTTAATTAACCCGCCAACAGATGCTAGCTCAACGAATGATCGGCAGGTAATGCAAGGAAAAATAACCTCTTATAACGAAAAAGGAGGTTATGGTACTGTAAAAGCAGAAACAACGGGCGCGAGTTACGTATTTGTTAAATCGGATTGCACAGATGGATATAAACCAAAGCTAAATGATAAGGTATCGTTCGAACTTGTATTACAGAAGAAGGGTGTGATAGCAGTTAACGTCAAAGCAAGTAAATAATTTTAGTGCTTATTTTTCAAGTCTATCAGACCTGGAATTTGCAATCCCGGTATAAACAAATATGATTAGGATTTGACGCATATTTTCGCAGATCTCTTTAGAATTATAGTGATGGCCTGACTTTTCCACAAACGGAACAAATCAGGCTATCACTGTTTAGTCCAAGAACGTCGAGATAGCAGATTCTCGTTCAAGATGAGCGAAGTGTTCCCGATAGCTATCGGGATTGGACGCAAAATTAAATCAGTTTGCAACTGATTGTGGTTGCAAACCACTTTGGTTTTCAGCACAAGATACCGCTTCGCTCAATCTTGCGCTAAACATCAGGCAAACTTGGAACAAGGGTTGTAACGTGTCGATATGGTAAAGTCATGGTTTTTTCCTCACAATTTCAAAAGCGGAATTTTAAAATTCAAAAAATTGGCATAACTGCTTGGAAAAGCTAAAAAAGTTTTCTATATTTGCATCACGCATAGAGGTATTTCCAGTGGGAAAGTAGCGAAAACGGTTGTTGTAGGCTCTCCGGCACGCTTTATCTGTTGCAAAGCCCTGTCAACAGCTGTTGAAACCATTTTACATCAGTTGCAAAGCCCTGTCAACAACTGTTGATACCATTTTACATCAGTTGCAAAGCCCTGTCAACAACTGTTGAGACCATTTTACATCAGTTGCAAAGCCCTGTCAACAACTGTTGAGACCATTTTACAACACTTGCAAAGCCCTGTCAACGACCGTCAGAGCCCCTTTGCAACCCTGGCAGCAAACGTTTGTTAATTATCATATAGTTTACCCATTAATTCTAACGCCTATGTTAATCGAATCGACGAACTTAGCCATTGCCCGCCTGATGGATTTCTATCAGGTGATGAGCCTTATCAACGGTTTCCTGCACAAGGAAGATGTCGCCGCGCTGAACCTGACAGCAGTAACAGGTGGTTTTAATTCCGCTTTCGTCAGCCTCGACACCAGCCTGAAACAGGCACAAAAAACAGGCTATACCGATGCTATCATCAGTTCCGACGACAATCGCGACAGCGTCCTCACCGGATTTCTCGGTACGGCGCGCAACTTGGTATACTTTCCCGACACGACCATTGTCGCCGCTGCCGCACAGCTGCTGATCGTGATCGACAAGTACGGCTCGGGCATTGCCCGCCTGCCGCAACGCGAAGAGACTGCAACGTTGACCAATATGGTAACCGACCTGCGAAATGCCGACAATGCTCCACTGCTGCAAACCACCAATCTGACCGCTTGGGTGGATAAGCTGGACGAAGCCAACCGCACTTTCGACGACCTCTACAGCCACCGTACCGAAAAGGAGTCCGAATTTATTACCGGGCTTACCCGCACCGAACGCGCCAACATGCAAACGGCCTTCGAAAAACTGGCACAGGCCATCGAAGCATACTCCTTTATCAACGGCGAAGCCGCCTACAAACCTCTGGCCGAGAAGATAAACACCGAAGTGGCCAACGTGCAGCAGGCCGCCAAGGCCCGCGCCACGTTAGCGGCCAATGCAGCCAAGAAAAAGGGCAACGAAGGAAAATAAACCACATCATACTCATCCGGCGCTATCAAGTCGCCGGATGAGTATTTTTTTGTACCTGCATGTTGCCCGATGCCGACTATTTATTTTCATTGCCGTCACTTTCAAGTGACGGGTTAAAATAGCGCGAAATACTCGGCTTTAGCCATACATTTACGCTACTGGTTCGGCTAAAGCCGAGTCTGAAATGTATATTGCTATCCGTCACTTGAAAGTGACGGCAATGAATAAACCCCGATCGCTTTTTTTATATTAAAAAAAGAATTACTTTTGAAACGAGAAAATGCCATCCTTGCACGAAGGCTATATCGTCAGATTGTTCGGCGTAACGTGTCGTTACCTTCGGAGGTAGAAGCGAGGCTCCAGCCTTGCAAACTCAAAAGCGGGAGCTTTTGTTTAAAAAAGTATATAGTCGCTGACTACGCCAAACGATCTGGGAGTAACAAAAAAAAGAAAGCTTGAAATTACCCTATAAACAATCAGAGACAATGAAAAAAACAATATTCCTCCTATTTATATTGGTTTTCAGTGTATTTGCCTGTGTAAATAAAAATGCTAGTCAAACAATACAGAATTGGCACATCACCAATGACACTTTATTGGTTGATAACCAGTTTGTTGATAATTTACCTCAAGATCAATGCAAGCAACTTTATATTGATACAGGGAATGACATTTTTAGATCTCATATTGGCCTTAATGATACATATGATCAGGACTTTATATATAATTTCATAGCAGCTAATAAGTATAATTTTCACTTTGGATACATGTATGGATATATGGTATTTGCATCACATTTTCCTTGTGTATACAATGAGCCAGTTATAATATTAGATTCATTGGATGTTGATAGTAGAAAAATGGTGCTGAATTGGGTGTTGGATGCTGCTCATGCAGGTGTAATGCATGGCAAATTGGTTTTTAACAGAATGAGTGCTTTAGGTGTTGGAGTCGTGAAAAACACAAAATTGGAAGATTTAATGGGAAAGTCAAATGTGACTAAACCGGAAACTAAAAAGGAAGATGAGAGCTTTTTCAAATTGAAATTTATAGGTAGCCATAATAATGTAAAAAATGACCACACTGAATACACAGTACCTGTAACACCTACCTTTGAATCCAAAGAAGATCAACGGCTAATTTGTCAAGAGGGGAATATTGATGCCTATAAACGGGTGAGAGAATTATACAAATCACATGGCATTGAGAGAGAAGCGTTTTTTTATTGCATTGTAATGGCTAATCGATACCACTATCAATCTGCTTATTTAGATGTGTACATGTGCCTATGGCAAGCCTTCAATGGAGGCAAAAAAGCAGAAATATGGGATATGACTCGGTTTGATCCCAAATCGAGAGACTTTGCAGTTCATTATCTAATGGAAGCCGCAAAACTTGGAAATTATACGGCAAAAACTATTTTAGCAAATAATTTTATGGGAGGTGTTAAATAAAAAGGGCATACTTTACACCACAAAAATTAGAAATTATGAGAGCATTTGTGTTTTTAATTATAATATTCTTTTTCGTTAGCTGTAACACTCCCAAGTTAATATTTGGCCACTATATTTCTGATTGTTATTTTAGTGGAAGACCACAATATGATATTAATATTCGAGCAGACTCAACTTATACGATAAAATACGGAGGTCTTTCGGGATCAAATTTTGAAGGCACATGGAAAACGAAGAAGGACACTATTTTTCTTTTAGACAACAATAAGAAAGGACGTGAGAAGTTGGACTATTCAGAGGATGTATGGGATTTTAATGGCAAACAAAAAGAGGATATGGTCAAATATTTTAAATTTTTGGATAGTCCTATAAGATGTCTGATAAAGAAGAATTATTTAATTCAAATACCTTACGATGTACCGTATAACAATAAAGGCCGTATTTTTAAAATTTGCAAGTAATATCTTAGATTTGAGGATAAATAAATAGTTCTTTGCAAATCAAAGAAAAACAGATAAATCGGATAAACAAAGCAGGTGTTTTTACCTGCTTTGTTTATTTCTAAAGATAGAAAGCTTCATGATAAATTTTGTCTGAGGGCAAATAAAATGATTTTATTGATACTATTTGACATAGATAATTTGGAATGCCCTCTTTCTTCATAGTATATTTGTATCTTTTCCCTGGTAAAAGAATCCGGGAGTAATACCCTGAAAACACATTCTTGCTGTGCGCAAAATAACCACTAAAATTATTGCTCTATGAGAATGCTACTGTTTTTGTTTATAAATCTGTTTTTACAACTATCGTGTATGCCAAACAATAAATTGACCCCCGAAGAACAACAGGTGATTCTGCAGAAAGGAACCGAACGCCCTTTTACAGGTACGTTATTGAATAACAAAGCGAAAGGTACGTATACCTGCAAGCAGTGCGATGCGCCGCTCTATCGTTCGGAAAGTAAATTTGACTCCGGTTGCGGATGGCCGAGTTTCGATGATGAGATTCCCAACGCCGTGCGTCATACGCCCGATGCTGACGGACAACGCATCGAAATAACCTGTGCCAAATGCGGTGCCCATTTAGGACATGTGTTTACGGGCGAGGGATTTACTCCTAAAGATACCCGCCATTGTGTCAACTCCATCTCCATGAAGTTTGTGCCCGACGAACTCCAAAAGGTGGAAACTGCCTGGTTTGCCTCGGGATGTTTCTGGGGAACAGAGTATCATTTCAGCAAGGCTAAAGGGGTGAAAGAGACCACCGTGGGTTATATGGGAGGTCATGTGGAAAAGCCTACCTACAAAGAGGTTTGCACCGGCACTACCGGCCATCTCGAAACTACGGAGGTGGTTTTTGACCCGACAAAAACTTCGTACGAGGAGATGGTAAAACTCTTTTTTGAGACCCACGACTTTTCCCAAACCAACGGTCAGGGTCCCGACATCGGTTCACAATACCTTTCGGCCATTTTTTATGCCAACGATGCTCAAAAAGCAGTTGCCGAGAAGTATATCAAAATATTGACCGAAAAGGGATACAAAGTGGCTACGGCGCTTCTTCCTGCAACTCGTTTCTGGAAAGCCGAAGAGTATCATCAGGATTATTACGACCACAAAGGCACAACGCCCTATTGCCATATTTATCGAAAGATATTCTAAGCAGTTATATTTTAATAACCAATGTTTTATCCTGCATTTAGTTGAATTAAAAGCCGACCGTTTTGTTTTGGCTCATGGTTCTTGACGCTTAAATCTTAATAAAATAATGACTTTATCTTCTTTTCTATCCGACAACGAATCGCGTATTTTGAGTGAGCTTTTCTCGCTTTTGTCTATTCCTTCCGTCAGTGCAAAGGCGGAGCATAAACCCGATATGCAACGCTGTGCGGAACGATGGAGTGAGCTATTGTTGCAGGTCGGGATGGATAGAGCCGAAGTGCTCCCGACTGCGGGAAATCCGGTGGTATTTGCTGAGAAATGGGTAGGTGATGCCTTGCCTACAGTGATGATTTACGGTCATTATGATGTGATGCCTGTGGAACCGTTGGAGCTTTGGAACAGCTCGCCGTTTGAACCTGTGGTGAAGGATGGTAAGATTTGGGCGCGCGGTGCCGACGATGATAAAGGTCAATCGTTTATGCATGCTAAAGCAGTTGAATATTTGCTGATTAACAACGAGTTGAGGTGCAATGTGAAGTTTTTGCTTGAAGGCGAGGAGGAGATTGGTTCCGGTAGCCTCGAAGCTTTTTGCGAAGCAAATAAGGTGTTGCTCAAGGCGGATGTGATTTTAGTATCGGACACCAGTATGTTGGGTGCCGATATGCCCAGTATTACGACCGGTTTACGTGGTTTGGCTTACTGGCAGGTGGAGGCGACAGGCCCTTGTCGCGACTTGCATTCGGGCATTTTCGGGGGTGCAGTTGCCAATCCAATCAACGAGCTTTGCAAGCTGATTGCCTCTCTTACCGATGCTCACGGGCGAATTACCGTTCCCGGTTTTTATGACGATGTGGAGGAGGTGTCGCCTGCCGAACGAGCTGCCATGCAACATATTCCGTTCGACGAAACGGCATATAAAGAAACATTGCAAATAAAAAATGTACAGGGGGAAGCCGGATATTCCACTTTGGAGCGAACGGGCATACGTCCCACCTTCGATGTGTGCGGCATTTGGGGTGGATACACCGGCGAAGGTTCCAAAACGGTGCTGCCGTCAAAAGCTTTTGCCAAGCTATCGTGCCGCTTGGTACCACATCAGGAGCACCATAAAATTGGGCTTTTGATAAAGAAATATCTGGAGAACAATGCTCCCGATTCTATCCGCATTGAGGTGACTCCGATTCATGGTGGCGACAGCTATGTGTGCCCCATCGATTTGGCTTATTACAAGGCTGCAGACGTGGGTTATACAAAAGCATTCGGCAAAAAACCGCTGCCTGTACGGCGCGGAGGCAGCATTCCCGTGATTGCTACATTCGAAAAGGTGTTGGGTGTGAAGTCGGTACTGATGGGTTTTGGTCTGGAATCGAATGCAATTCATTCACCCAACGAAAATTTTCCGGTGAGCATGTTCTTCACCGGTGTGACAGCTATTGTGGAGTTTTACCGTGAGTTAGCTAATCAACAGAATAACAGCTAAATTTGAGGTTGTATCTCTTTCAATAAAATAGATTGTGTGGGAGAATACTTCTCAATAGCACTTTTCACAGTACTCCATTTTGTGATATTACACATCGATAAATCCACAATAATCACATCCATTGGTGGTTGGCAATGCACATATACCACATTGCTGTTTGCGATAATTTCGGACGAAAAAGTCTCAATTTTTTCCCATGGTATCAACCCGTGTTTCACAGACCAAATGCCTGTATGGTCAATGGTTATCAGAGTTTTGGCACGAATGCCTTTGTACACCATCAATAGCCCGATTGTCAGCAATATGGTTGCAATAATGGAGATTAAGGTGACATAAATTTTGATGTACACGAACAAGAATAATGCCACCACAATTGTCCCTAATCCAAAGAGCACAAACTTATTTCTCGACTCTTTTACTTCGAAAATATCATTATTAGCTGCCGGATTGCTTCGGTTTGTCTCCATTTTTACGTATCGTATTAATCGTGTAGATATGAGACTACAAAAATACACTAATTTTTGAGTGATTACTATCAATTCCAGTTTTACTTCTTCAGCTTTATATTTAGCAGTTACAAATTTTGAAACGTTTTTATTAACAAAAAAGTTGTGAGTTGTTTTTGGGGAATTATAGAGTCTGTGTAATAGGTAGAGTTTTGCCGTAAATGTAGTACTTTTGTGTTTTCGTTATATGAATTGAACTATGAAGAAAACCTTATCACAACTTGTATCCGAGGGGAAAACCCTTATTTCGGACGGAGCATGGGGCACTTTTCTGCAAGCCAAGGGATTACAACCCGGCGAATGTCCCGAGCAATGGAACATTGATCGACCTGCCGATGTACTTGATATTGCCCGCAGCTATATTGCAGCCGGTGCCGATACTATTGAGACCAATAGTTTTGGAGGCAACCGTTTCAAATTGTCTGCTTACGGGCTCGAAAACAGTGTGTATGAAATTAATAAAGCCGCAGCGGCACTGTCGCGACAAGCGGCCGGTGACGAAAAATATGTGTTAGGCTCGGTTGGGCCAACAGGTAAGATATTGATGATGGGCGATGTAACCGAAGAGGAGCTTTACGAAGCATTTAAGGAACAGTCAATTGCGCTTTCGGAAGGCGGTGCCGATGCCATTATAATTGAAACTATGACAGCCCTCGACGAAGCTACTATCGCCGTCCGTGCCGCACGCGAAAATACCTCTTGCGAAGTGATTTGCACCATGACTTTTGACCACACTCCCACAGGCGAATTTCGGACAATGATGGGCGTTTCTCCTGCCGAAATGGTGGAAGAGTTGAAGAGTGCAGGAGCTCATATTATTGGTGCTAATTGCAGTAATGGTATTGAGGGAATGGTGAAAATTACAGAAGAGATACGTGCTGTTGATTCGCAAATTCCTATTCTGATTCACGCCAACGCGGGTATGCCGATGTACGAAGACGGAAAAACAGTTTTTCCAGAATCGCCTGAAATGATGGCTTGTGTGGCACCACAACTATTGCGAGCGGGAGCTAATATCATTGGCGGCTGCTGTGGCACTACACCTGAGCATATCAGTAAGTTGGCAGAATCGCTTCGCCCACTTCATTAAAGGATTGTGGAGTATAAGCAGGAGTCAGTTTCATAGCAAATTCGCTGAAAATCAATCAGAATTAATAATCCTTGTATGTCATTTTTGCGACATTACATAAGACCTAAGCATGTTAAATATTTTCAATAAACCGTATCCTTTTAATGATGATTTGAAGTATAATATCAAAATCATTTTTTTTACCAGCATCGTGGTCTTTGTATTTCTGTTCCTGTTTCAACCATTCAATATCAGCTTATTGCCTACCAAGCCAAAGTATTACCTGATTGTTGGGTTGGCAATAGTTACTTTTTTATCGCTGAGTTTTCATTTGTTGCTAATGCCGGCTTTTTTTCCGAAGCTATTTAAATCATCTAAATGGAATATCAAAAAGGAAATTCTGTGGGATGTGTGGGTGTTATTCACTATTTTGGGTGGATATTTTCTTCTCAACACTGCACTTGGCACCTTGAAATTTGGATTTGATCTGGTGGTAGAGCTTGTGTTGGTGGCTGTTGTACCTATCACGTTTATCATTGTGGTCAATCACAATAAAATGCTTCGTTCGCACTTAAAAGTAGCTGATGAACTAAGTAAAAAACTGAAAGAACATAAGCTGATTCAGGAAAAAATCATCTATTTCAATTCCGATTACCAAAAAGACAGTCTTGCCGTAAAAGTAAACCTGCTTTTACTGATTCGTTCAGCAAATAATTACATTGAAGTGTTTTGGAAAGAAGGCGAAACTATTAAAAACCAAATGGTGAGATGTAGTCTTCTGTATGCCGAAGAGCTGCTGAAAGAGTATAAATTTATATTCAAATGTCACCGCTCTTTTTTAGTCAATATCAATTATGTGGATAGAATTGAAGGCAACTCACAAGGGTATAAACTGTTTTTTGAGAATGTCCATTTTGCGATTCCTGTTGCAAAAACCTCTGTGGTTAAGCTTCAGGAACTCATCTAAAGGTTTTTCTTATCATTATTCTGATTTCAGAATTTGCCTTCAAAGCATTCCCGGATTCAGTATTATGTCGGTTTAAAATTGAGAATATTTTACAAGGGTTATTCCTTATTTCGGCTCCTATTGCTCTTCTGTTTGCTTATTTCTCCCCTAAATTAACTTTATTCACCCCTAAAAACGTTTTCTGCACCTATATTCATTGATTTATCCCTATTTGTTTCAGACCTCGAAGCCAGCGTGTACTTTTGCCCGAAATTCAATTATTATTCAATTATGAATTCATTAAGAATAGGGGATATTGTGGCACGTTTGCCCATCGTACAGGGCGGTATGGGAGTAGCTATTTCGTTGTCAGGTCTTGCCTCGGCAGTAGCCAACGAAGGTGGTATCGGTGTGATTTCGGCGGCAGCCATCGGAATGACAGAGCCTGATTATATGCGTAACTTCCGTGCGGCAAACAAACGAGCACTGCAACGTGAAATTCGTAAAGCAAGAAGTCTGACCGATGGTATAATCGGAGTCAATATAATGATGGCGCTCACCGACCACGAGGAACTGATAAAAGTTGCCGTGGAAGAGAAAATTGATCTTGTGATTATGGGTGCAGGACTGCCTTTGCGCATCCCTGGAATGTTGGCTGAAGCCGGATATGTAGATTTTCACACAAAACTGGCTGTGAAAGTATCGTCGGGTAAGGCTGCAAAACTGATTTTTCAATACTGGGCCAATAAATATAACCGTATTCCTGATGCCGTGGTGGTTGAAGGACCACTTGCCGGAGGGCATTTGGGCTTCAAAGCCGAAGAGGTGACAGGCGACGTTGTTCCGTTGCATTGCTTGATTGAAGATACCGTACGTGAGGTAAAAATATTTGAAGCACAATTCGGTAAAACTGTGCCTGTGATTGCTGCCGGTGGTATTTATACCGGAAAGGATATGTATGAAATTATGCAAGCCGGTGCTACCGCAGTGAAGCTGGGCACACGTTTTGTACCAACTTTCGAGTGTGATGCCGATATGGCTTTCAAGGAGACTTACATTTCTTGCAAAGAAGAAGATATTACTATTATCAAAAGCCCTGTGGGATTGCCTGGTAGAGTAGTGAAAAATGAGTATGTGTCTGAGGTTCTCAAAGGAAATACCAAGCCGTTTAAGTGTGTATGGAATTGTTTGAGCTCATGTGATTATAAAAAAGCACCCTATTGTATCGCTCTTGCATTACACAATGCTTCAAGAGGAATTATGACTGACGGCTTTGCTTTTGCAGGTTCTAATGCTTTCAGAACCACAAAAATTCAACATGTGTCGGAGATAATCAATGAATTGGTGACTGAATATAATGCAGAGGAAATTCGACAACAGGCAGTTTCAAAAGTTCTTGAAGAAGTAAACGTGGCTTAAGCATCTCATTACTTTTCAAAATTAAACATAGCGCATCGGAACATTAATAATGTTCGGTGCGCTGTTTGGTTTTTTAAAGGTTTTGTTTCATACACAATGCGTGTTCTGATGCGTATCTTTGTATCATTACAAAGTCGGGAAATTCAGTGAAATGCCCGGTTTCATTTTATTAACTTTGTTGCATTAAATTGATTGTATGACGAACCGTAAACTGAAATGCGGAATGCGTTTGATGAATCTTTAATGTCAACCAATAAAAAGTAACGGCATGAAATATAAATTGTTAGGAAATACAGGATTAAAAGTATCCGAACTTTGTCTGGGTACAATGACTTTTGGCGGACGCGGAATGTGGACGGCAATTGGCACACTTCCGCAGAATGAGGTGAACGAATTGGTAAAACAATCGGTTGATGCCGGAATAAATTTTATTGATACGGCAAATGTGTACAGCGAAGGGCTTAGTGAAATTATGACCGGCAAAGCGATAAGGGAATTAGGCCTGAAGCGTGATGACCTTGTGATTGCTACAAAAGTAAGGGGTGTAATGGGCGAAGGACCCAATAATTCGGGTTTGAGTCGCAAGCATATTTTACAGCAAGCCGATGAAAGCCTTTCGCGCCTCAATATGGATTACATTGATCTTTATCAAATTCATGGTTTCGATCCTTTGACTCCTTTTGAAGAGACTTTAGATGCGCTCGACACTCTGGTGAAAAGCGGAAAAGTGCGTTATATAGGGTGCAGTAATCTGGCTGCATGGCAAATTATGAAAGCATTGGGTATTTCAGCACAGCAACATTTGGCTAAATTTGTGTCGTTGCAAGCCTATTATACAATTGCCGGGCGCGATTTGGAAAGAGAAGTTGCACCTTTACTCTTTGACCAAAAACTGGGACTTATGGTGTGGAGTCCTTTGGCAGGGGGCTTCTTGAGTGGAAAATACAGTCGCAATGCTGCTACCGAAGAAGGCCGTCGTGTGAACTTCGATTTTCCGCCCGTCAACAAAGAAAAAGCGTTCGATATTATTGATGTGATGCAGGATATTGCGCAACACAAAGGTGTCACGGTTGCTCAAATTGCACTGGCCTGGTTGCTTCATCAACAGGTTGTTACTTCGGTAATTATAGGAGCAAAAAAGCCTGAACAACTTCAGGACAACCTTAAAGCGGTGGATGTAAAACTGTCTGTTGACGAACTGGCACAACTGGATGAGGTAAGTAAATTAAATCCCGAATATCCGGGTTGGATGATTCTACGCCAAGGAGCCGATCGGAAAGTGTAAAATATTATGCACTACTCAATTGGAGTATATCAGACTGATAATTGAAGGTAAAAGCGCTATAAATCTATTTTCTTATGGAGCTGTATATTTTGTACAGCTCCATTTTTATGTGCAATTTTCTCAAAATAAAATTTATTTGTTGCATTTTATGGTTAAGGATAATTTTATATCTTTGTGTGCAAAATAATAAGCCTCTGTTGATTTTCTAAACATCATGTAATGATATTTAGGAGTGAAAAATTTGTTCTACATATCCTTATTCTAAAAAATAAAAATATACTCATGAAAAAACTCACTTTGATTTTTATATTATCAGGTTTATCTTTTTTTGGACAAGCCCAAACAACCTTATATTTAGACAATACAGGAAAGAAAGTAAAAACTTTTGAAGAGTGCCAATATTATATTACCACCACACATGACTCTGTCCATTTTGATAAAGTATATCTCCGTCTGTATAGCAAACCAAAGCAGCTGATGAAAGAACAATTTTTTTCCTCTTTTATAATGAAGAAGAAAGATGGAACTCAAAGAGAATGGTATGTGAATGGCAAGATTAAAGAAGAGGAGAATTATAATGATGGCAAGCGAGAAGGCAAACATCAAGCATGGTTTGGCAATGGTAGGTTATATATTGATGAGAGTTATAAAAACGACAATTTGGATGGTATTGCAAAAGAATGGTATTTCACAGGTCAACTTAAAAAGGATGCAAATTATACGGATGGTGTTTTGACAGGCCAACTTTTGACTTATTGGATAAATGGAAAGATAAAACGTGATGACACTTATAAAAAAGGGGAGTTAATCAGTGGGCAATGTGCCGATTCCATTGGAAATAACATAGCTCATTTTGATTATATTCTAATGCCACAGTTCCCGGAAAATGCCGTAGGTGCATATTTAGCGAAGAATATACGGTATCCTGTTGCAGCGCAACAAATTGGAGCACAAGGTAGGGTAATTGTACAATTTGTGGTGAATATTGATGGAACCATAATAGGTGCACATGTCATTCAAGGTGTAAATCCCGATTTAGATGCTGAAGCGGTGAGAGTAGTGTCAAAAATGCCTCAATGGATTCCGGCTAAAATTGATGGTGAGCCGATTAAAGTGGAATATACTCTTCCTGTCAATTTTAAGCTTCAATAGTTTCAAATATTGCAGAGATCTAATGGCAATGGGCATCTATAAAGCTATGTGTTTGGCTCATCACAAGAGGTTGCAAAATGGAATTACCATTCTTCAAGAGTTCTTCTACCGTAATTCCTTTAGCTTGCGCTAACTTCCAGTAAATTGTTTCAATGTCAAGCTTGCTTTCGTCGGTTTCGGTACAAAGTCGCTCCAAAGGAGTAATAATCACGCTTTCGAAATTAAAATGTTCGCCGAACGAGAGGTAAAAGCCGTGTTGCAGAAGCTCTTTTGCCAATTCCGGTTTACCTCTGAAGCCATGAATAATCCAGGGAACGGAAGGCCGCAATTCTGTATGAAGCGCAACGATTTCCTGCCACGCTTTTACGCAATGAATTATCAACGGTTTACCAATTTTTCCTGCAAGTAATGTCTGGCATCGAAATACCTCTTGTTGCAATGTAAAGCCTGTGCAGCACACTTTATCCAATCCCGCTTCGCCAATCATCACCACTCGCTCTTCCGCAGCAAGTTCCGATAACTTAAGGAATTGTGTCTGCCACTCATTCCCGATATGACACGGATGCAATCCCACCGAAATAAAATGGTCAGTGGTATTATTTGCCGCCATTTCAGGCGATTGATTACGAATAATAATCGAATTCATGTTAAATCAATTGTCAATAAGCATGTTATTCGGATTTCTCCCCTCTCTTTTGGAGAGGGGCTGGAGGAGAGGTGAAAAACTCCTTCGCAAAATTCACTAAATAAACCTTCTCCGTGGCACGGGTCAGGGCTGTATAAAGCCAGCGGTAATAATCGGTGTTGAGCTGCTCTTCGGGAATATTTCCCTGATCGATAAACACCGTGCGCCACTGTCCGCCCTGCGCTTTGTGACAGGTAACGGCATAGGCAAACTTCACCTGTAAGGCGTTATAAAACTCGTTTTGCTGCAGTTGTTTGGCACGTTCACGGCGGTTTTTAATGTCGGCATAATCCTCACTTACAGCTTCGTAAAGCTTCTTGTTGATTTCATTCAATGCCGCGGGTGTTTCAGCCTGCAGGGCGTCAATCAGCACGCGGGCTTCCATTTCAAAGTCGTAATCGATAAAGCGTAGCAGCACATCCACAAAGCGGAAACCATACATTTCGCGATGGCGTAAAATGCGGGTAATTTCGGCTACATCGCCATTGGCCACAAACTCCATTTCGGGATATTCTTTGCACCAAAAATAGTTGTTTTTCACCACCATAATCAAGTCGCCGTTGCTCACTTCATCTTCTTTCTGAAACACCCGCCCGCGAATACCGTTATTGTAAAGGTTGGCGCGTTTGTTAGAACGGGTAATGACGATTGTCTCTTCCACTCCAATGTTGTTATATTCTGCCTGCAAAGTATCAATCAGCTCATCGCCGGGTAGTTTTATGATATCAGTAAAATCATCTACATTGAATTGGGGATGTTGCCGTGTAGTGCCTTCCAGTAAGCGATTACGCAGTGATGTGGCATTAAATAGAATACCGCTTTTTTCGGCTTGTCGAACCACTTGTGTGAGTATAAATTCGGTCGCATTGAGGCTGTAGCTCTGAAGCTTTGAGAGTTCTAATGCCGGACTAAATGGCTGCATCACAGGCGGTAACTGTGCGGTATCGCCAAGCAGAATCATGCTGCAACCATCGCTGCCGTAAATATATTGAATCAGGTCATCGAGCAATTGTCCGGTGCCGAACATGCTGCCATCCCCGGAAAAATTGGCAATCATGGAGGCTTCATCGATGATAAAGAGCGTGTGTTTGTACAGGTTGTTGTCGAGTGTGAAAATAAATTCGGTTGCCGATTTTTGTCGGTAAATTTTCTTGTGAATGGTAAAAGCCGGATGTCCCGAATAGTGCGACAACACCTTGGCAGCGCGTCCGGTGGGAGCAAGCAGAATCACTTTTTGCTGCAGTTCATCAAAAGTACGCACCAAAGCACTCACCACCGAAGTTTTCCCCGTTCCGGCATACCCTTTTAGCAAAAATGCCTTTTCTTTATCCTGTGAAGTGAGAAAAACTGACAGTTTTTCAATAAGATCAGCTTGCTGTACGGTAGGTTCAAACGGTAGTTGAGCCGTGATTTTATCTATAAGGAAACTATTGAGCATGAGGAAGATGTGCCAATAAAGAGGTTGCTCAGAACTATTTCTGACGTTAGGTTACGACCTAATGTTTGGTTAAAGTTTATTAAAGTGAATGACAGGCTATTTTTTACTAAGAAACTCATCTTATCTTTGCAGTGTACTAATATAGTAATACGCTAATACTACAAACAACATTGCTGAGCCGGATATATATTTGGTAATGTTGATTATCTTTGCAAAATTAATATTTTATTCCGATGTTATTGCTTTATAACTTCCCATCAACCATAATATTATAAAGCAATTGCCTTTCGCCCGATAATTATTTTTCGTAACTCTCAATTATCCAATGATAACACTTAAAGACATCCACAAAACTTACTACACTGAAGCTACTTCGCTGCATGTGCTCAAAGGTATTGATTTGCATATTGCAAAAGGCGATTATGTGTCCATTATGGGTGCTTCTGGTTCAGGAAAATCAACTTTGCTGAATATTCTTGGAATTCTTGATAACTACGACACAGGCGAATATTATCTGAACAATACACTGATAAAAGGTCTGTCGGAAAAACAGTCGGCAGTGTATCGGAATGAGATGATTGGTTTTGTGTTTCAATCGTTTAACCTGATTAATTTCAAAAATGCGATGGAGAATGTGGCGTTGCCGCTTTATTATAAAAACATTAGCCGTAAAAAGCGCAATGCCATCGCAATGGAATATCTCGACAGGATGGGACTGAAAGAGTGGGCTTTGCACATGCCCAACGAAATGTCGGGTGGTCAAAAACAACGTGTAGCCATTGCCCGTGCCATTATTTCAAACCCGAAAGTGCTGTTGGCCGATGAACCAACCGGAGCTTTAGACAGCAAAACTACTGAAGAGGTAATGCAACTTTTTGGCGAATTGAACAAGACGGGGATCACCACCATCATTGTGACTCACGAAAAAATGGTGGCCGACGAAACACGCAAAATCATTCATATCAAAGATGGTTTGATTGAAAATGTGGAAGAACGATGAATACCTTACAAGAAATATTAGCCACATTAAGTCACAATAAGTTACGGACAATTTTGACCGGACTCTCGGTGTCGTGGGGTATTTTTATTCTCATTGTACTGTTGGGTGCGGGTAGCGGTCTGAGTAACGGGGTGAAGCATAATTTCAATAACAGAGCCACCAATTCGGTACAAATGTGGTCGGGTAATTCGTCATTGCCTTACAAGGGATTGAAGACCAACCGTTCGTTGACTTTTGCCGAAAAGCAAATTGCCGACGTAAGCAGCCATCTGACCGAACCCGATAAAGAGACCGGCATTATTGAAAAACAATCGACGGTTACTTACAAAAGCGAGTATGGTAATTATACTGTGCGGGGAGTAAACCCAACCTACAAGGATATTTTTAATCTGAAATTTGAACAGGATAATGGTCGCTTTATTAACGAATTGGATTTAAGAGATAATAGCAAAGTGGCTGTGATCGATAAAAAAATTGAAGAAGTTCTTTTTAAGGATAAATCGGCTCTTGGTCAGTATATTAAAGTAGGTTCTGTAATGTTTCAGGTGATAGGAATTAATACGCAAAAAGAGCGTTTTGGTTCTCCAAATTGCTTTATCCCATTTACCACAGCACAGCTGATTTACAATCCAAATAAGAAGTTTAACAGCATTGCCATGACGGTTCAGGGCTTAAAAACAGAAGCTGCAAACGATACATTCAACAACAAACTGAAAACCGTAATGGCAAACAGTCTGCGTTTCGATCAGAAAGATGAACAAGCGCTTTATTTGTATAATGCTCAACGTGAGTATATTCAGACTATGAAAATATTTGACGGAATTACTTTTTTTGTAATGATAGTGGGTATTTTAACCCTGATAGCAGGCATAGTCGGAGTGAGTAATATTATGTTGGTGTCGGTAAAAGAGCGCACCCGCGAAATTGGTATCCGCAAAGCAATTGGAGCTAAACCCGGCACTATTTTACGCTCTATTGTGGCTGAATCCATCTTAATTACATCTGTTTTCGGTTATTTAGGAATGGTATTGGGTGTTGGTTTAATAGAGTTGGTCAATTATGTGTTGCAAAAATTCGCAGCTCAGGGACCATCAGATAATGATATGTCGGTGTTTAGAGACCCTTCAGTATCATTGACTTATATGGGAATGGCTACGCTGATTTTAATTATTGCAGGTATTGTTGCCGGGTATATGCCTGCCCGTCGTGCGGTGCGTATTAAACCCATTGAAGCTATGAGGGAAGAGTAAAAAGCCCCCTAAATCCTCCATGGGGGGGACTTTGGAATCTGCAATCGCAAAGTAGATGCATGGTAACTCCGATTAAATTGACGGATTATTCCGTCAAAATTTGTGGACTAATTTGCGTTCTCAGATTCAATCGTACATCGTAAATAAAAAAATTGTAAATATAAAATATGTTCGATTTAGATCGCTGGCAAGAAATCTGGCACACCATCACTCACAACAAAGGGAGAAGTGTATTGACCGCTTTCGGCGTGTTTTGGGGTATGTTTATGCTCGTGGCCATGGTGGGTGCAGGTTCTGCACTTAAACATGGCATCGATTCTACCATTGATGGTTTTGCTACCAACTCTTGTTTTACTTACGATCAAACCACTACCGAACCTTACAAAGGTTTCAGAAAAGGACGGAGCTGGACTATTCAGAACGAAGATATTCCATTACTATTGAATAGCATTCCAGAAATTCAATACCTTGCACCTGTTTTATTTGGAGGACAAGATGCCAATAATGTGGTGCGGGGCGACAAAGCAGGAACCTATAGCATTAAGGGCAATTATCCGAGCTATAATCTGATTGAGGAAAATAAGCTGGTGTATGGACGTTACATCAACGATATTGATATTACTGAAAAACGAAAAGTGTGTGTGATTGGCGAACGGGTGAATGAGGTTCTTTTCGGTAAAAATGTAAATCCTGTAGGAAAAAATATTAAAGTGAAAGGTATTTATTTTCAGGTAGTTGGAGTTGCCCGCAGTGTGTCGCAGATAAATATTGGAGGACGGGGCGAAGAGTCTGTAATTTTGCCGTTCACCACTATGCAACAGGCTTTCAATATGGGAAACCGTGTTCATTTTCTTGCCACTACAGCCATGCCGAGAGTAAAAGTGAAAGTGATTGAAACCAGAATTAAAGAGGTGTTGAAGAAGAAGCACGATATTGCTCCGACCGATATGGCCGCAGTAGATATTTTCAATATTGAAGAAAAATTTACCATGTTTCTGTATCTTGGAATAGGTATTGCAGCTTTGATCTGGATTGTAGGTAGCGGCACTTTGCTTGCGGGAGGGATCGGTGTGAGCAATATTATGCTGGTAACCGTGCGCGAACGGACAAAAGAGATTGGCATAAAACGGGCTTTAGGAGCCACCCCGAGCTCTATTACCACTCAGATTATCAGCGAAAGTATTGTGCTTACATTGATTGCGGGCATATCAGGACTTATGTTTGGTGTAGGTATACTTACGGCAGTCGGATATGCATTAGAGAATGGAGCGAAACTGTATAATACGATGGAAATTGTTTTAGGAATAATTGAACTCGTTATTTTGGTCGTTTCAATATTTGGAATTGTATATAAATTTCTGAAAAACAGGCAGGTAATTGTAGTAAATTTGGTGTTTATTGTTGTTGGTTACGGTCTGCTTCAATTGATTGATCTTTTGAAGGGAGATGGTGATAATTTTTTTAAGAATCCACAGATAAGTTTCGAGGTGGCTGTTATTTCATTATTTGTTTTATTGATTATAGGCGTATTAGCAGGGTTGATTCCGGCAAATCGCGCCATGACCATCAAGCCGATTGAGGCAATAAGGGAAGAATAGAGGAGAGTGTGTACGGATAGAGTTGAATCGTGTAATCGTTTAATAGATAAATTATTCTCAGATGAAAAAATTTTTGAAAATCTTTTTGTTGGTTTTATTGGCATTTGTAGTGCTTGGAACTTTTTTCTTTTTGTGGAAAAAAGCCCAACCGGTAGTAAAAAAGTACGAAATATCGGAAGTTACCATCGGGGATATTTCGAAACGGATTGTGGCTACCGGTAAGGTATCACCACGAAATGAAATTTTGATTAAACCTCAAATGTCGGGAATTATTGCCGAGGTGTATAAGCAAGCCGGCGATAGAGTTTCGATAGGCGATATTATTGCCAAAATCAAGGTCATTCCCGATATGGTAAGCCTTAGCAGTGCCGAGTCGCGTGTGTCGCGCGCACAAATCAATTTCGACCAATCGAAGATGAATGTTGAACGAGACACGAAGTTGCTGAATGACAAGGTAATATCAAAAGAGGAATTTGACAAATCACGACTTCAGTTCGATAACGACAAGCAGGAACTTGCTGCGGCTAAAGATAACCTGAGTTTGGTGCGCGATGGGATTACAAGTAATAAATCGCAGTTTAGCAATACATTAGTGCGCTCTACCATTAATGGAACAATTCTCGATGTGCCGGTTAAAGTAGGAAACTCGGTGATTCAGTCCAATAATTTTAATGATGGAACTACCATTGCCACGGTTGCCAATATGAACGATATGCTTTTTGTGGGTAAACTTGACGAAACCGAAGTGGGCAAACTCAAAGTGGGTATGCCGATGGATATTACTGTGGGTGCTATGCAAGACCAAAAACTGACGGCTACTTTGGAATATATTTCACCAAAAGGAACGGAAGAAAATGGTGCGATTATGTTTGAAATGAAAGCTGCTGTGAAAATTCCGAGTTCGGTATTTGTGCGTGCAGGTTATAGTGCCAATGCCGATATTCTGTTGAATAAACTCGACAAAGTGCAGACATTACCCGAAAATTGTATCGAATTCAGTGGGGATACTTCGTATGTGTACGTGCTCAAAACGAAAAACCCACAGGTATTTGATAAAAGAAAGGTAAAAGTGGGAATGTCGGATGGCATCAAAATTGAAGTCAAAAGCGGTTTACAAGCCAAAGATAAAGTGCGGGGAGCCGAAATTGTGGAAAAGAAAAAAGAAAAGAAAGAGGAAAAATAAAGTGTTAATTTGAAAATGAAAGTTTTTTTCAAAAGCAAATATTCAATCACGGTTTTGGCATTCTATCATTCTTTATAAACAATACTTTTATGATGAAGAAAATTATATTTATCACGTTGCTTTTTATTCCATTATGCGGTTTTGCACAACAGAAATGGACCTTGCAGCAATGTGTGGACACAGCTCTGGTTCACAACTGGAACGTAAAAAAATATGACTTGTCGTCGCAATCAAAAAAAATATCATACGACCAGTCACGGCAGAATCTCTTGCCAAGTGTAAATGCTTCTGTGGGTCAGAATTTTAACTATGGCCGTTCGCTGACTGTGAACAATGTGTATGAAAGCACCAACTCAA
>Ga0302286_10000236_pt1 | contig 45394 bp, 57 predicted proteins | sample III_Fen_E2_3_FD_198765 | JGI IMG/M metagenome (GOLD analysis project Ga0302286, IMG submission 198765) | Peat permafrost microbial communities from Stordalen Mire near Abisko, Sweden - III_Fen_E2_3 | ecosystem: Environmental > Terrestrial > Soil > Wetlands > Permafrost | place: Sweden: Abisko...
TTTACTTCATGCCCCGGACATGAAGTAAACACCCCGGGTGACATCGCCGAAATTTCAGGAAGAAAACTTCTGATCAGGATCGAATACAAAAGCGGTTTGAAAAAATTGATCGGCAACCTGGAAGTAGCTCCCCGTCTTTATATTAAAACTGCATCGAACACTACTACCAGCCGGAAAGTAGAAAGTGTCTGGAAATCGCCTGATCCAAATTACTGGCTTACATAGTCCTTTAATTGCCCCTATGCCAGGAGTAATATTGTATCTATGAGAGATTCAGTATTACGACAACAATGGCAGTTCCTTCTGGCCTCGCAAATTAAACGAGGTATTTGGGCAATTCATCCCGACATAGCATTGGCTCAAGGTGCAACCATTCAGCAACTCATGAATCGCGACTGGAGCGGAATGGATCAAACGACCGAACTTGAAAAAGTACGCGCCGCTCTTCCCATTTGTGCCGTTACCGGCTCAGGCGAAACTATCTCCGGAAATTCACTGGATAAAGCTCCCCTGGGATCAACTATCATCATCCCACTGAAAGGCACCATGCTGAAATACGGGACCGAATGCACTTACGGAACTGAAGAAATTGCCGGTCAGATGTTGGAGGCTGCTGCTCACCGTAATATCTCATCCATCATTATCGACATTGATTCGGGCGGTGGTTCTGTTGATGCAGTTGCTCCGATGGTTCAGGCCATTGCCAAAATTCGTAACCAAATGAAAAAGCCGGTTGTTGCCAGCGCCGATCTTTGTGCAAGCGCAGCCGAATGGGTAGCTTCGGCTTGTACCCGTGTAGTTGCCAACAACAACATATCAGCCGAATTCGGGTCAATTGGGGTAATGATGAGCTTTTGGGACGTTCAGCCAGTTTACGAAGCTGAAGGATATAAATTCCATTCAATCTATGCCCCGGAGTCGGAATATAAAAACAGGCCGTTCAAACTGGCGCTGGAAGGAAAGTACGAAGAAATTCAGCAGGAAGAACTTTCGCCTTTGGCTATTGCTTTTCAGAATGCCATTAAAGCCAATCGCGCAACCAAGTTAAACCTTGAAGTTCCTGGCTTACTCAATGGGCGGATGTTTTTCGCTCAAAATTCAAAAGAAAATTCACTTAACGCCAAAGAGGTGGGTTTGATTGACGAAGTTGGAACAATTGATCTTGCGATCCAATATGCCCGTGACCTCGCTAAATCAGCCTTTGTGGAAAAATACGTTTCATCTAATTTTAATTAAAATGTTTAAACATTATTTGGGTTTGGTTTTAGGCTTTTTGGGAATTGAAGCATTTGCCACTAAAGACGGCAAATCTGTTCTTTCCGATGAGCAGAAACAGCGACTCTCCGAAGAATACGGGGAGAAGTTTGTTGCCAAGTTCGAGGCTGATTTGGCAAAATTTGAAGCTACCGGAGAAGATCCTGGTCGGGCTCGCCTCGAAGCTACTCTTAAAAATCTCGAAGGAAGTTTTGCAGAAATGAAAAAAACCATGGAAGCAACTACTGCCGAGAATTTGAAGCTTAAAGGACAAGTTGAAAAACTTGCCAATGTAACTGAGCCGGAACCGGCTGCTGAGTATGTATCGAACGAAAAAGGGAAAAAGGTTTTGAAATTTAAACCTAACATGGGATTTCAGCACAATAAAATTGCTGCTGATTACCTGGCTGGCGATCACCGCATATTGGCTGCCGGTGAAACAATCAATGTTGATTCGGTTATTTCCGAATTTGGCAGTTTGATTGACTATGTGAAGCTCGACATGATTGGTCAGATATTCCAGGGCTTTGAAACTGCCCAAGATCTAACTTGGAAGCGCGAAATCCATTCGTACAAGGCTGAAAAATCGTTGATTACTTCGGTAATTCAGCAATTTGTTCCTAAGTTCACGCCTCTTGGCGATACTTCTTTTACTCCGCTTGAAATTCCTTTGAGACGTTTTAAAATCAACGTTTTAATCACGCCATCTGACGTGAAAGACTGGATTTTTGGAATGTACGACGAATCGAAAGATTTGGAACAACACCCGATTACCCAATACATCGTGAATCAACTTATTGCCCCAAAAGCAATGGAAGATTTGGATGATGTTTGCGCAAACGGTGAGTTCGACGAGCTTGTATGGTCAGAAGTTGATGAAGGAGATGCTGGTCAGAATCCTTTGAAATCGATCGACGGATATTTAACACAGCTGAAAAAGGATAAAGCATTGGGCGCTGCCAAGAAAATGAACTTTATTCCTTTAGCTTCATCCATCACCGATTCTAATGTCGTGGAACAAGTTAACTTGTTTGTCGACTCGATTGACAAAAAGTACAAACGCCGCGATATGCCTGTTTATATCGATCCAACTTTGTACCGTATGTACAAACGCGCTTACAAAAAATTGTATGGCGAAGGATCTTCCGATCCACAATTTGGTGGCGATGTGATTGACTATACCCGCAATCGGCTTGCACCCAGGTACAACTTGACCGATTCAGGTGCAATTCTTACTACACCAAAAGAAAACTTCATTGGTTTGCGTCATATTAACGAACCGGGAGCTACAAACCTCAGAATGAAATCGTACGATTACGATGTGCATGTAATTGGTGAATTCCGTTTCGGTATTGGTTTCGCCATTGCTGAAGGTGTATTCTATTTTATTCCTGACGAAGTTATTGACAGCGGCGGTGCCGGTGTTTAATAAAACATACTGAGTAAGCCCCAATTAAACGGGGCTTACTTCATTAACTCTTTAAAAATTACAGATATGTTAATTTTGATTTACACCCCGGTAAGTGTACCGAAAACGGGAGCCAATCCCGGAAGACCTCAGGGGAAAGATCCAAACATTATCATCTTCAGGATGGACGATGTTGAAGTTTTCCCGACTCGCGACGCCAATAACGTTAAAAGTGTAGCAGGCCAGAACCTGACTTTTAAAACCGGAGCTCACGCCATTGCAATATATGCAACTCCCGACAGCATCAAACGAAACGATACTGGTGAAGGTGATATGGATGCAAAAGGATTTATCCACAATCTCGAATTCGCACATCCTGGCGATGAAGTTGGATTTGAAGAATGGAAAGAAAATAACATCAATGAAAGACTTGGTGCATGTTCATTCCGTCGTGGTTTTCTGAAAGCAAAAATTCATGGTACTCCGAATGAACCTCTGATGTTTGATGTGGATGAACAAGACGATAAAGACGGTTTGAAAACAACCGTTAAAATGAAGTCTGTTATGCGTGGACCTAAATCGATGCTTTACCTGGGAACAAAACCAGTATTAGATACCGATGATGGCAGCGGTGGTGAAGGCATTTAATCGGTTTAAAATGCGATATGTGAAAGCCTGCAGAGATCCTGCAGGCTTTTTTTGTGTCCTTTATTTGCAATTGCAAATCAGCCAACTTCGGTAAACTCAAAAATTTACTGAAATGGAAAGAATTACCAAAAAAAACACTAAGACTGAAATACTTGCAGCTTATTATCAACTGTATACTACATTCGGAGAAGTTACATATCAGTTTGAAGCGTTAAAAGCTTCAATTAACGCCGTGCCATCAGAAACACAGGAAACTCAATTTGCTCCTGAACGGGTAACAGTTTGTATCCCTTACGTGAAAGCACTTGCACAGGGTAATGAATTACAGCTGGCATTGCGCGGATGGTCCGAAAACTTCAGGGAAGAAATGAATATTGTGGTGATCGGCGACCGTGAACCGTGGATGAATAACCTGGTACATGTGATCGAATGTGAACGGATCAGCAATAACCCGCCGCTCGATGTGGTCAATAAAATGATGCTGGCCATTGATTCTGACCTGGTAACTGAAAAATTCATCTGGGCAAATGATGATCAATACCTGATTACTCCCTGTATGCTGGCCGATTTTGAAACGCTAAAATGTACCGGCAAGTTGGAAAACAAACATCTTGGTTCGACACTATACCAGCAAAACAAAAAAAGAACAGCAGATTTGCTGATCAAAAATAATTGCTCAACCTGGGACTTTTCGATACATATACCATTTGTTTTTGAAAAAGAAAAACTCTTTGCATTAATTGCAACTTTCAATCTTCGCACTGAGCCACATTTGGTTGCTACGCTTTATTTCAATTACTATTTTCCTCGCTTTGTGCCTTACGAATGCGAAGGACCTATTCCACTTGAACACGACAACCTGAAAATTGGTGTTTACCGCCAAAATGCTGATTTGGATCGGCTTCAAAAACTATTGTTGCGTAAAAAGCTGATCAGTAATTCAGAAAGCGGATGGACCGATAAACTATCGGAAATCCTTAATAGCTTTTTTTCATTCAAATGCAGGTTCGAAAACTAAAATTAAAAGCTGACCGGGTAAAGGTTGTAACCTGGATGCGAAGCGGGGCACCTGTTAAATCAGGTGTCGCGCTTTATGCATCCTTATTCCCGGATCAGGTTTTTCTTTCTGAACTAAAAAAAGATCCTGAAGGAAATCGCGAAAGGTTATACTTAACTATTTGCGACATGATGGATATTACATTTTTTAAATTTCAAACAATAGTCAACGAAAATCATGAAAAAAGTAGTAAAAAACCAGAGTCTGGAGAAGTCGGGCATGGAAGTGAAGAATCAAAGAAAGAGATTGAAGTCAGGATTAGAAAAGATAGGAATAAGCATTCCTTTAGGAACGATTGGCCATTTCTTTCCAGACCAGAATGTCCCCCACAACTTAAGGCATTAGCAGCCGATAAAATCAGCTGCTGGGAACGATACACCGAAGCCCATAAACAACTGTTCGATTGCTCCAGTCTGGATGAATGTTACCAGGTTGCTCATGCTCTGATCGAGAACTTCAAAGAAAACAGGCAGATTCATGAGGAATTGGATTACTATAAGCAACATGGAACGGTATTAGGACAACACCGCATATTTGATCAATACAAGCGATTTGACGAACTCAGGGGCAAAAATGTAATAGAGCTGGTTCAGCTATATAGTAAAACATTGCCGCACCGGATTTGGCGTATCGAGAGCGAAATTAAGAAAGCTGACAAACCACACCTAAACGGTGAACGCGAAGCCAGGTTAAAAGAAGTGCAGGGAGAGCTGGCAGAGGTTAAACGAATATTAGGAATCAATGGCTAAATTCTTCAACATACAGGATCTGAAGCCAAAGCCATTTGAAAAAGGCGAAGAATCGGGGCTATCGACCAAAGAAACCAATTCGAAGTCGCTCCGGATCCGCTTTGATGAAATGCACGAACAAAAGGTTGCAACCATCAAAATGCTTTGCGGAAAACTTCCTGAAGAAAATGAAGTGTTTTTCCTTGAATCGACCAATAGTTTTAATGCTTTTACTTTCATCGTTTACCTGATCAAACATGCCGGAAGGATTGATGATCTGTTTATTGCTACCTATTCAATCAATACCCGGATCCTGGATAGTTTATCGAGCCGGATCCGCAACAATGAGATTGGTGACATCTGCCTTTACATCGCCGAAAGTATTAGATACCGGATGCCAAAAGTAAAAGACCAGCTCGACATGATGATTAAGAGCATGGATAACTTTCAGGTTGAATATGCCTGGACACATAAAAAAGTAATGGCTGCCCGTGTGGGCGATGCTCATTATGTGATCGAAGGATCAGGAAACTTTTCGGAAAACAGCGCAGAGGAACAATACATTTTCATGAGATCAAAACGAATTTATGAATTTAGAACCGGATATACTAAGTGAATGGCCCTGGTGGTTTCCGCTTAATGAAATTGAAAACCTTGAGTACATTGCTGCAGTTGGCTATACTCCAGAGAAGATTGCCATGTATTTTGGCATCGATAAGGATACCTTTTTGCTTGAGTTCTATCGTGAGGACAGCCGGATCATGTTCCATTATGAGCGCGGTATCCTGGTGAATGAAGCGAACGAAACGATTGCAACCCAAAAAGCAGCCAACGAAGGAAATGCTACCCAGGCGCAGCGCCTCGATAAACGACGGTTTCAAATCAGGTTTCAGGAATTGAAAGAAAGGATCATCTATGGCAAAGAATAAGTTCGAAGTCAGCCGGTACCACGAAATTGCTGAATACATTGAGACAGGCAGCAAGTCGAATCTAACAGATGATGAGCTTGAATATCTGGATATCCTGATTAAAATGAATTCTATGCGCCGTAGGTATGGTCTGAATGAAACCATAGCATTCTTTATCAAAAAACCCTATAGTATAAGCCTTTACCGTGTCAAACAGATGTTTGAGGAATCAATCAACTTGTTTTATTCTGATGAAATCTTAGATAAGCGTGCTGCACGCAACCTGAAGGCCGAACAGTTTGAACAGGTTGCCCAACTTGCACTTGAAGGCGCTCAGTCGGTTAAAGACCTCGAAATTTGGAGAGCTTTGCAATGGGATAGCTACAAAGCCCGCCAATTGGATCAGCCCGACCCGATCAATATTCCAAAAGAATTATACGAACGGCCAATTAAGATTTATACCATGAACCCGGTTCAGGCCAAATTACCACCAATCGACCGCAATGCACTTGCTAAAGAAATTGACGAACTGGATGAATCGGCCGCAGACAAAAAACGCTGGAAACAAGAAGCAATGGTTGAAGATATTGACTTTATAGAAATGCTCAATGACCAAACCGACGAAAATTGATCTGGACCGTCCGGATGTGGAAGTCCGATACATGAACTGGTTGGCGCAAACCAGTGGAATAATGATGCCCGGATCACTTTATTTCATTGGTGGCCGTGGATCAACCAAAACAACCGCATTTCAGGCGGAACGCCTTCAGGAAATGGTTTACGATATGCCGGGAGCTCCTGTCGCCCTGGTTGCCGATACGTTTACCAATCTTCAGAAAAATGTTTGGCCAACCATGCAGGAAGGTTTGCGCCTCCTGGGATGGGAAGAGGATATTCATTATGTGGTTGAAAAAGAACCGCTGGAACACTGGAAAGAAAAGCCGATTAATATTATCTCCAGCTATAAGCACACCGTTATATTTTTCAACGGATTTAACCTCACTTTCATTTCGCTCGACCGGCCATCCACAGCAGCCGGTAAATCCTATGTTGCCATCATTGGTGATGAAGTCAAATTCTTCCGGGAAGATAAAATCGCCAAACTGACCAAAGCTGTTCGCGGATTTAAGGTCAGATATGGACAATCTCCATTCTATCGGTCCCAGACCTTCACAACCGACATGCCCAATCCGAATTTGATTGGTGAGCATGACTGGATCCTGAAGCATCGCAAAAGAATGGAGGTTAAACAAATCGTCCGGATTCTGAAAACTGGCTTTGTTTACAATGATATCAAAAAGGAATATGTAATCGCTAAGGATTCGGGCGACCGCAAAGAATTGGCAATTGTAAAACGTAAACTCGACCGATGGGAAGCCCGGTGGAGAAAGGTCCGCAAAAAATCTGTTTTCTTTTGGGTGGCCAGCTCATTCATCAATGCTGACATTTTAGGCGTTGATTTCTTCTCTGAAGAGTTCGAAACCGACCTGGAAGACGTTGCACAGGCAATACTTTCACTGAAGCCGAAATTAATGGCCGGAAATCGCTTTTATTCAAAGCTTACAGAAAAGCATTTCTATCAGGATGGGGCCGATGCACACTGGAGTGACTATTTCGGCATCCGTGATACTGAAGACTGCCGTATCCTGGCTAAGTTAGATAAGATAAAAGCCATCGATGCAGGAATGGACTTCGGCAATATGACATCAATGATCATTGCCCAGGATGGCAAGAAAAAACGTGAATACAATCTATTGAAAGAATTATATGTACTACCTCCCAATTCTATTAGGCAGTTAGCAGATCAGTTCATTGAGTACTTCAAGCCACACGAAGAGAAGACACTTAACCTATACTATGACCGTGCAGGTAACAACTATAGCAAGTCAGGACAGGACCTTGCATCTCAGATCAAGAAAGCAATTGAAAAGAATGAGGAAGGCAAACGTACTGGATGGAAGGTTATGCTTAGGTCAATCGGACAGGCTACCATTCATTCAAATACTGAGTATAACTTCATGATCGATCTGCTATCAGATACTAACCCTGCTCTGCCTGTTGTGTGTATTGATCAGTTCAACTGTCCATGTCTTAAGTCTTCGCTTGAGACAGCACCATCAAAGGTTGTCACTCGCAACAATCGTAAGATGATTGTAAAGGATAAGAAGAGCGAAGGCCTCGCAATTCATAAGCTACCCAAACACTCCACCAATTTTAGTGATGCGTTCAAATATCTAATGTGTCGCAAGCAGTGGCTCAACCTAAACAAGGGCATGCGCAAGCAAAGCTCAGGTGATTTAACTACGGTGGGATAAATAAAAGTTACCCCTATTACATTAAAAGAGGGGCATGGTACCCATGCACCCCCAACCTAAAACAGGTTGGATTTACGAACCTGATGATCAGGCCTTTTGTCATATTTCCGGCATCGGCGACCCTTTGCAGTTGCAAGTCGAGTTCAGGGCGGGCTCGGAGTCAACCTTCAAACAACAAAAAATTAAAAATTTTTTAGTTGTTTTTTGTGTTGTGTTACAGCGTGTTAACCCAAAAAGCTTTTTATTTTGTTGATTAATCTTGGCTTAACCCTGATGGATGTTGACCGAAACGGATTATTTTCTCTCCTAAAAGTCTTAACTTGCAGGCAATGTTAACCGCCAACCTGCTTGCTTATGGAAATAGTAATTGGATTGCTCGTGTTTTTGGTGCTGGTTGTTTTTATTGTGCAAAAAAATAAAGAACCTGATATTGCGAAAGAGTACAGTGCCAGGAATGCAGTTAACGAGGAAAAGAATAGGCGGATTTATTACCTGAGGTACGACACTGATAAGTACACCCAGCCAACCGAAGCAATTACTACAACGGTGGCGGGTATCTCTTTTGAAAATAGACTGGGTATTTGTGGCAGTTGTGTAAAAGGTGAAGAATTAATGCTGGCTCGTGAGCCAGATAATGAACACGAGCCAAATGCTGTTATGGTTGTGCGTTTTACTGGTGAAGTTTTAGGTTATTTAACCAGGGATGATGCGGCGATTTATGCTCCGCTTATTGATGACCGGGTTTTGATTAAAACTTACTTTGGAACCCTGAGTTATTTTGACCGTTGGTTTGATGCTTACATTGAATTAATTGAATATAAACCCAATGAAACAACAACCAATGAAAAAACTAACGAATGAATTTACCGGAAAGAACATCCTGTTTACAGGCGACATGCATCTGATTAATGAAAAGCACATGTATTGGCTTTTGTGTGAAATGGCCGATGCTACTCATAAAGGAGTGGTAAGTAAAAAAGTTGATTTTGTAGTAACCGGTGCAAAAGCTGGCCCTTCTAAATTAAAACAAGTTGAAGAACTAAAATCCCAGGGCTACAACATACAGGTAATTGATGAAGAAACTTTTATTAGGCGATACTTCGAGCTAGATGATCTCCCCAGTTATATTAGCTTCTACTATTAAAACAAAACCCCGGCTATCACCCGGGGTTTTGTTTATCAAACATTTATATCTCGACGGAAAACTATAGATCTTTCAATACTTCAATCTGTTTTTCAAGCTTTTCGATATAGTCTTTTACGGCCACTTCAAAGCATTCCAGTTTCTTTGGTTTGATTCCAGTTACTTCTTTGTACCTATCCAAAGTGTTGTCTAGTCGCTCAATTACATCGCTATCTAACTTGAAACTAACCTGTTGTTTTTCGCCCATGATCTTTTTTTTAGCAAAATTAATTGATTTTTTTAAACTCCATATAAATTTTTAAACTATTTTATACTTTTATTTGGAAGTAAATGGAAGTTTTATTTACATTTGTCTTATCAAATCGTTAAAATATTTCAGATGACTTGTGTAATAGATAATAATTCTGGGCGACGCAATGAATATCTTGCGAAATGGCGGCGGGAAAATCCTGAAAAGGCAAAACAAATTGCGGAAAGAAATGCTAAAAACAACCGTGAAAAAATTATTGCTCGTGGAAGAAAATACAGAAAAGAGAATGCAGAAGTAATAAATGCAAAGGCAAGAGAACGCCAATCTAAAAAGCGAAAAGAAAACCCACAACAGGAACGGGATCGTGTCAGAAAATACAATAACGATCATCCAGAATATCAAAAAGCCAGAACAATGAAAAAGGTTAATGATATCACAGATTCATATATTTCTGCTATCATTTGTAAAAGATCAAATTTGAAAAGATCAGATATTCCACAGGATTTTATTGAGCTTAGAAAAGAGGTTCTCATATTAGGTAGAGAAATAAAAAGATTGTCAAACTAAAAAATTATAGAAATGAAAAAGAATTCATCACCACCAAGTTTAAACAACATCAACGATTTAAGAGCAGATGTGATTAAAATTTATCAAGAATTGAGGACTAATCAAATCGGGTTAAGAGAAGCAAAAGTGTTATTTCATGGAGCCGGAAAGATTATGAATACAGCAAAGTTACAGTTGGAATATAATACTTACATCAAATCTGGAACACATATTCCATTTTTAGAAGTACCCGAAGAAAATCAGTCAGCAACTAATTAAAAACAACAATCCCCCGGGGCTCAGGTGTTAGTAGCACCTGCCGGGGGATTCATTAAAAGTATGAATTTAACACTTCAAAAGTATGAAAAATATAGTATTTACCGATTCGCAGATTGAGTTAATGATGACGAGATTTGAAACAAAAAGAATTAAGGATAAGACAGAAAAATTCAAGGAAGAATATGCCAATCATTTTAAAGAGTATATAATGCTGCAGGAACAAGAATGCGAAAATTGGACTTGTGGCGAAATACAACTGAAGTATCAGGAAATCAAAAGGCCAACTTACTCGATTGTATCTGCCAAAGATGCTTATCAGGTAATTAAAAATAGCGCTGATATGGATTCTGCTGGAATACAAGAACACTTCTGGGCAATTTATATTACAAATAATGGAGAGGTAATCGGATTCCGTACTATTTGCACTGGCAGAATCAATTCAGTTGAAATCAACGTTCAGTTAATTTTATCTATTGCTTTAATTCTCAATGCTCAAAGAATTATTATTGCCCACAGTCATCCTTCAGGTAATCTGCGGCCTTCGCTTGCCGATATCGATTTTACCAAACGTTTTATCGAAGCCTCACGTCTTTTAAGCATTGTTGTTACCGACCATTTGATTGTTACCAGCGATGATTATTGCTCACTCCGTGACGCTCATTTTGTGAATTTTGATTTTGTTCTCAATTACTACGAAAGACGGGAATACAAAATAACGGAAACAGAAAGAACTGGAGGTACAACCATGAGTAAAAAACAATCCTTTCGCCTGATTCACAAGGTAGAATCAGAAAAATTAGTAGATGTTATCCGAGTTGCCTGGGAATTCGTTTCCGAAATGGGCACCGAACCTGAAAAAATCATCCTGCCTGATGGCACAGAACTTCCCTGGAACGCCACAGCAGCTCACCAGTTTGCCGCTGAAGGTAGTATCGATGAAGAAAAGTTTATTGAATGGTCACTATCAGAACAATAATTTATAAATTTGAGGTATGGAAAATTCAATAGAGATAAAGATCATCAAAGAACTTGTGGATGCAATACGTTATACTTCACCTCGTTCAATCGCATTGAATGAAGCATATCACAAAGCAAAAGAGTTCTTATATCTGAATGGTAAAAATGATAAGCGAGGAGAATTTAATAAAATTGACTTATCAAAAGATGAAAACGGTAATTTAACTGCAACTTCATTTTTCTCAATTCCTGATCGACCTGACATACCAACATCAGAACCTACAAAACTTAATTAGATTTAAAGCAGCTCCCGGGCTGCTTTTTTCGTCCTTTATGTCTTCATATCAACCTGATAGTTTTAATTCAAAAATTGAATATGAAACTATCAATTCTGGTTTGCTCAACTCATAACCGTTACAATACCTTTCTACCCAAAATTCTGGACCAGCTTTTTAGCCAACTCAGGCAACTGGATCCGGAATCTCAAAAACAAGTAGAGATCCTCACACTGATCGACAATAAAACCATCATGCTGGGCACCAAGCGCAATAACCTGATCGACATTTCGCGGGGTGAGTACCTGGTATTTGTTGACGATGATGACCGGGTATCATCTGATTATATCAGTGAGCTTCTCCAGGCAACCGCCTCCGGATCGGATGTTATTACCTTCATAGTTTCGGTCAGTTTGAACGGTGAAGCTCCAAAACCCTGCTATTATTCGAAGGATTATCCGGAAGACTATAATACCGACGAAACATATCACCGGTTGCCAAACCATATTATGTGCATCCGCAGGGCTTTGGCCGAAACGGTTCTGTTCAAACCAATCCTTTACGGCGAAGATTCCGACTATTCAAAACGGATGAAACCGTTCATCAAGTCCGAAACGCAAATCAATAAAGTGCTGTACTTCTACGATTACAACCTCGAAACTACCGAAGCGCAGGAACATCAGCGCGAAAAACAGAGGCAACAACGTAGTAAAGCCTTATGCGATGTGGTAATCCTTTCGAATGCCAAAATCGAAGCACTGAAAACAATGACACAGCAGGCAATTAACACGCTTCAGGCATCCGAAAAACCCGGGATATTCAATATTGTAGTGATAGAGCAAAGCCAGGCAACCTATTTAAATGCCGAAACCTTACACGCCCATGGCCAATTCAATTACAATAGTTTTGCAAACACCGGAATAATCAGGGGCCGCGCTCCATGGATCTGCGTCGCCAATAACGACCTGGTATTCCAACGCGGATGGTTTCATCAAATGATGCTCCTGAAACATGATGCAATGTCGCCCATCAACCCGGGCGACAAACGCCAGGCAAACATCCGGATCCCCGAAAAAGGATATACTGTTGGCCGGCATTTTTCCGGATGGTGTTTTGTGATGCGTCGCACCGTTTGGGAGCAAATTGGCGGACTTGATGAAGATTTCCCGTTTTGGTGTGCCGATAATGCCACAGTGGAGCAATTGAAGGCTAAAAATATTCAATCGATGTTGGTACCCGCTTCACAGGTTAGGCACCTCGCATCAGAAACATTAATAACATTTGATCAATCTATACGCGACGAATTAACCACAGCTCAGGTCCGCAAATTCAACCGTAAATACAAACAAAACCTTTTTAACCTCGGAATATGATCGCACTGGTACCCACCTGCAACCGGCCTGAACTGTTTGCCCGACTTGTTACCAGGCTCGAAGGCTTTGATGTGATCGGATTCGTCAATAATTCGACTCCTGAAAATGAACAACTGTATTTAAAACTTAAGCTTCCTGAAAATGCAACATTGGTTTTTACAGGCATTGAAGGCGAGCCAAAAGCTTGTCATGTTGAAACATTTCGACTGATGCTCACTTATGCCTTTGATGAATGCCTGGTGATTGAAGATGATGTTTTTCCCTGCCCAAATTTTTACAATGAACTTCAAAACCGTATCCGTTTACTGAAAACTGTGACTGAACACTTCGTATTAAGTCCTCTTTACATTACTGCCCGTAATTCCGATTTTTATACACGCCTTGAAAGTCACCCGGTCCAATTCGGCAACTATACATTTATCGATTCAGCCTGGATTGATGGTAATTTTTATATGACATCCGGAGTTTTGGCCGCGATGAAAAAATGGTTATCCGGGCCCATTAAAATATATCCTGCATCGAGCGGAATTGGACGTAAAAATTCGCGCGAAATTGCCCGCCGTAGCTGGAAAATGTACACTGCAGTTCCTACCATGGTAGAACATTCAGACCAGCACAGCGTGATGTTTGGCAACCGGCGCAAACAAATTCCATTGATAGCCCGGTTTTAGCCCCGCTCCCTGCTTTTTCTGTCCTTTCTCCTTTATTACCCGCATTCTACCTTCACATCATGAACCTTTACGAAGCGATAGATCAAATGCGGATCACCTCAAAACAGGGTGGCGAATTCTCAATGACTTTCATGAGCCATAACGAAACAACGAGCAAATCAGACGGTGTGGTATCGGTCGATCGTGCCAGGCTTCGCTCCAGGCCAAATACCGATCAGAACCGAAACGCCGAAATGATGGAAGCCTATACCAACCTCGATACCGGTGAACCCCGCCAATTTTACCAGCCTCTATTAATGATTTTCAACGGACAAAAAATTGATTTAGAATGAAAAAGACTAAACCAGATGTGCATTTAAAAGGCGACTCCGGAGTAATGAACATTCCTGAAGTGGGTGTATTCTCATTTTACACCGGCGCCGGTTCTTCCGAAAATATGTGGACCTCTTTAATTTTAAGCGATTCAGGAGTACAATGGGAAGCTGCTCCCGATATTATTGGAGGTAAAAAAATTGTTCCCTACGGATCGAACAACAACCTCCCTGTTATCATCCGGAACATGATGGAAGAAAACAACCTAGCTCCCGGAATCCTTGAACGCGAAATGGGCTTATTGCATGGTCAGGGGCCTCAGTTGTACGTCGATAATGTGGTAAACGATGATATTGTTCGCAAATGGACCTTTGATACCGAAATTTGGGACTGGCTGAAATCGTGGAATTACCGCCGTTTTATCGACATGAGCACTGTCGAATACAAATACCTGAAGGGAATATTTGTAAAGCGATATCTCCGCCGTGGCGCTCGAATTGGCCGTAATCCTGAATTTGTGCTGGAAGTATGTCCCGGAACAGATGCACGCCTAGCGTGGGTCGATAGTCGCCGCCTGGAAGATGTCCCAGAAATCTATACCGGCGATTTTGAAAACAATTGCTTCAGAACTGGAATAAGAACCTGGCCAATTTGGGATAAATACAATCCGTTTGGATTATCAACTTCAATGAGTTACCACAACTCCTATTCATTCGCCCACAACTTCTATTCAATACCGGCTTTCTGGGGATCACGTAAATGGATCCAGCGTTCATCAGATGTACCCGACACGTTGAAATATTTATCCGATCAGGGATTAATGGTCACCCATCACATTCATTCTCCAGGCGCATACTGGGCCGAAAAACGCGATAAGATTGAATTGAAATTTCCCGGCAAACCCGAAGCTTACATTGATGAGAAACTGGCCGAACTGAAAACCGAAACCTTCCGGAAGATTTCTGCAGTATTATCCGGTAAAAAAAACGTTGGCAAATTCATCGAAACAGTTGATTTTTTCGACGAAGAAGCCGACTGTGTGGTAAGATGGAATATTGAAGCCATCGATCAGAAAACAAAAGATTTTATTGAAGCACAGATTGCGATATCTGACAAGGCCGATGCCGCAACCACTTCAGGAATCGGTTTGCACCCCGCCTTGAGTAATATGATGATGAACGGTAAATCAGCTGCAGGATCCGAAATGCTTTACGCGCTGAAACTTTACCTATCGTCTGATACCACTATTCCTGAAGAAGTAATATTCGAGCCCATCAATCAGTGTATAGAAGCCATGTGGCCCGGTAAAAAGTGCCGCCTCGGATTCTATCACAAAATTGTGATGAAAGAAGAAAATGTAGCTCCTGCAGATAGAACAACCACAAACGTTTAAGCCATGATTTTCAACAAAGCAAATAAAGGAAACGAAGAGCTCCGGATCCTGACCGGATCTTACTATAAATCGAACGAATTCGATAAAATAAGTGTCAAAGTAGAACTGGCTACCGAAGATCTGATCAGGATCATAGGTCAAACACTGTACGATCGTGCCGAAGCTCATTATTTAAGTAATAATTATCTGGCACCTGTCCCGGATCCGGTCGAAGTCGAAGGGAGTGGATCCGGAGGAGAAGGACTTCCGGCGCCTGATTATTCAATGCCCGATAAATTGGTTCAACACATCCAGTTGCCAATCTCATTCATGGCAACCTTATGGCATTACCAGGGCAATGATATTAGTCACGAAGATTCGGGCCGTAAGAATAAGATTGACAATATATCCGAAAAAATTGCCTGGGAATGGCAGTATAACCGCGACGATGCTGCCGCTTTGCGCAATTATCAAAAAGCATTCGACCGGCTTATCCGTTTCCTGAATGCGAATGCCGGCAGTCTTCCGGAGTGGGCCAATTCAGAGGCAAAAAAGAACACGCTCAGCCTTTTTATCAATACGGCAGAGCATTTTAATAGGTTATTCGCCATCGACGATTCACCGGTTTTTTTCCTTCGCCTGGCTCCAATCATGCGCGAAATTGAACGCAAACACATTAAACCTATCCTGGGAACCGATAAGTTTAATGAGCTAAAAGTGTTGATCCAGTCCGGAGAAGAAATATCCGAACAGAATCAGGAGTTGATTGATTTTATTTGCGATCCAATTCCGCTACTCACCATGAGCATGGCTGTAAAACGATTTTCGCTAACCGTGATCCCCGAAGGCGTTGTTCAAAATTTCTTTTCAGAAAGGCAAACTTCAAAAGCAAACATCCCGGCCACTCTCCAGCTTGTTAACGATGTATCAAAATCGCTTTGGAAGGATGGCGAATTTGTACTGAACGAACTCAAAAAATACTGGACCATCCTGCAGGCTGATGAAAATGAAACCATTGATGAAACAATCACCGAATTCATTCCAAAAGGATCCATTCACGATAAATTTTTTGGATTATGAATACAATCGAAATTCCCGAACGTGATTTAAAAGTAGAATTCCCATCCTGCTGGGAAGAGCTCACAAACGAACAGTTTGCATTTATTATGCAGGAATGGATCTCGCTGATGGATGGAAAAATCAATGAAGATGAATTCCGGATCATCATCCTGTATCATCTGCTGGGAATCAAACGCGGACCATTCCAAAACTGGAAAGACAGGCGCCTGAGCAAACTTCAGCTGGAGGACAAATTTGCAAATATCTGGCAATTGACAGAGCTGCTTAAATGGCTTATCCGGATTGAAGTTATTGATGGCGAAAAGGTCGGGATGCTCGACTATACAGGCATCACAAACCGGATCCCGCGCATCGAAAGTGAATGGGCAATACTGGAAGGCCCTGATGATGGCCTGCTGAATATTACTTTTGCCGAATACCGCGCAGCATGGAAGTATTTTGAAGCTTATACGCGTGATCACAAACACGCCGATCTTGATCACCTGGTTGCAGTGCTTTACCGGCCGATACATGCCAACTATGAAGAGCTAAAGAACAAACCCGATTTTGATGGGCAAAACCGCGAACCATTTAATCCTTACATCACTTCGCACTATGCCGAATTGATGAAAAACATTCCATTCTGGCAGAAATTCACAATTTACCTATGGTTTGGCAATTGCGATCGCTTTCTGAAAGAAGATGAACTGGAGCTGGATGGCCGGCCACTTTCATTTGCACCGCTATTCAAAAAATCTCAGTCTGAATCTTCTGAAGAAATTGAAAATTTAGATGAGAATGATCTTGGTCTTACAGGTCTGCTCTATATGATATCCGAATCGAAACTATTCGGTACCATTAAGGAAACCGACCAAACAAACTACATCGACCTATTAACAGCACTGCTATACTGGAAACAACAATCTGATAAAATTAAAACCCCATGAATGATCTTATAATAAGATTAGGAACATGGGTTCAGAAATGGTGGCCCTATGATTCACTACGAGAAGACCGCCCTAAAAAATAAATACGATGATAAAAATTACCGATTTCAACACCCTTCTGACCACAATGGTCACAGATATTCAGAAGAAAAACCCTGAATTAATCGGCTTTGTTCTGGTGGCCAATGAAAAGCACCTGGTAAAACGTCTATCAGATCAACCCGGTATTTGGTTAGGAATAACCATTCCAAGTGCCGATCCTGAAACGATTGATGAAGACAATGTGGCCGAAAATAACATTGTTTGGATTTTTGTCATCGAGAAAAAGGATCCCGGAAGTATGACAGCAGCCGAAGAATTGGATCACTATCAAAAAATTCAGGATGTAACTACATCAGTTAAAAACTGGCTCCGCGATCAGAAACTTGCAGGAAACGAATTTCTTGAATACCTGAATCTAAAAAGTATTCATACCGATCCGGAATACCAGTTTGGGGGATGGAACGGTTGGTCAATCAATTTCAATTTCGACACTGACGGATATTAACTATGGAACTGGCACTTGTCCGCAAAGAATTTGTAAAACAGATCCTGCAGGAGGAAGGCAAAGAGCTGCACGATAACCAGGGAAAGGCCATCGCCAAGCTCCTGCATTTTCACAGTAACCGGCTGATGGATACCCGCTCCTTTTCGGTTAATTCTGAAGATGCCATGGATGGACAATTTTCAACACAAATTACAGCTTACGGTCGTTTTCTGGACATCAAGCCAAAGAACCGTGTTATCCAGGAACAAACAAAATATACGCATTGGCGCCAGCGTCGCCGTACCAAATCATTCCCGATATACAACCGTTTTGTGTTCGGGCATTATTATACAATCGCTTACAGGCTCATGTACGGGCTAACTGAAGAAGTTGCTGAAGGAATCAAAAAACAATTCGATGCTTCGACAGGCTCAGCATCCAAAAATTAAAACAAGATGGGAAATAAACTACGCGACGAAGATCTGAACCTTAACATCATTGTGAATGGTGACAAAGGCAAAAAGGAATTAGGCGACCTCGAAAAGAGTACACGTGAACTTACTAACCGTAATAAGGAGCTTCGCCTTGAAAAGGAAAAACTCATTCGTGCCGGAAAACAGGAAAGTGAAGAATTTAAAGCTATTTCGAAAGAAATTACAGCCAATAATGCAACCCTGAAGACCAACGAAACCCGCATGACCGAACTCAGAAAAGTTATTGGCTTAACAGGTTTAACTATGCGCCAGCTCCGGAGCGAACAAACCCGGTTGAAACGCCTGATGGATTCGTCAACTCCCGGAACCGAACAGTGGCTAAAATTCAAAAAAGAATTGGGAGCGATCGAAAGTCAAATGGCTTCAGTTAGGGGTGGAGCAAAACAAACACAAACATCATTAGGATCGATTGCAAAAGACTTACTCCCGGCTTTTGGTATAGCTGCAATTGCCGGGCTTGCTGTAAAGGCATTCGATAAAATTATTAATGGTACAAAATCGCTGCAAGATCAATGGGAATTTGCAATGTCGGCTATGAAAAATGGTACCGACTTTTTCTGGAAATCGCTGGCAAGTGGCGAATGGTACGACTTTTTTGAAAATTTAGAAAAAGCCATAAAAGTTGGCTACCAGTATGCAGAAATGATGGACAATGTAAAAGAATCGACATGGGCGCTTTCGATGGAAGAAGCCGATGCACGTGATAAAGAAATTGATTTGGAAATTGCTCTTCGTAATAAACTACTTTCAAAAGATGAAAGGATCAAAGCCGGTGAAGAACGGATTCAAATGGAGAAGGATTTGACTAAAAAAAGAACCGATGTAGCTACAGAAGCCTACAATGCTGAAATGTTAATGGCGATGGACAGATCAAAACTTGATGAAAAAACTCTGATCAATACACTAAAAAAAGTTGATGCGCAAACACGTGCAAAAGCCGAAGCCTATAACCTAGAATTGGCCGACTACAATGCCTATCAAAAAGAAATGGACAAATTACGCGCTCAAGGTTCTAATCCAGAAGAAAGCGAATTATATAAATGGAAAAAGTATAGATTAACCAATGCAGGCGATGAAATAAAACTATATGCTCAGGCATTGCGTGGAGAAGGCAATTTAACCGATCAAATGATTGAAAAATTGGTTGGTTCATACGTGAAAATGAAAGAAGCCTCTGTTTCAGGAAAGGAAAATATCAAAAGAGTAATTACTACAACAAATTCATTGCTTGCAGGTGAGGAAGAAAATGGACAAAAAATATCAGATAAAGCTGCTAAAGAACGCAAAGAATCCTCCGATAAAGCCATTGAAGATCTCGAAAAGGATAAAAACAAAGAAATGGCCATTCTTGCTGATAAATATACAACAGAAGGAATGACAGACGCTGTTTTTAAAGCCGAACAAGAAAAATTGGATGCTGAATATCTGTTTAAAAAACAAGCTGCGCTTGCAGCAAATGGACAAAGCACTGTCGATATCGACAAACAAATAAACGATAAGCGGATACAGACTCAAAAAGAGTTTAATGATTTAATGGCTAAGGCTCAGGATGAATATATGAAGAATTCGGAAGACCAGCCATTAACTACCCAGGAAGCCGGTATCGATCCGGCCACTATGGTTACTCCTGAAGATTTGGCTTTTGCAGCCCGCAAACACTCATTAGACGAATGGGTTAAATATTTAACTCAAAAAACCGATGAGCAACTGAAAATAAAAGCGAATGCTTTAAATCTTGAAAAAGAGATAGAGAATGCCCGTGCTGAACTTGTTGATACACAAATTGGAGGTATCGAACAAATTGCAGGCGCTATGGCCGGAATGTTCGAGCAAGGATCAGCCGCTCAAATTGCATTTTTCGCAATTGAGAAAGCCTTGGCCATTGCCCAGGTTTGGGTTAATTATGCCCGTGAATCATCAGCAATTGCCGTTACAGCTGCCGAAATGAATGCAGTAAGTTTTGGTATTGCCGGAACTGCATGGGCCGCTATCATGCAGCCTAAAGCGTTGTTAAATGCCGGATTAAATACTGGTATTATCACAGCTCAGGCAATAGCTCAGGTTGCGAGTAGTAAAAAATCAAAAGCTTCAGGTAAAGGTATGCAAGCCGGTGGTTATGGCGAGACAGGTGCAAGCGACAGCGAACCGGCCGGGATCTATCACAAAAACGAATTCATTGCTTCAGCTCCTGCAGTGCGAAATCCAAATGTCCGTCAATTCCTCGATATTTTCGATTATTATCAGCGAACCGGCCAAATCTCGAAGCTCAATACCCGGATGATCCTGGCTAATCTGCCAGTTCAGCAAATGTATGTAGGTGGGTATTCTTCGCCTTCTTCTTCCGCTTCTCCCAGTCATCCCGAACTTGTTTCGGGATCAGGATCGAGACCTGTTATTACCGACTCCACCGCTCAAAAATTCACTGCTGCAGTCGAAAAACTATTGGCGTTCGATCCATCCATCTCAATCGAAATGCTCCAACAAAAACAAAAACTTTACGACCGAATCACCAAAGGTGGGCTAAAGTAGAAAGCCTCCCCCCTGCCCCTCCATTGGAGGGGTGATTAAAACATGTCCTTTCTATAATTCCTCAAACAAAATAGATTTGATTAATAAACTATAGCGCCAAACTCCCTCCCCCTTTGGGGAGGGTTGGGGTGGGGCTTTAAATCGTAAATCTCATGACCATAACAGTTCCCGGCGGATTAATACAGCTTTCAGGCAACGCGATCGAAGTAGATGTTACAACCACTTCGGGCGCAATGGTGGGTAAGGACAAATACAAAATAGCCCTGAAAGTTACCTGTACCGCTTTAATCGGATCACCTTTTATCGAAGAAATTGCCCCGGATAGCGCTCTTAAATCGGTGTTCGACATCAGTGGCCTTGCCGATCAGCCTATTGATACGGTTTTTCAATTTCCGGCTACAGGAGTTTCACAGGCTAATACAGCGCTCGAGCGTACAATCACAATCTGTTCAGGCGAAGTTTATACCGATGGCAACGGCGACCGGCAGGAATCATGGAACACTGATAATGTAAATATCCGGGTACTGAAAGGTAAAATGCGTCCTTATGATCTTGGATTATTGAACGATGCCAATAAAAGTTTTGTGTCCGAATATATTACAGCCGGTAAATTTCTTACCAACTTGCCGAACCCGGTAAAAGTATTGCCAACGCAAATCGTGAAATTGTGGTATATGAGTCACTTCGCCGAAACACACAATGCCGTGTGGCATTGCAGAATTACTGCCGATACCGACGAAGGTCCTACCGATTTCAACATTACAGGCGAATGTATTCTATATCCCACAACCGGATTAATCGAATTCAACATCAACCCTACATTTATGGGTTTCGATAATACCTTAAGTACAGCTTATAAACGAATCAAATATCTTTTTTGGCTCGAAGACAATACCGGTCATATTTCCGAAACACGCGAATTTACCGTCGATAACCGTTACCACGAAAATCCTTTCTTTTTTTATTCCGTCAATTCATTTTCAGTAGTCGATTGCAACTATTTATCAGGTAAGTATTCCGAAAACTTAAAGACAGAGTCCGAAAGCGCTTATAAGCCGGTACCTTTTGGTTCAGGAACTAAAGTTTCAAGTATTAAAACAGTTTCAGCATCAGGTCGCCGATCGTGGAAAATAAATACTGGTTTTAAAACCGTGAAGGAACTACAGGATATGCGCGATTTTCTGGAATCTAAACAGATTTGGATGATTAATCCCGACAATCCTGTCAAGTTAATCCCTGTAAACATCGATGCTGGCGATTACGTGATCAATGATTCTTCTCCCGATTTCATTCCGAATCTCGAAATTAAAGTAATGGAGGCTAATTAAGAGCCCCACCCAAACCCTCCCCACAATGGAGGGCTTAAAAATAGCAATGATGAAAGTTATAAGAAATATTAATCAAAGCAGTTCTTATCATTCCCCCCACGGGGGAACAGGAAGGGGGCCTCTATGCTAACGATATCAATACCTGTAAATTCAGTTCGGGTAAACATCCCGTTGCCCTCCGATTTCTCCATGCCACTCACCTGGAAATCGCCGGTGTGCGACTTTTCAAAAATTCCGTCAGGCTACAGCATCGAATTTTCAATTCCAAGCAACGAATACACCCGCGCCATTTTTGGTAATCCCGAGCGATTTACAAAATACAGGATCGAAAACGATCAGAAATTTCCCGGATTAGAAGTGCGTTTCAGCGGTATGTTATTAATGAGCGGAAATCTGCAAATAAATGGATTTACACCCGACGGGAGTGGATCAAATGGTAGTTACAGCGCATCAATTATCGATATGGTGGGTGTTCTGGGCGATAAGGAGCAGGAACGCGATATACTCGAAATACCGGTATTTGCTGATGAAATTGATTGGGACGATACCGATAATTTCAACCCCGACGAGCATCAATTTTGTTGTTTCCCAATTCATAACGACGGTTTTTTCAAGGATAAAGGGATGAAAGTTACCCGCGAACTTCCATCACCAGCCGACGGAAGTTCTCCGGGAACTTATGATGTCGAAATACTTACATTTTTGTTTGTACGAACCTTTGGAACTGTCAATGAGCGAAGTTTTACCGGATCAGATTTTATTGAGCGGAATTCGGCTGATATTATACTGAATAATTATACTCAGAGCACAGGTGCCGTAACCGTAGTTACACCATTTTTTTTCCTGAACAACATTATTAAACTTGCTTTAAAAGACAACGGGTTTCACCTGTTGGAAAATATTTTCACTACCAATACATCGCTAAAAAATATCTGCATCTATAATAATTTCGATGCCACAATTACCGAATTTGTAAAAGAAGGAATTTGGAAAACAATACCCTGGGAGCCAACTATTACCTATACTGTTTCGGGCGGATATATTGTTGAAGATGAATGGAAACGTGTTGATGTTGGTACCGGGAAAAAAATACTTGATTATTTACGATCTTACGACGATAAAATAGTCCCCAAAAATCACATGCCAAAAATGAAAGTCGGCGAGATGTTATTGTCGACTCAAAATCTTTTCAATTTGGTTTTCCATTTTTTACCAAACTCAACGATCAATGTGTTTTCGCGCGAAGCGATACTCACGGGCGCATCGATTGATCTTGATTCTTACTTTTTAGGAAAATGGCAAATCGACGAAAGAAAGAATGTAGCGCTTAAGTTCGTTCGCGAGCATGATGATAAGGATCTTATATTTTCAGAGCGATACCACGATCTGAGCGACCGCCGTGCCGATATAAAAACGCCTGTTAATACAATCGAAAGTCTACAGCTAATACCCACTCCTGCTGAAGGCGAAATCCGTTATGTATATACGCTCAATGCATTTTACGAATATCGAATGTTCACCGAAGAAGAACTCGATCCGGTCACTAAAGGATCGAATCATATCGATGTATTTGGATGGAAAGAAATTTCGATTGGATTACAGGATGGCTGGTACGAATATGGTCGCGATGAAGTTGAAGAAATCAAATCGGGATGGTCGAGCTGCGCCGAACGTGATAATTATGTACAGGTTGATCAATCGGGTGCGATGAATGTAATGAAGGATAAAAATCAATCATTTTCACCACGATTGCTAATACGCGACGATCTTTCAAACAATGCCGGAAGCACACATACTGCGGTATTTTCGTTCGAATACGAAACTCCTGTAACCGGAATTTTTGCAAAATTTTGGAAAAACTGGAACCCATTTTGGGCTAACCGCCTGCCCGTTACCGGTTCGTTCGATTTACCAAAAAACGTTTTGTATCATGCAATTCACAATATCTGTAAAAAATTCCGCACCCGCGAAGGCGAATTCCTGATCGAAGAAATGAGTTGTACTATTTATATCGATCATATTTCTGAAGTTACAATTAAAGGTTATAAAGTATGAAAGGACTTCTCAAAATATTGGAATCGTTCGATGGTAACGCGGCTATGCAGGAGTTAATAAGAAATCTGTGGCGTGAGTACCCCGGACTCTATAACGAAAAATATTCGCGTGATCCCGAAAAATGGCTACGCAATATTTTTTCGTCACTTATCGATTTTGGTGTTGCTGTTGGTCAGGATAACAAAATCGAAGGTAACCGCTCGTTTGCATTCGGCCAGGGCCTTAATCCAACTTCATACCGTGAAATTCTCCTGGGATCGTACAACCTGATCAGCGAACTGTACGATTTTGAAAATTGGGATCCAGCCGATTTACTCGTGTCAGTTGGCAATGGTACCGACAAATATCACCGGTCATCAGCCCTAAATCTTTATAAATGCGGCCTGTTCGAATTATTCAATGCAATTCGTTTAGGCGCATATAATCGGAGAAATAAACTTGGTGTAGTCATCACTCCCGACGATGGCAGTGTGCAGTTTCTTCCAAACAAACTCGAATTGTTTTTTGAGGGTCTCTGGCACGAGCTGGCACTCAAGGAAGATTTTCACAATCCAGTTTCAATCTTCTCCGGATCGACCGATTTTGCATATATCACCACCGGCCAGACTCTCACAATTAAGGATCAGCAATTGTACTATGCTGAACAAATCGGCCATGGCTTCTTTCGTGGTAATAATATCCGTTTTGCTGAAGACGAAAACGAACCCGGCTCAATGATTTGGGTGTTATCATTGGCCGATTCGGTCGATCATTCCGCAGTGGTAGGAATAGTTAATGAGGCAATCACCGAAAATATTTTCTCATTCCGCACTGGCGGAATTCTGAAAAATACTGAAGAATTGATTTTTGAGAACGGTAAAGAATACTTCCTTTCAAATGCCGATCCTGGTAAAATGGATCTCCTTGCAAATATCGGAGAGCTAGCTGTCGGTCAGGTGAAGAAATACATCGGCACTGCAAATGCTGATGGGTTGTTAATCGAAATTGATCGTGGTGAGGAAATAATAGAAGCTGACTTGACTGTAGAACAGGTTTCGGATGTTGTAAAATCAATTTTGGGAAACAATCACGAATCATACTTAATTGAGAACACTAATAATGTATCTGAAACGATACAATCTTCCTGGACGGTTATTCCCTTCAACGAACAGGTTGGCGAATTCAAGGCAGTGGTGATGGTTCGAAATAAAAGCCTGAATACGATCAAAACGCTGATGAATATATTGAGTTTTGACTATTCTGATGCAGTAAAAGTGGTCCAGCAAAACCCTATGCTAACAGATGCCAATATTACGCTTACAGTTGGAGTTGATGCCGGAACCAGCATCTTATATGCTACCGTTGCCGGAATGACAACAGATGCAAAACGAATTCATCTATGTTTTGAAAGATGTGTCTTATCACAACGTACTGAGAGCCTAAATACAAATATTGATATAACATTATCAATCGCAGCAGCAATGACCTCATACTTAAACATGACTGCTGAAGTGGTTGCAACATTTGATTTAGAAGGCATACTTTCAACCTATTTTCAAATAAAATCTGAAATTGTAATGGATTTCAGTCTGGAGGCAACTGCATCTTATTACAAAAATCATGGGGTTGCTTTTGATTCAGCATTTGGAATGAGTGTCAATCCTTCTTTTTATAGAAACTTGTTGTCAACGCTAAATTTAAAAGCCGGTATCGATGCGAATTTGTCCTGGCTTCAGAGATTCGTTGCAAGTTCAAGTATGAATTTAGGCCTCAATTCAACATTATCGGGATTACTTGCAAGTGATTTCACCCTTTCCGATCTATTTCCCAGACCTGTAGCAATTGTAAATACCGAAATAAACACGTTCATCGATGGTACACCAATTACAATTGCAGCAATTGATACAGTGAATCATACGGTTACTTTAAGTTGGTTGCCAAATTATTCAACCCTTGAAACACCAATTTCAGGCCGTGAATGGATTGTTGGAAAAGGGAAATCTGTATCAGATTTGTATCTCGAACCTAATGTATATGGTCAGGATCAGGCTTACCTGAAAATATTATCAGGTAATTTATCGACAAAAACATTAACGTACGTTCCTGCTGTCACTAGGTTCATTGAATTATTAACAGTTGGGGCCAGAGTCTATTTATATAATTTATTCAATTCAGGCCTTGAATATAATGAGGGTAGAAGTACTCCGATTATTCAATCTGTAGCAGGAACTTACTATTCAGTAATGACAGGTACCGGAGCCGTGTGGAAACATTCAGATGGAACATATCGTTTTGCCCTGAACGGAAATGATGGCACAACTTGGAAAGTAGGACTTTGGAGTTCTTCAAATCTATTGGATTGGACTTTCCTTTCAGCAGTTCCATTGCTTTCACCCGTTGCCGGAACTTGGTTCGCAAACGGTATTCAAGTATCATCAATACTCCCCTATGGCGGTGGTTATATTGCTTATTGTTGGGGTATTATTGCCGGAGGAATGAATAACATAGGCTGGTTCAAGTTCGATGAAAACATGGGAAATGTGACTTACAGCCCGGCGCGGATTTTAAATTACACAACACCAAACGGGTTTTACAATCCCAATGTAATATGGTTTAAAAATGAGTTTAAAATGCTTGTTACTGCCAGAATGGGTGAAGAAGTCAATGTTGTTACCACGCCCTGGGAGGCTTGGGAATGTTATTCTCCAACAATGGAAGGGCCATTTACAAAACGGGCAGCGATATTAAACACAACAAGTTCAAGCATACGCGATTTACACACATGTTTTCGCAGTAGCCACTCATCTATATTTTCACAATTTGTATTGAACGGTAAATTATGTGCGTGGATTGACGGGACAAGTATGTGGGATTTTGCGTCAAACAGGGGAGAGAGAGAAATGGGGTTGATGGCTTATGACGAATCAGATTCAACCTGGAAAGATTTGCAAATAGGAATAATTGCAGCCGGATATCAATTTGCACAAACAATATGGAACCTACCATCCGGCCACCTTGGAGGAATTCCAACAATGATCAAAAAAGATGGAAAACTCTTTATTTTCCTTTCATCGACACAGATTTCTAATTCATATCAAACGGTTCTTTTCACAAAAACAATGAGCCTTAATAGTATTGAATTGCCTATTGAAATCGGAGTCCCCGCACGAGTTCAAATAAACACTGTTGCCCCAACTATTTCAGCAGATTTGACATTACCATCAAATTCAACGTTAAAAACAAGTTTAGTGTCTGTTTGGGAAATGGATGATGTCTCAGGTAGCACGTTAACCGATTCTGCAGGGCCAAATCCTGCAACTGTTCAAACAGGTTTAATATTAAATCAAACTGGTTTAATAAATAAAGCAGCACGTACTAATGCAACAACACTTGCAGGATATGCAACTATTGCAAATGGAGCAGGAACTAATCCTAACACAGGTAATTATTCATTTAATACATGGGTTAAATGGACTTGGGGAGCAGGTTTATCAGGTTTAATTGGAGGAATTTATGTTAGAGGCTCTTATAATGCTGCTGGTGCTTTAGAAGTTATAATGCGTGGGGGCGGAGGTGCCGTTTATTTAAATGGCTTCTATTTTAGATTAAAAAACAACTTATATACAAATGACATTGGGCCTTCTGTTAATAAAACATCAATTGTAGGAGATGGTAATTGGCATATGTTGACATTAACAATTGACCGGAGTGCCGCTACAATGGGCAGGGCGTTTCTAGATAGTGTTCAGGTTGGTACACTTGCAACAATTACAGTTGATGCAAACCCAACAGCAGTTGCTGAGATGTTCAGATTTACAGCATCATATCCAATACGAGGATTGATGGATCAGACTGCTATATGGGGCAAAGCACTTACGCAAACCGAAATTGATGCGCTGTATGCTTCAGGTGCAGGACTAGCATATACAAGTTGGTAAAATTTATAAATTAAAATCATGGCAGGAAGATCAGCAACATTTAAGAACAAGTTATTGCAATTGATATTCAATAACGTTAGTTATGCCGGAATTGGAGATTCGAACGGATTACTGGGATCATCAACGGCTGGGAATATTTATTTACGTCTTTGCACAAGTGCGACAGTATGCAGCGATACAGTAATAGGAACCGAAGCAACATTTGGAGGATACCCGGCTAAAGGATTGGCGGTTCCCCGCAATACAACGAACTGGACGGTTACAGCCAATGCCGTAAAAAATGCAATAGATTTAACTTTTCCAACCACAACTAGTGGGAACGATGTAATCCGATACTTAGAAGTTTGGATCAACAATACAGCAACCGGCGAATCTTCAAGGCTTTATTGGGCTCAGTTAGATTTTGATAAAGCGGTATTAATAGGGAAAGCTTTTTCTTTTTTGGCAAACGGAATAACAATCACAGAAAATTAATATTAACCTTTTTAAATATTTTATCATGAATAACGCATCAGATACTTTTGAAAATGAATTTTTGAAACTTTTGTTTCAAAATGTTGCTATCGCCGGTATTGGCGATGCATCCGGGTTACAACCTTCAGCAGCAGCCGGTAACCTATATTTACGTTTATGCACCGATGCCACCGTTGCCGATGATGCAACAGTTGGCACTGAAGCATCCTACACCGGGTATGTTGCTAAGGGCGTTGCCGTCGCTCGTTCAAATGCGGCATGGGATGTGGTTACCAACTCAGCAACCAATTTGGCAGATATTCTGTTTGGCGATTGTACGGCAGTTCCTCAGAACATCAAATATGTGGAGGTGTGGAGAAACAATACAAGTGCACTTCTTGCATCAAGAATAGCATGGACAGAACTTTCAAGCGTTCTAAGTGTGATCGCCGGAATGACTCCACGTTTCAAAGCCGGTGATATCGTATTTACGTTTGATTAGGATTTTAAACGTACTTTTAAAAAGCGGCCTCGGTCGCTTTTTTTGTCCTTTCATCCCCCTTCCTTCAGCGTTAAGTTTGAAATAAAAACGCTATCATGACAGACTGGCTTTACAATCACTTCTATCACACTGTTTGTGCAGTGTTCTTCGCAATCATAGGCTATTTTACTGAAATACAAGGAGCTGTTCACGTAATGTGGGCCGCACTGGCTTTCGATCTGTTTGCCGGTATCCTGGCATCAGTTTGCAAACGCAAAGAAAAATTTTCGATGTCAAAACTATTTGTTGCAATCGAAAGGGCCGTTGGTGCTACTGTTTTTGTAGCTCTGTTATATGCAATGGATAAAGAGATGGATCAAAATATAGCGGCATCGTACAACATTGCAGCCTGGTTGATTTCGGGTTTTTATGCCTGGAGTGCACTCGAAAACATGGACCAACTCACCGGAAGCCGAATTTTTGGAATACTAAAATTATTTATTGCCAAACGTGTTGAAGACAATACGGGAATTGATATTACAGAAAAGGAGGTTGAAAATGCAAAGGATTAAACTCACAACGAACCTATGTCTCGACGAGTATATTCCAAAAGATTTGTATTTGAAATATATTTCAAAACCTCATATCCTTATTGGATTACTTGATAAAAGATTGATTGAAGCCGATCAAAAACTTCGCGATATATTCGGATCAGTTACAATCAATAACTGGTGGCAGGGCGGTCCACGTAACTGGTCGGGCATACGAACACCCGAAAGCCCCGATTATTCCTATACTTCACAACACACCTTTGGCCGTGCTTCAGACAAAATCTTCTCAGTGCCAGCTTCTGAAGTTCGCGCATATATCCGACTTCATTACAAAGAACTTGGAATCACTTGCATCGAAGATAATGTAACCTGGGTTCATTCAGATGTACGTTACTGGCAGGGAACCGAATTATTAATTGTGTAAAATCAACAATATGGAACCTGAAGAATTTATGACAATAGGGTTTGCTCATCTATCCCTTGCCCGTGAATATTTTGAAAAAGCCGTGCCTTTGTACGAAAAGAGAAACGATCCGGATAAAGGCGACGATTTGAATAGTGTAGCTGTTAAAAATGCCCTTCATTGTTTTGCTGAAGGCTACAATTTGATTTCAGAGATCAACGAAAAAAACAGGTCATGAAACTATTTTTCTTAAACATCTGGAAATACATTGCTATCTTCTTTGTCGGTGTGGCTGCCGCCCTGGTTTATGCGATGAAGCAAATAAAACCTGATCAACCGATTATCAATGCTGATTCGTATATCGCTGCACAAGAACAAAATATAGGTAAACTGAAGCAACGTGGCGAAGGCAATACACAGGATGTAAGCCAGCCCGCAGCGCCTACCCGCCGTGAACTAAGAAAAGAGCGCAGGGCAAAACGACGCGAAGCAAGACTTCAGGAAGAAACCGCAAAGGAGGAAGCTGAGCAATCGAAATTCTGATGAATGCTTCTTTCATCGTCATTGCGACCGCGAGGAACGTGGCGGGAAGCAATCTAATTCTGTCCTTTCGTTATTATTCGGTTTTCACAAAATTTGATCATCATTAATTTTTTAACCAATATTTTCAGATCATGAAAAAGTTTATTGCATTTATGATTTTCGCGATCGCGCTGATGATATCACTTCCGCAGACCAGCTCTGCGAATGGCATCCGGCACGATCAAACATGTTTCGTAGTTGATAATTCATTAGTAGCGCCTGTCGCAATCGCACAGGAGGAAGGAGGTGGATCCGCTCCTGTAGTAGATCCTAATACTACTGAAGTTGCTCCTACAGGAAATTTCTTTACAAATAATTGGATTGCGCTGCTGGGTGGAATACTCGTATTTATAGAACTAATCGTCCGACTTACACCTTCAGAGAAAGACAATAGTATTTTTAACTGGCTTGCCGCTCTTATCAATGCCTTGATTCCAAACCTCAAGAAAGGAGGTGGCACCTTCAAGGTGTCATCTAATTAAACCCGGCCTTGTTTTTCCTCAGTTTTTAAATTAAATGGTTTCCCCGGTTCTCGTGCCTGAGCCGGGGTTTTTTGCGTTAAAGAAAAGTGTATTCTCAAAATTCTTCATTTCTTCAGCAATCATACCATCAGTGATATGCGTATATATCATTGTTTGTGTAATGTCACTATGTCCAAGTAACTTTTGAAGTGCCAGCACATCCTTTGTTTTACGAAGCCAAAGAGTTGCAAATGTATGTCTTGCACTATGATTGCTCACGTCTTTAGCAATTTTTACAACCGCCACTATATCTTTAATCTTAACATTCATTTTTTGCTCCGAAATGCAATTAAACAGCACTCCTGTTTTTGATCCTTCATCAGAAATCAGTTTTTTTGCCCAGATATTTATAGGTATTTTAACCGCTTCTTTTTTTATACTTCGTGTCTTAACCGGGAAATAGACCAATCTATCTCCTATTATACTTTCAGTAGTAATCGTTTTTAAGTCCGAAATTCGCAGACCGGTAAAGCACATAAACAAAAAGTGTCGTAATACACGCTGATTAGTTTCGTCAAGATAATCCTTCAGATATAACTTCCAGAGCGATTGTAATTCCACTTCATCTAAAAATACCCGTTCCGGATTCGATCTTCGAATTGAATAGCTGTCAAAAGGTGATTCATCAATCACACCTTTACGCTTTGCAATATTCACATAGGTTTTGAAATTCTTCAGTGCAGTATAAATAGTGTTCAGATCGTTCTTTTTCGTCGATTTCAGCCACCGCCGGTATTGCTCAATCAATTCACTGTCAATTTCAGTAAATGCCAGTTTAGGTCTGAATTCTTTCAACTTATTGATAGCAGATTGATGCTGGTTATATGTACTATCGGCAATATCGTTTTTCCTTTCTTTTATAGCTTCATTAAAAAATGCAAAGAAATCAACCCGCCTGGCCGGGTTTTTCCATTCTTTTTTCAATAAATCAGCCGTCAATTCTTTTTGTTGCAACCGGTACCGAACCTCCACGTCATTGATCCGTGCCAAAGATTTATCAATTATCATGTTATCATCCTTTACCTTCTGAGAGTTTCCCTTTATTCTCATTTTCACACGATCAAAATGATCCGGAGCAACGGTAATTCCTGTCGGAAACTTGATTGATCGGTTATCGATATGCACCAGCACATAGACAGCACATGTACCATCTTTCTTTTTATACGCTTCGTGCAGAAAAACTTTAGGAGAGCTCATTTTTTATGAATGTATTTTGAATGAAAACGGAATTTGAATGGATTTTATGACCTCAATAATTATCCTAAATATCCCAAAACCCCAGCAAACACAGTCAATGCAAAAGAGGCTGCCCTTGAAAGACAACCTCTTTGTGACCCCGGTAAGATCACTATCAGGATATCCTATATGTTAATATATCAGTTCTTTGTTCAATTTTTAAATTTAAAATTTGAATGATTTTTGAATGTGAAGGTCAATTACAAAGGCTTTTTTCTGTTAAACTCCTTAATAGCTTTTAACTTTTTTGTGACTGAAAGTAGTCCATCAATCTGTTTGTCAAGATATACTTTGTCGATTTCCATTATAGGAGCGGTCCACATTCCTGTATTAACAGGTCTATTATTGTTTAATTCTTCAGATATCAATAAATAACTTTCTTCTAATGAATTTGAAAGCTCTTCGATTAATTCCTTTTTGATGAGTATTTTCATATGATTTAGTTTTCAAACACAATCTTCAGTTGATCTTCAGATATAATTTTACTTCGATAAACTACTCTGAGCCGTTTTTCCGGTACTTTCCCAGGCTAAATTCCAACAATTCAATATGCTTTTCTAATAATAAAATTCGTTTATCTTTCTCTATGCACATTGCACAACCATCTTCTGCAACTCTCATTTTATCTTCTATTTTATACTTATGTGGTGATTTAGTTGACTCGTGTAAAAAGTGATCAATTGGTAAGTTTGTCTTATTAACTAAATTTATAATGTAAATAAGTTTCATTGACTTACTCTTCATCATCTTCTGATATGCTTGTTTATTAGCAAGTCCAAGGATTTCAGCCATTTTGTCCTGTGAAAAATTATTCACATTCCTATAACTTTCAACATTGTCATAAATCTCATCAATATTTAGACTCATTCTAAATTATATTAAAGTTGACTAAAAGGCATAAATTAGTTTGCTTCGTGTTATACTAAAGTTTACATTTGCTTTCAGAAAAGTACAAAACAATTCAGGTATTAACAAAGCAAACATGAAAAACACTGAAAAAATAGACTTTAAAGCTTACTACGAGAAACTGAAACGAAAACCCTCAGAACTGAGAGATGATATTTGCGCAAAGCTCGAAATATCAAAAGAAACATTCTATGTAAAACTAAGAAACAACGATTTCGACTATCCTCAAAAAGTAGTCATTGCACAGATAGTTGAAATTCCTATTGAAATCCTGTTCCCATAAAATATAGACGTATGAAAGAATTCTATTTCAATACGCTAAAAGATATGCTCCTGATTGAGGATTTAAAAACCGGATCAGTTACCAGGTTCGACGAAACACCCCGTTCATTTTTCATTGCACTTGATGCGAAAATTGAGGAACAATTTCCTGATGTACATGCAGAGCTTTGCGTGCTAGTTGGTAATGTTGGTTGCGAATATGGAAGGGTTTATCAATTCGTTGCTTGTAATTTTAGTACAAAAGACGGCAATCCGGATGTTGATGATGATGGTAACTTTATACTCGAGCGCGTTTCCTGTCCAGTTCGGCACACCTGCAAACGGATTACCTGCAAAGCAAGGGTTTCAGGAAAATTATCGGACCGAGAAATTCAGGTGATCAGCCTTTTTGTTAAAGGTTTTTCTGAGTTGGAAATCGCCGAACACCTTTTTATAAGCCATTCAACAGTTCACAATCACACAACTCATATTTATACAAAATTGGGATTTACCGGCAGGGCGAATCCTGACAGGTTATTGGCTGTGTATGCTGTCAAAAATAAGCTAGTCAATTAAACTTAATTGATATTCTCTGCTGTTCTGGGCCCAGCTAACCAAAACCGCCCTGCGTTCACGAACCAAACAATCAAGCCCCGGCATTCGGTTATTTAGCCGGGGCATTTTTAGAGTGTTTAAAGTATTTCGCGAGGTAGAGCAGCTGGTAGCTCGCCGGGCTCATAACCCGGAGGTCGTGGGTTCAAATCCCATCCTCGCCACGGAGTGGTTAACGGTATGCGAGTAAATTGGAAACCAACCTTTAATATAAATCAAGAACTCGCTGACAATACGGAAAGACGGAGACAGCCCGGAAAGACGGGCAAAACGGCTATAGCGGATGAAGAATTGAGACGAGTGAGCGGGGTTCGACTCCCCGCATGGCCACAGACTGAAACGATGGTTTCCTGCACTGACGTATATTCGGATACCAAACCGGCGCCGGTGCATTCCCAACCCTGTTAATGTTTGATCGCATTCACGGGGACAACCGGTGGTTGAAGCTGTAGGGGTCGGTCCCGTAAGGGTACCCCTTGCTTCCCGCCAAAAAAACTGAAATAGTATGATTTGCATTATCGGAAAAATTGGAGATGATACACTTGAAGGAGTAAAAGCAAAGTTTCAGGAAGCTGAAAACTCGCTTCATGAACTTGGTTTAAAAGTGAACAACCCGATGAAGATGGGATTTACAACAAACTGGACATCTAAAGAGCAGCTTGAGAAAAGAATGGATGTTATCAGGAAACAGGCATCGGCTATTTATCTGCTTCGCGACTGGAAGGACGATATGAATGCAAAGCGCGAATTTGCTGAAGCGGCTCACATAAATACAAAACGGGCAAATAAGATCCGGATCTATTTTGAAGAATCTGGCGGATTGCGCGACCTTAAAACTGACATTGAAGATGAAGTACTAACCATAAATACTCAAGTATCATGATCTTAATCATTTGGTTAATTGCAGTTTCAATCATCCTGTTTTTGAATTACTGCGCCCACATGCTGGCTGAAAAATCGAATTATTACTATCAAAACATCACTCAATCATGAAAGCCACCGGTCCAATAGTTTTCCCGGGCGATCGTGTGCAGGTTGAAAACTACCGAGCTCACACCATCGAAAAGCCCATTGAACCGGCCTCAGTTGTCGAAGTGAAAACAACCTGGTTAAGCCCTCAGAAATGTTTGCATCAGTACCGCGTAAAACTCGACCGCCAGTTTAAAGGCAGGCCAATACTATTATCAGTTAACGAGCTTCGAATCCGTGAAAAAATTAACATATAAGTTAACTTTTATGCCAAAACTCGATAAAGTATTCACACTGGAGGTGACCCCGGAACAATTCCTCCGAAACTGCTCAGTTACCGAATTAATTGAAACAGATCTGTTGCTGCAGTCGAAATTTTACCAAATGCGGATGACCGGAACTTATACTGCTGAAGCGCAAAAGACTTTAAGCGAGATCCCGGATTTTCCTAAAAACAATGTATAGCCATGAAAAAAATACTTAAAAAATTGGATGAGTTAAATGCATTGCTTGAAGAGTTGATTGCATCGCGCGAAGAAACCTACCTATTGCGTTCCGAAACCTGGCAGGAATCGCCATAAGGCTATCAGTACAAAGAAAAAACTGACGCTCTTAAAGAAATGCTTGAAGAATTGATTGAGTGGAAAACGGAAGTTACAAACGATCAGGAATAAAATGAGCCGCATTTATACACCTTCAGAAATAGAGTTTATCCGAAAGCATTACCCGGAACAAGGCGCTGATTGGGTAGCTGAAAAAATAGGGAAGAAAAGAAGCCAGGTTAAACAATTTGCGACAAGGGAAAAAATAAAGAGGACAAACTTCAGGCACTCATGGACTAATGATGAGATTGGAAGGCTCACAAATGAGTTTTCAACCAGGTTAACGGTCAACCTTGCTGATGAAATGGGACTGACCTATACTCAAATTTCGAACATGGCTCATAAATTAGGATTAGTAAAAGCGGCTGATTTTTACAGTTTGCCTGAAATGGTGGCACAAATTGCCACCCGTACTCCGTCTTCCACCACATTCGAAAAAGGTCATACTCCAGTTAATAAAGGGAAAGGTATGTCGGATGAAATTCGGGAAAAAGTGAAGCACACCTGGTTTGAGCTTGGGCATGAACCACACAACACAAAATACGATGGATACGAACGAATTAAAAAAGACGGATATCGTGAAATACGTATATCGAAAGGAAATTTTGAATTACTACACCGGTACAACTGGGAAAAAGTAAACGGGCCAATTCCTAAAGATAATATTCTGCGATCGAAAGACGGTGATCCAAAAAATTGCGATCCGGATAACTGGTATTTGATCGATCGTGCCAGTCAACTTGCTGCAAACTCTGGGCGTGATGAATTAACCGACAAATTCATCGTTGACATCATGACCTATCGTGCATCTGGATTAAAATCTGCTATTGCCGAAATGCCCGAACTGATTGAATTAAAACGAAACCAATTAATATTAAGGAGGAAAATAAATGAGCTTAATCAAGTTACAACAAATGATTGATGGTGGTAAAACTTACTACTATCGCGAACAACCTGCAGTAATTAAATCGTTCGACAACCATGGAACTGAAATTGAAATCCTGGTCGAGATATCGGGCAAGCCTCAAAAATTTATCAAAGAAACTGAGGATAAGATAAGCCTGTTTCTCGAATGTTTTAAGGAGGTACCTGTAATTACCGATGTTGATATTGCATCAGAAGGAAAACATCTTCCGGCACAAAACAAAACGGTTTATATTCCTGAAATATATACCAATACGAAAGACCTTTTCAAGACCTTAAGCGACAAGTTGCTTGAAGATATTGACAAGGTACGCGAAAAACCCGAGTATGTCGGTCAGGCCAAACAGGTTTGCAACAATGTGAGCGCTATCGTTAACATCACCAAACTGCAGCTTCAGTTACTTCAAAACGGATAGCCATGAACTACGTCACACATTTCCGTCATCCGGAGCAAAAATTAGGTGATCCGTATATTCGCCTCTATTGTGGCAAACAGGTACATAAAACAAAAGATAAATACCTGCTTACCGATAACCGCGATGAAGTAACCTGTAACAGCTGCATCGATCGGATTGATAACCCGGTTCGCGCCCTGAAACAATACGGTGACTTGCACATCTGCAAACAGCATATTTCAATGCGGCCACTACCACATACCAATCTATACGCATCAGCCCAGCGGATCCCCGCCAGTGATTCCTGGAACTTTATCATTTACAATTCGGAAATGATGATGAACGAAACCCGAACCTGTCACACATCGAAACAGGTAGTTACTGCTTTGCTCGAATTAGTTGAAACCGAAATAAGTAAACAAAATGAAAGTAGGAACTAAAAGCGTGCTATTCGGAGCTCATTGCTTCCTGATACATCCAATATTTGTTTTTATGTCCTGGTGGAAGCTTTATGGATTTCCGTGGGATCCACGTTTATGGGTTGCGTTTATTGTTCACGATTTAGGGTACTGGGGCAAACCAAACATGGACGGACCTGAAGGCGAAACTCATCCTGAACTAGGTTCTGAAATAATGGGTTGGCTATTTGACTTCACTAAGGTTTTTTATCGTGACACCATTCACATAACTGATGAAGAACTATTCTATTGGTCTGACTTTACACGGTATCACTCACGTTTTTTAGCCAAAAAAGAAAATGCAAAACCTTCCAGGCTATGTTTTGCCGATAAACTTTCCATGTGTATGGAACCCGACTGGTTGTACCTTCCTCGGGTTCGCTGGTCAGGCGAAATTGAAGAGTATATGAAAATGGCCGAAAGCCGGAACCTGGCCGGTGAACAGCAAAACGAATTTGAAACCGCTAAGCTGGCCACCAAATTACAAAAGGATTGGCGTACTGCCGTAAAATCGTATGTAGAGCGCTGGGTCGAAGCCCATAAAGATGGACAGGAAGATACCTGGACTCCGGATGCGAAGAAAGCGATTAATCAGGAAGGGGTTTGGCAATGAAAACCATTCAACAAGGTCGCCCAAGATCCTCCTACTTCTGGATCGTTCAGCCGCCAGGCACAAAGATTACCAGGGGCGAAGAAATCAGCTGTATGAATCCAACTACCAAGGAAGAAACAATGGCAGTTTGTACCGATAAATTCACGCAACCATGGCACCAGGTACCCGATAGTTTTTGTTTGCTCAACTATGGGTGGAATACAGCAGAGATAAAGGAAAAGATGGAAGAAAAATACCCGGAATTGAAAAATGAAACTGTAGTCAGGTTTATCCTGATGAAAGAAAAAAAATGATAATTTATGGATGTTCGCGAAGTCATTGACCGCATCAACGAAGATATTGCCGAAATTGTAGGCAATTACGTTGAACTGAAAACAATAGGCAATAAATACAGGGCGTGTTGCCCGTTTCACAACGAAAAAACACCCTCGTTTACTGTTACTCCAGCCCGTGGAATTTACAAGTGTTATGGCTGTGGCAAAGGTGGCGATGCCATCAGCTTTTTGCAGGAGTCTCAAAATATCGGATTCAAAGAAGCGGTTGAAATAGGAGCCAAAAAGCTTAATCTGGACTTTGCCTGGATCGCCGATAAATCGAACTTTAACGACGAAGAATACAAGCACAAAGAAGCGCTCCGGATTGCCTGTCAGAAAGCCGCTGAATTCTTTGCCGAACAATTAAAAGCCAGTCCCGAAGCAATCAGGTATCTTGCCGATCGGGGATTTGATCCTTTTTCGTCAACATGGACAGAACCGGCAAAAGTAAAAGCCTCGGTGGCTGAACCTGTAAACACCGAACTGGTAGAACTTGATTCATTGTTATACGAAGCTGCCGAACTTGTCATATTTAACCAGAAATGTTTGGCATCAGCACTTCAGAAAAAATTTTCGATTGGCTACAATCGCGCCGAAAAAATCATTGATCAGCTTGAGCTTGCCGGAATTGTTGGCCCGCTGAATGGCTCAAAGCCCAGGAATGTTTTAATTTCTGATTTGGATGTTGATTCTGACCAGTTAAAAGCATTGCTTGCCATGAATACCGCTATGCCTTCGATTGCTTCGCACTCAGGCGACGCTGCATCGCTCCCTGAGCGCGAAGCAGTCGAAGGGAGTTCCCCAATGGAGCACGACAACAATATTCTGCCGTTCTCCATCGGTTTTGCGCCTGATGGAAATGTTCTGCTGAATTGGGCCAAACAAAACGCGGTTGGATTGAACTTGCTGATCGAGGCCGATCTGATCAAGTCGAAAGATGGGCGCGAATACGACACTTTTCGAAACCGGATCATGTTCCCGATTTGCAGCAAGTCTGGAAAAGTGGTAGGATTCACAGGTCGAACCCTAAGCACCGATAAGGCTATTCCTAAATATCTGAATACCGGCGACACTCCCATATTTTGCAAAGGCAAAGAACTGTTTGCCTTGAACCTGGCACGTAACGAAATTAAAAAGGAGGATAAAGCCTACCTGGTTGAAGGTAATTTCGACGTGACCCGATTACACCAGATAGGGGTAACGAACACCCTGGCACCCTGCGGAACTGCCTTAACTGTCGATCAGGCCAAATTACTGAAGCAATACACCAATAAAGTGACCTTGATTTATGACGGCGATTCGGCTGGCCAGAAAGCAATGTCGAAAAATGCAGAGATCCTGATCCGGGAACAGTTTCACGTTTCGGTGATAATTCTTCAGGAGAAAGAAGATCCTGACACAGCATTTAAAACCATTGCAGCATTCGAAAAGTCGAACCAGGAACAACCTGATTATATTATTTGGAAAACAATTAATGTTTCAGAAAAGAGCCAAAACCCAGCATACAAGGCCGAACTGATTAAAGATATTTCGTTCCTGGCCACCCGATATGATGAACCATCGAAGCATGATGTCTACCTCGATGCAATTTCAAAGATAATAGGGCCGAAAAAGCTTTGGCAAGATCATTTTAAACAATGGTTGGCCGACAAAGCACCGGTTGAAACTAAGAAATCAAGGGCTATCCCGGCCAATGTTTCGTTAGACGAATATTACGAACGTGGTTTCTATGTCGATCACAACTGCATGTATTTTCAGGATTCGAAAGGCTCGCCAAAACAGCAAAGCAATTTCACCATGACCCCGCTTTTTCACATCGAAAGTACTGTGAATGCAAAGCGATTGTACGAGGTAAAAAACAACCATGGTACGGTAAGGGTAATCGAGATCCCGCAGCGCGACCTGGTATCGATATCAGCATTCAAGGTGAGAATTGAAAGCCTGGGCAACTTTCTGTGGACCGGATCGGAAACCGATTTAAACCGGTTGAAAGCCTGGTTGTACGAAAAAACAAATTCGGCCAAAGAAGTTAGCCAAATGGGATGGCACAAAGATGGATTGTACATCTGGGGAAATGGAATTTACAACGGCAAATTTACCGAAACAGACAGCTACGGAATTGCTTCAAACGATGGTGTGAATTACTACATTCCATCGGCATCGCGCATTTATTCAGGAGAAGAAAACCTGTACGAATTCGAGCGCAAATTCATACATGTAGAAGGAAACATTTCACTCAGGGAATATGTGAAGAAATTCACCAAAGTGTATGGCGACAACGGGAAAATAGCCCTCAGTTTCTACTTTGCCAGCCTGTTCCGTGATATCATTGTCCGCCGGTTTACAAAATACCCTATTTTAAATATGTTTGGTCCCAAAGGAGCCGGTAAGAATGCCTGTGCTGAATCGCTGCTGCACTTTTTCGGACGGCTTCCGAAGATCCCGAACCTTCACAATACAAGTAAGGCCGCTCTGGCCGATCACGTAGCCACCAGTTCGAATGCCCTGTGCCTGCTCGACGAATTCCGCAATGATCTGGAGATGGAAAAGCGCGAATTTCTGAAGGGTTTATGGGACGGTACCGGACGCACCCGGATGAACATGGACAAGGACAAAAAGAAAGAAACTACGTCGGTAGATCAGGGAGTAATTGTTTGCGGACAACAGATGGCCACGGCTGATATTGCGCTGTTCTCCCGATTTATTGCGCTCAGTTTCTTCCAGGTCGAATTTAGCGCTGAAGAGAATACCCGGTACGAAGAGCTGAAGGAAATCAACGAGCGCGGCATAACTCATATTACCCACCAGATACTAAAGCATCGTGCATATTTCAAAGAGCACTACTCGAAAAAGGTCGACGAAATTTCAATACAAATGGAAGGAATGCTGAAAGGTCAGTTAATTGAAACCCGAGTATTTAACAATTGGCTGATGATAATGGCCGCGTATGCTACTATTGCCGACGAAATTGAATTACCCTGGGACAAGACCGAAACCATCCAGCTTGCCGTGAAACTGATGCTCCAGCAAAATGGAGAAATGAAAAAGAACGATGATTTAGGTCATTTCTGGAAAACTGTGGAATACCTGGCCAGCTCGAACCTGTTGTTCGATGGCGGCGATTACAAAATTGAATACGCCAAAGAAGCCAGTTATACCAAGATGGAAAACGGGAAGTGGAAAACCGACGTTATAAAATGGATAGAGCCAAAGAACCTATTATATCTGACGCTTAGCCGTGTATTTTCGATGTACAAAACCCAATGCCTCCGCGAAGGCGATAAGCCGCTCCCTGAAAGCACAATTGAATACTACCTGAAGAATTCGAAAGCATTTATATTCGAGACTAAAAAGGAAGGATTTAAGAAGATAGACCCCAGAACAGGACAGCAGGAAGTCGAAATTGTTGAATCGACTGGACCCAATGGCGAAAGAATTACAAACTCAAAAAAGAAACGCACCAGCACCACCGCTTTTATTTTTGACTACGACCTGCTAAACATCTCGATTGAAACAAATGGCGGGGAACCTGAAAACAGCCAGGAAGATTTTAAACCGCATTTAAAACCGGTCGAAACTCAGGAGAAAATAAATTTTGAAAAGAAAACAGATCCAGAACCTAAAGATCCGTATAAAGATGATTTACCATTTTAAACGAGTAAATATGATTGATTTAAAAAGCGTCAAGCCCATTGATTTCAAGATCGTACCGGCTACTAGTTTTTGTAACGGCTGTGTATTCCTGGATGACTCGAATGATTGCAAAATCTGTAAGATCACACGAGACCTTGACTTGATGGATCTGGCAGTAGATATCGACTTACATTTTAAAGTGAATTGCTATAAAGACAAAATTATTTACCAAGTAAAACTAAAACAATGAAAAAGTACTACGTTCAAACAAATGTGAACATGCAGGCAAAGAACAATGCCTGGAGAAAACTACAGGAATTTGCACATGATCAGAATGGAACGCTTATCCTGGGAGATGATACCCTGAATGAGTTTGTCTATTGGGTAGAAGCAAAGGTTTATCAGGTAAACAAAGAAAATCCAAGGTGCCAGGATATCAGTGTCAGTACACAAACTGGTACAAACCTTTCAATATTTGCTTCAGTTCAACCAGATCATGCCTTTAGTATGACATTTTTACCAATTAAGCGGGAAATGAGCCAGGAAGGTGTAGCAAAATGACAACAGAACAAAAAGATGAACTGCGCTTTAGCGTTGCAAGGCATTGGGCTTGTGATAAAATAGATAAGCAGCGCTGTAATTATTCTCCTGATTATACTTTAGAGCTACTAAATCACAAAGGCTTAGAAGATGCCAGGTGTTTGGTTCGCATGATAGTTAAAGAGGTTGAATCTCATAATTCTGCAATCAAATCGAAACAAACATTACTTAGAAACCTTCGATATTCGCGCAAATGGTTATCAAGTTCATTATTCACAGGACTTAATGTTCCTTACAGAAAAATTGATGAATTGATTATAGCCAATCCGGATGCTGAGAGCTATACCATTTATCTTAAATTGATCACTCGATGAATGTAAAATTTCATATCTACAGCGCGATGTAGATACCGGGAAGACCCGGCATAAGTTCTTGTTTGCTGAAGAAAGAAGCATTTTAATGACCGGCATCCCTGTAACCCATGCCGGCACAACTTACCAGGTTGATTCGCTTGAGTGGATTAACCGGAGAGCCGGAGTATTAAAGGCGATTTGTTTAGAAGTACCTAAAAAAGAATAATATGGAACAGAACGAACAGGCTGAGCTTCGTTGGAAATGCCGTTACTCCCACGACGATGAACCCGATAAATACGGACGATGGGCACGAAAGTGTTTTTTCAAGGACCGGCACATTGCCTAGGTTAAACGATTTGAATTAAATGGTCGGGTTGAATTTGCCGTTTCCACACAATTCCCGGTAAATGGTAACGATATGCCACACTATTGCAGCCATTTCAATACATTCAAAGGAGCGAAAGAATGTGTTGAGTATTTTTGGGAGAAATTCAGAGATATATGCCGGTGATTCTATTATGCGAAGCTGCCAGATCCTGAAAGGTCTGGCATTTTTAATTAGTGCCGGGAGCGTAGAGATAAGAAAAGGGATAGTCCGGGTACCAATACCAGGCTACAAAGAAACACTCACCAAAGACCCGGAAATCGATATACAGAACATTGCACCCGGACCGAACAATCAAAACCCAACCATACACAAACAGAGCGAACCGGTACACCTAATCAACTTATTAATCACCGCAGGTAGTAATTAATAATTATATAACTAAAATATTAGTTTTAAAATACTGTTTAATACAATACCGGCGACGAAGTTCGGTGGCTGAGTTTATCGAAGCCCCCCCCTTCCACCCCCCTCAGAGAAAAATACATCAAAAATGAAGATTTAGAGAAAATAAAATACGAATAGCAATACTTAGAGCTAAAACTACTTACTTCGCTTACTTCTCTTACTTTTTCTTAATTATATTACTGTATTTCAAATAATTAGCTATACATAAATAATGTTATTCGGTTACTACAACTTACTTTTAGTTACTTCGCTTACTTTTTTTTATTAAAACTTACTTCGCAGCATAACGATTAAATTATTATATAAAATTCTGACATATTGACAGTTAATCCCGCGAAGTAAGCGAAGTAAGCAAAACACTAAAAATGTAGCCAACTTTAAGAAAAAAAATTGATCACCCACTACAGAAATAAATTGTTCAATTTTATTCGTCAAACGTTCAACATTTTGATTATCTTAGTGCCGCTTCAACTGCCGGATTTATAAACTTAAATCCGGTAAAATGCCTATTCATAAAAATGTAAATCTGGAAAATAAGCCAATAGTTACAATTTCGCTTAATCCTATCCTGGAAGCTTTCTGCAGGTTTATATTTAAAACCCCCACTGAAAGCAATGAAATTGCAATCAATTTAAAAGAAGATATTGGTCTTTTGATTCACTCTCATATTCTATCAACAAATTGCCGTCCGAAACGGCCTTCCATTTCCAATGCGGTTGATATTATTTTACCGATAACGCTACAAAATCAATATGGTCTGAAATCAGGATTTTTGTATGTAAGCAATTGGGGACTTCAGAAAATTGAAAATGGAGTTGAATATGAATTTAATAAATGGGTAAAGAGACGCTTTGAAATTGGTTACGAAAAAAACCGCGAGCGAACGGCAATTATTGAAGCGATACTCCGCGGACTGAATGTTAGGAACAATGTAGTAAATTTTGACGCCATCAAAAAAAACGATTACCGAAATCGGAGGAAAACCGAAGAAATAACTTTCAAAGAATTGTTAGAAGTTGATATTTAAATATTTACGAAATCATTTTATTAAAATTGTAAAAATTAGCTGTTTTATATAAAAATAAACCCATCATGGAAACAAAATTACTCTCGACAGATCGCCCAATTTCGATATCGTATGCATTACCCGAAGATATTGCTTCGCTGGTGCCAGGCGCCGCAAATTATAGAACAGTAACTTTCAAAACCGGGAAAAAGTGGAACCTGATCAATACTACGATCGGAACCATCGATCTACAGGAAGTTCCTGGTGAAGAAATTGGTGAAACGATATTCACAAACAACTTGTCAGCAACATGCCCCGGACATGAAGTAAACACCCCGGGTGACATCGCCGAAATTTCAGGAAGAAAACTTCTGATCAGGATCGAATACAAAAGCGGTTTGAAAAAATTGATCGGCAACCTGGAAGTAGCTCCCC
>Ga0302286_10000237_pt1 | contig 45369 bp, 55 predicted proteins | sample III_Fen_E2_3_FD_198765 | JGI IMG/M metagenome (GOLD analysis project Ga0302286, IMG submission 198765) | Peat permafrost microbial communities from Stordalen Mire near Abisko, Sweden - III_Fen_E2_3 | ecosystem: Environmental > Terrestrial > Soil > Wetlands > Permafrost | place: Sweden: Abisko...
ATTGGATGCGAAATACGCCTGAACTGATGGAAGAACTAAAAGCAACCAATTATAATAAGCGCTCGCACATTCTTACACCAAAGCAGGTAAACATTTGTATTAAGCACTTTGGCAGACCATAAATGATTGCCAGAAAGCATTCGTTTTTCATGAGCACGAAGGCGTAGAAATTGACTTGTCCACCCCAAGTCAATAAACAAGAAATCAAAAATATGTCCTTCACCCTTGGCTGGTGATGTGCTGGCTTAAGGAATATTGTTGAAAGAATGAATTACTTTTTGTATATTTGCTTATAAACGATTCGGTTATTATGTATTTTGAAAATTATAAATTACACCAGGATGCCCAAGTCAGACCTTCGTTACTATGGGAATATGAATTAGAACATTTTGATTGGAATGCCATGCAAAGTGTTGTAATACAACGTGTTATTGAACGTGGAAGGATAAATGACTTTTATGCTGTTTTAAATTTATATGGATTAAAGGAATTTAAAGAAGGAGTTAAAAATATTCCCAATCTAAATAAAAAGGATATTGCTTTTGTTTGTACAATATTTGGAATAAAAAAACAAGAACTGAAATGTTACACACAGAAACAGTTGCGACAAAAACATTGGAGCTTTTAACTCAATTAATGGATGATTCGACTTTCAATCAATTTTTGTTAGTAGGAGGAACAGTATTGAAAGCAATTTCTTACTTTGATGATATTAATTATGACGAACCTATTCAAATGCTTGATAAAAAAGATTTTGAATGGAAAAAAATTAGAAAGCACTTGCTTTTGATGGTAAAATCTCCAGATAAAATATTTGGTGATTGTTGCGCATTGGTGAGTCAGCAAAAAACAAACAGGGTGCAGAGCCAATCTTTTTGTGTGTGATATGTGGATTGAAATATAAAAAAATATCATTCGCTGAAAACAAACAATTATTCGTATATTTGTTCGTCTAAAACGAATAATATAGAGGAGCTTTATGAATAAAGATCGTCTTAAAGAAATAATGTTTGATCAGAAAGAAGCTTTCAATAGCAGAAAGCACCTGATTCGCCGAAATATCCCGTTGGAGAAATACATAAAAACAAGCCAGGTTGTCATTATTTCCGGAATCCGCCGATGTGGAAAATCTTCTTTGTTGCGTCTCATCAAGGAAGAGATGAGGCTGGAAGCATCCGATTTTTGCTACTTCAATTTCGACGATGAACGAATCATTACAGAAGTTTCCATTCTTGAAGAAATATATAACCTTCATTTGGAAATATACGGCAAAGAGCCGATACTTTTCTTTGATGAAATTCAAAATATAAGTAACTGGGAAAAGTTTATCAACCGGAAGTATGAACAAGGAGTAAAAATATTTGTGACAGGTTCTAATGCAAAACTACTTAGTTCAGAGATCTCCACCAGTCTGACCGGACGGAACAAACTGGTCGAACTGTTTCCCTTTTCGTTTTCAGAGTACCTCCTTTTTAAGGAAAAAAAGTATGATCTTGACCACTTGACTTCGAAATCAAAAGCTTTATTGCAAAAAGATTTCAATACCTATATGCAAACGGGGGGATTCCCGCTCGTGGTGAAGGAAAACGACCTGGAACTGGTAAATGGTTACTTTCAGGACATTCTATATCGGGATATCATTTCCCGCTATCGGTTGACGCAGGTAAACGAGATAAAACAAATCGGCCTTTATTTCGCATCAAACGTTGGAAAGTTGTTTTCGTACTCGACACTCCAAAGCATATCGGGCGTAAAAAGTTTAAGCTCCATCAAAGATTATTTGTCTTACTATGAACATTCGTACCTCTTTTCGTACTTGAAAAAGTTCGATTATTCAGTCAAGAAACAAATAATGAATTCCAAGAAGGTCTATACTACTGATCACGCATTTGCCATCCGGTTGGGATTCAACTTTTCTGAAAACAAAGGCCGCATATTGGAAAATATAGTATACATTGAGTTACTTAGACGTGGCTGCGAGGTCTATTACTACTCTGGTAATCATGAATGTGATTTTCTAATCAAAAAAAACATAAATCTCGTCAAAGCCATACAAGTGGTCGATCAATTAGACAAAACCAATTACGAACGCGAATACCAAGGTCTGCAGGAAGCCATGCAAACCTACCAGATACCACAGGGAATACTGATAACCAACAGCATAGAAGTATCCGTCTTTCCTGAGCACGAAGGTATAGAGATCGTCTCTGTCTGGAAATGGCTGCTGTCTGCCTGAAGATCGTTTTGACCATTCCATTTTCACACCAACGAAGGCATTGAACATATAATCCCATGGCAGGTAAAAGAGGTTGTGGTGCCGAAGGAAAAAGTCTGCTTGTCGATACTTGATAGTTATCGGAAGCAAACAAGTGGGAGTAGATAAATCAATTTTTTTTGTATTTTTGTATAGCGATATTCAATTTTGGAACAAATGAGAACGCCTGAATTAAAAGAATTTATTCAATGACATAGCGACTTGTTTTCATTTTCACCAAACCTTTTTTGGGATGTTGAAGTAGCATCGTTGGATATGAAAAAAGACAAACGATTCATCATCCAACGCGTGTTGGAATATGGTACCTTGTCCGATTGGAAAATTATTAAAAATGGATATGGTATCAACAAAATCATTAAGGAAATGCAAAAAGTTAGAGCATTAGATAATGTTTCGCTTTCATTTCTTTGCACCATAACCAATATTAAAAAGGAAGCGTTTAGATGTTACACCTTGAAACAGTTGCAACCGCCACACTGGAACTTTTAAAAGGGTTACAGGGAATAGGTTCACTGAGAGAAACACGTTTAGTTGGAGGTACCTAAAAACAAAGGATATAAGATTGATATTAGAAAGCAATCCTCAAATATTTTGGTTTCCATGATTGAAAACATAAAAGTTGATATTGTAAATTATCCGTATCCATGGATCGATAACAAAATAAATGAGGAGAACATTGTTTTGGCTACCGATAAAGATATAGCTGCTATGAAGCTTTCAGCAATTACAAATCGTGGTACCAAAAAAGATTTTATAGACTTGTTTTATCTTTTAAAAAGCTATTCTTTGGAACAAATTTTATCATTTTATACCAATAAATATGGTGAAGGTTCGGTTTTTATGGTTTTACAATGCCTAAACCATTGATTCAGTCAGCCAATATGGTTGAGAAAAAAATTAACGGGATGAAAATTTTAAATCTAACGGGATTATAAATCTTACGGAATACATCTCCCAAATCTCACGGTATATTGTATCTTTGCATAAATAAGGAAAAAACAATAGCAAGGATATTATGATATTTCATGGAGGATATAGTGAAATTAAATTACCGAAAATCATTAGTGGGAAGTATGCTAAAGATTTTGGTACTGGTTTTTACTGTACCGAACTAAAAGAACAGGCAATACGTTGGGCCAAGAGGTTTGATGCCTCTGTTGTAAATATTTATGATTTTACGCCTGCTACAAGCTTAAAGGAGCTGGTTTTTCCGGAAATGACCGAAAGCTGGCTCGATTTTGTAATAGCCTGCAGGGCAGGTGAAATCCATGATTACGATATTGTGAGCGGCCCTATGGCTAATGACCAGGTATACAATTATATTTCCGATTATATAAACGGGGTTTTGACAAAAGAACAATTCTGGGTTTTGGCAAAGTTTAAGCACCCTACACACCAGATATGTTTTTGTACGGAAGCTGCCTTAAAATGTTTGACTTTTATAAGCTCTGAAAATTATGTCCGGTAGAGAATCTAAAGAAAGCAATGATCTCTTCTTTGTTTGCAGCCTTGTAGAGTACATTGCGCGCGAAACAAAAAACCACCGCTCAGTGGTCGTAAATGCAATCGGTAAGGAAAAATTACAACATGTTTATAACCTTGCCGATATCTATCACAGCGAAAACATTGATAAAGTGAGTGATGAATTGATTAGCTATGGCAATATACAAACCGGACATTTCGACAATGTCTCGACGACAAAATATACTTTACCGACCATCTGGGATATAGGAAAGGTCTATAAACGGCTTATAATAGCCATCTCGGAAAACAGAAATGACCGCAGCCTTATTGATATTTTGATAGAAGTTTATAATTCATGGATTTCACGCAAGATAGAAGATTTCAATAGCAGTATGTACTACGAAAATCCTGATTATATTTTTCAGTCCTATTTGGCTGGTGATGTGTTGGCTTAGTAAATGCAAGGTCTGCAGGAAGCCATGCAAACCTACCAGATACCACAGGGAATACTGATAACCAACAGCACAGAAGTCTCCGTTTTTCCTGAGCACGAAGGTATAGAGATCGTCTCTGTCTGGAAATGGCTGCTGTCTGCCTGAAGATCGTTTTGACCATTTCGCATTTTGCGTATCGCATTTTGCGAATTAATTTGTACTTTTGTTCGATGAAAATTAATAAACCACACAACCCGTTTTTACTTGCAGGGTATTACAGTCCTGAGTATTTCTGCGACCGCGAAACAGAAACAGCAAAGATTATTTCCGCTCTCGAAAATGACAGAAACATCTCTTTGATAAGTCCTCGCCGTTACGGGAAAACAGGTTTGATTTATCATGTTTTTCATCGACTGTCGCAAAAAGATAAAAATGCCGCCTGTATCTATTTAGACATTTATTCCACTCAAAACCTGAATGATTTTGTCAAACTATTTGCCGAGAGCGTTCTTGGAAAAATGGACGACAGTGTAGAAAAAGCCATGAGAAAATTTGCCTCTTTTTTCAAAAGTTTTCGTCCCATGCTATCCTACGATACCCTATCGGGGAAGCCTGAATTAAGTGTTAAAATTGAACCGGAAAGCCTTGAAAAGAGTTTACAGGAAGTGTTTTCTTACCTGAAACAATCTGATAAAAGATGTTATATTGCTATTGATGAGTTTCAACAAGTGGCAGAATACCCCGAGAAAGGAACAGAAGCTCTGTTACGTTCCTACATCCAGTTCCTGCCTAATGTAAAATTTATTTTTTCCGGAAGCAGACAGCACTTAATGAGCGAGATCTTCTTGTCTGCTAAACGACCTTTTTATCAAAGCACCCAAATCATGTCGCTTGATGTGGTCAATAAAGAAAAGTACGAGCAATTTGCAACGAATCATTTTCAAAAAAACCGATTTACAATTACGCACGATTGTTTTGATCTCATTTACACCCGTTTTGAAGGGCATACCTGGTACGTTCAGGCTATACTCAACCGATTGTACGAATACCGAAAAAACATCGACAAATTAGATCTTGTATATTGCGCTATACGAGAACTGCTCGAAGAAAACGTGTACGCGTATCAGGAATTGTTAAATGCCTATTCGGACGTACAGGTTAACTTACTCAGAGCTGTCGCAAAAGAAAAAGTCGTAGTACAAATCAATTCCGGGGATTTCATTACCAAATACGGCCTGAAAAATTCGAGCAGTGTAAGCAGAGCATTGAATAAATTGATGGAAAATGAGCTGGTTTATAAATCGGATAAAGGATACATCGTTTATGATCGATTCTTGGGATTATGGCTAAAGCGGTTCGAACTCTGATTTGTATGTAAACCATATTCTTCGACCAGAAAGCCGAAATTGAACGGGAATATGCATCACTGAAAAATATTGATGACAACTTTTCGAAATATGTAGTAAGTATGGATGATTTCCACCTTCCCACCAACGAAGGCATCGAACATATAACCCCATGGCAGGTAAAAGAGGTCGTGGTGCCGAAGGAAAAAGCCTGATTGCCGTTATAACAACATATTTATAACCTTGCCGATACTTGATAGTTATCGGGAGCAAACAAGTGGGAGTAGATAAATCAATTTTTTTTGTATTTTTGTATAGAGTGTTGTTGAGAAACCCAGGAAGTAATACGCCCCGGGAAAATAGAACCGAAAAAAAAGGAACCAATAAAACTTTGCTCAATGAATTACAAACAATTATGAATAATCACTAACTAAACTACATTGAAATAAAAATTATTAACAAATGCAAAGGACTAGAGAAGAAATATTGCAATCCATAAAAGTGATACTGCACTCAGTTGCTCCAGACGGTAAAGTGATTTTATTTGGTTCGCGTGCACGTGGTGACGCACGAGAAGATTCAGACTGGGATTTGCTTATTTTGCTTGATAAGCCTCAAATTGAGTCATCGGATTTTGATAAAATATCTTATCCACTTTATGAACTTGGTTGGCAAGAAGGCGAACAATTCAGTCCAAAGCTTTATACCGTTAAAGAATGGTTGAAACGTAGTTTTACCCCTTTTTACAAAAATATCGAAAAGGAGGGAATTGTGTTATGAGCTTAAACGACGAAGAAAGAGATGCCATCGTAATCTACCGGATTCAAAAAGCAAAAGATACTTTAAATGAAGCAATTGGTATTGCTCAATTAGAATATTGGAATGCTGTTGTAAACCGGCTTTATTATGCTTGTTATTATATGACAACAGCATTGCTTATCTATAATGGTTATTCCGCTCAAACTCATTCCGGTGTAATAAGACTTTTTGGCTTAAATTTTGTAAAAAAGGGACTTATACCCAAAGAACAATCAAAATTTTATTCAAAGCTATTTGAATTAAGACAAACTGGTGATTATGATGATCTTTACAATTTAACTGAAGAAGAAGTCAAGCCATTGATTCATTCAGCACAAGATTTTATTAACGTGCTAGATCCTTTGATTTTGGATCATAAAATCTAATATTTACCAATATATCCGATGGATTTATGGTAACGGTTTACTCTTCTCAAACAAGAGAAAGATCGGTAGTTTCAGAATTTAATACTCCTTTTGTGAAAAGTTCGGAGAAAGGTTCGGAGAAAAGTTCGGAGAAAATAATTAATGAGCTCATTAATAATAAAAATATTACTATTTCCGACCTATCTTCAAAGTTGGGTATTTCGACCAGGGCTATCGAAAAGCAATTAGATAAGCTGAAACAGAAAGGAATGATCCGTCGCGTCGGCCCAGCCAAAGGCGGTCACTGGGAAGTATTGGAGGGAAAACACTAAAAAAACAATAACAAGGATATTATGATATTTCATGGAGGATATAGTGAAATTAAATTACCGAAAATCATTAGTGGGAAGTATGCTAAAGATTTAAAATGTTTGACTTTTATAAGCTCTGAAAATTATGTCCGGTAGAGAATCTAAAGAAAGCAATGATCTCTTCTTTGTTTGCAGCCTTGTAGAGTACATTGCGCGCGAAACAAAAAACCACCGCTCGGTGGTCGTAAATGCAATCGGTAAGGAAAAATTACAACATATTTATAACCTTGCCGATATCTATCACAGCGAAAACATTGATAAAGTGAGTGATGAATTGATCAGCTATGGCAATATACAAACCGGACATTTCGACAATGTCTCGACGGCAAAATATACTTTACCGACCATCTGGGACATAGGAAAGGTCTATAAATGACCACAGACCTATTGATATTTTGATAGAAGTTTATAATTCATGGATTTCACGTAAGATAGAAGATTTCAACAGTAGTATGTACTACGAAAATCCTGATTATATTTACCAGTCCTATTTGGCTGGTGATGTGTTGGCTTAGTAAATGCTATGTCAGAAAAATCGAACGAAGGCATCGGACACATAACCACATGGCAGGTAAAATCCATTTTTTTCACAAAAAAATGAGATAATGTGTTTGCTGTGTCAAAATTATATATACCTTAGCAGCTGAAATGGAGTATAAAATCTACTCGATATCGTTTTCGTATCAAGTTGAACATGAGGCCCTTTTTCAAATCGTTGCATCCGGTAAATGGGAGTGACGAGCCTCTTTGTCGGAATATCACCAATCAATAAGCCTTAAATTGCAATGCTTGACAGTCTGATTACCTCCAAAACCCGTATCAAATTGTTGATGAAATTTTTTATCAACAGCAATACGACCGCCTACTTGCGAAATCTCGCCAGTGAGTTCGGGGAATCGACCAATGGCATTCGGCAAGAGCTGAACCGGCTGGAAGATGCCAAACTGCTCAGTGCCGAAACGTTACAAAACAAAAAAGTTTATCGTGCCAATACAGACCATCCATATTTTAAGGACATACACCGTCTATTGCTTAAATATGTGGGCATTGATCAAATTGTGGATGAACTTGTCAAACGCATCGGCCACCTTGAAAAAGCGTATATAACCAATGACTTTGCACAAGGCAGGCCAGGAAAAATTATAGATTTGGTGCTGGTTGGTCATGATTTTGATGACGCTTACCTCAATCAGTTGGTACATAAAACGGAAATAACCGTCTCATTTAAGATACAGTATATTACCGTAGAACCCGAAGAATTGGCCCAATATATACAGGACAATACCAAGTACTTGCTGATTTGGTCGGCTGAATATGCCGAATCCGTTAACTGACAAATAAGCTGCTAAAACTCATAGCCAATGACAATCGCCGTAGATTTTGACGGAACCATTGTGGAAAACCGCTATCCTGAAATAGGTTCTGAACAGCCTTTTGCCGTAGAGACCCTTGTGCGTTTGCAGCAGGAAGAGCAACACCAGCTGATTTTGTGGACATCCAGAGAAGGCGATTTACTGGACGAAGCGGTCGCATGGTGCCGGAAGCACGGGCTCGTTTTTTATGCTGTCAATCAAAGCAATCCGGAAGAAAAAGAGCAGGAGTCCCGCAAAATAGTCGCGGACTTGTTTATCGATGACCGCAATATAGGCGGTCTTCCGGATTGGGGATTGATCTACCAGATGATTAAAGCCGATCAGCCATTCCGAAACTATGAGGAAGTCTATCGCCGTGCTTTCAAAGTGCAGGAAAAAGCATTCCTCAAACAAAATTTTCTATTGCGCATAGGCGCCCTTTTTGCACGTAAACGTTGAAACATAGAAACTAATTATTCATAATCTATGAAGATGAAAGTCCGGATTATTTATCTTTTTCCCGTACTGGTATTGTCTTTACTGTTAAATTCCTGTACGAGTTCTCAAAAAGTGGCTTACCTGCAGACCTTGCCGGCAGGTAGCGATACAACCCATGTACAAGGTCCGTTTGCCAATTTGTATGAGGCCCGTATCAAGCCCAAAGACCTTTTGAGCATTACCGTCGTGACCTCTGCACCGGAGGCATCCAGAATCTATAATTTGCTGGTGCCGCAAATTATGGATCCATCATCATCATCATCTGCTTCTTCTTCCCTCCTGACCAGCACCCCAACTATGCAGACCTATTTAGTGGATAACGACGGGAACATTGATTTTCCCATGCTTGGTAAAATCAGTGCCGGTGGACACACCCGCAAGGAGCTGGAGGCTGAACTTCAGGAAAGGCTCGATCCATTGTTCAGTAAAGAGCACCCCATCATAACAATCCGGATCACCAATTACGCTGTCAACGTGTTGGGCGAAGTGGCCAGACCGGGGAAATATGCATCCACCAACGACCGTCTCACTATTTTTGAAGGACTCGCGTTGGCCGGTGATATGACTTTATACGGCAAACGCGACAATGTAAAAGTATTGAGGGAAAGTGCCGACGGCAACAAAACCATTATCAACATCAATCTGAACGACAAGAATATCATTCATTCGCCGGCCTATTATCTGGAACAAAACGATGTTGTATACGTAGAGCCCAACAAAGCGAGATCAAGAGCCTCAGGCATCGGCACAGCCGAAACGCTCAGTGTTTCCGCCCTGTCCATTCTTGTTTCCCTGACCAGCCTGATTGTTACTATACTTAAGTAAATCATTCCAATAGATTATAGATCATGAAAATAGATGATATAGATGCTCTTTCAAAATATACAGAAGATCAGGAAGAAGAAAGTGTGGATGTAGCGAAATTATTTTTCAAGTACTTGCGTTATTGGAAATGGTTCCTCTTGTCTATGGTGGTCTGTATTGCCGTAGCCGCCCTATACCTTAAATTAGTACATCCGGTTTATGAAGTTGATGCCAAAATTTTACTCAAGGATGACAAAAAGGGAAGCAGTTCGGATATTGACAATAATATGAGTGCTTTTCAGGATCTTGGCCTCTTTAGTGCAAAGAACAATGCGGACAATGAACTGGAAATTTTGAAGACCTCGTACCTTATGGAGCAGGCCGTCCGGAAACTTGGCATTTATGCGCAATATACCGAAACAGGGTCTTTTAGAAATAGGGAATTATACGGAAAAGATTGCCCCATATCGGTCAGCCTTCCCGAAGCCGTTTTGGACACCCTCCATGGAGCCGTTAATTTTGAGATTGAGGTACAACCCAACGGCAGGTATATCTTCACCGGCATGTATAAAGATGATAACTACAGTATAAAAGCCACAAGACTTGACAGTCAGGTGGTTTTGCCTTTTGGCCTGATTTACCTGAGGCCCGGTCTTTTGAAACCTGCAGCAACCATGCATGTAAACGTGGTACTCCAAAGTCCCTCCCAAATGGCCAAAGGTCTTTTAGGGCAAATGGATATGGCTTTAACCTCCAAAACGACCACGGTTGTCAAGCTAACCTGTAAAACCACCAATCTAAAAAGGGGCACAGACTTTGTCAATGCCGTTATTGAGGTCTATAACGAGGAAGACATGAAAGACCGGAACATGATAGCCAACAATACAGCCGCTTTCCTTAATGACCGCCTGTCTGCACTTGGTTATGAACTGACCGATGTCGAAAAGCAAGTTGAAAATTTTAAACAGAGTGAAGGGCTCACGGATATTAATTCGCAGGCGCAGTTATTTATACAACAGACGGGCGATTATGAAAAACAGCGGCTTGAAGTAGAAACTCAGCTCGGCATTATCAAAGATCTTGAAGCCTACATTAACAAGCGGGAAAACCGCTATCAATTACTTCCGGCAGGAACAGGGGTTGAAAGTGTAAATCTCAACACCCTTATCGGTGAATACAACAACCTGCTTCTTGAGCGTAAACGTCTGTCCCGCACGGCCACCGAAAACAATCAGGCCATGATAGATTTGACGGATCAAATCCAGGCTTTGTTTAAAACCGTCCAGTATAGCATCAGCAACGAAAAACGGAATTTGCTGATTACCGAACAAGATCTCCAGCAAAAAAACTCGCAGAATTCAGGCCGCATCAAGTCCATTCCGCGTCAGGAACGGCAATATACCGCCATTTCCCGTCAGCAAAACATCAAGTCCCAGCTATACTTGTATCTGTTACAGAAAAAAGAGGAAAATTACCTGAGTATGACGACGGTTGTTCCCAAGGCCAAGATCATTGACTATCCAAGCAGCAGTGGTGCCCCCGTATCGCCAAAACGAAACGTCATACTTCTAATTGCTTTTATTTTAGGGCTTTGTATTCCAATTGGGATTATATATCTTATTGAATTATTACGTTATCAGGTAGAGAATAAAGAAGAGTTGCAAAAGATTTCCAATATCCCGATTTTGGGTGAAATTCCAAAGAGTGAGCAGACAGGGAATATCGTCATTCATGAACACGCCACCGACGGATTTACAGAAATGTTCCGCCTTTTACGGACTAATCTGCTTTTCGTACTAAACACACCGGATAAAAAAGTAATCAACGTGCTTTCCAGCATCGGCGGCGAAGGCAAGACCTTTATAACCATCAACCTCGGTCTGATTCTGGCCCTTTTGAACAAGAAAGTTCTGATAGTTGGTCTGGACTTGCGCAAACCAAAGATAGGCGACTATCTTGGTTTGGACAATAAAACGGGCATGTCTCTATATTTATCCGGACATCTTGACCGGGCCGCTCTGATCCGACCTTCCGGCATTCACCCCAATCTCTCCGTCATTACCGCAGGCCCAATTCCGCCGAACCCCAATGAATTGCTGACTGTGCCTGCTTTAGAGGAGCTGATTGCAGAATGCAAGGATCAGTTTGACTATATTATTCTTGATACTGCTCCTGTAGGTGCCGTATCAGACAGTTTTCTGCTCAACCGTTTTGCAGATGTAAACCTTTACCTTGTACGGGCTGATTATACGCCCAAAAAGAATATTTATGATGCCAATATGCTCTATCATCAAAAAATACTGAACAATCTGTATTTCGTGCTCAATGCCTCCGATATGCATAAATCCTCCTATACTTACCGATACGGTTATGGTAAGAAACATAGTTACGGGTATGGATACGGATACGGGTATGGATACGGCTATGGAGAAGACGTCCATGCAAAAAAGAAAGAATAATTTCGGATTGCTCCTCCGTCGCATCGGCCCAGCCAAAGGCGGTCACTGGGAAATTACCGGCCAAATCGGAGAGACCAAACCTGTCAAGTCAGGAAAATCAAATAAATGACAAAAGAAGAACTACTCGCCAGATTAGCCAGCATTGAATGGGATGATTTTGAAGTCAAAGAATCCCGGAATGAGTTGCCCAAGTCAATTTGGGAAACGGTTAGTGCATTTGCCAATACGGTAGGTGGTTGGATTGTACTCGGCGTAAGCCAAACCGGTCAACTCTTTGAGGTCACCGGCATCAATAACGCCGAAAAGATGGAGCAGGATTTCTATGCCGTCATTCGGGGACGGCAAAAGTTTAATGTTCCCGTTGATGCTCAGATCGAAAAGTTTGATGTTGAAGGGAAATGCGTGTTTGCCGTTCATATACCGGCATCGGAACAAAAGCCGGTATATTTCAACGCTCCGCAAAACACCTTCATTCGGACAGGAAGCGGAGACCAACGGGCAAGTGAGTATGAGCGGAATGCCATGTTTCGGAACCAGAGTTATGGCTTGATGTCCGATAAAGCTGTGCCGGATACCTCTTTCGAGGATCTAAACAAAGATTCATTCAATAGCTATCGAAGGTTTCTTAAAGACTACAATCCGACTCTGAAATACAACGAGATGAACGATGCTGAGTTTTGCAAGAGACTACGCATAACCAATGGCAATGAACTCACCAACGGCGGTTTGCTGATGTTTGGCGGAGAAGTTGCTATAGCCGGTCATTTTTCCGATTTCAGAATCGATTTTCTGGAAATACCGGGGACATCTTATGCTAACGCCACAGCACGTTACACCTTCCGTATTCCTGAACTGGAGAATATTTGGGAATACTATTTGGCCTTGATTCAACGTCTTCGCTTGTACGCAGATAATGAGTTGCTTTCTATTAACAGCATGGGAGCAGCCATAGACGACACCTCCCAGCTCGATGCCTTGCGTGAGGCATTGGTCAACATGTTGATGCACGCCGATTACTTCAGCCCGATGAAGTCACGCATTCGGGTGTTTGATGACCGGATAGAGTTTGAAAATGCCGGAGGCTTTCCCCGCACCATTGAAGAATTGCTTAACGCTGATATTACTATACCGCGCAATCCTGTTATAGCCAAGCTGTTTCGTTGTGCGAGACTGTGTGAAACAGCCGGTTATGGGTTTGACAAAATGTTGCTTTGGCAGAAAAAAGGTGGACTGAAAGTGCACTTTTTCGACGACAAACAAGATATGTCAAAAGTGGTTTTTGAAAGAGTCGTAGCGGTAGAAAGTTCAGATAATGTCACCGATAATGTCACCGATAATGTCACCGATAATGTCACCGATAATGTTGATAGAATGGATAAAATAATCAAATTATTAGATAAAAAGCCAAACATATCGACAAATGAGTTGGCAATAGAACTATCTGTCACGAAACGGACAATATTAAGAGATATTGCAAAACTGAAGGAAATACAAAAAATACAACGGATAGGAAAAGAAAAATCAGGATATTGGATTGTAAAAAAGGAACACGAATAAAGCTAAAATAGCAAAGCATGAACGTAGAGAGAATCGCACAAGTGTCAGCGACTTTGCTCAACGAGAAACAAAAAAAGACTGTGGAAAAGATATTGACATTGATAGAAGAAAATGCAGGTATTACGCAGGAGGAGCTAGCTCAAAAGATAGGACTAAGTCGCAGAGGCGTGGAATGGAATCTAAATAACCTTAAAAAGTTAGGAATAATTGTCCGCATTAACGGACGAAAAACCGGTTACTGGGAAATCACCGGTCAGACCGGACATAGCGAGCGGTAGCTCTTGATATGCCCTCAGAAAGAATGAGATATCTGCGTCCCCGTTTCCGTCCCCGTACAGACATCCCCTTGACAGGTTGTTTAAAAGAGATGGATAGTTGCTTCATGATTCCAAAAAACGAGGATGACTTAATAACTATCGTTGAAAACCTGGATCCTTGGGAAACGATGGCATTGAAAAACCTGAAACAGGGAAAAGTCCCGGAAGCACTTGAAATCAGTCTTGGCATATTGGAAGAGATAGGATACCGCTTCGAAGCCGATGAATACTTTTGCTGCTTTGATGATGTATGTGATACCGATAATGTTGTAAAAGATCCGCCTACATCATTACTCAGGTGATGCAGTCTCCCAAAACAGATGTATCTATAAAAGAAACTGTAATGCGACAATTACGACAAATAGCCCGTCACAGTTCATTTGATGATTACGGCTACTTCGATATGGAGCAGTTTATCAAAGATGGCGGAGTGATGAACTTTCAGGAGTGGTGGAGGTATTAATGAAAATAAAGACAAGGCCCTACTAAGTACAGGTGGCCTATCTCTTGACGGATTCCTCGACAAAGTCGCGTGAATTCGGAAACCTAAGCAAAATAACTACTCGATAATATTGATGGAATGGATAAAATAGTCAACTTACTGGATAAGAAGCCAAACATTATCAGGTAATTACAAGCCGAATGAACAACACTTACAATATATTGCCCACTGCTGAGTCCGACCGTATCGAGTTTAAGACTACCTTCACTGTAATAAAAGACGATGTATCAACGTCAAATGACATTATTTCTCAGATAGAGGAGGTTATGTCGTTCATAATAAAACATATCAATAAAGAAATTATAATTTCAAGCCACCAGATAGAAAACATACAACGCTGGCAATATCCTTTGGACGGTATACGAGAGTTGGTTTTAAATATGATTATTCATAGAGATTACAGATCATCTGCAGATTCATTGATAAAGATTTTTCCCCATCACATCATCTTTTATAATCCGGGAGTGCCGGAAAATATCACGATAGAACAACTTCTTTCAGATGATTATATTTCTTCTCCAAGAAACCGGCAAATTGCTCAAATGGTAAAAGATATTGGACTGATAGAAAAATATGGTACCGGCATAAAGCGTGTATGTAACTTTTTCGCAGATTACAACTTGCCGGCTCCGGAATTTAAAATTATCCAAGGAGGTTTTTTCGTAAAAGTGTGGGATACTCAGCCTACTTCCCTGAAAAGCGACCTAAAAAGCGACCTGAAAACAACGGTACCTGAACAGCTCATCCTTGATATCGTATCAACCAACAGCAATATAACCATACCACAGTTGGCACAACAAACAGGAAAGGGCATTACCGCAACAAAAATATATATAAACAAACTAAAAGAAAAGGGAATGCTTCATCGCATCGGCTCCCCCAAAGGCGGTCACTGGGAAATTACCGGCCAGACCGGACATAACGACCGGTAGCTTGTTTGATATGCCCTCAGAAAGAATGAGATATATGCGTTTCCGTTTCCGTCCCCGTATAGACATCCCCTTGACAGATTGTGTAATGCGACAATTGAAACAAATAGCCCGTCACACGTCATTTGATGATTACGGCTACTTCGATATGGAGCAGTTAATGGAATTAAAGTTAATCGAACGCCGCGACAGCAAAAAGACTGGTGGCTACTGGCTAGTAAGATAGAGAAAACGATTACCGTAAATTCATACAAAACATATAAAGTAATGTCAATTTTTAAAGACAGAACCTTACTCATTACCGGTGGTACCGGTTCTTTTGGAAATGCCGTGTTGCGACGGTTCCTCGACTCTGATATCAAGGAGATTCGCATTTTTAGCCGCGACGAGAAGAAACAGGATGACATGCGTCACCGTCTGCAAAACCCGAAAGTTAAGTTTTATATAGGCGATGTGCGCAATCGTCCCTCAGTAGACAACGTCATGCAGGGCGTGGATTTTATATTTTCCGCTGCAGCCTTAAAGCAGGTTCCGAGTTGCGAGTTTTTCCCGATGGAGGCTGTACATACCAATATTGAAGGAACCAATAACGTGCTCGAATCAGCCATTGCACATGGTGTAAAAAACGTTGTCGTGCTTTCTACCGATAAGGCTGCATACCCCATCAACGCCATGGGTATCAGCAAGGCCATGATGGAGAAGGTAGCTATCTCAAAAGGACGTCAATTAGGGCAAGGTGCTGCAACAACCATCTGCTGTACCCGTTACGGTAATGTGATGGCATCCCGAGGTTCTGTCATCCCACTTTGGGTCGATCAGATTAGGAACGAAAAACCAATTACCATTACCGACCCCAACATGACCCGTTTCATGATGACGCTTGACGATGCTGTTGATTTGGTGATGTATGCCTTCGAGCATGGTGCAAACGGCGATCTTTTTGTTCAAAAGGCCCCTGCTGCAACCCTTGATATTCTGGCAGTTGCACTCAAACAACTCTATCAATCCAACACAGAAATAAAGGTTATCGGTACCCGCCATGGGGAGAAACTATATGAGACGCTGGTCACCCGTGAAGAAATGGCAAAAGCTATTGATATGGGTAATTATTACCGCATCCCTTGCGATACACGCGATCTGAACTATGACAAGTATTTCATCGAAGGGGACGAAAAAGTATCTAAAATAGAAGATTATCATTCGCATAATACAGCACGCCTTGATGTAGAAGAAATGAAAGAGCTGTTGCTAAAGCTACGGTTTATTCGAGAAGACTTGGGATTAGAGCCAAGAAATAAAAGTAAAGAAATTCGTTGCGAATAATTGAATTAATGAGGAAACGATTATGAAATTTTTGGTATTAGGCTGTAATGGTATGGCGGGGCATACAATCTCGTTGTACTTAAAAGAACAAGGTCACGATGTTTTAGGTTTTGATAGAGCAAAATCACAATACGTGAAGAGTATTAGTGGTGATGCTCGTGATACTAAATTCTTGAGAAGAATTATATTAGAAGGGAAATTTGATACTGTAATTAACTGCATCGGAATATTAAATCAGTTTGCAGAACAAAATAAGGCACTTGCTTCCTTCTTGAATTCTTGTTTTCCTCATTTCTTGACAGAGACTACTGAAGGAACAGACACACAAATTATTCATATGAGTACAGACTGCGTGTTCTCAGGCAAACGTGGCGAATATACGGAGGATGATTTTCGTGATGGTGAAACTTTCTATGACAGGTCAAAAGCCCTTGGAGAAATTGATGATGAAAAAAATATAACTCTTCGTAATTCAATAGTAGGTTCAGATATTAATTCCAAAGGAATAGGCCTTCTAAATTGGTTTATGCATCAGAGTGGTGAAATAAATGGCTATACTAAAGCTATGTGGACAGGCCAAACAACGCTCCAACTTGCAAAAACGATGGAGATGGCTGCCAGTGAAAAAGCCCATGGCTTATATAACGCTGTTCCTGATCACTCAATTTCAAAATATGATTTGCTAAGACTGTTTAACCATTATCTTAGAAAAGATACTTTGACTATCCATCCTATTGACGGCGTAAATGCTGATAAATCGCTTAAACGTACGAGGTATGAATTCGGTTATCTTATTCCTGATTATGGAACAATGGTAGCAGAACTTGCTGAGTGGATTATTAAACATAAGAATATGTATCCTCATTATAATCTTTAAGAATGTGTTCATGAAGAAACTTAAACTAATGACGATTGTGGGGACACGTCCTGAAATAATCAAGATGTCGGCAATCATCAAGAAGTGTGACAGATATTTCGATCATATTCTTGTTCATACCGGTCAGAATTATGACTATACATTGAACAAAGTATTCTTTAATGATCTTGGTCTTCGTGAACCTGACTATTATCTTGAAGTAGTTGGAGACAATCTTGGTCAGACAATGGGCAATGTTATTGTCAAATCATATGAACTAATGTCTAAAGTGCAACCTGACGCAATAATAGTTTTGGGTGATACTAATTCATGTTTATGTGTCATATCGGCTAAACGTCTTAAAATTCCCGTATTCCATATGGAAGCGGGTAATCGTTGTAAAGATGAGAATCTGCCCGAAGAGGTCATCCGCCGTATTGTTGATGTGACAAGCGACATTAATCTTTGTTACTCAGAGCATGCTCGGAGATATATTCTTGATTCCGGGGTAAAGCCGGAATATACTTATGTAGTAGGCTCCCCAATGGCTGAAGTACTTAAAAACAATATAGGCAGCATCAATAATAGTCGTATCATAGAAGAATTGGGACTTGAAGCCAGTAAGTATATATTGCTTTCGGCACATCGTGAAGAAAACATTGATATTGAATCTAATTTTTTTTCTTTGATGAATGCTGTTAATGCCATGGCGGAAACGTATGATATGCCAATCTTGTATTCTTGCCATCCACGTTCCAAGAAATATATAGAGCAGAGAGGGTTTAAGTTTGATAAACGTGTCATACAGCACCAACCACTTGGTTTCTTCGATTATAATAAATTGCAGCAAAATGCTTTCTGCGTAGTATCTGATAGTGGAACCATGCCGGAGGAAAGTGCATTTTTCCACTTCCCTGGAGTAAGTGTCCGCACCTCTACCGAACGTCCGGAGGCAATGGACAAGGGCGTCTTCACCATCGGTTCCATCAGTTCTGAACAGGTATGTCAAGCAGTAGACCTTGCAGTAGCAATGCATTCTAACGGTGATGATGCATGTGCAGTTCCAGGATATGTTGACGAAAACGTAAGTACGAAAGTCATCAAACTTATTCAGTCCTATGTTGGTATCATCAACAAGATGGTCTGGCGTAAAAACTAAGCAATAGCAATGAAGATATTCGTAACTGGTGCAAAAGATTTTCTAGGAGAAAACTTATGTGCTCAGCTTATCTTATAGATAATTAATAATGGTTGGGATGAACTCTTGATCTACAGAAAAGAAGGTGACTACACCATAGACAACATGTTAGCCGAATGTGTCACCTGTATCTTCACCGTGAACCGTAAAAGCATCATGTTTAATAGCAGTGAAGAAGGTGTAGAAATAGCATCCCTGAACTTCTCGATATTAATGACTGTCAAGATGTCCAGCATTTAAATATAAAAGTATTTGATATAAATCCTATCCCAGCTGCTGAGCGGCAATATAGACTATTCAAAGCTGTTCCCCATCAGTTATATAGGGCAGAATAACTGGATTTAATGTTAAATTAAAAAGATCATTAACGCTAAATTGCTTACCCAATGACTATTGATGATTGCAAAATAATTGACCTTCCAAAGTTCTTGGATGCAAGAGGTAACCTTTCTTTTGCCGAAAACTACGCACAGATACCGTTTGAAATCAAGCGAACATATTGGCTTTATGATGTCCCAGGAGGTGAATGTCGTGGAGGTCACGCATATAAGGAGAACGAGGAGTTTGTTATAGCTCTATCTGGCGCTTTTGATGTTACTGTAGATGATGGTCAGCGTAAAAAAACTATTACATTGAATAGATCGTATTACGGTCTTTATATTCCAAAAGGATTATGGAGGGAGATGGAGAACTTTTCTACCAATTCACTTGCCCTTGAATTCGCATCAACAAAGTACAATGATGCTGACTATGTTCGTGATTATGATGAATTCTTAAAACTGAAGAGCAATGGCAAAATTTAGTGTATTTGATTGCTCTATGGTAGAGCTTGGTCAGCACCACAGCAACCGCAAAGGTAATCTCTCCGTCGTCGAGAACGGTAAGACCCTTCCTTTTGATGTAAAACGTGTGTATTATCTCTATGATGTTCCAGGTGGTGAAAATCGTGGTTCCCACGCTCATCGTGACTTAGAACAGTTTATCATTGCCGCATCAGGTTCGTTCCGTGTTGTACTTGATGATGGACATTGTAAACGTAGTTTCTTTTTAAATAGGTCGTATCAGGGACTTTATGTTAAGCCAGGTATGTGGCGAGACTTAGAAGACTTCTCTTCAGGAGCAGTTTGTATGGTGCTTGCTAGTGATGTCTACAAGAAAGAAGATTATATAAGGAACTATCAAGATTTTTTAGATTACAGAACCAATAAATAATATGAGCAGATTACTACCGACAAATTTTGAAGGTGATAGATATGGTCTTCATTTCCGCTTGGTAAATGAAGATGATGCTGGATTTATCTATCAATTGAGATCTAATGAAACTCTTTCTAAATATATTCACGACATAAAAGGTGACGTTAACAATCAGCGTGAATGGATAAAAAAGTATAAACAGAGAGAGGAGGATGGTACAGATTACTATTTCATTTTCTTTAAGAATGAAAAGCCTGTAGGTTTAAACAGAATATATAGTATTCACGATAAAACATACACTAGTGGTAGTTGGGTGATGGCACCTGGCTCCAGTATTGATGCAGTTATGGCGATTCCAATAATAATTAGGGAAATCGCTTTTGACACGCTTGGAATGGATTTCGAAGATAATTTCGATGCATGTCATGTTGATAATAAAAAAGTTATCAAGTTTAATCTGAAATTTGGTTGTAAAATCTATAAGCATTTTCAAGATGTTAAAGGTGAATATGTAGCAATGTCTTTAACAAAGGAAGACTTCGAATTCAACAAACCAAATCTTTTGAAATTAATCGGTTATAAATATGAGTAAGGCGTTTATTTTTCCCGGTCAAGGCTGCCAGAAAGAGGGAATGGGTAAAGATCTTTATGATCATTTCCCGAAAGCTACAGAACTATTTGAGAGAGCAAATGATTTCCTTGGACGAAAAATAACTGACGTTATGTTCTTCGGAAAAGAGGAAGATTTGATGGAAACAAAAAATACGCAACCTTCTGTTTTTGTGTATGAATGCGTTCTGGCAATGTGTCAAGATGATGTCAAACCTGATGTGGTTGCTGGACATTCATTAGGAGAATTTGCAGCATTGGTCGTGAATGGCACTATAAGTTTTGAAGATGGTTTGAATCTGGTTCTTAACCGTGCACTTATTGGCCAGAAGGCTTGTGAAAAGTACTCCACAGGAATGGGAGCGGTAATAGGTCTTTCAGATGAATATGTAGCTAAGCGTATCAAAGAAATATGGGATGAGAGTGGTGAACCTGTATATTTTGCCAATTATAACGGTCCGGGGCAGGTTGTAATCTCAGGCTCTCGCAAGGGTGTTCGTATGGCTTGCAAGGCTTTTATGAAAGAAGGTGCTAAAAAAGCCGTACCACTTGCTATCGGAGGAAGTTTCCATACGCCCTATATGGATGAGGCTCGTGAAGAATTGGGCGAAATCATCAAGGCTACCACGTTCAGTGCACCTACTATTCCTGTATATCAGTGTGTTGATGCTCTTCCTCATATAGACCCTGAAGATATCAAGAATAACTTGATACAGCATATTACTCATCCTGTCCTTTGGACAGATATGACACACAATATGGCAAAAGATGGAGTGACAGAGTTCTATGAAGTGGGGACGGATGATACACTTGAAAAAATTGTTCATCGTATGTATCCTGATCTTCTCCAGCAGTCATTACTTGATGTGCCTACTTACATAGGTAAGGTGAAGAATTATAAGGTTGTAAAAGAATGAATTTCTAATATTTATTATTTTAATTTTCAAACATTATGACACTCGAAGAATTTGTAAAAAGATTTGCAGAGGAGTTCGATGAAACTCCAGTGGAGCAGTTTGCAGCTGACACACATTTTAAATGTCTTGACGAATGGGGTTCACTCACCGCTCTGTCAATCATCGCCATGGTTGATGAAGAGTTCGAGAAAAGGATCACAGGTGCTGACCTTCGTGGCAGTGAAACCATTGAGGATTTGTACAATATAGTAATGTCCAAGTAATGGGTTACAATCCATTCTCCCTTGAAGGAAAGAGAATCCTCGTTACAGGTGCCTCTTCCGGTATCGGAAGGGGCATCGCTGTCGAGTGCTCGAAGATGGGTGCGAAATTGGTGGTAAATGGAAGGAACCTTGCCCGTTTGGAAGAAACTTTAAGAATGCTTACCGGTGTCGGTCATCAGGTCATTAAGGCGGACTTGTCAAAACAAGAAGATATAGACAATTTGGTTAAGGGATGTCCAGAAATAAACGGAATAGTCCATAGTGCGGGCATTCCAAAGATTTGTGGTGTGAAACATATAGATCGTGCATTGTTGGAAGAAATCGTGAATACCAATGAAGTAGCTCCAATCCTTTTAACATCGGCATTACTTCGCAAAAAAAAACTTCAGAAAAAGTCTTCAGTAATTTTTATTGCATCTATGTCTGGTGTCTTTATTGCGAATACAGGAGAGGCTCCGTATGATGCTACAAAAGGTGCTTTGGCAGGTTTTGCCAAGAGTGCTGCTCTTGAATTGGCAGTTCAGGGAACCAGAGTCAACACCATTTGTCCAGGTCTTGTGCCGACAAGTATTTTATCTCTTTCCAATGAAGTTTTTTCTGAAGAGCAATTAAAAGAAACTATGTATGACCGTTATCCTTTAAAGCGAGTAGGAACACCTGAAGACATAGCAAATGGTGCTATCTATTTGCTATCAGATGCGTCAAGTTGGGTCACAGGTATAAATTTATTGATAGACGGTGGTTATTGCCTCGCATAATACATTATTTATGGCATTATTAAGATTTGAGAATATTGGTTTCCGTGCAGTCAGTGCAATAGTTTCCATAGGGTTGTGTAAACAACTTCTTTGACTGAATACTATTCAGAAGATGAAATAAATAAATTTGTCAGTGCAACAGGTGTAGAGGAACGCCGTTTTATTAATCCAGATAAATGTGCTTCCGATCTCTGTTATATGTCTGCCTGTCAGATATTCGATGAGACGGACATTAAAAGAGAAGATATTGATGCATCGTATTTTATCAGTCAGACTCCTGATTACAAGATTCCATGTTCTTCCATTATTCTTCAGAATAAACTCGGATTAAGTAAAGATACAATTGTATATGATATCAATATGTCCTGTTCCGGTTTTATTCATGGATTATTGATGGCATACAGTTTCTTACAGCATTCTGATATCAACAACATTATGGTGATGGTTGGAGATACACTTTCCAAGATGATTTCACTTCAAGACAAAGATACAGGCAAATTGCTTGGTGATGCTGGTACCGTTGCTGTCGTCCGCAAAGGTGAACAATACGGAGAAAACTTTTTCTCTATGTGCACAGAAGGTGACAATATTGATTCATTTATTGTGAAAGGTGGTGGTGCTATATTTCCAAGTTTATCTGAGACTTTGAAAATGCAGAAGTGGGAAGATGGTAGCACAAGAAATTTGGAACAGATTATAATGGTAGGTGATGATGTTTTTAGTTTTGCGATTTCTGCTATTCCTATAGACATAAAGAAACTTCTGGAGTTCGCTGGCAAATCTATTGATGAAGTAGATAAATATGCTTTCCATCAGGCTAATAATTTTATGTCAAATTATGTGACGAGGAAAGTGAAGGCAAACCCAGATAAGATTCTCCGTTCAATTCAGAAGTATGGTAATACTGCTGGTACTTTCATACCGTTATGCTTAGTAGAAAACAGAGACAAAATTTCGTTAAACGACAGTATTCTTATGAATGCAATCGGTGCAGGATTTGCATATGGAACAATCCTGTTGAATATTGCAGATTGTAAGATATTGAAAATTATAGAATTATAAATGAAAGTATTTATTAAAGATATAGCCTATCATCTGCCAGAGAATATTCTTACCAATGAGATGATTGCTGAAGAATTTCCCGAGTGGACTGTGGATAAGATAGAAAAAAAAATAGGTATAAGGCAGAGACATGTTACTACTGATGGAGAAACTGCCAGTGATTTGGCAATTGGTGCTGCTGAGAAACTATTTGCTGAAAACAAATATGACAGGAATAATATTGACTATATAATATTTGTTTCGCAAAGTCCAGATTACCATCTGCCAACAACAGCGTGTCTTATCCAGACAAAACTAGGCTTGTCTAATTGTATTACAGCAATTGACGTGAATCTAGGTTGTAATGGTTTCATTGTCGGATTGTCCCTTGCCAAAGCAGTAGTAATAGCAGGTCAGGCAAAAAATGTGCTGCTTCTTACGGGTGAAACATATTCTAAGTATTTGCACAAATTTGACAAGGGCAATCGCACAATCTTTGGTGATGGTGCGGCTGCGACACTTGTGTCAACAGAAGGCATTGCGGAAATATGTGAATTTGTAATTGGAACTGACGGAACAGGGGCAGAAAACCTAATAGTCAAGACAGGTTGTGCCCGTCATCCAAAGCCGGTCTGTGACTTAAAGTTCGACGATTTTAATAATCCTCTTTCATCTGATTATCTGTATATGGATGGACCCGCCATCTTGAATTATTCTTTGGATAGTATTCCTCAATTGGTTGAAGATGTTTTGGCAAAGAATAATGTAAATTTGGAAGACATAGATCTACATGTCTATCATCAGGCCAACATATTTCTCGCTAATCTTGAACGCAGGAAGCTTAGAATCCCTCAAGAACGGTATTATTGTAATATAGAAAATGTTGGTAATACGGTATCTTCAACTATCCCTATTGCCTTGCGAATGGCTCTTGATGACGGAAAGTTGCATTCTGGCATGAAAGTGCTATCCGTTGCCCAAGGTCTTGGTTATACTTGGGGCGGAATGGTCTTGATTTTCTGATGCTTAAAGTTGAAAAATTCATCAATGAATTGATGTCATCCAACTGTTACATTGTTTGGGATGATGAGGCATTACGGTGTATTGTTATAGATCCAGCAAGTGAAAAGTCAACACGGGAAATCGATTTTATAGATGGTCACAAAGCTCAAGTTGATTACATATTAATGACACATGAGCATACCGACCATACTTGGGGCGTCAATTCTCTTCTTCAAAAGTATTCGTCTGCTAAGGTTCTTTGTTCTAAGGCGTGCAAAGATAATTTGTTATTTGTTGGTGATATATATTTTCAACTTTATTATGAGCGTATGAATTACCACTATGAAGTTGCAAGAGTTGATCTCACAGTTGAGGAGCTTGGTGATAAGCTTGAATGGTTAGATAATATTATTTGCTTTATTGATACACCTGGTCATAGTATGGGTTCTATTTGTATTGAAATTGATGGGATTCTCTTCACCGGTGACACAATTATGCAAACCAAACCTTACATTAATAAACGTAATGGTAGTAAAGAACTATATAAAAAAAGCGTACAAATGGTATTATCTATGTTTAACGATGATTGTCTTGTCTATCCTGGACATGGAGAAGTGTTTTATTTAAAAGAATTAATACAATGATTCCTTTCCTTTCATTAAAAGACGTAACTGCTCTTCACGGAGCAGAAATAAATGAAGCCGTAACCCGAGTTGTCAACAACGGTTGGTATCTCCAGGGCAAAGAGAACGAACGTTTTGAGGAGAACTACTCCAAGTTCATTGGAACCAAATATACTGTAGGCTGTGCAAATGGCCTGGATGCCCTTATATGGATATTCCGTGCATACATTGAGATGGGCGTGATGCAGCCTGGTGATGAGGTGATTGTTCCGGCAAACACTTATATAGCCACTATCCTTGCCATTACGGAGAATGGTCTGAAGCCAATTCTCTGTGAGCCTAAGCTCAATACCCTTGAGATTGATGATGACCTGATTGAAGATCTCATCACTCCTAAGACCAAAGCTATTGCCATTGTCCACCTATATGGCCGTATTGCCTATACGGAGAAGATTGGTCAGTTTTGCAAGAAGTATAATCTGAAACTCGTTGAGGATTGCGCTCAGAGCCATGGCTGTCTGTATTCAGATGGTCGTATGACCGGTAACTTGGGTGATGCTGCAGGTCATAGTTTTTACCCTGGTAAGAACCTTGGAGCTCTTGGTGATGGTGGTGCCGTTACTACCAATGATGAGGAACTCGCTAAAGTTATTCGAACATTGGCAAATTATGGTAGCCAGAAGAAATATGTGTTCAAATACACTGGTCGTAATAGCCGTTTGGATGAGATTCAGGCAGCCGTTCTTAATGTGAAGTTAAAGTATCTCGTAGAGGACAATGCAAATCGTAAGAAGTTTGCTAAGTACTATATTGAGCATCTGAATAATCCAGTTGTATCGCTTCCTGATACACTTCCATACGAGAGTAATGCTTTCCATCTTTTTCCAATCCTTGTTGGTGAAGGCAAACGTGATGAACTCCATGACTATCTGGAGCAGAATGGTGTGGGTACTGTTATCCACTATCCTATTACTCCACACAAGCAGGAATGCTACAAGGAGTGGAATGAAATGAATTTGCCTATTACAGAGCAGATTGCGGATGAGGAGTTGAGTCTGCCTATTGGACCAACTATTACGATTGAGGAAGTTAAACAGATTGTTGAATTGATTAATAAGTTATAGGCTTTGGCAGAAGAAGTTCAAAATACAGAGCAAAGGTCGTCTTATAGAAGTATCTTTAAGGCGACCTCTCTTTTTGGTGGAGTTCAAATCTTCAACATAATAATAAATGTAATACGGTCAAAGTTTATAGCAGTTATTCTGGGACCTAATGGTATGGGTATATCAGGGCTTTTCAGTTCTACTGTAAATCTGATTTCTGAACTATCGAATTGTGGACTAAATAAGAGTGCTGTGCGCAATATTGCAGAGGCAAATTCCACTGGTGATACAAAAAAAATCGCAGGTGTAGTCCAATCTTTACAGTACGTCATTTGGATAACTGGTATAATTGGCACAATTATTTGCGCATTATTAGCACCAATATGGAGTAAATTGACATTCGGAAATACTGATTATACTTATGCCTTTATAATACTATCAATTTCTGTTCTTTTGCTACAATTAACCAATGGTAAAAATGCCCTTCTTCAAGGTTTACAGAAATATAAGTTTTTAGCTGTAGCAAATATCTTGGGATCTTCTATTGGCTTAATTTTTACTGTGCCTTTATATTATATCTGGGGAATAAATGCCATTGTGCCTGTTCTACTATTAAGTTATGTTACTTCATTTTTCTTTGCCTTATATTATTCTCGTAAGGTGCACCTTGATAAGATAGAGCAAAATAAAACAGATAGAAGGGAGATCGCATCTAATATGATTAAGCTTGGTATAGCACTGAGCGTTCAGAGCTTATTGTCATTATTGTCTTCATATGTAATAAGAATTTTTATTAGCAATACAGGTGGAATAAGCGAGGTTGGATTATATAATGCAGGATTTGCGATTATTAACACTTATATAGGTTTGATTTTTACGGCAATGGCGCAAGACTACTTCCCCAGACTGAGTAAAGTGAAAAACAATCATACTCTATTTGAAAGCACTATTAATAATCAAACGGAGGTTGCTGTTCTACTTCTAGCTCCAATGATTGTATGTTTTGTGATTTTTATAAATCCTATAATAATTTTACTCTATTCTGATCGTTTTGCGCCAATTAGTGGAATGATATATTGGTGCATGTCTGGTATGATTCTTAAAGCTATGGCATGGGCAAAATCGTATGCTTTAATTGCGCAGGGAGATATTAAATCATTTACCAAATGTGAGTTTAGTGTTATTGCCTATGGATTTGTATTAAACTTTCTTGGGTATTATTTTTTAGGTCTTACAGGAATTGGAGCTTCATTCCTTGTTATTTATGTAATATATTTAATACATCTATCTATTGTTGTAAAAAAGAAATATAGCTACAAACTTCCTTTTCAAATATGGAAATTGATATTTATCATTAGTTTGCCGGTTTTGTTATCTTTTATTGTAAAGCTATTGGACATAGGTATTGTGATAAAATATATCTTAGGTTCTGCCATATTTGTTAGTTCAGTAATGATCTCATTATATGAGTTAAATAAAAGGCTTGGAATAAGTAATATGATAAAAGGTGAATTTCACCACAAATAAATTGATTATGGCAAAAGTTGGTAAACATGATATAGGGTGCATTCTAATTGCGTTTCTATTAATTTTGTTTATGATGCCATATTGGGTTTGGGGGGTTAATGTGTTGTTCTTTCGAATTCCGTTTTTGTTACTTAGTTATATGTACGTTGGACTGAAATCGGTAAAACAGAAACAATTATTAGCAGGTTTTATCGTATTGATATCTTCCATTCAAATAATGAAAGGTAATAACATTTTTGGCTTGATAGATGGCTTGTGCATAGCTTTTATTATGTTTCTCCAAACAGACAGTTTGTCGAAGACATACTTGTATTTTACTAGGCTATTATCAATATTACTTGCAGGTTCATTAATAGTCTTGTTGTTAGTGACTCTGGGATTGCCAATTTCATCTAGGATTTTACCTCCTCTTAATGAGTTAAAGTCTGGTTACTATATTTCATTCCCCCTTCTTTTAGTGTATGTAGAAAAGGGTGATTCATTGCTGCGTTTTTGTGCTATGTTTGACGAACCTGGAGTTGTTGGAACAATTTGCTCTATTATTCTGTTCATAGAAGGTTTTAATTTAAAAAAATTTAGCAATGTAGTATTCTTTATTTCAGGCATACTTACCTTTTCCTTATTTTTCTATCTTGGAATATTAGTTTTCTTAATAGTGAGAGTGTTTATTCGAAAGAATATAAAGACAACTTTATATACTATGTTAGGTATTGTAGTTTTCTTTTTTGTCATCTCAAGTGTGGCTATATTAAGGGACAGTATTGGTGTCAGAATTCAATATGATAGTACTACTCATGAAATAAGGGGGGACAATCGTGCGTCAGAAGAACTGGTACACTATATCGATGTTACGCGCGGATCGTCTCATTATTTCTTTGGATATCCCCAAAAAGATGTGGTTTATTATTCTGGTAGTGCTGGCTATAGGAATGCCATTTTGACTTATGGAGTAGTATTCTTAGCATTCTATTTCTTGTTTATGCATACGTACATAAAAACATATTCAAAGTCCAATAAAGTTCACTATTTTTATTGTATTTCAATATTAATCTTGGTTCTATATCAAAGACCGGGAATTTTAGCTCCAGAATATCTATTCCTATTTGCATGCCTTTTTAGAATATGTGCTATAAACTTTAATGGATACTCGTATGAAAAAAACAAATCCAATATATAAAAGTATTGTTTATTTATATGTTAGCAGCAAAAATATATTATTTGAATTATTTTTCGATGTGACACAACTAATTGAACGTGTATCAAGAAAATATAATTTATTAAAATTAATATTTAAAAAGTGGATAAAAACCCTTAATAATAGTGGTTTTGACTTTGTTGGAATTAAGAGTCATTTGGAGTATGCGACGGAAGCCAAATCAATATATAAAGTGTTAAATAAAGATAGAAAAGGAATATCTGTTGGGCAAGTTTTTTCAACTATCGAGGAGCCACGGATAATAAATAATACGTTGCCGGATATTTGTTTATATTTACACAATGACGTGTTAATACATTCACAAAATGACGAAATCCTTGATATGAACCACCATACAATTATTAATGACTTTGATAAAGTCATTGAGCGTGATAGTAATTTCAAAAACAATACTGGAGTAGTAATTATACAGAAGGGATCAAAGGCACTTGTTAACATACCTAAGAAAACACCCACAAAGATAACGTCTGGTATTATGGTTGTAAATAACTTCTCTAACAATTATTATCATGCAATATATGAAGTCCTTATAAGATTTGAAATCATTAATGAACTTAAAACCATACCTAAAGAAATCCCTTTACTGGTAGATCAAATAATAAGAGACATCCCTCAATTGTATGAAATCTTTAAGATTGCGAATACTGCAGGCAGAAATGTAATATGGATAGAAAAAGATCAATTCTATCACATTGAACAGTTGTATTATATTTCACAGATAAACATTGTTCCTTCTGTAGCGAAAAATATTTATAGTGTAGGTTTGTCCGACTTTGGTTATGACTATGAAATGATTCTAAGTTTTACAAACAAATTACTACTGAATCAAGATAAGAGCGGTTCTTATCCTCATAAAGTTTTCCTATCTAGGAAAGGACACGCCAGGGCTTATAATGAAAAGGAAATATTGCCTATTATTAAAAGCCATGGATTTACAATAGTGCAGACAGAAAAATACTCTTTTGCCCAACAAATGAAGATGTTTAATAATGCAGAAATAATTGTAGGTCCAACTGGTGCCGCTATTACAAATACAATTTTTTGTAAATTATCGGCAAAGATTGTTTGTTTTACTGTCGGAGATGAAAATCTTCCGATATTCCCAACAGGTGCTTATATAAGAGGTGTTAGAATGGTTTATCTTAAAGGAATACAGCATGGAAAATATTCACAATATGCATACACAATAGATCCTATTGCATTAAATGATATGTTAATAGAAGTAAGTAAATTATGAGTCGACTAATAAGGAAAACCATAGGCCGACGAATTAATATATGGTAGAACAAAATAGAAACTATTTAAATGATAAAGAAATATGATACCTTTTCTTTCACTTAAAGATGTAACTGCTCTTCATAGAGCAGAAATCAATGAGGCTGTAAGCCGTGTAGTTAACAATTGTTGGTATCTTCAGGGTACTGAGAACGAGAAGTTCGAGAAGGACTACTCTGAGTTCATTGGCGTTAAGCATACCATCGGTTGTGCAAACGGTCTGGATGCGCTTATCTGGATTTTCCGTGCATACGTTGAGATGGGTATTATGAAGCCAGGGAATGAGGTGATTGTTCCAGCCAACACTTATATCGCTACTATCCTTACCATCACTGAGAATGGTCTTAAGCCTGTGCTCGTAGAGCCAAAGCTTAAAACTCTCGAGAATGATGATGACAAGATTGAGAAAATGATTACCCCACGAACTAAGGCTATCGCTATTGTTCACCTTTATGGTCGTATCGCTTACACTGAGAAGATTGGTGAGCTTTGCAAGAAGTACAATCTTAAGCTCATTGAGGATTGCGCTCAGAGCCATGGCTGTCTCAATAAGGATGGTCGTATGACTGGTAACCTCGGTGATGCAGCAGGCCATAGCTTCTACCCTGGTAAGGACCTTGGTGCTCTTGGTGATGGTGGTGCGGTTACTACCAACGATCCTGAGCTTGCAACTGCAGTTCGTACACTTGCTAACTACGGTTCACAGAAGAAATATGTCTTCAAATATGCTGGTCGTAATAGTCGTCTTGATGAGATTCAGGCGGCAGTGCTTGATGTTAACCTCAAGTATCTTGTAGAGGATAATGCTCATCGTAAGGAGGTCGCAAAGTGCTATATTGAGCACCTGAATAACCCTCTCGTAACTCTTTCTGACACCCTCCCAATGGAAAGTAATGCATTCCATCTCTTCCCAATCCTTGTTGGTGGTGGCAAGCGTGATGCCCTTCACGATTACCTCGATCAGAATGGTGTAGGTACTGTTATCCATTATCCTATTGCTTCACATAATCAGGAGTGCTATGCTAAGGAGGAGTGGAATACCCCAATGCTTTTGCCTATCACAGAGAAGATTGCAAACGAGGAGTTGAGTCTCCCAATAGGCCCAACTATCACTCTTGAGGATGTTAAGCAGGTCGTAAAATTGATTAATAAGTTCTAACTGTATGCAGTTGACTGAAGAGAGGGTTAAGGTCTTATATGCTAAATACAAGAGAAAGGCGGAGATTGCTTTTCATAAGCATCATTATGATGATTGCTTGATGTATATCAAGGCTGCAGCTCACACGGGTTATAACTTCTATCTTGGTTATAAAGATGAGAATCTGGAAGAAATGCTCGTCAACGTTTCGAAGGCGTTAACTCTCTCTCCAGATCAGCCAAATCGTAAGGATGACGTATGTGTCTTTTACGACTCTTTTTCCATTGATAATGGAGGTCTTGTTCAGCAATATCTTGGTGCTATTATAAGTGCAGGATATAAGATCCTTTATATTACAGAAAAGGTTGGCTTTGCTACAAGAAGCAGTGCTATCAAGTCAATTCTAGAAGAATACGGAAAGGTTGAAATCGTAGAAATTCCACATAAACTATCTTACTTTAAGACTTCACAGTTCATTTATGACACTATAATTCGATCTTCTGCAAAAAAACTTTTTATGCAGACAGGACCAAGTTCTGCATCCGCTATTGCTGCAATAAATGCTTTACCGAAGTCTATCGTTAAGTACAAGATTAATTTAACAGATCACACCTTCTGGATTGGGGCACGTCGCATAGATTACTCGTTAGAGTTCAGGCCTTTTGGTTGTGTTCTTTCCTATACGTATAGGGGCATTCCTAAGGAAAAGGTTTTCCTCATGCAATTTTATCCAATAATGAATCATTCTGCATTCCAAGGATATCCCAAAGAAGCGGAAGGTAAAGTAGTTATCTTCTCAGGAGGTGCTTATTATAAGATATACGATAAGGAAGATACCTATTTCAAGATTGCAAAGGCAATATTGGATGTATGTAAGAATGCTGTGATCCTCTTTGCTGGAACAGGTAATAGAAAGGCGTTGGATCAAAAGCTTACAGAGTACGGTATAATTGACCGTTTTATACCAATAGGACAGAGAACTGATATTACCGAAGTCTTTGAGCATTGTGATATATATCTGAACACATATCCATTTGGTGGTGGCTTGATGTCTCAATATGCAGCCCAATTAAGCAAGCCTATTGTTAACTATAGTTCTAAGGTAACGGCTAAAGTTGAGGAGCTTGTTTGTCAGGTTAAGCAAATGAATTTGAGTGATATCACAATCAAAGCACTTTCAAACAGAGTCCAGCAACTTGTTGCAGACAAAAAATATAGGAAAGAATATGGCGCAAAAATTCATGATTGTGCATTAACATCAGAATATTTTAATCAGTTGTTTGTTACGTGCATGAGCACTAATATGAACGCAAAGCCATACTCGGATGATGTCTCGTTTGAAGAGCATACAATGGACATAAAGGATAAATTGGATTTTGAAAATAAGAATTTTAATTTTCATCGTAGAATAATTAAGGTATTTGGATGGCGCGCTTTAGTTGATAGTCCTGATTTTTTATTTGTGTCTATTTGTGCTGTTTTGCGTGAGAAAAGATTGTTTATGGCATTATTAAACAAAATTAAATATGGAGAATAATTATCCTCGTTTTACGGTAATAATACCGCAGAAAAATAGAGCGGAATATATAGTACACACCTTGAGAACCTGTATGATTCAAGATTATCCGAATTTTGAAGTTATTGTAGGTGACGATTTTAGTGAAGACAATTCAGTAGAAGTTGTGAAAGAGCTTCAGAAACAAGACTCGAGAATCAGGCTATTAGCACATAGTCATCATGTTGGCATGCGAGACAATTTCGAGCTTGCTCTTGCAGAAGTAAAAGAAGGGTATGTGATGGCCATAGGTGGAGACGATGGTATCGTGCCGGGGGGCATATGGCGTATGTATGAAATATTAAAAGAAACAGGGGCGGAATTGCTAACATGGTCTAATGCAGGTTATAAATATCCAATGGCTTCTGGTTCAAATGCTGTTTTTACTGTCCCAAAGATGAAGTTTAAAGGGGTGAAAATGATGAAGTCTTCTGACTATCTCAACAAAATTGCTAAAACTCTACATTATATTGTTGATGATTGTCCAATGTTCTATACTAAGGGCGTTGCTTCTATTGAACTTGTAAATAGAGTGAAGTCACGTACTCCTGATGGTTGTTTTTATTATTGCCCAACGCCCGATGGGTTCTCTGGTGTTGTCCTTGCAGGTGAAGTTGAAGAATATGTATATACAAAAGAGCCGTTAGCAATAGGTGGAGACTCTCCAAAATCGCAAGGGCGAAACTATAAACGTACTGACGAGAAATCTAAGAAAGAAGCCCAGCAGTTTTTTAATGACAATGTGAGAAGAACAATGCATAAAGAACTGGCATCACAACCGTACTCACCACTATACACATTAATGACAGCCGATTATTTGCTTACAGCAAGAGATCTTCCCGGGTGGCCAGGAAAATTTGAAATGTTCACATGGGATAATCTGATTCGTAAAACATTTGAGTTGTTGGCTAGAAATCCGTTTATGAACGAAGTTCTCGTAAGAGAACTAAAAATATTAAAAGAAATAGCTATTCAACATAATGAACTAGAATTGTTCAATAAGTTACTAAAAACCACTAAAAGAAAACTTGTTCCAGAACCTATAGTTGATGGCTTTTTGGTGACAAGCAACATTTATGAGTTCAATGGAACTGAGATGGGTATTAATAACGTGTTTGATGCTGCATTAGCAAGCAAATTTGCTTACGAATCATGTAATAGTATTTCTTATAAGAACTTTATTCGATGGATAAAAAGGTCCTTTATGGTTTTGATGAATAGAAGGAACTACAAAATAGAGTATCTTCCAAATATTGATTAATATTGTAATCAATAGTTCGTTAAAAAAGTGTTTAAAATGTTGAAAATCAACGAAACAAGTTGTCAAAAATTTTGTTTAATTCCCTGATAATAAGTATCTTAACGGGATTAACTACAATCTTTTTTAGATATGACTACCAGGGAAATAAAACCATATATATCATTGATTACCAATACATTGAGCAAAATATCAACATTCAGCAAAAGCAGGAAATCCTTTATGAATGAAGCATTTATCCTTTTTCTCTCCATTAAAGGCCGTATCAACTTTCTACAGTTGGCCAGATACGGCTCCCATAGTGAACAAAGATACAGACAGCAATTTGAAAAACCATTTCCTTTCATGGATTTCAACAAAAATTTGGTTCTTTCCCATGGTGGAGGCCGTAACGCGATCGCCTTTGACCCAAGCTATATCAGCATGTCAGGCAAGAAGACTTTCGGCGTTGGCTGGTACTGGTCAGGCTGTGCCGGTCAGGCCAAGTGGGGGCTGGAGATCGGCGGCATCGCCGCCATCGATGTGGACAACCATACGGCTTTTCACCTTGAGGCCGTCCAGACACTTCCAGATAAGGAGAACGATAAGGAGAACCTTTGTTCATGGTATGCCCGGATCCTTAAAGAGCGGAAAGAATTGCTGCTGGCCATCTCCCCTGTGCTGGTCTGCGATGCATGGTTCTCCAAAAAGCCGTTCGTGGATGCAGTTCTCTCCATGGACATGCATATGATCAGTCGGTTACGGGATGATGCAGACCTAAGATATCTGTATCAGGGGGGATCGACAGGCAAGAAGGGAAGACCAAAGAAGTACGCCGGAAAGATAGACGTCCACAACATTGACAGCAAGTTCTTTGATTTCGTTTCCGAAGACCAGGACGCCCTCATCCATTCAGCCGTCGTCTACTCCAAATCCCTCAAACGGAACATCCTGCTGGCTCGCGTCAATTACAAATCGGGAAGGGAAAAACAAACCGTCAAGCTCTACTTCTCAACCAACCGGACACTCGACCCGACCGATTTGATCGATTATTACCGGAGCCGGTTCCAGATAGAGTTTTTGTATCGAGATGCAAAGCAACACACCGGACTTTGCCAATCCCAATCCAGAAGCAAGAATAAACTGGATTTTTACTTCAATATGGCGCTCACAGCACTCAATGTGGCAAAGGTGGAGGACTGGCTCAGCATCCCGATGGAAAGAAGAGGGGCGTTCTCCATGGCAGACATCAAAACACTGAACCACAATAGGTTACTTATTAACCGATTTTTTGACGTGTTCGGTGTTGACCCGAACAAGATAAAAAATCAACAACTATTCAAAGAACTCATTTATTACGGCACTATGGCCGCATAATTTTTAACGAACTATTGAGTAATGATATACGTTATTATGCATGGAAGATCGGGTAACCAATTCTTCCAATATGCGTTAGCAAAAAAAATCCAAGCGCTACGAGATGATAAGTTATCCATTTATTTCGGTAGAGTTACAAAAGGTAATAGTAGATGGCAAGATGATCTGAAATATTTCAATACAGGGAATTACTCTATTGTTGAAAATGTGAGGACACTTATCAAAGCTATGACAGTAAGGCAACTAATCTATCTTATTTGGTATCTAATACGTTGTAAGTTTATCAAGAATAGAGATCAATTTATGGATTATCAAACAAAGAGCCAAATATGGCTAAACAAAGTAGGTCTCTATTGGTTAATTAATGGTGATTTTTCGCCTATTAGATCAACGGCAAAGAATGTTTTTTTCTGTGGACATTTCGAGCATTATCGACTTTATTTGAATATGGAGGAGGAACTTGGTTCATTATTTACTCCGAAACAAGCACCTATCGAAAGTAATACGGAATTATATAAAATTATCAAAGACACGGAATCTGTTTGTATATCGATAAGAAGAGGTGACTATTTAAGCTCAAATAACATGTCTACATATTTCCTATGTGACAAAAGCTATTTTGATAGAGCGATAGAAGTAATTAAAGAAAAGATACCAAATGTAACCCTTGTTTTTTTTTCAGACGATGTAAAGTGGGTTAGAGATAATTTCACTGGTGATAACGTTTATTACGAAACAGAAGGGAACCCAGTTTGGGAAAAAATTAGGCTGATGTCGGCCTGCAAACACTTTATAATTTCAAATAGTACATTTAGTTGGTGGTGCCAATATTTATCTCATAACAGAGATAATAAAATTGTTATATCTCCTAATAGATGGAAAAACAAGAGCAGCTATAAAGGACTGATTTCACCCAAATTCACAACTATTGAAGTTTAATAGAATCGCATGAAGAATATATTACTATTATCCACTTTATATCCAGCTGATGATGTAAGGTTCTTAAATAACACTTCTGTATGCCACTATTTTACAAAAGAGTGGAAAGAAATGGGATACAATGTGAGAGTCGTCTTTCTCTACTATAATTTTCCGAGGTATTACTACCCATTATTGCATTTATTAAGAAATAGACTAGCAAGTAGCGGTGGTATTGCTGTTTTGGATAAATACCTACCAAAAGAGCATACATATACAATGGATGGTATAAAAGTTACAAGAATACCAGTAAAAAAGACGAGACCAGGAGGTGCGTTTATACAGGATGAACAGAAAAATAAAACGGAAAGAATTATATTGCTTTTAGAATCAGAAGGCTTTGTCCCAGATGCGATATTAGGACACTTTTTGCGTCCATGTGCAGACGTCATATCTCAGTTGAAGACTGTGTATAATGTACCTACAGCAGTTTCCTTGCATGGAAAGGAAAGGACAGTTGATCCAAGCATATTAAGATGTAAGAATGGCATAGACTTGTGGGGCTATCGAAGTGAACCTATCGGACGTTGTTTTGAAGCATTGTATGGACAACAGAATCATTTCTATTGTTTCTCTGGTGTATCTGCAGAATATATATCAGCAACTTCAAAACAATTCAAAAACGGGGTTCATAAGTTTATCTATGTCGGAAATCTTATAAAGAGGAAACATCCTACCTGCATAGTACCTGCTGTAGCGAAAGCATGCAATAGACAAGAATTCTGTATTACTTATGTTGGTGAAGGCTCTGAAAGGAGGTCGATTACTAATGTTGTAAGCAAGCTCAAGATTCAAGATCGAGTCATTTTTACAGGTAGATTAAAAAGAGACGAAGTAACAAAAGAATTGTACAAGGCTGATGTATTTGTAATGTTGAGTACAGATGAAACATTCGGTTTAGTTTATCTTGAAGCCATGGCGAGAGGTTGTATCGTAATCGCTTCTAAAGACGAAGGTATGGATGGCATTATCAATCATGGTGTTAATGGATTCCTTTGTGAGGCAGGCGACTCAGATGAGTTGGCGACTATCATTACTTCACTCAATAATATGACGAGCAATCAACTTGAAGAAATATCAAAACAAGCACTTACAACTGCTGCCAATATGACTGATAAGAAAATGGCTGAAGCTTACATAAAGACAATAGAGCAATATGGAAAAGAAGGATAACCTGAAAAGAACTTATACTTTGTCGGATAAGATTCAGATGGCAATATTCTTATTGCGGACTAAACTAATTGACAAAAGAATCCGACTTATCCGGTTCCCATTTGTGATGAGGGGCCGCCAGTATATTGATTTCGGCAGCAATCTCACTACAGGATTTTGGTGTCGTTTTGAATCTTATCCAAGGGATAACGATCCAAGGAAGAGAATTAAAATAGGTGATAATGTTCAGATGAATGACTATGTTCATATTTCTGCAACCGACTGTGTTGAGATAGGAGATGGTTGTCTTTTTGCAAGTCATATCTATATCTCAGATAATTCTCATGGTCGTTATGAAGGTGGAGCTAACGATTCTTCTCCAGAAGTTGCTCCTGATCATAGAGAGTATATTTCAGGTCCTGTAAAGATTGGAAAGAATTGCTGGTTAGGCGAAGGTGTCATAGTTATGCCAGGAGTAACTATTGGCGATGGTTGTATCATTGGAGCGCACTCTATTGTTAAAGAAGGAGTACCACCTGCAAGTATTGCAGTTGGCAGTCCTGCAAGAATTATAAAGTATTACAATTACGATACAAAATGTTGGGAAATAGTTAAATAAACACTATGATAACAGCATCCGTTATTTTGTATAATACAGACAATGAGTTGATAAGTACTTTTATTGGTTGTGCTGATAACAGCTGCATAGAACATATTTATATTATTGATAATTCTCCTTCTGATGACCTTAAAGGGCTGGTATTCCTCATGTCGAAGAAGATAGAGTATATCTTTGGGCAAGGCAATATCGGATATGGTGCTGGCCATAATATCGCATTAAGGAAAGCGATTGAAGCCGGTTCAACATATCATGTCATTTTGAATCCGGATATTCAGTTCGAGAATGGTACAATAGAGAAGCTTGCTGAATTCTGTGATTCACACGAAGGAATTGGAATGGTGATGCCAAATGTTGTATATCCAAATGGTCGTGAGCAATATCTCTGTAAGATGTCGCCAACTCCAATTGACATGTTTGGACGTAGATTGCTTCCGAAAAAGTTTATTGCCAAACGCAACGAAAGGTTTGAAATGCGCTCAACTGGTTATAAGGATGTTCGTAACGTTCCATGTCTCTCTGGCTGCTTTATGTTTCTGAATGTCTCAGTTATCAAGCAAATAGGAATGTTTGATGACAGGTTTTTTATGTACTTTGAAGACTTCGATTTAATCAGGAGAATCCATAAGGTATCAAAGACCGTTTTCTATCCTAAGCTTACAATCATTCATAATCACGCTACAGAGCATCGTACAAGCAAGAAGTTGCTCAAGATTAGCATCGAAAGTGCAATAAAGTATTTCAATAAATGGGGATGGATATTCGATAGGGATAGATGGAATATGAATAAGCATGCCTTTGGCGAATCAAACATCATCGTGGATTAGTCATGCTTATTGTGATATATTGGTCCAAAAGCATCCGGACATATTCCTTACTAACGTACTGCACGCCACGCTCGGAATGGTGAATGAGGTGTATGTCCTCATTAGAAAGGCATTCGAGTTTTTTCAGGGCAACTCTCAGAGCTTCCAGCGGGTATCCTGTATAAGTCAGGCCCGACACTCCACTCAACAATTTTCTCACTGTATGCATCAAGGATCAGCAATAAGTAACAAAATCTGTATTCTTATTAGTTCAACCGGATTATGGTATATGTAATATCTTTCACCCACAATTGATTAGGTGCCATTGGAATAAAGTCTTTTTGGTATAGGCGTTTAGGTCGCCCATGTTAATTAACTGATTGTAAACGAATAGGGTCATTTTTAACCATCCTTTTTATGAGCAAATCGAATATTGTCCCCATATTAGACCTCCTATTGTACCTGAAATGGTACTCATCGATGTATCCTTGAAGCCGCTCTTTGCTGCAATGATGATGAATTTCCTCTAAACCATCCTTTCAAATTCATAATGTGGATATGAATATCCTGAAAACTCTTGCCATTTTCAGATTTGAGTTGTTTCAGATCCGGATATTCCTTTTTCAGGGGGAGGTAACCCCTCCACACGTCAGTAATGATTCTTGCATCCTTGCTGATGTATGATTCGAAGAATAGTCTGAAAGAAGCAACAGAAGCATCGCTGATACATTGTGCATAAGCACGTCCAACGCCGCCGCCATCAACTATTTCAAGAGCGACCACGACAAGTTTTTTATCGCCTTTGCTTCGGCCTTGTTTTCTCTCTTCCTCTCCGCCGATATAGAATTCATCAACATGAACGAAACCGCTGATTGGATGTTGTTTGCTGCTTTGCATGGCTTGTTTAATTTTCTATTTGAATTCCCAGCAGGTCTTTTGACGCAGCTCATTTTCCTAAGATAGCTCCAATGAGGACATGCCTTTCTTCTTTGTGCTTATCTTGAATGCTATGTGAAAAGCCAGTTGCAAAGGAAATTTACACTTGTCAAACATGGTTCCGACTGTTGGGCTTTCATCATACTTGCATTTCATGCATCTTCTTGAGAATAGTTTCATGCCTTTGCAATATTTTGTATGACCGCATTTTCTGCAATGATATTTCGGTATCGCTCCACTTGACATCAGCCAAGTAGCGATAACAGTCTTCATCCGTTGAAAATGCTTGATAGAACTTGATAGAGTTCACGCCTTTAAATTGATTTTGTTCATTCATGCTACAAAGGTAGCAAATCCAAAAAAGTTGGGCAGTCTAAACGCCTATACCAAAGTCTTTTATAAGGTTGGGGTATTGGAAGTCCATGAGTCGAGTCTGTTGTTATCGGCTTACGCAGTTTGAACGTAATCTTTAAACCGTTTCGTCCAGTATTCTGTAGAAAACATCCCGCCCAAGAGCATCACCGGTGGAATTGAGCTCTTGAGATACATGATGTAAAGTTTTGGCCTCCAATTCCATAATCTTTATTACTGACTGAATGCATGAACTCGATGTCGAACGATAGTAAGCATTCGCTAAACCCCGTGTTGCAAATCAATTATAGTACAATGAACATCCTCATTACCGGCCTCCACGGCTTCATCGGCTGCAATCTGACCATTGCCCTTAAAGCCAAACAGACTTTATACGCCCTCGATATTATTTCCCCCGAAAAAGACGGCGTCGCCCAAACCTTCTCTTGGTCTGACCTCGAAAGCAATAACCTCCCTGAAGTCGATACAATCATTCATCTTGCTGGCAAAGCCCACGACACCAAAAATCAATCCGAAGCTCAAATTTATTTTGATATCAATACTGGTTTAACCCAAAAAATTTACGACTATTTCCTAACATCTTCAGCCAGAAAATTCATTTTCTTCAGCTCCGTAAAGGCAGCTGCGGATACTGTTCCTGGCGGTGTCTTAACGGAAGAGGTTATTCCAGCGCCAAAAGGCCCTTACGGTGAAAGCAAAATCCTTGCCGAAAAATACATTCAGGACCATTGGCCTGCTCCGGATTCCGGAAAGCAAGTTTATATTTTAAGACCATGTATGATTCATGGTCCAGGGAACAAGGGAAATCTTAATTTGTTATATAGTGTAGTGCATAAAGGTATTCCATGGCCATTGGGGGCATTCGAAAATCGACGCTCATTTACTTCTGTTGATAATTTGTGTTTTGTGATTGACGGGCTCATTTCAGGTGATGTTGAATCTGGTATTTATCATATGGCCGATGATGAAGCGCTTTCTACGAATGAGCTGATTGAGGTGATGTGTGAAGCGATGGGACGCGAGGCACGGATCTGGCATTTGCCGAAAAGTCTGATGAACTTCGCTGCTCAAATAGGTGGGGTCTTGCACCTTCCTTTGGATCCCGAACGGTTGCGCAAACTCACCGAGAACTATGTCGCGAGCAACGCAAAGATCAAGAATGCCCTTGGAGTGGATCACATGCCGATAACAGCTCGTGAAGGATTACGGCGTACAATGCAATCATTTCTAAAATAAAGGACGACTTTTACCAACTATTGATTGATTTAATGATATGTTGTATATACTCGTGTTCGTGCTGCTGTTTGCTGCTCAATTAGTCTATTTTCGTATTGCTGCTCACTTCAATATCATTGATAAGCCAAATAATCGCAGTTCACATACAAATATAACCTTAAGAGGAGGGGGTATCGTGTTTTACATAGGTGTCCTTTTTTATTTTCTTTTGTGTGGATTTCCTTATCCATGGCTATTTGCGGGGTTGACATTAATTTCTCTGATCAGTTTTGTGGATGATATCAAGCCGCAGTCTTTTAGGCTTCGTCTTTCTGTGCATTTCATAGCCATGTTGCTGATGTTTAACCAACTTGGGCTTTATCAGACACCATGGTATTTTACCCTGATTGCGCTGATATTTTGTACAGGGGTTTTGAATGCCTACAATTTTATGGATGGGATCAATGGGATCACGGGTGGATACAGTTTGGTGGTTGTGGGTGCTTTGTGGTATATTAATACCTTCCAAGTTGCTTTTGTGGATAGTGACTTGATTTATTTTATTTTGATGTCGCTATTAGTTTTTGATTTTTTCAATTTCAGAACCAAGGCCAGATGTTTTGCAGGCGATGTCGGGGCTATCTCCATCGCCTTTGTGATTGTTTTTATGCTGTGTCGGCTTATTCTTGCAACAAAGGATGTTAGTTATATTTTATTGCTTGGCTTGTATGGGGTAGATTCTATTCTGACTATCATACACAGAATCCTGTTGAAGGAAAACATTTTCAAACCACACAGGAAACATCTGTTTCAGATTATGGCCAACGAATTGAAGATACCTCACGTAGTGGTGTCTTCAATTTATATGGTGCTCCAGACATTGATCGTGTTTGGGTTAATTAGGACGCAGTATCATTATGAATATGCCGCTGTAATAATTATCTTACTTAGCGGAATCTATGTGGTGTTTATGAAAAAGTTTTTCAAGTTGCACCAGTGTACGAATGAATAAATAAAACCATTTTAGTAACCGACTCTGCCGGTTTTATCGGTTTTCATCTGGTGGAACGTTTGTTGTCCGAAGGTTGGCAGGTTGTTGGTCTTGACAGCATAAACGATTATTACGATGTGCAGTTGAAGTATGCCCGTCTAACAGAATCGGGTATTGTTCGTGACGAAATAGCCTATAACAGTTTGGTGAAAAGCAAGAAACATCCTGCTTACAGCTTTATTCAATTGAAGCTGGAGGATGCAGATAATATGCGAACTTTATTTGACCGGTTTTCTTTTTGGGCAGTATGTAACCTGGCTGCTCAGGCTGGGGTTCGCTATTCTATTGAAAACCCAATGGCTTATATTAACAGCAATATTATTGGTTTTACAAATATTCTTGAACAGAGTAGGCTCCATCAGGTGAAACATTTGGTCTATTCAAGTTCGAGTAATGTTTATGGATTAAATGGGAAAATGCCGTTTTCTACAAATGATTCGGTTAACCATTCTGTTAGTCTTTATGCAGCCACAAAAAAGAGCAACGAGTTGATGGCTCATGTATATTCAAAACTATATCAGTTACCGACCACGGGATTGCGATTCTTTACGGTTTATGGGCCATGGGGCAGACCAGATATGTCGCCCATGCTGTTTGCTGATGCCATTATGCACGACAAGGTGATTAAAGTGTTCAATAATGGGGACATGGGCAGGGTCTTCACGTATATTGACGACATTATCGAAGGGGTGGTGCGTGTGATCAATCGACCTGCAACGGCCAACGACTCATGGAATGCATCGGCACCTGATCCGGCGACCTCTTCCGAACCGTACCGCATTTACAATATTGGTAGTTCGTCACCGGTTCGGCTCATGGATTATATTGAAACACTAGAAAAAGCACTTGGCAAAAAAGCAGCTAAAGAGTTTTTGCCCATGCAACCGGGGGATGTGCTGAACACCTATTGCGATGTCTCTAATTTGGAAAAGGAATTTGGATATAGGCCTTCAACAACATTGGAAGAGGGGCTGGAAGCGTTTGCAGAGTGGTATAAAAGTTATTACCAAGGGCCACTGTTGCCAAACTGTCTGAGGCATCCCCGTTTGTTGAAGTCATTGAAAATAGGCAGGGTTTGAAAATTGCTTGCCTGGAAGAGATTGCCTATATGAAGGGATGGATATCGAAAGAGAAGTTGCCTGAGTTGGCATAACCCATGAATAAAAATCAATATGGACAATATTTATTAAAGCTTATAGATTAATGAGCGCAATCAAAACAAAACTGGAGGGGCTGGTCGTCATAGAGCCTCGTGTATTTAAAGACGATAGAGGTTATTTTTTTGAGTCGTTTTCACAGCGTGATTTTGAAGAATCCGTTTGTAAAACCATATTTATTCAGGACAACGAATCCAAATCATCCTACGGAGTACTACGGGGGCTGCATTTTCAAAAGCCGCCTTTTGCGCAGTCAAAGTTGGTTCGGGTCATTCAGGGTAGTGTGTTGGATGTGGCTGTGGATATTCGCCGGGGTTCTCCAACTTATGGTCAGCACGTTGCAGTCAAATTGAGTGCAGAAAACAAACGCCAGTTTTTCCTGCCCAAGGGTTTTGCGCACGGTTTTGCCGTATTGAGCGAAGAGGCTATTTTTCAGTACAAATGCGATCAGTTTTATGCACCCCAGTCTGAAGGAGCTTTGGCCTGGGACGATCCAGAATTGGGCATTGATTGGCGCATCCCTGCCGAAGCTGTTCTTTTGTCGGAAAAGGACAAAGCGCATCCCACACTGAAGGCTCTTGAGCCTGTATTTGATTATAACACCAATTGGTATGAATAACAGACATAACATTTTAGTGACCGGTTCCAACGGACAGTTGGGCAATGAAATGCGTCGATTGGCAGCTGGAAGCATTTCCGGTCGCTATTTGTTTACTGACGTGGAAGAACTGGATATTACCAATTTGGAAGCCATCCGAAAAATGATGCAGCAAGAGCAGATTGGGGTGGTGGTAAATTGTGCCGCGTATACCAACGTAGATAAGGCCGAGGACGACATCCAAACGGCAGACCTCATTAACAACAAAGCGGTGGGGCATTTGGCCGTTGCGTGCAAAGAGATGGATGCGTTTCTGATTCATGTCTCGACTGATTACGTGTTTCAAGGCATCAAAAATACGCCTTGCAAAGAAGACGAACCGACCAGTCCACTCGGAGTGTACGGCCAAACCAAGCTGGACGGAGAACGAGCCCTTCAGCGGGTTGGGTGCAAAAACCTGATTTTCAGGACGGCCTGGCTGTATTCGTCGTTTGGTAACAACTTTGTGAAAACCATGTTGCGACTCACCTCCGAACGGGATAATCTGAAGGTGGTATTCGATCAGGTGGGAACGCCAACGTATGCCGGCGATTTGGCGGCACTCATCTTCTGGATTGTAGAAGAACAACTTTACGAAGCACATCAGGGTATTTACCATTTCAGCAACGAAGGAGTATGCTCCTGGTACGACTTTGCCAAGGCTATTGCCGAACTGGCCGGAAACGCCTGCGACATTCAACCCTGTCATTCGGACGAGTTTCCAAGCAAGGTGAAGCGTCCTGCTTTTTCGGTGCTGGACAAA